>ENA-ORTQ01000683-ORTQ01000683.1-human-gut-metagenome-genome-assembly--contig:-NODE-683-length-41333-cov-9.828892_pt1 | contig 41333 bp, 34 predicted proteins | sample MGYA00241912_ERZ509188 | MGnify/ENA primary metagenome ERZ509188 (study PRJEB26280, sample SAMEA2338849) | human gut metagenome | biome: human gut; feature: human-associated habitat; material: faeces...
CTTCGCTGCGAGTGGACATTTCAGCGCACACACCGGTTGCGGAAACGAAAAAGTGCCAACGCCTTTTGCGCTGCGAACACTGTTTGCAGGCAAGAAGTGTATGTCTTATCATTTGTCTGAGACAATGCTTGCATATATTCAACATGGACGATACCGGAGCCAGACCATGAAACAAAAGGCGCAGAGACGAGAGCTATCAGCACTCGTCCCTGCATCTTTTCTCTTTAGTGACTATGATGAATATGCGGTCATTTCCTATAGTTTTATCTTACGCTTCTCTTCTTGGGGTAATACATACCGAGCACAATGAATTCGCGGCCGCATCCGTTTTAATGCCGGTTTGAGGGCATTGCGCTCATGCCGTGTTGTCAGCTATTTGCTGCTGGCAGTGATACATATACCTCATACGGGCACTGTGAAACCATAAGCTTTGGTGGGTGTGACAGAAGATAGTTTTCTGAAGTGCCATTGACGGACTCCGAATTCACATTAAGAGCAGGCAGGATCTGTGGGCGTTTTGTCTACTGATCCTGCTTGTTTTTCAATTCTTATCAAATTGTGGAGAACCTATCGGCGATTCCGGCTCCCGCGTTGTATCCGGCACGATTCTACGAGAGAAACGCCTCGCATCTGCGGCAGTCATTATCCGGAAGCAACGATGCCCTTTGACGCGCTTTTTAGTTGCAGAAACAACAAAGAGCGGTCGGAAATTGTGCAAAAAAACATTGCCTGTCACCAGAAACTTTGGTACTATGAGAATGAAACAGTGTCGATTGTTGGTACATGTCCCGCCGAGAGGAGATATCCTATGAACGTGACCGTTGCGGATTGCCTGAAACTTCCCACGCTGCGTGAAGCACAGTTGATTGCCGGAGCAAAAGGAACAGATCGCGCGGTATCCTCTGTCAGTGTACTGGAGTGGCCGGAAACAAATCTATTATCTGACGAGCTGATTGTCGGAAACGAGTTGGTCATATCTGCTCTCGTGACCATTAAAGATGATGTTAGCCGACAGTGCAGTGTTTTGCGGCATTTGCGCAGTATGGGCGCGGCAGGACTTGTTCTGTTTTACGTTGGGGTCTTTATTCCTCAGATCGACGATGCACTGATTGCCGTTGCGGATGAGATCAACCTCCCGCTGATTGCCATGCCCTTTGGCCGCATGGACTTCCGATACTCGGATATGATCACGGATATAGTCGAGTATATCCACAAGCGGCGAATGCAGGGCAATTATTATACCGCCGAGGTGATGAACAGCATTGCGCTTTTGGAACCGCAGCAGCGGAACATCAATACCGTCTTGCGTCTGCTGTCCGACCGCATGCGCTGCACCTTGCTGCTGACAGATCGATATTTGGAGCGAAGAGGGGCAGCGGCGTGGCCCGTTTCCAATCAGTGGAACTATCATTCGTTGCTGCAGATGGCTCAAAGGCAGAAGCCGCCGCCGAAAGGTCAGCAGCGGATGAAATTGGATGGGCGCAGCTTTAGATTATGGGACATACCCGTTCCGTCAAAGACCCATCGAGGGATGCACCTGCTGGTGCTGGACGAGTTTGACCAAATGGATCCTGAAAGGCTGCAGCAAGCAATAGATGTTGTTGCGTTGTTCTTAAACATCTGGGACAAAGGCACTTATTATGACGGTACAGATGCGCTGGTAGAAGCGGTCCTGACAGACGATCCCGCCAAAATGCGTAGACTCGCACAGCAAATGGGCATTTCCATAAATGCCGTTAACACCATGTGGGTTTTGCAGCTTTCGGATCTGAGGACAGGGCAGGAGCTGACCGCCAGCCAAAAGCTGGACGTTGTCCTGAAGCTGAAGGTGTACCTGCAGGAGCACCATAAAATCGTCATCGTTGATAGCTACGGCACTTATATTGTCGCCTTGACCGACGGGATGCTGCTTGAGGAAAATACGCGGGAGATGGGTGAGGCTTTTGTCTCCCTGCTTGAAAAAGAGGGATATGCTGCACGCGGCTGTGTCTTCGACGATCTTGAGAACACCTCGCAGGCCCGCGATGCATATAACCGGATGATACGCTGCTTTGCAGAGCTCTGCGCTGTGTATCCGCGGCGCAAGATCTATTCAGACAGTGATGTGCGCTATGTGCAATCATGTATCGACTACGTGAAGCAAGGAGAAGAATCAGTAGCGAGCTGTCTGCTGCCGATTCGAAAGCTGAAGGATACCGCAGACGGGGACATTCTGATAGAAACGCTATGTACCTATCTTTTGGACGCAGAATCTAATACGCAAAGCACGGGTGACCTGTTATATATTCACAAGAACACCGTACACTACCGGCTTAATAAGATACGGAGTGTTTTGCGGTGTGATCTGGTGCAAATGCCCGCGACCCTCGCCGTATATGAGGCGGCGACGGTCTATCGCATCCTAAAGGAGCTTTAGTCGTTTTCCACAATCAAATTGAGCAAACTCCACAAAGAGAGACTGCATATGCGGTCTCTCTTTGTTTTTGCGGCCAACGAAATGGAAAAATCCTTGGTCGGCCATCCGATGACCTCCGAAGGCAGAATCAATATAATCTTATCACAGGACGGAAAACGTTCTCAAAAAAATAAAAACGGAGGAACACAACATGGCAAAGCGAATTCTAAAGGAAGAACAGCTCATTGATGTCATTTGGGGCGCGACCTTAATGGGCGGCGGCGGCGGTGGTGCCATGGTAGGTGGCACAGATCTGCTGGACACCTACAAGAAGCTCCATCCGGAAAAGCCGGTGGAACTGACGCTTTTGGAAACCTGCGACATGGATCCGGAGGCTTACGGCGCTGTTACCGCCGGTATGGGTGCGCCCACCGTGCTGAAAAATGTCGACTTCTCGCAGTATGCAGTCAACGCCTTCAATGCATTGAAGGAGATGGGTGCCAAGATGGATCCTCCCCGTAAGCTGGAATACTCTGTTCCGGTGGAGCTGGGCGGCTTTAACACCTTCTGCCCCATGCTGATCTCTCTGCTCAACGACATTCCCTTTATCGACTGTGATGGCGCGGGCCGTGCGGTGCCTGCGCTGGACACCCTGCTGCTGCATATCAACGGGCTGGATACATCTCCTTTGGCGATGGCGGACGGCAAAAACAACAAGGTTACCATCGAACTGAATGACGCCAAGGACGCGCCCATGGGCGAGGAGATCGGACGCTGGATCTGCACCGCCTTTGGTCAGATCGCTGGTCTCTCCGGTTGGATGGTTCGGAAGAGTGACATCGAGGAGTCCCTGCCCTGCGGCACTGTGACCTTGTGTGAGAAGATCGGTCATGAGCTGCGCAGGTGTGCAAAGGATGGCTCTAACGCCTTTGAGGCACTTGCACAGGCTGGAATTGAATGCCGTTTCCTGACGCGCGGCAAGGTCGTCAAGCAGGAGAATCTGCAGGCCAAGGGCTTTGACTACGGCAAGGTGTACGTTGAGGGCGCGGACGGCCAGTGGATCATCTACTTCCAGAATGAGAACCTGCTGGTGGAGCATGAGGGTAAGCCTATTATGACGGTGCCCGATATCACCTGCTACTACAACGCCGCTACTGGCGAGCCTCTGACCAACGCCGATATCACAGAGGGTATGGAGATCTGCCTGGGTGCCATCAAGGCTCCCGATGCATGGTGGAAGAATCCCAATATGTTTGACGTTTGGAAGCCCTTCCTGTCCAATGTCGGCTATGAGGGCGGCAACATCCCGTTCACCAAGTAAATTTGACCGCATTACCATATATCTCCGAGAGGGACAGGGCTCGTCCCTGTCCCTCTCGGTGCTTTGGTGACCAATCGCATTCCCCATCCAAGATTATTTCGGAGAGGAGAATAACAACATGGAAGAAAACAAGACGACTGTAACAGAAACCAAGCAGGAGGATAAGGGCTTATCCCAGATCCAACCCAACGAAAAACGCTCCTGGTGGAGTATCGCTTTCATTTGGGTGGGTACCATGATCTGTATCCCCATGCTGATGGTCGGCGGCATCTTCGGAGGTGTGCTGACCATGGGTTCCATCTTTTGGGCCACCCTCATCGGGTTTGCCATCTGCTGCACCATGATGATCCTGGGCGGCATTGTCGGCTCTGACACCGGTCTGAACGCTACCATGTGTTCCACCAGAGCCTTCGGTATGACAGGTGCCAACTTCACAATGGCGCTGGTTATCTTTATCTGTGAGGCAGGTTGGTTCGCCGTGCAGACCGCCACCTGCGCCGTGGCCTTCAACACACTGTTGTTCCATTTGGGCGTAGAATTCCCCTTCTGGCTCAGTTGTGTTATCTGGGGCGTTGTCATGTTCATCACTGCCGTTTACGGCGTGAAGTGGATGGCGGTCTTGAATTATATCGCCGTGCCCCTTCTTGTACTGCTGTGCGCCTATGGCGGTATCCATTCCATCAACACCGCCGGTTGGGGCAACATCGCCTCTGCCGTTTCGGAGAACCTGATGCCCCTGCCCGCCGCTATCTCCACCGTCATCGGTCTATTTGCATTGGGTGCCACCTGCAACGCAGACTATACCCGCTACTGTAAGACCCGCGGCGATGTGGTGAAGGCCACCTTGATTGGCGTTATGCCTGCAGCTCTTCTGATGATCATGGTGGGTGCCATCATGTCCATCGGCACAGGCAACTATGACGTGGCCGCCATGTTCGCAGGCTTGGGTCTGCCCATCGTTGCCATGCTGGTGCTGATTCTCGCCACTTGGACCACCAATACCGGCAACGCCTATATGTCCGGTCTGGCCGCCTGCAAGATGTTCTCCATCAAGGACAGCAAGCGTCCTCTGGTCACCATGATATGCGGCGTACTGGGCGTCATTATGGCGATTGCCGGTCTGGCGGATTTCCTGAACACCTATATCAGCATTCTGGGCGCGGTGGTACCTCCCATCATGGGCGTTGTCATCTGCGACTACTGGGTCATCTGCAAGGCCAAGACGGAGAACTGGTCTCCCGTGCGCGGCATCAACTGGATCGGCATCATCGCGTGGGTCATCGGCGGCGGCTTCGCACTGCTGGAGACGCTGGGCGTGGTGACGGTGTTCTCCTCCGCACTGGACGGCGTGATCATCGCCTTTGTGGCCTACTGGATCCTCTATTCCCTGCTGAAGAATACTAAGCTGGCCGGCTCCGGCGATATGACTATCGAGGAAGCCTGCTCCGTCGCACAGTAAGGAGTGTTTGCTATGAGTAAAGACAAAGCGTTAGATATTGTGTTGTCCGAATTTCTGGAGCTGGCAAAGGTGCCCCGCCCTTCCCATCACGAGGAGCGTGTCAGCGAGTACCTGTTCCAGTGGGCCAAAAGCCATGGTCTGGCCGTGGAAAAGGACAACATGAATGAGATCATCATTGACAAGCCCGCCTCCCCCGGCTGCGAGAATGTACCCCGTGTGATCTTTCAGGCACACATGGATATGGTCTGCGTATGCGAAGAGGGCGTCACCTACGATCCTATGAACGATCCCATCAAGGTCATCAACGATGGTGTGACCCTGACTGCAGACGGCACCAGCCTGGGTGCCGATGACGGTATCGGCGTGGCGATGTGCCTGTACCTGCTGCAGGACGACACCCTGCGTCACGGCCCTATCCGCGCCATCTTCACCACCAACGAGGAAGACGGCATGGACTCCATCGCCATTGACCCCAAGTATCTTGACGGCGGCTATCTGGTCAATTTGGATTGGGAAACGCTGGGCTCACTGTGCAATTCCTGTGCCGGCGGTGACTTCTTCAACTACAGCCACAAGGCCGAGTGGGAAAAGCCTATTGTGGGCTGCAAGACACTGACCATTTCCCTCAGTGGTCTGCTGGGCGGTCACTCCGGCGTGGGGATCAACAAGGGTCACGCCAATGCACTGGTCAGCATCGCTACGTTGCTGGCTATGCTGCGGCAGGGCGGCGTCAGCTACCGCGTGGCCTCCTTCAGCGGCGGTCAGGCGAAGAACGCCATCCCCGCATTTGGCACCGCCACCATTGTTCTGTCTGCCACCGAGGAGGACAGGGCCAAGGCTATCATTGAGACCTTCCGCGCAGAGTTCGTGGAGGCTTTCGGCAACATCGAATCGGATATGGTGTTCACCACCACCTTCGGTGATACCGCGCCTGACCGCGTACTGACAGGGGAGGTTGGTTATGGTATGGTGGGTCTGATGACCACGGTTCCCAATAACGTACATACCATGAGTCCGTTCATTGACGGGCTGGTGGAGAGCTCCGCCAACCTGGGTGTGGTGTCCGTGGACGAGGATATGGTGCGCTTCACAGTGTTTGCCCGGAGCAGCGTTGCCTATCAGGCCACTCAGATCGGTGTGATCTGCAGCGCACTGGCCAATAGCTTCGGCTTTACCTTCGACAGCGAGGGTCATGTTCCCGGCTGGGCGGTCAATCCCAACAGCAAGCTGACGCATATCGCTTGCGATGCCTACAAGCATCTGACCGGCACGGACATGATCGTGGAGCCGGTACACGCCGGCGTGGAGTGCGGCGCCTTTGCGGAGAAGAATCCCCACCTGGACATGATCTCCGTTGGTCCGACGCTTCTTGACGTGCATACGCCCAATGAAACCTGCAAGATCGAGGATGTCAAGATCACTACCGAGCTGCTGATCGAAATCCTGGAGCGTATCGCCAAGTAAAAAGGCTTCATCTTACTTCCAATTTAGGCTACTTTCGACCATTGTCTCCTTACAGGTCAGGAGCCGGACTGCGTGATACGCGCAGTCCGGCTCCTGGCAATTTATGTATGCCGAAGTATGCTCTATATGACCACCTGTTGATTTCACGGCTTCTGTATCGCGGCCAATGAGTCCATGAGCGAATGGAAGCCATCTTCTCCCAGCATGGCGGCGGCATCGAATGGGATGCCTTCAGCGGCCGTAATAGCCGGATCACCGCAGGGCATATCCTCGCCCGCTGCGGGTACGCACTTTCTCAAAAGGCCCTTATCGTGGGTTAGCCTATTCTGCGCTGATTGGAATCGGAGCTTTGAACGGTTTCCGAAACAGGCTCGCTCTCCTGAAGGGAACGCCACTCGATGTTCTTTTCGAGGATGTCTCCGGATACTGCATCGACCTTGTAGGAATACGCACACTTGTCCGTGTAGAACTCTAGAATGTAGTAAGGCTTGCCCTGATTGCGGCTCAGCTCCTCTCGGGTGAACACGATTTTTTGGGTAGCTTCATCAAGTCCCGCGTCCTCTAATGCGATCTGCTTTGCCTTTTCCAAGCCGATAAACTCCGGAGCAAGGGGAATGATCTTATCGCAGGTCTTATCCATGATCACGCCCAGAACTGCGTCAATTTTGTAAGTCCAGCGAGCTGAGTCACTTTCAAAAACGAAGTAATAGTAGGGCGACTTGATGCCGCCGGCAACCAGCTCCTCTGTCGTGAAGACCACCTTCACATTGACCCCGGCGTCGTCCAGTGCGATTTTCTTCGCGTCCGCCAGAAGAATGAAGTGGTAAGCCTCCATGATGCTGCCGTTCTTGGCGTCCACCTTGTAGGAATACTGCTTCTTCGCGGTGTAGAACTCCAGGATGTAGCAGGGCTTGCCTGAATTGCGGCTCAACTCCTCTCGAGTGAACACGATCTTTTGTGTAGCTTCATTAAGTCCGGCATCCTTCAAGGCGATCTCCTTCGCCTCCTCCAAAGAGATGAAGTCCGTTGTCACGATTTCTTTCTGTTGCTTCTCCAACACAGTGCCCAGCACCGCATCAATGCGGTATGTCCACTGTGTTTTTGCATCGGCAAAGACGAGCTGGTAGTAAGGCGTTTTGATGCCGCCGCTCACAAGGGTTTCCTCGGTAAAGCTGACTTTATCCTCGCATCCGGCATCATCCAGGGCGATTTTTTTCGCTTCGGAAAGCGTGATATATTTCCCGGCGTAAATAATGCTGCCGCTCTTTGCGTCGATTTGGTAGAAATATTGATTCGTCCCGGTGTAGAACTCCAGCAGGTAGCAGGGCTTGCCCTGATTGCGGCTCAGCTCCTCTCGGGTGAACACGATCTTCTGCGTCAGTTCATCCAGTTTGGCGTCCTTCAGTGCAATCTTCTTTGCTTCCTCCAAGGAGATGAACTTCGATACGCAGACAGAAGAAATACCGGAGACCTCTTGGAATTTAAGAAGCTCGTCCAACGACATGCGGGCAACCTCGTCCGTGGGCAGCCCGGTTTTGTTTGCTGCGGTGAGAATCCAGTCGGCGCGGCCAAGGGAGACATGGAATTCCTCGGCGATCTTTGCTGCTTCGGCGTTTTCCGTCAGTTCGGAGTGGAAAACCAGCGTGCCGACGGCATCGGTCTGCTCCAGGGCCTGCTGGATCTCCGCGGAGAGCGATGCCTTTAGCTCGGCGTTCGCATCAAGACGGGAATCAAAAGAGATCAGAACCGTCGCTTCGCCGTTTTCCATATATCCGCAGGCCTCGTAGGCGGCGACCGTGCGCGTTAGAGCGGTCTCGACACTCTGCTTTCCCAGCGCAACATCGCTGAGCGCATTTTCCGCATCGCTGTTCAGACTGCGGACATTCTTAACGCTCCCGCTTTTGGCAATCGTATATTCCACGCTGGGGTTGACATCCATTGTGAAGGTGCCTGCTGTCGCATTGCTTCGGATGGCATGTGTGGCAATGCCGGTGCAGAGAACCAGTGCAAGGCAGGCAGCCATTGTTCCAAGCCTGGCCCAACCGGGCTTTCTTTTGGTATTTGCTTCGCTTTCCGCGTCAGCGATAAGCTCGTCATTGATCTTTCCGATCGAACGAAGAAGAACTTCGGTTTTCATAGCATAATTCCCTCCTTTTCAAGAAATTGTCTTAGTTCGTTTCTCATACGGAAAAGCAAAGACGTCACCTTGCTCTCGCTCATTCCGTATGCGTCCGCAATATCCCGTATTGCATAGAGATGATAGTATCTGCGGACAAAAATGTTACGGTTCAGCTTGGGCTTTGCATACAGGAAGCGGTCAATGGCGGCAGCCAACTCATTTTCTTCAACGGTCTGCTCCACAGTCGTTTCCGAAGGAACGCAGGCTTCCAACTCAGACAGCGCGAGGACTACTTGTCCGTGTCCGCGTTTTTCGGCAGTATACCGCTTATAACGGTTCAGAGCGAGATTGCGCGTGATTTTCCCTAAGTAGATCGACAAACGGTTCGGACGCTGCGGCGGAATTGAATTCCATGCGCCGAGGTATGTATCGTTGGCACATTCCTCCGCATCCTCTTTGTTACGCAGTATGTTATATGCAATCGTGTGGCAGTAGTTCCCGTACTTTTCTGCGGTGGCGGTAATCGCGCTCTCGTTACGCGCCCAGTACAATTCTATGATCTCATGGTCTCTCATTGCGCCCTCCTTTCTTTCTGCGTAAAGGCCTTTCACCTATATAGACAACAAAAATCGCCGTTCATTGCGTGGACAGGAAAAACCTTTCCCAAATTTATCATATCATGCGGGAGCGGCGATTTCTACCGGTCTGAAAGTGCTGGCTTACTTTCGACCATTGTCTCCTTACAGGTCAGGTGCCGGGCTGCGTGATACGCGCAGTCCGGCTCCTGGCAATTTATGTATGCCGAAGTATGCTCTATATGATCACCTGTCGATTTCACGGCTTCTGTATTGCAGCCAATGAGTCCATGAGCGAATGGAAACCATCTTCTCCCAGCATGGCCGCGGCATCGAAGGGGATGTCTTCAGAGGCCGTAATAGCCGGATCGCAGCAGGGCATATCCTCGCCCACTGCGGGTACGGGTTCCGGGTGCATATTGGACAGTATCTCACGAACCAGTTGCTCCACTGTTTGCCGGTCTATCCTTGGCGCAGCCGCGGCCTCCGGTGTTTCCGGGCAATTCATATAGTGGGTCACGGCGTTGACCAGGAACTGTGCCTTGCGCCGACCCTGCTCGTTCAAGATCGCGGCTACCTGCTGGTGGCTTGGATCACCGGCATTGAATTGGACGGTAAATCTGAAGGAATCCTTCTTTTCGCCCATATGGATCACCTACTCGTCTTCGTAGCCGCATACAAGAGACCGTACCCGGCAGCGTTGGCGCCGATCTCCTCCACAAAGATGGCTGTACCGACCTTACCGGACTTTTCGATCCGTTTCCGAAGCAGCAGAGAGCCGCCGCCTACAAAAATAACCTTGCCGGTACGCAGCTCGATCTTCCGCTCCCGCAGAGTACGGAAAAGGTCCGCCACGAAGGACTCCGCGCCGCGCTCTACCAGTGTTTGGATCTCACTGCCGTACTCTGTTCTGCAACCTGTGAGAATGGAGTCAATGTCTGTTTCCTCCAGCAGCAGATCATGGTCGGCACGAATCTTGGACAGCAATCGGTTATAGAGTGTAATGACGCCGTTTTCCAGCGAATCGCAGGAAGCCCAGTCTGCCGCGCCATAGCGCAGGGAGAGGTAATCGGCAGTAAAACCGCCTATGTCGATCACAGTGGCCTTGGCAACCGTGCCGAGCTGGAGCCGCTTGAACACCGGAGCCGTGGCTGCCAGCGCCTGCGGGAAGCAGACCGCCTCCGTGATGCAGATGGAGTATTTCCTCCCATTGAATTCAAACCCGATCACACCACGGTTCAGGAAATACTGTGCAAAGCGTTTATACTGCGTTCCATAATGCGCAGGCGGCAGCCCAACGGCAAGCTGAATGTTCATCAGCCGATCCGGGACATACTGGCCCGCCGCGTTGATCTCGTAAGCGATGGCGAACAACGTCAGGATAAAAAATCGGTCGTCCTCTGTTTTATCCCGGGTATAGGGGATTCGCTGGTCGGAGAGCGTGTAGTATTTTCCCCGATAAAATAGGATGTTGTCACCGAAAGGGGGACGGGTATCGCTCTCTGCCAGTCCGGATGTAAATACCCTACTGGCTGTTTTAATTTGTTTATTTCCGTGGTCTACACAGACTAACATAAGATCAGCTCCTTCTCTTTTGTGCTTATACTGTGTTTATACGACTTTAATACGCAGTGTTACAACAATCAAGAAAGACAGGTGCGGAAAAATCCACACCTGTCTTTTCTAATTCTCGGCAAAAAGGAATAATCACTGCAATCGAATGCGAAACGCCTATCTTTCAAGCACGGTCTCCCCATTGAATGTCAACCGGCAGATGCATTCAGGCTCCATCGGCTCATCGAACCGTGTCCAAATCATGCAACTATCGTCGGCTTGGTCGGCGGTGAAGCTCCAATCACAGGGGATAGGTTTGCCGTCCGCGTCAAATACCCTGAACGCGCCGAGAATGCCGGTGGTAGAGTCCACATAGTCGGCGAAATACACTGCCATGGACAGCTTGGAGCACTCGATCTTTTTCGCGAGGATCGTCTCACCTGCATAGGACAGGGGAACATTCTCTGCCAGCACCTCGCTCTGCACAGTGACGGGTGTTTCGTCCAGCGTGACCTTCCAGTGCCCCGGAAGCACAGTGGTAAAGATATACTTTCCGCCCCAGTGCAGCTCAAGATAGGGAAGTGCCTCCTTATCAACGGTTACGAATCTCCAAAAGTATTGCCAATCGGCATCAGTCTCGTTTGGATCAAACGTATCCGGCGTGTGGAAACAAACTCTTGATTCCGGATAGATGACCGTATCTGTTCGTGTGTCGAGGAAATACCAGTTCTGCTCCCACGATGATGACCATTCGTTGGAACTCACCGATCCCTTCATGACCAACTGCAGGATGCCGTTATCCCAGCCTGCATTACAGATGGATATGCCGCCGGTCAGTTTTACATCCGCGTCGCCCGGCTGCCATAGATACTCAAGATGCTGCGGCAGCTGACTGCGAGATAGTTTGGGCAGGTTGGCGTTCTCTCCGGCATTTTCTACCATTTTCGCCACGTCGAAGTCTATCGTTACATCATCGAACCACTTTTTCTCCTGCCAGTTGGAGAGGTTCATCACAAGGCCGTTGGTGCTGTCACCCGGTTGCCAGTTGGCGTATACGACACCTTCCAATTCATTCTCTGGAACACCCTCTTTACGCTCCAGAAATTGTGACACATATGCACCAGACATCATCTTGCCGGGAAAGTACAACTCAAAGTCGGTAAATTTGCCGTTCTGCCCCAACACTGCACCCTCGTTGGCCTTCACGGAATAGAGAAGATATAGGGTTCGCTCGTCAGAGATCACCTTTTCCACCTTGATCTGCAGTTCTTCCGTGGCTGCGGCCTGCGGTTGCTGTTGGGAGATCACCGGTGCCTCGTCTGCGTCGCCGATGACGGTCTGACCGGGGGAAAAGATGTCGCGCCACGACAGCGGTATTCGACTGATAGCGAAGGCGGTGACGGATACGCCCAGTATGATCAGCACCGCTGCACACGCGGCAGATAATTTGGGAAAGCGGGTGCGTTTTCTCCGGTCTGCATTTGTGCGGTTAAAGTCGAGGGCTTCTTCCAGATATGCGGTGTCAATATCTCCGATGGCTGACACCAGCTTGTCGGTTTTCCGATCCATTATATGTTTGCCTCCTTACGATTCAGGTATTGATGTAGTTTTCCGCGTATTCTGCTGAGCCGGACAGACACGTTGTTCTCGGTGATGCCAAATGCGTCTGCCAGCTCGGATATTGATTCTGAGAACCAGTAGCGTTTCACAAACATGAGTCTGTCATCTTTGGGCAAGACAGCGAGAAATGCGTTGATCTGCGCAGATAGTTCACTTATCGAGAGCTGCTCATCCATGGAGTTGTCAGGGATACAGTCCTCCAGTTCGGATAGTGAGACCTCAAATTGGCTGCCCCGCTTTATCGCGGTATTTGCGCGAAGCTTCTTCAAAGAGCGGTTGCGAACGATACGGCAGATGTAGGATCTCAGCGGGTCGGGGGATTGAGGAGGAATACTGTTCCATGCGCCAAGATAGGCGTCGTTCACACATTCTTCCGCGTCCTGATGATCGTTCAGAATGCTTCTGGCGATTTTCATGCACAGGTCGCCGTATTTTTGGGACAGTTCGGTGATGGCCTGCTCTGAGCGCTCAAAAAACAGGCGTATAATTTGTTTGTCATCCATATGGCGGCGATCCTCCTTTTCCTCTTATCTATTAACTACCTTTTTAGGTGTCAATATTACATATTTTTCAAATTATTTTAAATTTTATCAGGAAAAGCGAGCCAGGTAAAGGAGCGCGGTCGCCGCTCACGAAAGAGACATACCCTAACCGCACAGGATTGTCAACGGACGCCCTGTATCTACCGTAGTTTTCCCTTGTTACCGAATAGAAAAACAGACGTGGAAATCTCCACGTCTGTTTGATACATATTTGTCAGGACTTCTTTAATTCCCTCAAAGAATTTTGGGGCGTATTGAAGATATTGAACCGGCTGGTCGATCAGCTATCTTTCTCCATCATCAATCAAAAGAAGATCGTCACGTGTTGCGGCATGATTGCGTAGCTCATCCGAGAAGCCGGAGATGCTGAACAGGACGTACCACACTTTTCGCCGATCCCGCTCCCATGCGACATCGCAGGCCTTAGCTTCCAACGCATGAAGGACATTAAGACCAACGGGTTCTTTCCAGTACTTGCACTCTCCCAGAATCAGGTTCTTGCCCTCCGGATCAAGAGCTGCAATGTCGATCTCATTCTTGGCATCCCAATACCCACCCAGCTTGGAGAACTGGAACGGCCATGTGTTATTGACATTCAATTCCCACATCCGCTCCTGGCAGATGTCCTCATATACGAAACCGATGTGGCTGGTGGTGAGGCCCTTGCGGATCTTATCCATCACGATACCGCTATGCCCGCTTTCGATAAAGCTCATATTGGGATAGATAAATGCGAACCAAAACCGCAGATAGTTATCCTTGATCTTGTAAAGGCCGCGCTTGCTCTTCTCGGGATTTTCCTCTGTAACAGGCACCCTTCGTTCCAGAATATCCAGATCCATCAAGGTCTTCAGGTACTTGGTCAGGTTCGTTGACTTGACCTCCAACACAGAGGCAATCGTAGAAAGCTTGTGGTTTCCAGCTGCGATCGCCTTGATAATGGAAAAGTAACTGCCGACTTCACTGACCTCCTGCTGCAGCAAAAAATGCGGTTCATCATAGAGATAGCCGGAGCGGTTCAGTACGCATTTCTGGATAGCACGATAGATATCGCTACTCTCCGAAAATAACTCGATATACTTGGGGACACCGCCTGTAACAGAGTATAGCTCAATGAGTTCTCTGCGGGTTTTGCCAGGGAAAAACTCATGGTAATGGGCGAATGGGATCTGCTTGAGCCGGATCTGCGCGGTTCGCCTTCCGTATAAAGGGCTGCCGTAGGCCAGTGTCTGAGACTCCATCATGGAGATCAGAGAGCCGCAAAGAATGACCATAACAGACTGGTTCTTTAATATCTCTTCCCATATCCGCTGGAAAATGGAAGGGAACGCAGGCTCCGCTTTGCCCAGATACTGAAATTCATCCAGTACGATAACGGGCTTGCTGTCATGCTTGGCATCCATGATTGACTTGAATATCACGTCCCAGCTCTTGACATCCGCATTACGCAGAAGATCACTATCAATGAATTCTGCCGCTTTCTCTTTGAATGCCGCTCGGTTTTGGGCTTCGGACTCTTCACTCGCAAGGAAAAACAGGGCGTTTTTATCCCGAATAAACTCGGATATCAGCGTAGTCTTTCCCACTCGCCGGCGTCCATACAGTACGACAAGTGCGCTGCCATTCCGCTCATACTCACTTTGCAGCGTCTCCATCTCCTGCTGCCGATCAACAAATACATGCACGCGATCACCACCTTTACAATTATTATACTCCAAATTATAATAATTTCAATCATAATTTCATTCCGCTTCTATAATTCTTTGTGGCAATGTAAGGGACAGCTTTTCAATAGATGCGGTAAAGTGTTTCTCAGAGTATTCATCTCGGTGCCACGCCTCATATAAATCTGTGCAGTATTCCTCCTCCAGAGCATCCTTCTCTGCCCAATCCTTTACGCAGCCTTCTGCCTGTTCTTCGCGGATGCCCTTCAGCATAGCAAAACGCGCCATATCATAGTCGGCGTACAGCTCTGTAATGCAGCCAGAATCCCAGCTTTTGGTAAACTGCATTGTGAGGAGATAGACCTTGCATGTCTTGCACACCGAGGGATCAGGCGAGATCACCCGAACCATCTCCGGTGCCATGATAACCATATCCAGCGTGATCTCATCGAGCTTCTTAGGCGATTGATATAGATCTGTGAAGCGTCGCTCCAGCTCCCGGATCTCCTCTTGAAACAGAGGCGGTTCAAAACAGCAATAGATGTCAGGCGTATCATTTTCTGTCTCTCGGTCAGATCCATCACGGATCTCCGTGATGGTGCCATAAAGTCCACGATATTCACTTGCCTCTGTTGCCATGACAGCGGCACCGACAGTGTAGGTCATGCCATTGTATGTATAGCGCATACCTTCTTGATTGATGATCATTTTATGTCCTCCTGATTATATTCCTCCCGACCTTCCATGCAGTTGGTGCGTGCGCGATCAGCATCGAAGCACAGGCAGCGCGTATAGCCTTCTTCCGTTTTGAAGAAAAAGCACGGGGCAAGCCCATCGTCAATCTCCACGACAGATTTGACTTTGACCACTCGTTCTAACATTTCCGTATCCTTCTGTGTGAGCAGCTTTAGCCAAAACTCCCGCGGGGAGAGCGTGGAAGTTCCCTCATATGCCATTGCGTAGCGGCTTGCCGTGGGCTGCGGTGTGAATGCAAAGCCCTGATGCAGCACGTTGTCCAACATATACGTTTCCGGGCTGCGGTAATAGTATATCCGCAGCTCGTTCGGCCTTTTCCGCTTCGGACACCATACTGGTGCACATTTGAGCAGATCATGATCTGTGAGTTGCATGGCTCTTTTGGGCAGCGGGCAATAGCATTCACCAAAGTGCATCATGAGTTCCTTTGACTTCTGGGGCGCGGGGATCGCATGGTAATACCGTTCCGGGCAATTCCGGCAGGTATACTCCTGCGGGGCAGATTCTTTTTTCATGTTTATACTCCTTATTGACTTATATTTGAGGCCCCGGAAATCATCCGGGGTCTCTGACTTATGGGCGCAGTGTAAAGCGGTTTTCGCCCGTAAATGCACTTTGCAGGCGTCTTACTTCCGCCTCCAGTGCTGCTATGATCTGTTCTACCTGTTCCGGCGTGTAATCGTAACACACACGGCTTGCACAATTAGAAAGCGAATGGATAGCGTCTACGGCTCGTTGTGTGCGCTGTTCAGCCACACGCACGAACCGTTCCGCCTTGGTTTCTCTTTGCCTCAATGCTCGATACCTCCTTTATGCAATTTCCTGTTCGCCCCAGCGAATGCTGAAACGGCCGTCTTCATCTATGTCGCGGTATAACAGCAGCGATGTGAGATCGTAGTCCACTCCAAATCGTTCGTAAATATCATCCATATCTGCTTCGTCGCCCTTCATGAAGAGATTGAGCTTCTCTTTTGCCAATATCATCTGCATCAGGTTGGACTCAATGCTCTGTGCATAGGTCAGGAAATAGATGTCCTTCCAGTCAACGGAATTAAAGCGGATGAAGCGCATGTAAAACTGGCTCATGCGGGAGTTGTTATAGTGCAGCTCCGGGATGATGACTTTGTTGACGAACTCGAAGTTGACTGAACTGGGCAAGCTCTGCTGCGTACACAGCAGGATGCCGTTTCCGCTCTCGCGGAGTGTTTGCCGTAATGCCCTGCGTTTCGCAAAGGTAGTCGTCGCGCCGGTCACAATGAAAAGTGGCCGGTTGGGAAACGCTTCCCGCAGGGCTGCCGCATAGGCGTCCAGCACCACGGTATGGCGGACGCCTATGGCCACGATCTCTTCTGCCCAGCTGCCGGTAAGCTGGATCGTTCTCCGCAGCTTCCCGGGAAGCTCGCCGCTATACTCCGAAACCGTATTAGGCGCGGCACTGATCCGCAGCAAAAGCGTGATCTGCTGGATGATCCGCAGCATGGCATCTTTCCTCGCGTTATTCGTTGAGGTGAAATATTTCTGGCGCATGGTATGGAACTCCTTGACCGCCTGTACCCATACGGCCTTCTCCTCTGCTGAAAACGGAATGGGCTCCTGATGGATACGTTTGATGTCCTTCCCGGTGACCTCCTCAAAGGTACGGGTGATTACTGTCTTGGCGAGGATATCACGCAGAATATCTGCATTGTAGATGTCCTGTGTGCGCTGTCCGACGCCAAATACAGTGATTTTCTCCGGCAGATGTGAATTGGCAAACAGCGTGTAGCCACGACGATAGGCCGGGATCGGTTGACCGTACCACGGGTTAGGCTCTCGTGTCGCCGCGCCGTCCTTATCATAGTGATAGATGGTGTGGCAGCAGGATAGCATATTGATGGAATTGTTATAAAGTAATTCCATCTGTGGTGCGAACTCAGAGATGTTGTTCCGGGTACTGGTTCCTGTGGTCAGCAGCTTTGATTGGCATCGTCTGAAGCAGGACAGCACCGCCTTGGCACGGCTGCTGTACGGATTGCATATCTCATCGCTTTCATCCAGTACAAGACAGGTCTTGCGGCTATGGATCTTCAGCCATTTTTTGATCTGCCTGCGATACTTGCACAGCGCATTAAAGGTCATCAGCACAAAGTCGCCGAGCTTGATCCGCTCCAGATCCCTCAGCCGTTCCACGAACACATACGACACGTCATAGTTGGGCAGCACCACATTCCAGTTATTGCGGATAGAGATGGCCGATGAAATGACCCAGGTGTTACGATACCCTTGTCTGTCCATGCGGTATTTCCCATAGGCAATGCCAGCCAGCGTCTTACCGGAACCCTGTTCCCATTGCAGCAGCGTATAGCGCTTTTGCAGAGCAAGATTCAGGTCGTGGATTTGGGCATCGTTCAGCAGGACCTCCTCCTCGTTCTCAGCATCCCATAACCAGAAATCATCCAACCATTTCCCAATTCCCGTGTCCGGGGTCATTTCCTGAAAAGGCTGGCTCTGGATCAGGTATTCATGCCGCTTTTTACGCAGCAGCCGTTCGTAACCAGGGAGTGTTTCACCGCGCAGCACTGCTTCACAGACCGGGATAGGTCGGCGCAGCTCTTCGCTCATGCGGCGTCGCACTGCGGCACTATACCCTTTATAGGCGAATGAATAATCCCGCTTGACAAGGTGGATCTCATCACGTTCCGGCTGCCGGTTCTGACGTCTGAGTGTCTGACGAAGATAATGCAGCACCTTCGCCTCGGTCAACCGCCGTTTGCACCATTCCTCATATCGCATCTCTGGCGGCTGTGTCTCCGTATAGAATCGATGCAGATACGCGCAGCATTGGACATACCGATCCTTCAGGGACGGATGTATCCTGATTTGGTACAGCATCTTCTCTACCGTATAAGTAAACGATGCAGAGGTTTGACGCTCCTTTGCCAGTTCCCGCAGGATCTTGGCGCGATTTTCCTTCAGCATGGCCTTTGGCATTTGCAGCAGCGACATGTGGATCGCTTGTGCTGCACCAGCATAGATGCCGCTGGAAAGATCGTTATCCATTCCTGTGTGATAGCGAGCCGGTGTTTCGGAATCCACGCCCTTCTTCTGCCAGAACTGCAGCTTTATTGGGAATTGCGAAACACCCATCTGCGCAAAGGTATCATCCGGCAACAGGATCTGACCAAGAAACCGGAATTGTGCCTCCATCTTCCGAATCATTGAGCTGTCCGAAAACGAGTCGGCCAGAAATGAGTTGGGTACGATCAAAGCCAGGATTCCCAGTGGCTTCAAGAATTGGGCAGCCTTCAAGCAATAGTAGAGCTGCGATAGATACTCCTTTCCATTCTCAGCCATCCATTGCAGGTTGAAGGGCGGGTTGCCTACCACATAATCAAAGCGTACCTGCGGCATATAATTGCGAATATCCTTATTAACCAGATTGGCCTCCGGATAAAGATATGACGCCACCTTGAATGCCTTGGTGTCCAATTCACAGCCATAGACATTGGCTTCCACCGGCATTACGTTGAAGAAGTTCCCCATCCCACAGGTGAGGTCCGCTACCAGATCGTCCTCTTCCAGTCGAAGGCAATCCGCCACGAACTGACACAAGGCGGGCGGTGTAAAGAACTGACCGTTTTCCAGTTCTTTTTTTGCCTCACTGTATGTATGGTAGCTCCGATAGTTCTTCCGGGAAAGCCCGTGCAGGCCCCCATCCCCTGTATAACCCTGAAAAACATCCTGCTTCGTGATACCATACGCTTCGCAGCAGTTGTTGTCGATCAGGTACAGGAGCTTTTCGTTAACTGCTCTGCGACTGCTCTGGGGGATCGATTCTGTCGAGGGTGTATACTTCATGACGACACCTCAGCATGAATAGTCAAGATACGTTTCGGCAAACTCCTTTGCAATAGACGCCGTCTTAAACTTCAGATCCACGCGCCCGTTTTTGAACATGCGCAGTTGTATGAGCTTCTGGCAGTCTGGGAACTGAAACACTGGGGTGGACACATCGGAATAACCGAGCAACTCGGAGAATCCCGCAGGCTTGCACCCAAAGGTATTGGTTTCAAAGTGCGCCACGCCGGCAAGGACATCCTTCATACGGTCTGCAAGGCTCCAGTCTTCACGACCCCATTTTTCATCACAGGTACAAAAGTATCCGCCAAAGCGAAGCGTATCCCCTTTACTGTCGTAGCTGGGCTTGTCGTTGTAGCTATGCGCCGCTTTATAGCATTTGGTACGCAGCTCCTGATAAGCGCGTTCTACAAAACTGAGTCCATCCAGTTGTATGAACATCTGGTCAACCACATCTTCATAGTGCAGCGAAAGAGCCCGCAGATTGCGATGATACTCCTTGCTCGTATCCATATCGCACCTATACGGGTCCGGCTCTGCGGGGATCAGATGCTCTTTGATGGCATCCGTTGAGATCGTTACGCTATATTTCTCATTGAAATGCTGTGTGAGCTCAGAGATGAACCTACTGTGGAACTTCTCCAGTTCTCGGTTCAGATCCGTTATCCCGAACCGGTAATCGCTCCCAAAGTAGGGCAGCGACCCATCCTGCCCTATACCGAGCAGGTCTCTTTGCGCCTGAATCGCTTTTTTCCACTGTTGGCGTATTTCACGGAGCGCACGGCAGGATTCATCATACGCCTGTTGCTGGGTTTCGCAGAACATCAGGTCATCCTCCGGCAGGCGGGAATCCGCCTTGATCTCAACTTGCTCCAATTTATCGAGTAATCCCATAATTAAAAGTCCTCCTACAAAAACAAAAGCACCGCTGAACTGTCGTCAAACAATTCAGCGGTGCTTCTCCGCATTTATTCTTATTGTGCTGCTTCGATTAACACGTTTGGTATCGGGGGAAGGTGCATAGATTTACACTGGACTTTTTATCCCACAAAACATCTAGGAAAAATATAAAGAGATAATTGAACTGACAACGACACAATTTTGGAATTATCAGCAGCGTTTTAAGGACTATCTTGATGGAAAAATATCTTTAGCTGAGAGAGTTACTGACTCTGACAAGCAGTCGTTTGAAACGATTGAAAAGAACGTGGAAGCATTAAACAACGAATTGCGTGAACATCTTCAAAAAATATATATTGTTACTTAATGATTTAACATTGTTTTGCTACTTGAGGCGCTCATTCGCTCTGGTTTAGAGGAGGATGCAAGCATTCTGACTGCAAGTTTTGGTGAGGTGGTAAATTCCCCCTCAAACCTGCGGAAAACTCCGCTCAAATTCACTCTTGAGCGGAATGCCTCTAAATTTTAATCTTTTAGAATAAATACCTCTTGCCGACTGCCAGCAAACCGTTGATATATCTGCGTTTTCTGAAATCCTATAATTACACTCCGACCAATAGGGAAAGACACGCTTTGGCGTGTCTTTCCTTTTTGCGCTTTGTACGTCTTGCGCCCTGTACGTCCGTTCTGGGTCGGTTATGCCGCTTATGCCCGCGCATGCCGTGCAGGGCGCTTGCCGCCGCGTATCGGCGTGAGCTGAAAATTTGTTAGTTTGGCTGACAAAAAGTCTTGCGGTCCGCGTTAAAATGCGTTAAGATAAGGGGCGTTGGATGCGGCGCAGAACAACGCCGCACGAGAGTAAAAGAGAATTCGCAAAAAGGAGAGTCTATCACAATGGAGCGCATTTTCCACCTGAAGGAGAACGGCACCACCGTCAAGACGGAAATTCTGGCCGGTCTGACCACCTTCATGACCATGGCGTACATCATCGCCCTGAACCCCAATCTGCTGACCAGCTTCGCCGTGGGCACCCCCCTCTGGAACGGCGTGTTTCTGGCCACCTGCATCGCCAGCGCCATCGGCACGGCGGTCATGGCCTTTCTGGCCAATAAGCCCTTCGTCATGGCCCCCGGCATGGGTCTGAACAGCTTCTTCGCCGTTATCGCCGGCAACGTGGCCGCCATGCTGCAGACCGACTACACCAGCGCCTTTCAGGCGGTGCTGTGCATCATTCTGGTGGAGGGCATCGTGTTCCTGCTGCTGAGCGTGTTCAACATCCGGGACAAGATCGTCACCGCCATTCCTCTGGGCGTGCGGCTGGGCATCGGCCCCGCCATCGGCCTGATGCTGATGAACATCGGGCTGGGCTCCAACGTGGGCATCTACGCCGAGGGCAACGGCTACACCAGTCCGTTCTACGTACTGCGCGACTTCTTCGGCGCCATGACCCCCAGCGTCATCAAGGGCCACATGGGCAAGGAGTACAGCACCATGGTGCTGACCGTTGTGACCATGTTCATCGGTCTGTTCATCATCATCCTGCTGGCCAAGAAGGGCGTGAAGGCCGCCGTGCTCATCGGCATGCTGGCCGCGTCCGTCATCTACTGGGCGGGCAGCTTTATCTTCCTGCAGGTAAACCCCTTCGCCTCGCTGGAGGGCGCGTCCTTCCTGCCCCCGTTCCGCGACATGGCGGAGACGACCCTGTTCAAGTTTGACTTTGCCGACTTCTTCAACATCGGCTGGTTCACCGCTGTCAGCCTGATTATCACGTTCTGCATGATCGACATGTTCGACACCATCGGTACGCTGGTGGGCACCGCGTCCCGCGCCGGCATGACCGACAAGGACGGCAACATGCCCAACATGAAGGAAGCCCTGCTGTCCGACGCTGTGGGCACCGTGGCCGGCGCCTGCTGCGGCACGTCCACCGTCACCACGTTCGTGGAGTCCGCCTCCGGCGTGGAGGCCGGCGGCCGCACCGGTCTGACCAGCCTGACCGCCGCGTTCATGTTCCTGGCCTGCATGTTCATCGCGCCGGTGGCCGCCATCATCCCCGCCGCCGCCACTTCCTCCGCCCTGATCTATGTGGGTATCCTGATGCTGCAGGGTCTGAAGAGCGTGGACTTCGACGATCTGGATCAGGTGGTGCCTGTGTTCATCATGCTGCTGGCCATGCCCATCTCCGGCTCCATCGGCCACGGCATCGGCCTTGCCATGATCTCCTACACCGTCATCAAGGTGTTCTCCGGCCGGGCCAAGGACGTGTCCGCGCTGACCTACGTCATCGCGCTGCTGTTCCTTGTGAAGTTCTTCGCTGTGGTGTAAGCACCGTATTCCACACGCATACGGGCGCCGTCTCTCACGATGGGAGGCGGCGCTTTCAATATTACCTAAGAATTTTTCCATATTTCCGGGGAAATTTAACCTTGGCAAACGATGGAAAGAGGTCTATAATGCCAGCAACGGAAAGGAAAAGCCGAAGAAAAGGAGGCAACATCATGTACTATCAGGTATCGAAGGAGTTTTTTGACAAGCTGCCCAACGCCTGCTTCGGCGCGGTGGCTGTGCGGGGTCTGGACAACACCCGCGACATCCCCGAGCTGGAGCAGATGCTGGCGGAGAACGTGGCCGCCTGCGAGACGTATTTCGCCGGGAAGAAGCCCAAGGAGACGGAGGACATCCTCCCCTACCGCGCGGCGTTCACGGCGCTGGGCATCAACCCCAACAAGTTCCTGTGCTCCATCGAGGCGCTGCTGACCCGCATCGCCAAGGGCAAGGGCTTCCCCCACATCAACGCCGCCGTGGATCTGGGCAACGCCGTGTCCATCAAGCACCGGCTGCCCATGGGCGCCCACGATCTGGACACCATTGACGAGGGTCTGGACGTGCGGCTGGCCAGGGAGGGCGACACGTTCATCCCCTTCGGCAGCACCGAGGAGGAGACGCCGGACGTGGGCGAGGCGGTGTACGCCTCCGGCAGCGAGATCCGCACCCGCCGCTGGACGTGGCGGCAGTCGGAGCGGGGCAAGATCACTCAGGAGACGAAGGCCATCCTGTTCCCCATCGACGGATTTTCCGACGTGAACGCCGCCGAGGTGCAGGCCGCCGCCGATGAACTGGCGGCGCTGCTACACAGATACTTCGGGAACGGCATCGAGATCGAGACGGGCACCGTCACCAAGGACGCGCCGCGCTTCGAGTTCTTCAAATAAGGGATAAAAAAAGAGGCTGTATCCGGCGGGTACAGTCTCTTTTTTATCCCCCGGCGGGGGTTGCGCGGCGGCGCGCCGCCGTGTAGGATAGAGAAAACGGAGAGGGGGCGCTGGCATGATCGACAAGCGGGAGGTTATCGCGTTTTTTGACCGGTGCGCACCGGCGTGGGACGCCGGGATGGTGCGGCACGAGCCGGTGATCGAAGCCATTCTGGACAACGCGGGGGTCGGCTCCGGCATGCGGGTGCTGGACGTGGCCTGCGGCACGGGGGTGCTGTTCCCCGACTATCTGGCCCGGGGCGCGTCCGTCACGGGTATCGACATCTCTCCGGAGATGGCCCGCATCGCGGCGGAGAAATTCGCCGGTGAGCCGCGGGTGCAGGTGCTGTGCGGCGACGTGGAGGAGGCCGTGTTTTCGCAGCCCTTTGATGTGGTGATGGTGTACAACGCCTTCCCCCACTTCCCCGACCCGGCGCGGCTCATCGCACGGCTGGGCAGACTGGTGAAGCCCGGCGGGCGCCTGTCCGTGGCTCACGGCATGAGCCGGGCGGCCATCGACAGCCATCACAGCGGCGCGGCCCACCGGGTGTCCAACGGTCTGATGCACGAGGACGCGCTGCGGGCGCTGCTGGCGCCTTACTGCGATGTGGATGTGTGCGTGTCCGATGCGCGGATGTATCAGGTGGCGGGGACGAAGCGGGCATAACGAGCATAAAAGGACGGCGGGAAAACCCGCCGTCCTTTTGTTATTGTGCCAGCAGCGTCTCCAGACGGCCGCGGATCAGGGCCATGAGCCGGTCGTTGTCCGGCATCTCCTTCAGGTCGGCCGGGTCGCAGAGAGGGGCCAGATCCTCGGAGAGATACCCCTCCTCGAATACGTCCAGCCCCGCCTGATAGAGGCAGTCGGCAAAATGCACCAGCGCGGCGTTGCCGTCCAGCTCGCCCCGCTTTTTCAGGGCGCCGGACCATGCGGCCATAGTCGCCAGCGGGTTGGTGGACACCTTTTCCCCCCTGCGCCAGCGGTAGAAGTGGTCGGTGACGGTGCCGTGGGCGGCCTCGTACTCGAAATTGCCGTCCGGCGACACCAGCACGCTGGTCATCATAGGCAGTGAGCCGGAGGCGGCGGCAATGAGATCGCTCATCACATCGCCGTCGTAGTTCTTGCAGGCCCAGATGATACCGCCGGAGGAGCGGATGACCTTGGCGGCCACATCGTCGATGAGGGCGTAGCGGTAATGCAGATCCGCCTGCTCAAAGGCGGCGCGGTACTCCTCGTCGAATACCCTCTGGAACAGCAGCTTGAACGTCTGATCGTAGTCCTTGGAGATGGTGTCCTTGGAGGAGAACCAGACATCCTGCTTCACATCCAGCGCGTAGGCGAAGCAGCAGCGGGCAAAGGACAGGATGGAGTCGTCCCGGTTGTGCATGGCCTGCAGAACGCCGGGGCCGTTGAATTCGTAGACCGTCTGGCGGCTCAGCTCCGTGCCGTGGTCGTCGGTGAACACCAGCTCTGCCTTGCCGGGGCCGGGAACGCGGTACTCCACCGCCTTATACAGGTCGCCGTAGGCGTGGCGGGCGATGGTGACGGGTTTTTTCCAGCAGGTCACCACAGGCTTTACACGGGAGATGAGGATGGGGGCACGGAACACCGTGCCGTCCAGCGCCGCGCGGATGGTGGCGTTGGGGGACTTCCACAGCTGCTTGAGGCCGTACTCCTCCTGCCGCTGGTAGTTGGGGGTGATGGTGGCGCATTTGACGCCGATGTGCAGGCGCTTGATGGCCTCCGCCGCCTGACGGGTCACGGCGTCCTCCGTCCTGTCCCGGTTGGGCAGGGACAGGTCGTAGTACTCGGTGTTCAGCTCCACGAAGGGCGTTATCAGCTGATCCTTGATCATTCCCCACAGGATGTGGGTCATCTCATCGCCGTCCAGCTCGGCGATGGGGACGGGCATTTTGATCTTTTCCATCATTACCTCCGGTTCTGCGCGGCGTAGTGGTTCATCAGGCAGCCGGTGAGCAGCAGCTCCCGCTCCTCCGCGTTGGTGTTCTTCAGGTACAGTGTCAGCGCCTGCGCCTGTCCGTCATGGACGAGGACGGCGGGGAATTCCTCGTCGCCTCGCGCTACCTTCTCCCGGACAGTGGGGACGAAGATGAAATCCCCAGGGGCGGCGTCGAAGGGCGCGCCGTCCGCCAGCGTAAAGGGCAGCATCCCCCAGTTGACGCAGTTGGAGCGGTAGCGCTTGGTGGCGAAGTCGTAGCAGATATTGGCGCAGCCCCCCAGTACCCGCTGGCAGGAGGCGGCCTGCTCCCGGGCGGAGCCGTCGCCGGGCTTGTTGGCGAAGATCACAGAGCCGATGTGCATACGGGACAGGGCGCTCTCCGGCAGGTGCAGCGCCGTCAGCACCGCTTGCAGCGCCGGCATTGCCGTACCGGCGGCGCGGGCTGTCTCCAGCGCCTGCGTGGCCTTGGCCCGCGGCACATAGTCCGGGTCACGGCGGGACAGGGCAAACTCCGCCAGCTTCAAGGGGTTGGAGCGGTAGGAGGATGTCTCGCCGGAGGGGATCAGCTCATCGGTGGTAGTGACCTCGTCCCGCAGGACGGAGGCCACCTGCATAAGAAGATCGTCGGACAGGGCGGGGATAGCGGGCCACTCGGCAATATTGGGGCCGTATTTCAAGGGTGCGTCCGGCTGCGCCCTGCCGAAGCCGAAGTAGACCCGGCGGTCGTACACCGCACGATCGAACCGGCGCTGTACCGGTGCGGGCGGCGTGTAGTCCACATCGGCGGCAGAGGTTAGAATACCGTGGTTCCGCGCGGTGGCGGCTATGGAGCGGGCGTCCATGAGGATGACGCCGGCCAGCTGGCCGTCGGCAGGCTTGGAGCCCTCCCGGTTGGGGAAGTTGCGGGTGGTGTGGCGGATGGACAGTCCGTTGTTGGCAGGTACGTCCCCCGCGCCGAAGCAGGGGCCGCAGAAGCAGGGCTTGAACAGTGCGCCGGAGGCCAGCAGCGACTGCTGGACGCCGTTTTCCATCAGCTCCAGATTCACGGGGACAGAGGGCGGGTACACCGACAGGGAGAAGTAGCCGCTGCCGGTATCGTGGCCGCTCAGAATGGCGGCAGCTTCGGCGATGTTGTCGTACATGCCGCCGGCGCAGCCCGCGATGATGCCCTGATCCACCACCAGCTTACCATCTGCCAGCTTATCCGTCAGGTGCAGGCCCGCCTTGCCGCCGAACTGGGCAGCGGCGCGCTTCTCCACCTCCCGCAGGTGGTCGCCGGGGTCGTGGAGCAGCTCGCGGAGCGTCACCGCCTCGGAGGGGTGGAACGGCAGCGCGGCCATGGGCTCCATGCGGTCAAGGTCGATGGTGATCATGCCATCGTAATACGCGCCGTCCTGCGGACGCAGGGCGGTAAACGTCTCCGGACGGCCATGGAGGGCCAGATAGTCCGCCACGGCGCCGTCCGTCTCCCAGATGGAGCTGAGGCAGGCCGTCTCCGTTGTCATCACATCGACGCCGATGCGGTAGTCCATGGGCAGGCGGGACACGGCGGGCCCGGCGAATTCCAGCACCTTATTCTTCACGAAACCGTTTTTATACACCGCGCCGCACAGGGCGATGGCTACGTCGTGAGGGCCGACGCCCCGGGGCGGCTGGCCGGTGAGCCACACCAGAATGACCTCCGGCGCGGCGATGTCGTAGGTGTTCCGCAGCAGCTGCTTAACGATCTCCGGGCCGCCCTCCCCCACGCCCATGGTGCCCAGCGCACCGTAGCGTGTGTGGCTGTCGGAGCCTAAGATCATGCGGCCGCAGCCGCTCATCATCTCCCGCGCGTACTGGTGGATCACCGCCTGATTAGCGGGGACATAGTCTCCGCCGTACTTGATGGCGGCGGACAAGCCGAACACATGGTCGTCCTCGTTGATGGTGCCGCCCACGGCGCACAGGCTATTGTGGCAGTTGGTCAGCACATACGGTACGGGAAACTCCGTCATACCGCTGGCCTTGGCGGTCTGGATGACGCCCACATAGGTGATGTCGTGGGAGATCAGGCTGTCGAAGGTCAGGTGCAGCAGGCCGTCCCCCGCCGGTCTGTCGTGGCGGCGGAGGATCCGGTAGGCCATGGTCTTTTCGCGGCCCGCCGGGTCGGCGGACTTGGCTGGGGTGGGAACGCCGCCCCGCAGGGTGACGCCGCCGTGATGCAGCTGGATCATATGGTCACGCTCCTTTTGGGAGAAATTTTACAGGGTTATTTTTTATGGGTAACAGTATAACAGATTATTCGCGGTTGGCAAGCCCCAAAAATGAAAGTTAAAAAATAATTATTGCATTTTGTCCTGCCGTTTCGCCTGTTTTTCCCTATTCACAAGAAATTTATCCGTCATTTATGAATTTTACAAATTTTTATCTTGCAAAACGCAGGGCGCCGCGCTATAATCGGGCCAATGAAAGGAACGTCCCGCAGACGCTGCGGGGGAAAGGAAGGCATCATGGTCGAAAAGGATACCGGTATTCTGGAGCGCTACACGGGGCCGCTGAGCCGCCGCATTCAGGAGGAATACGCCATCGGCGACGAGTTCTACCACGGCGAGGTCAAGAAGGGCCTGCGCAACAGCGACGGCACCGGCGTGCTGGTGGGCGTCACCAAGGTGGGCAGCGTGCAGGGCTATTTGCTGCAGGACGGCCAGCGGGTGCCTATCCCCGGACGGCTGTACTACCGGGGTATCGAGCTCAACGACATCGTGGAGGCTCACCGCAGGGCCGGCACCTTCGGCTTTGAGGAGGTGGCATACCTGCTGCTGATGGGCTATCTGCCCACGCAGGAGGAGCTGGGGCGGTTCAACAGCATCATGAGCCAGGCCCGGAAGCTGCCGGAGGGCTTTACCGAGGGCATGATCATGCGGCACCCCAGCGGCAATATGATGAACGAGCTGGCCCGCAGCGTACTGAGCCTGTACTCCTACGACCCCGATCCGGACAACACGTCCATCGAGAACCTGCTGCTCCAGTCGGTGAAGCTTATCGGGTGCTTCCCCTCCATCGTGGCCAATGCCTACGCGGTGAAGCGCCACTATTTCCAGGGGGATTCGCTGCACATCCACTTCCCTGTCCCCGAGCTGTCCACGGCGGAGAACTTCCTGCGGATGATCCGGCCGGACACCAGCTATACGGAGGAGGAGGCCCACCTGCTGGATATGATGCTGATGGTACACGCGGAGCACGGCGGCGGCAACAACTCCACCTTTGTCTGCCGCGCCATGTCCTCCAGCGGGACGGACACCTACAGCGCCATCGCCGGGGCCGTCGGCTCCCTGAAGGGCCCGCTCCACGGCGGCGCCAACGCCAAGGTCATGGAGATGTTCCGCTATGTCAAGGAGAACGTCGACCCCCGCGACGACGGGTCGATCCGGGACTATCTGGTGAAGCTGCTGGACAGGGAGGCGGGTGACCGCTCCGGCAAGCTGTACGGGCTGGGCCACGCGGTATACACCATGTCCGACCCCCGCGCGGTGCTGCTGAAGAAGTACGCCCAGCACATGGCGGAGATCAAGGGCTACGCCGAGGACTTCACCCTGCTGCAGAAGGTGGAGGAGCTGGGCATCCCGCTGGTGCAGGAGCGCCGCCGGGACAGCACCCCCATGTGCGCCAACGTGGATATGTACTCCGGTCTGGTGTACACCATGCTGGGCATCCCGCAGGACGTGTTCACGCCGCTGTTCGCCTCCGCCCGTATCGCAGGCTGGTGCGCCAACCGCATGGAGGAGCTGGTGACATGTCACCGCATCATGCGTCCGGCGTACCGCGCCGTCACCATTCAGGGGCACTACATCCCCATGGAGCAGCGGACGCCGCACCATGAAAACGCATAAGGACGCAGAAGGCTCCCGGCTTGGCCATGGCCGCCTGGCATAAGAAAACATACGCCGCAAAAGGCGTGTTTCGCACAGCCCCGTCGTTGCGCCGCCTTGACAGACATCCAGTATGCCTGCGGCGGCGCGTCTCGGCTCTGCACAAAACGCGCTCTTTTTCGGTGCGAAGCAGTTTTGCCAAAGTAAATTCGAGTTGAAATTGGCTGCAAAAACACCCGCATGCTGACGCATGTGGGCGTTTTTTCGGTCGATTTCAGCCGGATAGACACAGGCAAAACCGTGTGTTTTCTTGTGTCAGGCGGCCTTGCTTTTTTCAGCGTATCTGCCCGTCGCCGGTGACGACGTACTTGTAGGTGCTGAGCTCGTCCAGTCCCATGGGGCCCCGGGCGTGGAGCTTCTGGGTGGAGATGCCCATTTCGCAGCCGAGACCGAACTCCCCGCCGTCGGTGAAGCGGGTGGAGACGTTGACGTACACGGCGGCGCTGTCCACCTGACGGGTGAAGCCGGCCGCGGCGGCGGCGTCCTCCGTCACGATGCAGTCGCTGTGGTGGGTGGAGTGGGCGGCGATGTGGGCAATGGCGTCGTCCAGACTGTCCACCACGGCCACGGCCAGAATGTAGTCCAGGAACTCGGTGTCAAAGTCGGTGTCCGACGCGGGGGTGCCGTCGATGACGGCGGCGGCACGGGGGTCAAGGCGCAGCTCCACCGGCGGAAGGCCGGCGGCGACGCGGTCGTCCACCAGCGCGCGGCGCAGCATGGGCAGGAAGCGGGCCGCCGCAGCGGCGTGGACAAGGCAGACCTCCTCGGCGTTGCAGACGGAGGGGCGGCTGGTCTTGGCGTTGGTGATGATGCGCACCGCCTTTTCCAGATCGGCGGCGGCGTCCACATAGACGTGGCAGATGCCGGTGCCCGTTTCGATGCAGGGGACGGCGGCGTTCTCCACGCAGGCGCGGATGAGCCCCGCGCCGCCCCGGGGGATCAGCAGATCCACCAGGCCGCGGGCCTGCATGATGTCGTTGGCGCTCTGGCGGCTGGTATCCTCCACGATGTTGACGATGTCCGGGTCGCCGCCGGCGGCGGTGATGCCGTCCTTCAGCGCGTCCACAACGGCGCGGCAGGAGCGGTAGGCCTCCCGTCCGCTGCGGAGCATGCAGACGTTGCCGCTCTTGATGGCCAGTGCCGCCGCGTCGGAGGTAACATTGGGGCGGCTCTCATAGATGATGGCCACCAGCCCCAGCGGCACCTGCACCTTGGTGATGGTCATGCCGTTGGGACGGGTGAACTGCGCCAGTATGCGGCCGGTGTGATCCGGCAGGGCGGCGGCGGCGCGGACGCCGTCAGCCATGGCGCGGACGCGGCCCTCGTCCAGCCGCAGGCGATCCAGCATGACGGCGGAGATGTGCCCCTCCGCGCCGGCCATGTCCCGCCCGTTGGCGGCGAGGATGGCGGGGATGTGGGACTCCAGTGCGTCCGCCATGGCCAGCAGGAGGCGGTTCTTCTCCTCCGCGGGGGCGGCGCTCAGCGCGGGCCACGCGGCCTTTGTCTTTTGCAGAAGCTCAATGGTGGTCATTTCACGGCCCTCCCTGTGAGAAATCTGGTGCCGGCGGGCTTGCCCTCGGCGATGTCGTACAGCACCTCCGGCGCGGCGCCGTTGGCGATGACCATTTCACAGCCGGCGGCGGTGGCGATGGCGGCGGCCCGCAGCTTCGTGACCATGCCGCCGGTGCCGAGGCCGGTGCTGCTGTCCTCCGCTAGCGTGTAGAGGTCATCGTCCACCCGCTCCACCGTGGGGATGAGCCGGGCGTCCGGGTGATGGCGGGGATCCTTGTCGTACAGCCCGTCGATGTCCGACAGCAGTACCAGCACGTCCGCGCCGATGGCGGCGGCCACGATGGCCGACAGGGTGTCGTTCTCGCCGATGGTGTTCTCCACGCCGATCTCGTCGGTGGCCACGGCATCGTTCTCGTTGATGACCGGCAGCGCCCCCAGCTCCAGCAGGCGGGTCAGCGTGTTGCGGACGTTGCGGCTGCGCTGCTCGTTTTTGATGTCCTCGCCGGTGAGCAGCAGCTGGGCCACGGTGTGGCTGTACTCCGTGAACAGCTTGTCATAGGTATACATCAGCTCGCACTGGCCCACGGCGGCGGCCGCCTGCTTGCTGGGCATATCCGCCGGACGGCCCGGCAGTCCCAGCTTCCCCACGCCCATGCCAATGGCGCCGGAGGATACCAATATAATTTGGTGTCCCGCGTTTTTCAGATCGCTGAGCACCTTGCACAGGTGCTCCATGCGGCGGATATTCAGACGTCCTGTGGCATGAGCCAGCGTGGAGGTGCCCACTTTTACAACGATACGCATACCGCTGCCCCCTTTCGGCCCGTCCGGGCCTGCGTTTTTGGACATTATAGGGCAGCGGCGCGGAAATTGCAAGGGACGGCGGCGGAAGAAAATGTAAATAATGTCTTGCAAATCCGCCGCGCATCTGATATGATTGTGTCAGTTAGATGTATCTAACCAATTCAATTGAAGGAGGCGGCGTGTATGAGCGTTGTCATATTGGGTGGAAATGAGTGCATGGAGCGCCGCTATAAGGAGCTGTGCGGCGCGTACCGGTGTCAGGCCAAGGTACTGACGAAGCCGGCGGGCGGGCTGAAGAACAAGCTGGGCCGGCCGGATCTGATGATCTTCTTCACCAACACCATGTCCCACAAGCTGGTGCAGGGCGCACTCAGCGAGCTGAAGGGCAGCGGCACCATCATCGAGCGGTGCCACACCAGCTCCCTGTCGGCGCTGCGGGGCATTCTGGAAAAATACGCGCCGCAGGAGGCGTAAAGAAAAAGCGCACCGCGGGGGATGTCAGTCCCCTGCGGTGTTGCTTTTTGCGGAAAGTGTGCTATAATGGCCGCAAAATCACCCAAGGAGGTCTGGCTATGAAAGCATTGCTCATCAACGGAAGTCCCCACGAAAGGGGCTGCACCTACACGGCGCTGGAGGAGCTGGCCCGGACGCTGGAGGCCGAGGGCATCGAAACGGAGATCGTGCAGGCCGGGGCCCGCACCACCCACGGCTGCATCGCCTGCGGCAAGTGTCGCCAGACAGGCAAATGCGTGTTCGACGATGTGGTGAACGAGACGGCGCCCAAGCTGCTGGAGGCCGACGCGCTGGTCATCGGCGCACCGGTGTACTACGCCTCCCCCGCCGGCGGCGCGGTGGCGTTCATGGATCGTCTGTTTTACAGCACCGGCACCCGGAGTCTGACCATGAAGGTGGGCGCATCGGTGGTGTCCTGCCGCCGGGGCGGCAACACCGCCAGCTTCGACGTGCTGAACAAGTACTTCACCATCGCGGGCATGCCCATTGCCAGCAGCCAATACTGGAATATGGTATACGGCAATACGCCGGAGGAGGTGCGGCAGGACAAGGAGGGCCTGCAGACCATGCGGACGCTGGGCCGGAACATGGCGTTCCTGATGAAGGCCATCCAGCTGGGGAAGGCGCAGTACGGCCTGCCGGAAAAGGAAAAGCCCATTGTCACCAGCTTTCACCACGAATAACGCAGAAAAGCAGTGTTGCTTTTTCCCGCCGTTGTAGTAGAATGGCGGTACTGTCTGCAAACGGAGGTACATCATGACATATCAGGAAATTCTCAACAACGCCCGCACCTGCATGGGCCCGTACTGCAAGTCCTGTCCCACCTGCAACGGACTGGCCTGCAAGAACACCGTGCCCGGCCCCGGCGCCAAGGGCATCGGCACCGGCTTCATCCGCAACTACCAGAAGTGGCAGGAGCTGTGCGTCAACATGGACACCATCTGCGAGAACAAGCCTGTGGACACGTCCTACGACTTCTTTGGCAAAAAGGTGGTGCTGCCGGTGTTCGCCGCGCCGGTGGGCGCCATGCAGCTGCACTACGGCGACAAGTATGACGATCTGACCTACAACGACATTCTGGTGTCCGCCTGCGCCGATGCAGGCATCGCCGCCTTTACCGGCGACGGCACCAACCCCGCCGTTATCGAGGCGGCCGCGGAGGCGCTGAAGAAAAACCACGGCTGCGGCGTACCCACGGTGAAGCCCTGGAACATGGCGTTGGTGGAGGAAAAGCTGGCGCTGGTGAAGGCCGCCGACCCCATCGCCATCGCCATGGACATCGACGCGGCGGGCCTGCCGTTCCTGAAGAACCTGACGCCCCCCGCCGGTAGCAAGACGGTGGAGGAGCTGCGCCAGATCGCGGAGAGGGCGGAGAAGCCCTTTATCCTCAAGGGCATCATGACGGTGGCCGGCGCGAAGAAGGCGCTGGAGGCCGGGGCCAGCGGCATCGTGGTCAGCAACCACGGCGGCCGCGTGCTGGATCAGTGCCCCGCCACGGCGGAGGTGCTGCCCGCCATCGCCGACGCGGTGGGCGGTCGGATGACCATTCTGGTGGACGGCGGCATCCGCACCGGCATGGATGTGTTCAAGGCGTTGGCACTGGGCGCGGACGCCGTGCTCATCGGCCGTCCCTTCGTGAACATGGTCTACGGCGGCGGTGCCGAGGGCGTGCAGGTCTATGTGGACAAGCTGAAGGCCGAGCTGGCCGACACCATGGCCATGTGCGGCGCACACTGTCTGGCGGACATCAAGCGCTCCATGATCTTCGGCTATTGAGCGGACACATTAAATGAGGAACGGGAGCCTTCGGCTCTCGTTCCTTTGTACAGGGAGTTTTTATGTATCGCGATATGACCGGGGGCGGCATCACCCGCAGTCTGCTGCTGTTCGCGCTGCCCATGATGGCGGGAAGCCTGCTGCAGCAATTATATAATGTGGCGGACACCCTTATCGTGGGGCGGGCGCTGGGACGGGACGCACTGGCGGCGGTAGGCTCCGCGTTCACGCTGACGACGTTCCTGACCTCCGTGTTTCTGGGTCTTGCCATGGGCGCGGGGGCGCTGTTCGCCATCTGCATCGGACGAGGGGACATGGCGGCGCTGCGCCGCGCCGCTGCGCTGGCACTGTGCCTTATCGGCGCGGTGACGGCGGTGCTGACGGCTCTGGTGTACGCCCTGCTCTCCCCCATTCTGCGGTTTTTGCAGGTGCCGGAGACGCTGCGGGGCGACATGGCCGGGTATCTGCGCATCATCTTCGTGGGACTGGCGGCCACGTTCCTGTACAACTTCTTCGCCTGCCTGCTGCGGGCGGCGGGCAACTCCGCCGCGCCCCTGTGGTTCCTGGGCGGCGCGGCGCTGCTGAACGTGGGGCTCGACCTGCTGTTCGTGCTGGTGTGCCGGTGGGGTGTCGCCGGTGCGGCGGCGGCCACCGTCATCGCCCAGTACGCCGCCGGACTGGGCCTGACGGTATACGCCCTGCGGCGCTGCCGGGAGCTGCTGCCCCGGCGGACGGACTTCCGGTTTGACAGGCGTATCCTCCGGGAGCTGCTGGATCTGTCGCTTCTGACCTGCGTGCAGCAGTCGGCCATGAACTTCGGCATCCTGCTGGTGCAGCGGCTGGTGGACAGCTTCGGGCCGGTGGTGATGGCGGCGTTTGCCGCCGCCGTGAAGATCGACGCCTTCGCCTATCTGCCGGTGCAGGAGCTCGGCAACGCCTTCTCCACCTTCGCGGCCCAGAACTACGGCGCCGGTCAGCCGGAGCGGCTGCGGCAGGGGCTGCGGCGGGCCACGGCGGTGAGCGCCGCGTTCTCCTGCGCCGTGGCGGCGCTGGTGGTGTTGTTCGCCCGGCCGTTAATGGGGCTTTTCGTGCAGGCGGGCGAAACAGAGGTCATCGCCGCCGGTGTCCTCTACCTCCGCATCGAGGGGGCGTTCTACGCCGGGATCGGCTGCCTGTTCCTGCTGTACGGGTTCTACCGCGCGGTGCAGCGCCCCGGCATGAGCGTGGTGCTGACGGTCATCTCGCTGGGCACCCGTGTAGCGCTGGCCTACGCGCTGGCGGGGCCGGTGGGTGAGGCTGGCATCTGGGCGGCCATCCCTATCGGGTGGCTGCTGGCGGACATCGCCGGGTACGGCTATTACCTGCGGCACCGGACGGCGCTGCTGACGCCGAAAGCGTAAAAAAAGAGATGCATGCCGGGGGCATGCATCTCTTTTTTTACAGCAGAGCGGGGATATCCCGGAGATCCTCCACGGTCACGTCCACGCTGCCGTCGGCAGGGGCCGCGCCGGGACGGCGGTAGTAAACGGTCTTGAGCCCGTACCCCCGGCCACCGGCCATATCGGAGGTCAGGGAGTCGCCGATGATGGCGGCATCCGCCGGGGAAACAGGCGTCCCGCGCCCCTCGTTGACCTCCCGGAAGGCGGCGTCGAAGAACACCGGCGACGGCTTGGACGCACCGATGCGCTGGGAGATGAAGAAATAGGCGAAGCAGTCCTTCATGCCCGCCAGCGCCAGCCGGTGCAGCTGCTGCTCGTAGGGGCCGTTGCTGGCGGCGGCCAGCGTATACCTGCCGCGCAGGGCGTCCAGCAGTTCCCGCGCGCCGGGCACGGGGATGGCGCTCTCATGGAGGGCGGCGCGGAAGTACCGCTCGAACGTCGGGCCGTCGAAGTCCATGTCCAGCGCGGCGAATACGTTGCTCCAGCGGATCTTCTCCAGCTCCGGGAACGTCAGGGTGCCCTCCTCGATCTGCCGCCACAGCTTGTTGTTTTCCCGGTGGAACACGTCGTACATCCATGGCTCGTAGGGCCGCAGGCCGAAGTGGGCGAAGCCCTCCTCCATGGTCTGACGGATGTAGGCGTCGAAGTCCAGCAGCGTATTGTCGATGTCAATCAGGATGAGTTTCATAGGCGGCTCCTCTCGTTTACTGCGTCCAGCATACCACATCCGGCGCGCCGGGGCAACAGGCAGCGCAAAATTTCAAAATACGGCACATGCGAGGGCGAAAAATCCACCGGTTTTTCCGTATAGGGATACATTGTGCACAATCCGCCCCGGTTTTTCCGTGGGAAAGTCTGTTGGTAAATGTGCTTGCTTTGCCCTGCGGGCGGTGTTATACTCTGCTCTTGCAGCCCTGTGAAGGCTGTGCTATATTGCATATACAGATGATCGATCCGGTCGCCGGAGGTGAGGAGGTACAGTATGAAGAAAGTCGAAATGACCAGCGGCTCCCTGTGGAAAAATATCCTGCTGTTCAGCCTGCCGCTGATGATGACGCAGGTGCTGGAGGTGCTGTTCAACCTCAGCGACGTGGCTATCGCCGGCAAGTACGCCTACAACACCTATATCGCGCTGGGCGCGGTGGGCTCCACCACCACGCTGGTGTCCCTGTTTACCGGGCTGCTCATCGGCATGGGCGCGGGCGTCAACGTGGCCGTGGCCCGCTGGCTGGGCATCGGCGATGACGAGAGCGTGGAGCGCACCACCCATACCTCCCTGCTGCTCTGTCTGGGCACCGGACTGCTGGTGTGCCTGATCTGCCTGTTCTTTGCCGAGCCGATGCTGCGGCTGCTGAACACCAAGGAGGAGTTCCTCCCCGGCGCGGTGCTGTATATGCGCATCTACGCGCTGGGCCTGCCGGGCATGGGCATCTACAACTGCGGCAACGGCATCCTCAGCGCCACGGGCGACACCAAGCGTCCGCTGATCTACCTGTCCGTGGCCGGCGTGCTCAACGTCATTCTGAATCTGGTGTTCGTCATCGGGTGCAATATGTCCGCCGAGGGCGTGGCCATCGCCAGCGCCATCGCCCAGTGGGTGTCCGCCGTCCTGATCTTTGTCCACCTGCTGCGGCGGCAGGACGCCTGCCGTCTGGACATGCGGAAGCTGCGGCTCCACAAGGCGGCAGCCAAGCGCATCCTGATGATCGGCATCCCCTCCGGCCTGCAGAACGCCATCTTCGCCGTGGCCAACCTGTTCGTGCAGGCGGGCTTGAACTCCTTCGACGAGATCACCGTCTCCGGCGCGGCGGCTGCCGCCAACGCCGACACGCTGGTGTTCAATATGATGGCGGCGTTCTACACCGCCTGCGCCAGCTTCGTCAGCCGCAACTGGGGCGCGGGCCGCAAGGAGCGCATTCTGAAAAGCTACTTCATCAGCATGCTGTACGCCTTCCTCACCGGCGCGATATTCGGCGGCCTGATGCTGCTGTTCGGGCGGCAGTTCCTGGGCCTGTTTGCCGACAAGCCGGAGGTCATTGATGCCGGTATGGATCGTCTGCGGATCATGGCCTTCTCCTACGGCATCGGCGCGCTGATGGACGCCAGCATCGCCGCCTCCCGGGGCATCGGAAAGAGCATCGCCCCCACCGTCATGGTCATCATGGGCTCCTGCGTGTTCCGGGTGGTGTGGATCTACACGGTGTTTGCCTACTTCCACACGGTGCCGTCGCTGTACCTGCTGTACATCTTCTCGTGGGCCATCACCGGCATTGCGGAGTATCTCTACTTCCGGGCCAGCTACAAAAAGTGCATCCTCGCCGCGCAGATGTGGTGAAAAAAGAGCAAAAAAATGACCCGCAGAAAAGCGGGTCATTTTTTTGCTCTCACATCAGCCGATGGTGACGCTGGTGTTCTTGGGCAGCTGCTTCTTGGCGGCCTTGGGGATGGACAGCTGCAGGATGCCGTTTTCAAACTTGGCGGTCACATCCTCCGGCTCTACCTCCTCGCCCACATAGAACGTGCGGCTGCACGCACCGGCATAGCGCTCCTGACGGATGTACTTGCCCTTCTTGTCGGACTGATCCTTATCCAGACCCTTGGCGGCCTGAATGGTCAGATAGCCGTTCTTCAGCTCCACGTTCACCTCGTCCTTGGTGAAGCCGGGCAGGTCAACATCCAGCTCGTAGGTGCCCTCCGTCTCGCGGACATCGGTCTTCATCAGGTTCTTGGCGTGCTTGCCGTACAGGGGATCGCGGCCCTGCGGGATCATCATGCCAAAGGGATCGGAAAAGAAATCATCAAACAGGTTCTCACCAAAAATGCTGGGCAACATATGTCATACCTCCATTCGTACTGCGGCGCGCCTTGGGTGCGCCGTCTCTACATTACCCTCATTGTATCAACATGCTCGAGCCTCTCCGGAGGGACTCTCTCGCCCCCCTCTCTCAAGGTTCGGCCTTATTATAACGCCAATTTTAGCACTGTCAAGAGGAGAGTGCTAATATTCACAAAAACAGCACAGTCTGTTCACAAAATATGCAATAAGTTCCCGGCAGCGATGCCGTTCAGGGAAGATTCACACATTTCCGCCGCATTGACATTTGACTTTGCGCAGCGGCACGGCTATAATACTTTGCGAAATATGGCGACAAGGAGATGACTTCATGAATGAGGTAAAGACCCCTAAGAAACCGCTGCTCTACTACTATATCGTGGCGCTGCTGGTACTGCTGCTGTTCAATCTGCTGGCCATGCCGTGGCTGGCGGAGCATCAGATCAAGGAGGTGGACTACAACACCTTCGTGTCCATGACGGAGCAGGGTCAGCTGGGCCGCGTGGAGATCCAGCAGCAAAGCAACCGCATCCTGTTTACGGACAAGGAGGAGACGGCCGTCTACAAGACCGCCATCGTCCCCGACGACGGTCTGGTGCAGCGTCTGCTGGACGCGGACGTGTCCACCACCGGCGAGGAGATCCAGCAGAGCTCGGTGCTGTTGGATATCCTGGCCTGGGTGCTGCCGCTGCTCCTGTTCATCGGCATCGGGCAGGTCATCTCCCGCAGCATGATGAAGAAAATGGGCGGTGGAAACTCCATGATGTTCAACATGGGCAAGTCCAGCGCCAAGGTCTATGTCAAGTCCGCCGAGGGCATCAAGTTTGACGACGTGGCCGGCGAGGACGAGGCCAAGGAGAACCTGCAGGAGGTGGTCAACTACCTCCACGACCCCAGCAAGTACAAGGAGATCGGCGCGTCCATGCCCAAGGGCATCCTGCTTGTCGGCCCTCCGGGCACCGGCAAGACCATGCTGGCCAAGGCCGTGGCCGGTGAGGCCAACGTGCCCTTCTTCTCCATGTCCGGCTCCGAATTCGTGGAGATGTTCGTGGGCATGGGCGCCTCCAAGGTGCGCGACCTGTTCAATCAGGCCAAGGAGAAGGCCCCCTGCATCGTGTTCATCGACGAGATCGACGCCATCGGTCAGAAGCGAAGCGGCGGCCAGTACGGCGGCAACGATGAGCGTGAGCAGACCCTGAACCAGCTGCTCACCGAGATGGACGGCTTTGAGGGCAACAACGGCGTCATCATCCTCGCCGCCACCAACCGCCCTGAGTCCCTTGACCCGGCGCTGACCCGTCCCGGCCGCTTCGACCGCCGGGTGCCGGTGGAGCTGCCCGATCTGCAGGGGCGCGAAGCCATCCTGAAGGTACACGCCAGAAAGATCAAGGTGGCCGAGGACGTGGACTTCAACAAGATCGCCCGCATGGCCTCCGGCGCGTCCGGCGCGGAGCTGGCCAACATCGTCAACGAGGCCGCTCTCCGGGCCGTTCGGGACGGCCGCCGCTTCGCCACACAGTCGGACCTGGAGGAGAGCATCGAGGTGGTCATCGCCGGTTACCAGAAGAAGAACGCCATCATGACCGACCACGAGAAGAAGATCGTGTCCTATCATGAGATCGGCCACGCGCTGGTGGCGGCGCTGCAGACCCACTCCGCCCCGGTACAGAAGATCACCATCGTGCCCCGCACCTCCGGCGCGCTGGGCTACACCATGCAGGTGGAGGAGGGCAACCACTACCTGATGACCAGGGAGGAAATGGAGAACAAGATCGCCACCCTCACCGGCGGCCGTGCCGCCGAGGAGGTGGTGTTCGGCTCCATCACCACCGGCGCCTCCAACGATATCGAGCAGGCCACCAAGCTGGCCCGGGCCATGATCACCCGCTACGGCATGAGCGATGAGTTCGGTATGGTGGCGCTGGAGACGGTCACCAACCAGTATTTGGGCGGCGACGCCTCCCTGGCCTGCTCCGCCGACACCCAGACGAAGATCGACCAGCAGGTGGTGGCGCTGGTGCAGAAGCAGCACGAAAAGGCGCTGCAGATCCTCACCGAGAACCGCGCCAAGCTGGACGAGCTGGCCCGGCACCTGTACGAGAAGGAGACCATCACCGGCGAGGAGTTCATGAGCATCCTCAACGGCTGACGGAGAAAGGAGGCCCCATGGCCCGCACCATCGAGATCACCGATTTTGCCGCACCGGAGCTGGATATTTACGCTCGGGCCACGGAAAACCAGCTGGTGAACCGGGCCGATCCGGCCAACGCGCTGTTCATCGCGGAAAGCCCGCTGGTCATCGGACGGGCGCTGGACGCGGGCTGCGTGCCTGTGTCGTTCCTCATGGAGCCGCAGCACATCACCGGCAAGGGCGCGGACATCCTCGCCCGCTGCCAGCCGGATATCCCGGTGTACACCGCGCCGCTGGACGTGCTGACGCGGCTCACCGGCTTCCACCTGACCCGGGGGATGCTGTGCGCCATGCGGCGTCCGCCCCTGCCCTCCGTGGTGGAGGTGTGCGCCGGAGCGCGGCGCATCGCTGTGCTGGAAAACGTGATGAACCCCACCAACGTGGGGGCCATCTTCCGGTGCGCGGCGGCGCTGGGTATGGACGCGGTGCTGCTGACCCAGCAGGGCAGCGACCCTCTGTACCGCCGGGCGTCCCGTGTCAGCATGGGCAACGTGTTCCTCGTGCCGTGGACGTACCTGCCGGAGGAGGTGGACTGGACGGAGACGCTGCATGAGCTGGGCTTCACCACGGCGGCCATGGCCCTGCGGCAGGACTCCCTGCGGCTGGACGACCCCCGCCTGCTGCGGGCGGAGAAGCTGGCGGTGGTGCTGGGCACCGAGGGCGACGGGCTGGCGGACGGCACCATCGTCCGGTGTGACTACACGGTGATGATCCCCATGACCCACGGAGTGGACAGTCTCAACGTGGCGGCGGCCAGCGCCGTGGCCTTCTATCAGCTGGGGCTCCAATGCCGAGACAAGTAAAAAAAGAGTCCCGCAGCGTATTGCTGGGTGTACGTAAGACAGTATTGCGCTAAGATTGACGAAGCGGCACGAAACCGCATGGAGCTGATCGTGCGGTCACTGGCAGAGCAAAACGGCGTGACCGAGCAACTGAAAG
>ENA-ORTQ01000686-ORTQ01000686.1-human-gut-metagenome-genome-assembly--contig:-NODE-686-length-41279-cov-3.971934_pt1 | contig 41279 bp, 37 predicted proteins | sample MGYA00241912_ERZ509188 | MGnify/ENA primary metagenome ERZ509188 (study PRJEB26280, sample SAMEA2338849) | human gut metagenome | biome: human gut; feature: human-associated habitat; material: faeces...
ATATAAAAATAAAATTAAATAAATGAAAATGTCTTTTTTTATGTAAAAAATTTGTTATACTAAATTTACATATGAAGAAATGAAATATCAGTTTTAATCTGGATATTCTATATGTCAGCTTTTTATTAATAAAGATGGCATATCCGTAACAGTCTTTTTTATTTCATTACAGATATCTTTAAGAATATTCCTGACGCATTTAAGTGAAACAATGGCTTTATTCACACACCGTACTTTGACAATTAAATTAAGAAGAGATTCGATTAGAGAAGTTGCTTTTCCATAGCATTACGTTTATAATAAAAACAGGAAATCCAATATAGTATACTTTTCAAGGCAGCCGAAAGGACGGCTTTACCACTTAGATCTGCTCCGAGATTCGGAGAAAGGGGTGGTAGCATGGTTACATATAGTGACTTGTTCACATTTGTTATTATGATATGTGCCATCATAACGCTTGTCAGAAGTGTCAGTAATGATACCCATGATAAGACAAAAAAATAACCGTCCAGCTCCTCGCAAGATCTGACGGTTATTTCATGTAACTAAAGATTTATATATGCCGGAGCAGATAGGTATTTGCTTATCATCCGGCTGTCTTGATAAGTATATTATAAAAGTTTCCATTTCGTTTGTCAACGTCGTAAGTAAAAGAATCAAAAATAAAGGATAAAGGAGAATCGAAGTTATGAGAGAGAGAGGAAGAAAGAACAGAACCAGTGCCACAATGCTGGCAGGATGGAAAAAAGCAGTCGTGCTCACGCTGGCACTTATCATGTGCATCAGCAGCATCGTAGTACCGCAGCCGGAGGAAGTATCGGCAAAGCAGGCAACATACATTGATTACTTTGGAGAGGATCAGCCAAAGAATCAGATCGTGTTTGCAACATCGGATGATGCCAAATGGCATAAAACGCAGGAACATTGTTGCAATATTTCTACATACAGACATTATCACTGCATGAAAAAGAAAACTGTTTATGCAGGAGAGAAGTTCACGATTGTTCCGGTTGCCATGTTTAAAAATGGAGTGGTGGTAGGATCAAAAAACAGTAAAGACGGTATCAAATCCGGTGAACTGAAATACAAATCCTCGAACACCAGCATTGCAACAGTAAATGCAAAGGGTGTTGTGACAGTAAAGAAAAAAGGAAAATGTAAGATCACTGTGACATCCATCTATGATTCCCAGGTAAAAGGAACATTGAGTCTGACTGTAAGCAAGGGAAAGCAGAAAGCAAAGATCACTTTAAAAGAGAAAAAAGCATCCATCGTTGTCGGAAAGACAACCACTATCAAAGTAAAATCCTTTAAAGGGATCAGCAATAAGAACATTGCCTTTTCTTCCAGTGACAAAAAAGTTGCAACGGTATCATCCAAAGGAAAAGTAACCGGCAAGAAAGCAGGAAAGGCAACGATCACTGTAACTTCCCTAATCAACAAGAAAGTAAAAGCTGTGTTTAAGGTAACCGTAAAAACGGCAGATATGATTGATACGGACTATTCCGAGAAAGGAAAAGGTAAGATCGTACTTGCGGAAAACAGCGTAACTTTATATCCGGAAAAATCTTTCCATAAGATTTATGATCATTGTGGAGATGCAGAGACTCTTGAATATTATACCGAAGATCACGAGAGCATGGATCAGTTTATTGGAGAACAGCTTTTAGTACAGAAAGAAAAATACGGACAGGCACAGATCAAGGTAAAACGGATCACCGGCGTAAAGAACAGTGCTGTTTCCTATAAGTCCAGCAACACAAGTGTTGCAGCCGTTTCTTCCACCGGTTTTGTGACACCGAAAAAGGTGGGAACTGCAACGATTACAGTTACGTCAAAAGCCAATAAGAAAGTTCAGGCGAAATACAAGGTAACGGTTAAGAAAAATGATATGGTGCTGGCAGTTGGATTTGATATGTATGATAATATCAAGTACTATGTGAAGAAAAATGATGATGGAACGATTGAGAACAGAAGTATGGTTGTTTCAACAGAATTTTTCTCCGCAGATAAAAAAGTGGCAGAGTCATGCGATTACTCATACAACATTGCAAGTAATAATAAAATTATTATGACCAGCAGCAATGAAAATGTGTTAAGAGTAACGGCAGATGAACGTCTTGAGGTTATTGGAAGAGGATCATCTATTATTACTTTAAAAACTGCCGATGGACGTTGGAGTTATTCGTGGAAAGTAACAGTTAGTGATAAACAAACTTCTTTTAGTAAGTATGTTACAGGTTTTAGAACAGGCAAAGGTATGGATGAAGATGATGAAAAGTATGGTTTTGTAACAAAACTTTAAATAGTAAGGAAAATTTAATAAAGTAGATGGCAGTCTATTATAGGCTGCCATTGGAAAGTGAACTGCTTGGCATCTGATTACCTTGCAGTTCATTTTTTATTATTACGGTATTTTCGAAATGAAAATATAAATTACACATGACAAAAAAGTCGAAAGGAGATTTATGAGAAACAGGATAACACAATTAAGCAGATTTTTACTGCTCTGTGCAGTAATGTTTCTGGTCACCATGATTCCGCAGAGTGTGAAAGCGATCACGGTAGAAGAAGCAGGAGAAGCCTATATGACGGATTCACAGGCGGGGGCAGGACAACCGCTGTATGGACGGTTGAATATCAACTATACCGGAAATACGAACTATGATACATGGTCTAATGATATTGTTACAAACTATAACACCTATGACAGTAAAAAAGACCAGTATAAAGCCGCTGAAACGGTATTGAAAAAAGCAGATAACTCCGTGATTGGAAAGAAGATCAAAAATAACAGATCCGCAAAGCTGACAAAATCGTCAGGTGGGGATGGAACGGTACGGGCTGCATATTTGGTATGGCAGGCAAGAACAAGTATAAAAAGATCGACGACAGATGCAGCTGCTTTGGCAAAATCAGAAATCGCCTTTGTACTGCCGGATGGATCGGCAAAACTGATAAAGGCACAGTATGCAACTTATGATAATCGGTCGATCGATTATATAAATCAAAAAAAGGAAAATGGAGTAAATAAACAGTACACTTTTGTCAATATGTATGCAGATGTAACAGACATCATTAATAAAAGTGACAAAATCTACGGAACATATTCGGTATTTAACATTCCGTATTATGAACATATCGGTGGCGGTGAGGGCGCCGGAGGATGGCAGCTGATCGTTGTGGAAAACTGTGATATAACGGTTCCGATGAGAGCAGTACGTCTTAGAATGTCTGCGGATTTTAATATTGATGATGTTTCAAAACACGATGGAGAATGGGTAGAGAAAGATATCAAGACCGGAATGGTCACAAAAGTGAAGTCAAAGGCATATAAGGCGAATGATAAAGAGCCGTTAACTGGACAATATCTGACGATTTTTGTGTATAGTGGGAACACGGCAGTTAATCTGACAAAACTGAATCTGTATGCACAGAAAGAAACTGAAAAGTTTAATAAAAACAAACGGATTTTCGGACTGTCAAAGGAAGTGAGTCCATATTTATCGATTAATGGAGAGGCACTGTACGGTGAAGTAACGACGACAAGGGGAGATTTGGTTGATTTTACAATTCCCAAAGAGAGTACACAGCCTGCCTATGCAAATGATAAATACACGCTGCAGGCCAATACAGGGGATGAAACGCACTGGGTTACCATGTTTGTGACGGGTATTGCGGTAGATATTTCGGATAACTTTGCAGAAGGAGCTCAGGTTACGACAGTAAAAAGCCCGACAACAGTTACTGTTTCACAGAAGATTACCAATAAGACGCTGCAGTCTAAGACGGGATATTACAATGGAAAACTGGTTGTTACATTAGACGAAGCATTAACTCCGACGAATACAAAACCAAAACTCACGGTTTATAATAAGGAGGCTGATAAAACAACCACAATTACAGGTGTTTGGAATGCAAAAGAGCATACTGTAACGTTTTCCGTTGATAAGCAGGGAACAAATGGTACAGCTATTGGTAGTAGTAAATTTATAAACCCAAGCAGAGGCAGTTATATCAGTTACAGCATCGACTGTACATATGAGAAAAATTCCGGAAAAGAGGAATTTAAGAATGGATCTAAACTGTCCGGAGATCTAAGATCGCAAAATGTTGCAACAGGTACTACCATTGATGACATATTATCGGAAGAATCGACAGGAATTCCAATTTATGTACTCACTGTCAAAATCGACAAAACTGCTACAAACAAAGCGGTAACGGATGTATATATAAAAGCAAGCGGTAAGGCTGCTAAGGCAGTTGAAAATATAAAAGCGGCTGCACCAGATGCAGGAGGTACAGTAAACAGTAGCAGCACGGTATCCGGTGATTATTATATAGCATCGTATGAGGTGTCGTGCGGTGCAACAATTATTACAACACCAACCTTCAACACCGGTTACAAGTTCAGCAAATGGACGGATCTCAATGAAAAGACCAACGCGTCCAAAGACCGCGATGTAACATCGGACTTGGTAAATGATAAGACCTATGCCTATGAAAGAAGCATGCCGGCCTGTAACCTTACGCTGACACTTACCGGCATCGGGGAGCCTTATGAAGTCCGTTATTACATAAACGCACCAAGGGCATTGACGAGTACGGATGTGTGGAAAGTCGGTAATACATTTACATTGATCGGAAACAGTGCTGCAGAAACAGCAACAAAGAGTTATACCGGAACACAGATCAGCAGTATCTGTAAAAATAACACACCGTATATCTATAAAACATACCGTTACGGCACCTATTATAATGCTGCATTGTCAAGCAGTATCACGATCAACGGATACCGAAAAGTGATAAGCGGAACCCATACGAAAGCCGGATGGTGGACTGCAGCAAGCGGCGGAACCTATGTAAATGTGGATGGTGCAGCATCCGGAGATAATCAGGGCAAGATCTGTGCCAGTGACTGGCGGGGCTATGCAAAGAGCGGTACCTTATCCAATGGAAAAAAAGGAAAGATCATTTCCCTGTATGCACACTGGGAACTGGATCAGGCAGAATATACCGTCCGCCACTGGAAACAGAAAGCAGACGGTATTGCATCAACCCATGACGATAAAAATTATGAACTTGCCGAAACAGAGACGAAAAAAGCACAGATCGGAAGTAGAATAACGCCTGCAGTAAAGACATACACCGGTTTTGACAGCCCGAAAACACAGACGAAAGCGGTAACTGCAGATGGAAAGATGGTCATTGATTATTATTATGAAAGACATCTATATAATGTAACATTAAATGCCGGAACCGGCATAGAAAAAACGATCGGAGCAGGACCGTACCGTTACGGCCAGAGCGTAACGATCGACGCCAATGTAAAAGAAGGCTATCACTGGCTGAACTGGACTGGTAATTATACCGGAGGTTCCAGTGGAGACCAGACCGTGGATACAAAGAAATTTACATTCACAATGCCATCCGCAGACGTTACAATGACAGCCAGTGCAGAAGCAAATAGATATACGATCCATTTTGATCCAAACGGCGGAGCCGGACATATCGATGATATTGAAGCAACGTATGATACCGATGTAACGCTGCCGGATGTATGGAATGCAGACGGAACAGCAGCCTATGTGAAATATACACTGGATGGACAAAATGTGACAGATGGTGTCATTTCCGGGGCAATTCCAAAAGCAATGATGGCAGGATATGAAGAGGAAGAAACGGAAGAAATCGAAGATACTGAAGATCCGGATAATGCGGAAGACCCAGAGGGTGCCGGTAATTCAGAGGATGAGGATTCCGAAAACAATGGAGATGATTCGGATGCAGGTAATTCAGATGCAGACGCACAGGATTCCATGGATGAAGCAGGCAATGCAGAAACTGCAGACAACTCTGATGAATCAGACGAGGCAGAAACTGCAGACAACTCTGATGAATCAGACGAGGCAGAAACTGCAGATAATTCTGATGAATCAGATGATACAGACAATCCTGATGTAACAGACGATACGGATCAGAATGAAAAAGTTGCCGTGACAAAAGAGAATAAAGATGATGCCGAAGATATCGATGCTTTCAATGACTTAGAGGAAGAAAACATCGAGGAAAATAAGAAAGCCGAGGAGCCAAAGAAAAAGGTCTACGCATCCGTATTTATGGGATGGTCCTTAGAAGATGGCAAAGACACCTTTATCCCGCAGTGGAAAGCCGGAGATGCCGTTCGGAACCTTGTGGCAGAAGATGGTGGAGAGATCACACTTTATGCTGTCTGGGACGACTGCCCGTGGATTCAGGCACAGGATCTCTATTATACCTTAGAGCAGGCACAAAGCGGTTTTATCACGGAGGAAGAAATCTTGAGTCATGCAACGGCGACCGACCGGGAAGATGGAAGTCCGATTTTACCGGGAACCAATCCGGCACCGAGTGATCCGGAAGTTTTCACATCCTTCACGATCCCGGACTACCAGGCAGAAGAATTTACAAATCTGCAGCATGACTTTGCCACATCCGAGAATTTAACCGTGGTAGACCATGTTGGAAACAAATATGTGAAACAGATCATGGTGCATGTGACCGATACGACACCGAAAAAACTCACACAGATGGATCTGACCGGAGTTACCCGTTTCATCAACAGCAAATATTATAACAAATCGTTTGAAGAAGGCGGACTTGAAGATAATTCTATCTGGAAAGTCGATCCGGAATACAAGGCAGCACTGGAAAGCGCATTAAATAACATGGATCATGATACTCCGGTGGAAACCTATGTATTTTCAAAGGAAACGATCAAACAGATGAAACAATATGTGGAAACTCACGGAATTGGAAACAGCAAAGAACCGGATGCGTTGAACAATTTCTATAATCAGTTCCTTGCACCGAATAGGAAATAGATAATAAAACATCAATATTTCCCTTTACAAATTCTTTTGCAGAGCGTAAATTAGAGAGTGCTGGAATCATTTCCCGGCAGTAAAAATATGGAGGTTTACAATGGCAAAAGAATTGTTAAAACGAAGCGAAGTAAAAGAAGAATATACATGGAATTTAAAAGATATGTATGCGTCCGACGAGGATTGGAAAAAAGATCTGGATGAGATTGACAAGATCCTGGATGAAATCGGAAAGATGGAAGGTAAAGTAGCTGCTTGTGCGCAAAATCTGTTATTTGTATTAGAACGCGCAGCTAAGGCAGAGGAAAAACTGGATTATGATTTTAATTATGCAGAGCGTCTGTTTGATGAAGACCAGAAAAATACGGCACATCAGGCAATGTCCCAGAAAATGTATTCTATGCTGACGAAGGTGTCAAGCCAGACTGCATTTATCGTTCCGGAGATCCTTGCAATGGATGAGGCTGTTCTGGAAGGATACTATAAAGAACTTCCAGAGTTAGAACTTTACCGTAAACAGATCGAGGAAATCGAGCGTACCAAGGCACATACACTTTCTGCTGAAATGGAAAAACTGGTAGCGATGACAGGCGATATGGCGGAGACATCCGGACAGGTATATTCCATCATCAACAACGCTGATTTTGTATTCCCGGAGATCAAAGATGAAGAGGGAGATACCGTAAGACTGTCCCATGGTAATTTCGTTCCGTTTGAGGAGTCGGCAGACCGCCGTGTGCGCAAGGATGCATTTGAGGGATTTTATGGTGTGTACAAACAGTATGCAAACACACTTGCTGCATTATATAATGGTCAGGTAAAACAGCAGGTTTTCTATGCAAATGCGAGACACTATCATTCAACACTGGAAGCCGCAGTGGATGCTAACAATGTTTCTCCGACTGTTTATCATAATCTGATCGATACGATCAATAAGAATATGGATAAAATGCACCGTTATGTACGTCTCCGCAAAAAATGCCTTGGCGTGGACGAACTGCATATGTACGACGTTTACACACCAATGATCGCAGATGCCGCAAAGAAGATTTCTTTTGAAGAAGCGAAAGAAACCGTGTTAAAGGCATTAGCACCACTTGGGGAAGAATACGTCGCAAAGGTAAAAGAGGGATTTGAAAGCCGCTGGATCGATGTTTATGAGAACGAGGGAAAGAGAAGCGGAGCTTATTCTGCAGGGGCTTATGGTTCACATCCATATGTGCTGTTAAATCATAATGATACCCTTGATAATATGTTTACGCTGGCACATGAAATGGGACATGCGATGCATTCCTATTATTCAAATTCCAGTCAGCCATACATTTACTCCCAGTATAAGATCTTTGTTGCAGAGGTGGCATCTACCTGTAACGAAGTGCTTTTAATGGAGTATTTGCTGAAAAATACAACTGATAAAAAGAAGCGTGCATATCTGCTCAACCATTATCTTGACAGCTTTAAGGGAACTGTTTACCGTCAGACTATGTTTGCTGAATATGAAATGTTAAGCAATAAGATGGTGGAAGAGGGAGAGAGCCTGACCGCTGAGACGTTAAATAAATTATATTATGACTTAAACTGCAAATATTTTGGATCGGATATGGTATCAGATCCTGAGATTGCCTATGAGTGGGCAAGAATCCCTCATTTTTACTATAATTTCTATGTATATCAGTATGCAACGGGATTTTCTTCGGCAGTTGCACTGGCACATGGAATCTTAAAAGAGGGAGCACCTGCGGTAGAACGTTATAAGAAGTTTTTATCCGGTGGCTGTTCTGCCTCTCCGGTTGAGCTGCTTAAGATCGCCGGTGTCAACCTTGAAACACCAAAGCCAATCCAGGAGGCACTGGATGTATTTGGGGAAGTGCTTGATGAAATCGAGGCATTGCTTGCCGAATAATGAATAACCGGTGGAAAATTGTGGAATACTATATCTATACAAGAACAAAACAGGAGGATTTTGTTTTGAAACAGGTAGAAGTATTGATCGATGCACCGGAAAAAGCAAAGAAGCTGTGTCATATTCTGAGTGGTCATAAAGGAGCGTTTGACCTTGCAAAAGGCAGATATATCGTAGACGGAAAATCAATCATTGGAGTCTGTACGATGGATCTGTCAAAACCTCTGACACTGACCATACATGAGGAAGATGATACTGTGATGGAGGAAATCCGTGAATTTGTGGTAAAAGGAAGATAACACATTTACCGGAAAACACGGGACTGTAAATAACCGAATAAAAAGACAGTAACAATCGAAAGTAAGTTGTTACTGTCTTTTTTGTTTTGTGCCTGTGGCAGTTTTTCTGTTAAAGATAACATCGTATTTCTTTGGCAAGATTTTCCTCAAGATGGATCAGTTCTTTGCAAAATCCCTGGGCCTGTTTGTCCGCGGCCGCATACTGATTATAATAGCGGCAGAGTGATTTGACACCCATATTGCAGCCTTCGGTCAAAAGATCAGCACACACAGCATCACTTTCCTCAACTGCTAACTTGGCATTTGTTTTCAGCCAGGACATTCCTTTTGCAAGCGCATTTGGTTCTTTTGCCGGATCATCGCATTTTTCTAACTGTGCATGGATCTCATTCCCGAGACGCGCATGTTTTTCTTTAGATGCCAGGATGATATTTTTAAAATCTGCATCTGAAATTTTATCACAGATCTCATCCATGGAATAAACTGCCATTTTTGTGCCGGCATTACATTCCCGCAATAATTTTACAGTATCTCCGTTTAACATATAGAATCCCTCTTTTTCATGATTTTTATATTCGCAATAGATAGAATGCGGAACATGCATTCTGTTGTTTAATATGTCTTGAAACAGAATGAATTATGTATTGTTTCAGAAGTACAAAACATTTCTTTGAAAAATAAAAGCAGAAAACTTTACATGATTTTAAACATGTGTCTTGTCATATGTAATGATAAGTGGTATACTACGAAAAGTTTCATTAAAAATCTGAAATGAATGGGCAAAAAATTTGAGAGAGAGTTAAGAGGGCGTATGATAAGTTTGGAAGAATTAGAAGAGTGGAAAAAGAAAAGAGATGCCGTGATCCTGGCACATTATTATGTAAGACCGGAAGTCCAGGCACTTGCCGATTACATCGGAGATTCTTATTTCCTGAGTAAAAAGGCAACAGAGCTTGCAAATAAGACGATCGTACTCTGTGGCGTGACATTTATGGGCGAGAGTGCAAAATTGTTAAATCCGGATAAAACAGTACTGATGCCGGATCTTGCTGCGGACTGCCCGATGGCACATATGGTAACAAAAGAAACCGTACAGGCCGCGAGAGACCAGTACGATGACCTTGCGGTCGTGTGTTATATCAACTCGACACAGGAGATCAAATCGTGGTCGGATGTCTGTGTAACTTCTGCAAATGCGGTAAAGATTGTAAAAAATCTGCCGAATAAACATATTTTATTTATCCCGGACCGGAATCTGGCACATTTTGTCGCCGCAGCGGTGCCGGAAAAAGAATTCATTTACAATGAAGGATTTTGTATTGTACATGAATTTATGCAGGTAGAGGAATTGCTTGATTTAAAGGCAGAGCATCCGGATGCAAAAGTACTGGTTCACCCGGAATGCAATCATAAAATTATTGAAATCGCAGATTTTATCGGATCGACAAGCGGAATTATCAATTTTGTCGGGGAGAGCAGCGACAAAGAATTTATCATTGGCACGGAGTGCGGTGTTCTTACAAAATTAAAAGAGCGCAGACCGGATGCAGAGTTTTATTTCCCGGAAACAACACCGACCTGTGTGAATATGAAAAAAATCACGCCGGAAAAAGTGCTTCATGTGTTAAAAACAGGGGAAAATGAGATCCATGCAAAACCGGAAACGGAAGGCGCTGCAAAAAATGCGCTGGCAAGAATGTTAGAACTTGCCGGAAAATAAAAGCAACATGTGTTAAAACGGAATTCGAAACATTTCCGATGGCGGCACAGAAATGAGGTCAAATATGAAAAATCTGTATTATGATGTAGTGATTGCAGGATGTGGTGTGGCAGGACTTTATGCGGCTTTGAATCTGCCGGAAGAAATGAATATTCTGATGCTTTCAAAAAAAGATTTGGAAAGCTGTGACTCCATGCTGGCACAGGGAGGAATCTGTGTACTGCGGGATGAATCTGATTACGATTCGTACTTTGAAGATACCATGCGGGCCGGACATTATGAAAATCGAAAGGAGAGCGTTGATATTATGATACGTTCCAGCCGGGATGTGATCAACGACCTGTTGAATTTTGGTGTCCGTTTTGCAAAAAATCCGGATGGAAGCCTTGCCTATACCAGGGAGGGAGCTCATTCCCGGCCGAGGATCTGCTTCCATGAGGATATTACCGGAAAGGAGATCACAACGACACTACTATCACATGTAAAAAAATGTTCGAATGTGACCATCTTAGAGTATACGACCATGACAGATATCTTGGTGGATGATGGCAAATGCACCGGTATGGCCGCAGAAACAAAAGAAGGTGAAACGCTGCATATTCATGCAGACAATACAATTATGGCAACCGGAGGAATCGGGGGTCTTTATGAGCATTCCACCAATTTCCCAATACTGACCGGTGATGCATGCAGGATCGCAAAAGAACACGGTGTGGAACTTGAACATATGGACTATGTACAGATCCACCCAACATGCCTTTACAGTAAAAAGCCTGGAAGGAGTTTCCTGATCTCGGAATCAGCAAGGGGAGAAGGCGCAGTTCTTCTCAATCACAAAGGAGAACGGTTTGTCAATGAACTTCTGCCGCGTGATGTTGTGACAAAAGCAATACAGGAAGAAATGAAAAAAGAAGGTGTGGAGTATGAATGGATCTCATTTGCACATGTTCCAAAGGAAATCATTTTGAAGCATTTTCCGCACATTTATGAAAAATGTCTCGAAGAAGGGTATGATCTTTTAAAAGAACCGGCGCCTATCGTGCCGGCACAGCATTATTTTATGGGCGGTGTCCATGTGAACCGCGATTCTGCGACAACGATGCCAAATCTATATGCAGTCGGAGAAACGAGCTGTAACGGTGTCCACGGTAAGAACCGTCTTGCAAGTAACAGCCTGTTAGAGAGTCTTGTTTTTGCCAGACGGGCAGCAGTAAAAATACAAAATAAAGAGAAAGGAAATAAAAATCATGAACTTAAATCCAATTACCATGCAGCTTGTTGCTGATAAATATATCCGTCTTGCATTAGAGGAAGATATTCACAGTGAGGACGTATCCACAAACGCAGTGATGCCGGAATACAGGGCCGGAGAAGTGGAACTGATCTGTAAACAGGACGGCGTGATCGCCGGACTTCCGGTATTTGAACGTGTATTTACCATGTTAGATGCGTCCACAAAAGTGGAGTGGGCGAAAAATCAGGATGGCAGGGAAGTAAAAGACGGTGATGCTGTAAAAAAAGGACAGCTCCTTGCGACGGTAAAAGGTGACGTGCGGGTTCTTTTATCCGGAGAGCGTACAGCTCTTAATTATCTGCAGCGTTTAAGTGGTATTGCAACATATACACATCAGGTTGCACGGTTATTAGAGGGCAGCAGCACAACATTACTTGATACAAGAAAGACAACACCATGCATGCGTATTTTCGAGAAATATGCCGTATGTGTGGGAGGCGGACAGAATCATCGTTACAATTTATCAGACGGTGTTCTGCTCAAAGATAATCATATTGATGCGGCAGGCGGTGTAAAAGAAGCTATTCTTGCTGCAAAAGCATATGCTCCGTTTGTCCGTAAGATCGAGGTAGAGACAGAAAATCTTGACATGGTAAAAGAAGCCGTGGAAGCAGGTGCGGATATTATCATGCTCGATAACATGACACCGGAACAGATGTCGGAGGCAATCCGGCTGATCGACGGCAGAGCAAAAACAGAGTGCTCCGGAAATATCACAAAAGAGAATATCAAAACGATCACAGCACTCGGAGTGGATTATGTTTCCAGCGGTGCCCTGACACATTCAGCACCGATCTTAGATATCAGCCTGAAACACTTGAAAGTAACAGATTCCCTTCAGTAACGCTTGTAAAAATAGACAGATTCAGCTAAAATAAATGCAGAGTCAAAAAGGAGAGGATCGCAAATGGAAAAAGAAATGACCGGAGCAGACAGAAGAAAAGAAATCATGTCTATGATACGTGATACAGATACACCGGTATCCGGCACGGCAATTGGAAAAAAAACCGGTGTCAGCAGACAAGTCGTGGTGCAGGATATTGCACTTCTCCGCACACAGGGGTATCCGATTATTTCTACTGCAAGAGGTTATCTGCTGGATGAACCAAAACAGGCAGTCAGGATATTTAAAGTATGCCATACCAATGAACAGGTGGAGGATGAACTGACTACGATCGTTGATCTTGGGGGATGTGTGGTCAATGTCATGGTCAATCACCGCGTTTATGGGAAATTAGATGCTCCGCTAAATATCAAAAGCAGGCGAGATGTGCAGAACTTTATGGATGATTTAAAGACAGGAAAATCGACACCACTTCTCAATGTGACGTCCGGATATCATTTTCATAAGATCAGCGCTGAGAGTGAAGAAGTGTTAGATGAGATAGAGGAAGCACTCAAAAAGAAAGGCTATCTTGCGGAATTACTTCCATATGAACAGTAAGAAATTAAAAAAACCGGGATATTGACTTGAAATCAAATTCGCTTTATAATAAAATCACTTATGCATACGAGAAAGAGATGAAACCGTGATGCATAAGTGATTTTTACGTGACAGGATATTTTGCAGAAACGGAGAAAGATATGATAAAAAGTATGACCGGTTTTGGACGGTGTGAATTTGCGGATGAGAACCGCAAGTTTACGGTAGAGATAAAAGCCGTAAATCACCGTTATCTCGATGTCAATATCAAGATGCCTAAAAAGCTGAATTTCTTCGAGAGTGCGATCCGTACGCTGTTAAAAGAGTATATGGAGCGCGGAAAGGTTGATATTTTTATCAACTGCGAAGATTATACGCAGGACAATGTTTCATTAAAATATAATGAAGCACTCGCAGCCCAGTATCTGACTTATCTGAACAGTATGGCAGAGAAGTTCGGACTTGATAATGATATCCGTGTGAGCACGCTTTCAAAGTACCCGGACGTGTTTACGATGGAGGAACAGGGCATAGATGAGAAATCTCTGTGGCTTGGACTTGAAAAAGTGATCCGCGGTGCGGCAGAGCAGTTTGTGGAGAGCAGGATCAGGGAAGGCGAGCATTTAAAGAAAGATTTATGCGAGAAACTTGATGGCATGTTATCCTATGTGGATTTCATTGAGGAGCGCTCCCCTGTGATCATGAAGGAGTACAAAGAACGGTTAGAGGCTAAGGTGGCAGAACTGCTAGGAGACCGTCAGATCGATGATGCAAGAATTGCGACGGAGGTAACGATCTTTGCAGATAAGATCTGTGTTGATGAAGAGACAGTCAGACTGCGCAGCCACATTAAGAGTACCAAAGATACCTTGGAAGCTGGTGGCAGTGTGGGAAGAAAACTTGACTTCATTGCGCAGGAGATGAACCGTGAGGCAAATACCATCCTTTCTAAGACAAATGATCTTGCAATTTCTGATATCGGTATCAGTTTAAAGACGGATATTGAAAAGGTCAGGGAACAGATTCAGAATATAGAATAGGGACAGGTGGTATATGGCAAAGCTAATGAATATTGGATTTGGCAATATGGTCAATACCGATAAGATTGTCTGTATCGTATCTTCAGACTCCGCACCGGCAAAGCGTATGGTGCAAAAAGGCAAAGAACAGGAAAATCTGATCGATGCGACACAGGGACGCAGGACCAAAAGCGTCATTTTTACAGAAAACAACAAAATCATTTTATCAGCATTGCAGCCGGAGACGCTTGCCGGCAGATTTAATGGCAATGCCACAGAGGTATATGATGATACGAAAGAATAGAGGAATCCTTACCGTGGTATCCGGATTTTCCGGTTCGGGAAAAGGAACCATCATGAAAGAATTAATGAAAAAATATGCTGACAGCTATGCACTTTCCATCTCGGCTACGACGAGAAATCCAAGACCGGGTGAAACGGATGGTGTGGAATATTTTTTCCGTACAAAAGAACAGTTTGAGCAGATGATAAAAGACGATGCACTGATCGAATATGCGCAGTTCGTCGGCAATTATTATGGCACGCCGAAGGCATATGTGGAAGAACAGTTAGAGGCAGGAAAAGATGTCATCTTAGAGATCGAGATCCAGGGAGCATTAAAAGTCAAAGAAAAATTCCCGGATACATTGCTTTTGTTTGTGACACCGCCGAGTGCCAAAGAGTTAAAAAACCGTCTGATAGGCAGAGGAACCGAGACGATGGACGTGATCGAGTCAAGACTTGCAAGAGCCGTTGAAGAGGCGGAGGGAATTGAGTCCTATGACTATCTGGTAGTCAATGACGTGTTAGAAGACTGTGTGGAAGAAGTTCATCAGATCATTCAGAATGAACATTACCGTGTAAACCGTAATGAGTCAGCAATACAGGAAATGTGGAATGAACTAAAAGCATTTTCAAAATAGTCTGTCCATGAAACAGATAAAAATCTGTAACATAAATATAAGAATCTAAGAGCGGGAGACCGCCATATGCGCAATGCGCAAAGAAAGGGGAATTATCATGATACATCCATCTTATGTAGAATTAATGAAAGTAGTAAACGACGGTGTGGAAATTGGTGAGGAGCCGGTTGTAAACAGCCGTTATTCCATTGTGATTGCAGCTGCAAAAAGAGCACGCCAGATCATTGCAGGAGATGAGCCGATGGCAGAGAAAAAAGTGTGCCCGAAACCATTATCCATCGCAGTAGAAGAACTTTACGAAGGAAAGGTAAAGATTTTACCGGAGACATCGGATGAAGAATAATTTAAAACTTTTATTTGTATCACTTGGATGTGACAAGAATCTGGTCGACACAGAGTTTATGCTTGGCATGTTAAGAGATGATGGAATCGAAATGACAGATGATGAGCAGGAAGCAGACATTATCATTGTCAATACCTGCTGCTTTATCAATGATGCAAAAGAAGAAAGTATCAATACGATTCTTGAGATGGCAGAACTGAAAAAAGAAGCCAGATTAAAGTCTCTGATCGTGACCGGATGCCTTGCACAGCGTTATAAAGAAGAAATCGTAAAAGAAATCCCGGAAGTGGATGCAATTCTTGGAACGAATTCCTATGAGGATATTGTAAACGCAGTGCATCAGTCCTTAGAGGGCAAACATTATGAGAATTTCAAGACCTTAGAGGGATTGCCGACACTGCACACCAAACGTTCTGTGACAACAGGCGGACATTTTGCTTATTTAAAGATCGCAGAGGGATGCAACAAGCGCTGCACATACTGCATTATTCCGTATATCCGCGGAAATTACCGCAGTGTTCCGATGGAAGATCTGATCGAACAGGCAAAAGAGCTGGTTGCTGCAGGAGCAAAAGAACTCATTCTGGTTGCCCAGGAGACGACGCTCTACGGAGTCGATCTCTATGGTGAGAAGTCACTGCACCGTTTGTTAGATGAATTAAATAAAATCGAAGGTCTGTTCTGGATCCGTATTATGTATTGCTATCCGGAAGAAATATATGAAGACCTGATTGATGCCATGATCCGTAACAAAAAAGTATGCCATTATCTGGATATCCCGATCCAGCATGCAAATGACACCATATTAAAACGCATGGGACGAAGAACGAGTAATGCAGATCTTGTAAGGATCATTACACATTTACGTGAGTGCATCCCGGATATTACGCTGCGTACGACACTGATCTGTGGTTTCCCGGGTGAAACACAGGAAATGCATGAGGAACTGATGCAGTTTATCAATGATATGGAATTTGACCGTCTTGGTGCTTTTACCTATTCACCGGAGGAGGGAACACCCGCTGCAGAATTTACCGATCAGGTGGATGAAGAACTGAAAAAAGACTGGCAGGCAGATGTCATGGAATTGCAGGAAGAGATTATTTTTGATAAAAATGAGACCATGAAAGGCAGAGAATTATACGTTTTCATTGAAGGAAAAGTGAGCGATGAAAATGCATATGTTGGAAGAACTTACCGTGATGCACCGGATGTGGATGGTTACATTTTTATTAATACAGAGGAAGAACTCATGACAGGCGACATTGCAAAAGTACGTGTGACAGGCGCTTATGAGTATGATCTTATTGGAGAATTAATCTAGTATACTAGCAGTATTTAAATTTTATTGTGCAGAAATGGAGAGTGTAAATTATGAATTTGCCAAATAAACTGACGGTAATGCGTATGATATTGATTCCGTTTTTTGTTTTCTTTATGCTTGCTCCGTATTTTGAAGGTTATGGCAATTATATTGCAGTAGCTATTTTTATCATTGCAAGTCTTACCGACATGCTGGATGGAAAAATTGCAAGAAAGTACAATCTGGTTACTGATTTTGGAAAATTTATGGATCCTCTGGCAGACAAGCTGCTTGTCTGCTCTGCAATGATCTGTCTGATTGAGAAAGGGCAGCTTGCAGCCTGGATTGTCATCATTATCATTGCGAGAGAATTTATCATCAGTGGATTTCGTCTGGTCGCTGCAGATAATGGAATTGTAATTGCTGCAAGTTATTGGGGAAAATTTAAAACGGTTTTCCAGATGCTTATGGTGATCGTGCTGATCTTAAATATTCCGAATTCGTTCTTTGCAGTGCTTGGCACGGTTCTTACATACATTGCTTTGGCGCTGACAGTCGTATCACTGATCGATTATATTGCCAAAAATAAAAATGTTTTAAAAGAACAGAAATAGGAGAATAGCAGTTGGCTGAACATGTATATGATTCCAGTGATTCCTGTACCGGCAAAAGTGCAGTACAGGAACCGCTGGAATATTCCATTTATGGTTTGTTAAAAAAATATCAAATTACAATTACAACAGCGGAGTCCGCCACGGGTGGGATGATCGCGTCCACGCTGATCAATGTTCCGGGAATCTCAGAGTTTTTTACAGAGGGGTATGTGACATATTCAAATGAAGCAAAAGTTAAAATGATACATGTTGCACCGGAAACAATCGATACCTATGGCGTGGTAAGCAGTGAAACAGCGGCGGATATGGCTGCTTCTGCAGCAAAAACGGCTGCAACAATGGCGGCAGTATCCGTGACAGGTGTTGCCGGACCAGATGGGGGAACGAAAGAATGCCCGGTCGGGCTGGTGTTTATCGGCTGTTATCTGAATGGAAAGACAGTGACGGAGCGTCATATGTTTTCCGGCAGCCGCATGGATGTAAGAAAGAGCGCCACAGAAAGCGCACTTTCCCTGTTAAAAAAATGTATAGAAGAAACGTATGCAGTGTGAAAAATCCATATAGGAAAGATATTTTACACTAGAAAGGCATGGTTATTAGTATGAGAATTATTGCAGGAACAGCGAGAAGCCTTCCTTTAAAAACGGTAGAAGGACTTGACACCAGACCTACCACAGACCGTATCAAAGAGACATTGTTTAATATCATACAGGATGAGATTCCTGGATGCTATTTTTTGGATCTGTTTGCAGGAAGCGGACAGATGGGACTTGAGGCAGTCAGCCGCGGTGCGCAGTATGCCGTTTTTGTCGAAAATAATAAAAAAGCTGCTGCATGCGTGGAGGACAATATCCGCTTTACCAAGTTTACAAAAGAAACAAAATTATATAATTCGGATGTTTTATCAGCTTTAAGAGCAATGGAAGGAAAATACCGGTTTGATATCATTTTTATGGATCCTCCCTATAAACAGGAACTTGAATATGATGTACTTTCTTACCTGAAAGATTCTTCGCTTTTAAAAGAAAATGGAATCATCATCGTCGAAGCATCGTTGGATACAGCGTTTGACTATTTGTCGGATATGGGATTCACATTGAAACGATTAAAGACGTATAAGACAAATGAACATGCATTTATCATCAAAAATCAATAGAAAAAATACATGATCCATTTGTATGGGAGGAACCTATGAAAAAAGCAATTTATCCGGGAAGTTTTGATCCGTTGACGTTAGGACATTTAGATATTATAGAACGATCTGCTAGAATTGTGGACGAGCTTGTGGTCGGAGTACTTAATAACAGTGCAAAAAATTCGTTGTTTTCTTTAGATGAACGTGTTAGTATGATTAAGGAGATGACAGATTCCATGCCAAATGTTACAGTGACAAGTTTTAATGGTCTTTTAGTCGATTATATGAGAGAAATCGATGCGACGATTATTGTAAGAGGGCTACGCGCTGTAACAGATTTTGAATATGAACTTCAGATTGCACAGACAAATCATGTGGAAAATCCGGAAGTGGAGACAATTTTTTTGACAACCAGTCTCCAGTATTCTTATTTAAGCTCTACAATCGTGAAAGAATTTGCATCTTATGGAGGAGATTTATCCAAGTTTGTGCCGGCACGTTTTATAGACCGGATATATGATAAGTATCAGATTAAAAAATAAGGAGTGGTTACTATGGCCAGCAGAATTGAACAGATAATAGACGAGATTGAAGACTATATTGACGGCTGTAAGACGCAGGCTTTTGCACCGTCTAAGATCATTGTAAACCGCGAAACTATGGAAGAACTATTAAATGAACTCCGCAGCAAGACACCGGATGAGATCAAGCGTTATCAGAAGATTATCAGCAATAAAGAAGCAATCTTAGCGGATGCGCAGGCGAAAGCGGATGCAATCATTGCACAGGCACAGGTAAAAACAGATGAACTTGTCAGTGAGCATAAAATTATGCAGCAGGCATATGCACAGGCAAATGAAGTTGTTATGATCGCAACCAAACAGGCTCAGGAAATCTTAGACAATGCAACAAATGACGCCAATAATATCCGTATGGGTGCCATGCAGTATACAGACGATATTTTGAAAAATTTAGAGAGTACAATTTCACATGCCATGGATTCTTCTAAGGCAAGGAGTGATGCATATATGAGTACTCTGCAGGGATTCCTTGATGTTGTTACAACGAACCGTGCCGAATTGAATCCTACGGCAGACATACAGGAAGAAACGCAGACGGATACACAAGAGTTACAACAGACCATGCCAGAACAGCAGTAATTAGGGTCATAAGCAGTTTAAAGATTCCATATTTTTTGATGGAAAGACCGGTTCCTTTGATCATCGAACTGGTCTGTGCCAGACCGGAACATCCGCCGAAGGCAGTAAAAGTCATGGCAAGTAAATAACGGCAGGCAGGTGTAAGGGGTGACTGGCTGGCAGCTTTGATCCCGTTTGTGATTTCTGTCAATCCGGTGAGCATCAGTTTTGTGGTTTCTGGCAGTGGAAGCAGCCGGAACATGGAAGATATCATGGAAAACAGCATAATATAACCTCCAAGTCTGGTTAGTGTTTCGAAACCGTTCATGATGCCGGCGTCTATGATTTTAAAATTTATTTGAGATCCAGATGCTGGCTTTTTGTATGTGGTGGAGTGGTTTGATACTGATTGCTTTTTCTCTGTAAAGAAAAAGAGCAGTCTACCGGCAATGAGAGGCGGCAAAAATATTACCAGATAGCTGAGTGGTATCAGGGAAGGCATATGAAGTTCCTGGCAGAGAATATAGCTGCTGATAAATACAGGACTGATGTTGTTTGTCACCATAAACAGTATTTCGGCTTCCTGATATTCTAACTGCCCGCATTTTAGCATTTCAGCACAGTTTTTGCTTCCCATCGGAAAGCCGAACAGAAAACCGGACAGCAGCACAAAAGAGCCATTTCTGCTGGCTGGTAAGATCAGACGTAGAAGCGGATAGAGAAGTTTTACAAGATATCCGGTAAAACCAGAGTAGATCAGGATATTGGATAAAATCGCAAATGGCAGCAGAGAGGGAAGCACCCGCTCATACCAGAGAACCAGCCCGTCGGCTGCTGCAGTTACTGCGTCCTGCGGGAAAAATAAAATATAAACGATAAAAATAAGGATACACAAGAATATTAATTTCTTTTTCATATTAGAATATATGAGAAACAGGAGGCATCTATGAAGAACAAATTAAATTTACCAGAGTTAGAATCCAAAAAAGTATTTGCATATTTTGAGGAGTTGGCAGCGATTCCGCATGGTTCAAGAAATACCAGACAGATCAGCGATTACCTGATTTCTTTTGCAAAAGAACATGGTTTAGAGTGCTATCAGGATGAGGCAAACAATGTTGTGATCATTCAGGAGGCATCTGCCGGATATGAAAGTGCAGACCCGATCATCATGCAGGGACATATGGATATGGTCTGTGAGAAGGAAAAAGGCGTGGAGATCGATTTTGAGAAAGACGGTCTGGAGCTTTATGTAGACGGCGATTTCTTAAAAGCAAAAGGCACGACTTTAGGCGGTGATGATGGTGTTGCGGTTGCTTATATCCTCGCAATTATGGATTCACCGGAGATTGTGCATCCAAGACTTGAGGCTGTGATCACGGTTGATGAGGAGATCGGCATGCTCGGAGCAGAGGTCATAGATCTTTCCATGTTAAAAGGCCATAAGATGTTAAATATTGATTCCGATGTGGAAGGACATTTCCTGACAAGTTGTGCTGGCGGTATGACTGTGGATACTGTGATCCCTGTCACATGGCAGAAACAGCAGGGATATGGCGCAGGACTGACTGTGACTGGCTTAGAGGGGGGGCACTCCGGCAGTGAGATCGATAAGGAACATGCCAATGCCAATATCCTGATGGGACGTGTGTTAAAATATCTTTCCGACCGAATGGAACTGGCGGTTGTATCACTTGCAGGCGGCTTAAAAGATAATGCAATCCCGCGTGAGTGTGAGGCAGAGATCGTCATTCCGGAAGAGAAAAAAGCAGAACTTTCCGATTATATTACAGAACTGGAAAAGATTTTTAAAAAAGAGTATGCTGTCTCAGATCCGGCTGTCTGCATTGAAATAAAAGAGAATGGAACAGGGGAGTATGAAGTATTATCTTATTCTTCCATGACAAAAGTGATCTTTTATCTGCGCAACGTGCCAAACGGCGTGCAGCATATGAGCATGGTAATGCCTGGACTGGTAGAGACTTCTTTAAATACCGGAATCATGAAACTGACAACAGATGGCCTGGAGCTGACCGCATCTGTGCGAAGCAGTGTCTCCACAAGAAAAGAAGAATTAAAAGATAAATTAGAGTATCTGGTTGAATTTTTAGGCGGTGAGATCTCTGTAAGCGGGGATTATCCGGCATGGGAGTATCGCGCGGAGTCTGATATCCGTGAGGGAATCAGTGCCGTATACGAAGAATTATTCCACGAGGAGCCAGTGTTTGAGGCAATCCATGCAGGACTTGAGTGCGGTATCTTATCCGGCAAGATCGCAGATCTCGACTGCGTTTCCTTCGGACCGAATAACTTTGATATCCATACACCGAAGGAGCGTCTCAGCATTTCTTCTACCGAAAAAGTATGGAAACTGATTGTGGAATTTTTAAAGAGAAGTAAATAAAAACGTTTGTCATAAATTTAATATTGCAAAAATAAGGGAGTACGGACTGGTCTTATGAAAAAAGTCAGATTGTGGCTGCTTGTGTTTTTATGTATGATGGCAGTGGTTCAGGTACTTTTGACAGAAGAACTTTTAGAGAGTGCACACAGGAGAAACTGTTTTTCTTATGAAACGGCATTTCGCAATCTGCGGAACCATAATCTGACAAAAGATCAGGTCAATACCTTTTTTAACAATGCCGGATCCGATATGGAAGGGTTTTGTGAGCTTTTGACGATGTATTTTGCATCGGACTGCCAGATGACAGATCCTAAGCTGTTGAAGAAACAGGTCGCAGATGCAAAAAAATATCGTGGCAATGAATTTACAGAGATAAACGGATATGTCAAAAGCGTCTGGAGTGACCTTTTGTGTTTTCCGGTGGGAAAGATCGCAGGAAAACCGGAAGATAACGTTGTATTTGAAAATAGCTGGATGCAGAGCCGGACTTTTGGCGGCGACCGCGGACATGAGGGAACCGATATCATGGCATCGGAAAATGTGCGGGGCATATATCCGGTCTACAGTATGACCGACGGCGTTGTGGAAAATATAGGCTGGCTCCGTCTTGGCGGCTACCGGATCGGAATCCGGAGTCCGTCCGGTGCATATTTTTATTATGCCCATCTGGCGGAGTATGCAAAAGACTTTCAGATCGGTGAAACAGTATCGGCGGGCAGATTTCTCGGCTTTATGGGTGACACCGGTTACAGCGATGTGGAGGGCACGACCGGGAATTTTGCAGTCCATCTTCATATGGGAATCTATCTGAATGATAAAGATGGAACAGAGTTTTCGGTAAATTCCTATCCGATGCTTTCTTATTTATGGGAAAGACAAGGAGGCGCACTTAGGTGAACCGCCATTTTTCGACAACATCATTTGCAGCATAATTTGAATATTATACAGATATAGTAAATAATGGCTTTTGATATAGTAAGATTTTAGAGAATGGAGAGAGCATGCGGCTGGATAAATTACTGACCGAACTCGGCACAGGAAGCAGAAGCGAAGTAAAAAAATATATCCGATCAGGGCTTGTCACGGTCAACGGGGAAGTTGTAAAGAAACCGGAACAGAAAGTGGATGAAAAAAATGATACGGTCTGTTTTCGGGGAAATCCGTTAACATATACAGAGTATGAATATTATCTGTTTCACAAACCGGCGGGATGTGTGACTGCAACGGAGGACAATCTGCACCGGACAGTCATGGACTATCTGACTGACACGGCGCGCCATGACCTCTTCCCTGTGGGGAGACTTGACATTGATACAGAAGGACTGCTGCTCATCACAAATGATGGGGCATTAGCACACGATCTGCTCAGCCCGGCGAAGCATGTTTCGAAGGTTTACTATGCAAAAATCGACGGCCGCGTTACAGAAGAAGATGTCAACCTTTTTAAAAACGGAGTTGACATAGGAGAAGAAAAGCCTGCAAAACCGGCACTTTTAGAGGTTTTGCATTCGGGTGACAATTCGGAAATCAGGTTAACAATTACAGAAGGCAGGTTCCATCAGGTAAAGCGGATGTTTGAGGCAGTGGGAAAGAAGGTTACTTATCTAAAACGTGTGGAGATGGGATCACTGGTGTTGCCGGATGAACTTGCTCCCGGGGAATACCGTCCACTGACCGAAGAAGAATTACAGGAACTGCGCCGACACTGACAGGCAGACAGAAAAAAAGAAAACATGCAGATGCAGCTTAGATATCTGTGCTGTCTCTGTGCAATATACAGAAATGAGGATCAACATGAAAAATGGTTTTTTACCAATCAGCAAAGAAGATATGAGAGAGGCTGGCATAGACCAGCTTGATTTTGTTTATGTGTGCGGTGACGCTTATGTCGATCATCCATCGTTTGGACATGCCATCATATCGCGTTTATTAGAAGCACATGGCTATAAAGTCGGTATCATTGCACAGCCGGACTGGCATGACAAAGAGTCTATTAATATTTTAGGAGAACCGCGGCTCGGCTTTCTTGTCTCTGCAGGAAATATGGATTCCATGGTAAACCATTATTCTGTTTCTAAAAAGAGACGCCAGAGCGATGCGTTCACACCGGGAGGCGTGATGGGAAAACGCCCCGATTATGCGACAGTTGTCTATTGCAACTTGATCCGGCAGACATATAAGCACAAACCAATCATCATCGGCGGGATCGAGGCGAGTTTAAGAAGGCTTGCGCATTACGATTACTGGTCGAATAAATTAAAACGTTCCATCCTGTTAGACTCCGGTGCAGACATCATTTCCTATGGTATGGGCGAACACAGTATCATAGAGATCGCAGATGCTCTGGATAGCGGGTTAGATATCAAAGACATCACATTTATTGACGGAACGGTTTACAAGACCAGAAAACGTGAGGATATTTACGATGCAATCGAATTGCCGCATTATGAAGCACTGCTTGCGGATAAAAAAGAATATGCAAAAAGCTTTTATGTGCAGTACAGCAATACGGATCCGTTCGTAGCAAAACGTTTGTTTGAAACGTATGACGGGAAAATGTTTGTGGTACAGAATCCGCCATCAAAACCTCTGACACAGAGTGAGATGGATCAGGTATATTCGCTTCCCTACATGAGAACTTACCATCCATCTTATGAGGAGACAGGCGGTGTTCCGGCGATCGAGGAGGTCAAATTTTCCTTAGTCAGCAACCGGGGCTGCTACGGCGGCTGCAGTTTCTGTGCACTGACCTTCCATCAGGGGCGTATCATCCAGACCAGAAGCCATGAATCGATTTTAGCCGAGGCAAACCAGATCGTCTGGGAACCGGATTTTAAGGGATATATCCACGATGTCGGAGGTCCGACTGCAAACTTCCGTGCGCCGGCGTGTGACAAGCAGCTTACCAAAGGTGTCTGTCCGCATAAACAGTGTCTGTTCCCGCAGCCTTGTAAAAATTTGAAAGTAGACCACAAAGATTATCTGTCGCTGCTCCGGAAATTAAGACAGCTCCCGAATGTGAAAAAAGTTTTTATCCGTTCCGGTATCCGGTTTGACTACCTGATTTACGATGAAGACCGCACGTTTTTACGTGAACTTTGCGAGCACCATGTCAGCGGTCAGCTGAAAGTTGCACCGGAACATATCTCCAATGCGGTATTGGAGAAGATGGGGAAACCGAGCGTGGAAGTATATAAAAAGTTCGTGAAGGCATATAAGGACATGAATGAAAAGCTTGGCAAAAAACAGTACTTAGTGCCATACCTGATGTCCTCCCATCCGGGTTCTACTTTAAAGGAAGCTGTAGAACTGGCTGAATTTTTGCGTGACCTCGGCTATATGCCGGAGCAGGTACAGGATTTCTATCCGACACCTTCTACGATCTCAACCTGTATGTATTATACCGGATTGGATCCACGCACGATGGAACCGGTTTATGTCGCTGTCAATCCACATGAAAAAGCGATGCAGAGGGCGCTGATCCAGTACCGGAACCCGAAAAATTATGATCTGGTGGTGGAAGCACTCACAAAGGCTGGCAGAACAGACCTGATCGGATTTGACAAACACTGCCTGATCCGTCCGAGAAGAGAACATTCTTTTGATCGAAATGGCGCGAAAAATGACAGAGGAAACAATTCCCACAGAAGCAGTTCAAAAAATGACAGGGACAATTTCCACAGCAAAAACAGCGTGAAAAATGACAGACGGACGGTCACATCCGGCAGCCGTAAAAAGATTACAGCGTCTGGAAATAACCAGCAGAATACTGGCGCCAAGAAAAAAAAGACGATCCGCAACATCCATAAAAAGAAATAGAAAGAAAATGTTATGCGTGAATTTAAAATCAATGAAAACGAAGCGGGACAACGCTTTGATAAATATTTAAAAAAGCTGCTTGGCAATGCGCCGGGCAGCTTTATATACAAAATGCTCCGAAAAAAGAATATTACTTTAAATGGAAAAAAGGCAGACGGAACCGAAAAGTTGAATCAGGGCGACGATATAAAACTGTTTTTTTCCGATGAAACCTTTGAGAAGTTCAGTGGAAGCGGCACACCGGATTCTGAATTCGAGGCACTTAAAGTACTTTCGAGGGAGTTTACATCAGGAAAACGGAAACTTCCGGTTGTTTATGAAGATAAAGATGTGATTTTTATCAATAAGCCGACCGGCATGCTTTCCCAGAAGGCAAAACCGGAAGATATTTCCGCAAACGAATATATTCTTGCATATCTGATCGCGAAAGGGGAACTGACGGAAAGTTCTTTCCGTACCTTCCGCCCATCGATCTGCAACCGGCTTGACCGCAATACATCCGGTCTGTTAGCTGCCGGAAAGACCTTAAAGGGACTTCAGGAGATGGCAAAAGCCTTAAAGGAACGTTCGGTTCAGAAATATTACCGCTGTATCGTAAAGGGGACGGTAAAAGAAGCTTCTTATCTGAAAGGTTATCTGCAGAAAGATGAATCGTCCAATCAGGTTTTGATCCGCAGGACAAAACCTTCTGAGGGAGAATGGCTCCCGATCGAGACGGAATATAAACCGATTCGCTGTATGGGCGGTTACACGGAGTTTGAAGTTCATCTGATGACCGGGCGATCCCATCAGATCCGTGCGCATCTTGCGTCTATCGGACATCCGATCATAGGAGACTATAAATATGGAGATTCTGGAGTTAATGTATATTTTAAGAAAAATGCAAGGATAACGTCACAGCTTCTTCATGCAAGCCGCTTTGTATTTGAGGACGGCAGGGAGATTACGGCTCCATGTGGTGCTGAATTTGAGCGGGCATGGAATGTGATCGAAAATTTATAAACCGATGAATGTACATTCTGTCATGTGCATGTTTTCAGACTATAGTGTTCGAAAAAATTTGGAATAATTTATTTTTATAAAGGAGTACCATCATGGCAACCTGGAACTCAAGAGGACTCAGGGGTTCAACCTTAGAGGAGTTCATCAACCGCACCAATGAAACTTATCTGACAAATGGCCTTGCACTGATTCAGAAAGTTCCAACGCCGATCACACCCATCAATATAGACAAGGCAACAAGGCATATTACGCTGGCATATTTTGAACAGAAAAGTACCGTCGACTATATTGGCGCCGTCCAGGGAATCCCGGTGTGTTTTGACGCAAAGGAATGTGCGACAGACACCTTTCCGCTTCAGAATATCCATGAACATCAGGTAACATTCATGGAAAACTTTGAAAAGCAGGGGGGAATTTCATTTTTTCTGATCAGTTTTACCGCAAGGAACGAATTTTATTATCTGCGCCTTGCAAAGCTGTTGGAATTTTGGAACCGCGCAAAAGAAGGTGGAAGAAAAAGTTTCCGTTATGAGGAATTAGAATCCGATTATTTCCTTCCGAAAGGAAAAGCGGTACTGGTTCCTTACTTGGATACGCTGCAAAAAGATTTGCTGGCAAGGGATTGACATTCCCTTTGTTTTCCAATATAATAAACAGCAGTTTTATGTGGTAGCAAGGTAGCACACTAAAGTGTAAGAGAAAAATGTGTGCAGGGACGGCAGAAAAATCACTTATCACATAACGTCCCGGAATGGAGATTTGATGAAAAGACAGTTATTACATACACCTGAAGGTGTCAGGGATATTTACAATGACGAATGCGAGAAAAAGCTGATTTTGCAGGATGAATTATTAAAAGTACAGAAACAGTACGGTTATCACCCAATCCAGACACCAACATTTGAATTTTTTGATACCTTTGGCAGAGAGATCGGAACCACACCTTCGAAGGATCTGTATAAGTTTTTTGACCGGGAGGGAAATACGTTGGTACTTCGACCGGATATTACACCTTCCATTGCGCGATGTGCCGCAATGTATTTTGGTGAGGAGAAGATGCCGATCCGTCTCTGCTATATGGGAAATACATTTTTAAACAACAGCAGCTATCAGGGAAGATTAAAAGAGAGCACACAGCTTGGCGCAGAGCTTTTAGGCGATTCCACGGTAGATGCAGACGCGGAGATCATTGCCATGGTGATCGACTGCCTGAAAAAAGCAGGATTAAAAGAGTTTCAGCTTTCCGTCGGTCATGCAGAATTTTTCCGCGGTTTGACAGATGCGGCAGGGTTAAAGGAAGAACAGGAAGAAGAACTTCATGACCTTATTTCTAACAAAAATTATTTTGGTGTAACGGAGTTTGCTGAGACGCTGAGCTTAAACGATAACTTAAAGGCTCTGTTTGGAATGCTCGGCAATCTGTATACCGGATCTGACGAATTGCAGACGGCAAAGAAATATGCATCTGAATATCCGCGTATCTTAGCCGCGATCGAGCGCCTTGAGGAGTTACATCAGGTTTTAAAGATCTATGGCATTGATAAATATGTCTCCGTGGAGCTTGGAATTGTCAGCAATTATCAGTACTATACCGGCATCATTTTTGCGGGATACACGTTTGGAAGCGGTGAGCCGATCGTAAAGGGCGGCCGTTATGATGAACTTCTGACTTACTTTGGAAAGGAGTCAGCATCCATCGGTTTTGCGATCGTTATTGACCAGCTGATGGCAGCACTTTCCAGACAGAAGATCGAAATTCCGGTACAATATCAGAACGAACTTATTATTTATGATTCGAAAATGCGCAGTGAGGCGATCAAAAAGGCGATGGAGCTGCGTACTGACGGCAGAAATGTGGAGCTGATGGCAAGAGATATCTCAAAGACCGAGGAAGATTATCGCACCTATGCAAAGCAGAATCACTTTGTGAATGTGACATTTATGTAAGGAGACGGATACGATGGAAGAGATGAGATATTTAACCTTTGCCCTTGGGAAGGGAAGACTGGCGAAGAAAACTTTAGAGATGTTTGAACAGATCGGCATAACCTGCGAGGAGATGAAGGACAAAGACACCAGAAAACTGATCTTTGTAAATGAAGAATTCAAACTCCGTTTTTTCCTTGCGAAGGGACCGGATGTGCCGACATATGTTGAATATGGTGCAGCAGATATTGGTATCGTTGGAAAAGATACGATCTTAGAGGAAGGCAGAAATATTTACGAGGTACTTGATCTTGGATTTGGAAAATGCCGCATGTGCATCTGTGGACCGGAAAATGCAAAAGAGCTGTTAAACCATCATGAACTGATCCGCGTTGCAACCAAGTATCCGCGGATTGCAAAAGATTATTTCTATAATAAGAAACATCAGACTGTGGAGATCATCAAGCTGAACGGATCAATCGAGTTGGCGCCGATCGTCGGCTTATCTGAAGTTATCTGCGATATCGTAGAAACCGGCTCCACCCTGCGTGAGAACGGTTTGTCGGTGTTAGAGGAAGTTTGTCCGCTTTCTGCCCGCATGGTAGTCAATCAGGTGAGCATGAAGATGGAAAATGAGCGCATTACAAAACTGATTTCCGATTTAAAGACCGTCATATAAGATAACAAAAACCGTTTGCCACAGCAATGTTTTGAATACAGACGGAACAGATGTTTTGAAATGGAGGAGAAGTATGCGAATTATAGAACTGACAGAAGAGGCAAGAACAAATATACTGGAAAATCTTTTAAAAAGAAGCCCGAATTCCTATGGTGAATTTGAAGGCAGAGTAAATGAGATCATAGAAAATGTAAGGGCAAACCGCGATGCAGCGATCTTTGATTACACAAAGCGTTTTGATGGAGCTGACATCAACGCAGAGAATATCCTTGTGACGGAGGATGAGATTAAAGAGGCCTACGAAAAAGTGGATGAAAAACTGCTTACGGTGATCCGCAAGGCGCTGGTAAATATCCGCAAATATCATGAAAAACAGCGCCAGTATTCCTGGTTTGATTCCGAGGAGTCCGGCATTATTTTAGGACAGAAAGTGACTGCCCTGGAAAAAGTCGGCGTTTATGTACCGGGCGGAAAGGCAGTTTATCCGTCCTCCGTGCTTATGAACATCGTTCCGGCAAAGGTTGCGGGTGTAAAAACTATCGTTATGACAACACCTCCCGGAAAAGACGGAAAAGTCAATCCGGCGACCTTAGTTGCGGCAAAAGAGGCAGGTGTGGATGCAATCTATAAAGTCGGCGGTGCACAGGCGATCGCAGCGCTGGCATTTGGTACGGAAAGCGTTCCAAAGGTAGACAAAATTGTAGGTCCTGGTAATATCTATGTTGCCCTGGCAAAGAAAGCCGTATTTGGTTTTGTAAGCATTGACTCCATTGCAGGCCCTAGTGAGATCATGGTGTTAGCAGATGAAACTGCAAACCCGCGTTTTGTTGCAGCAGACCTTCTCTCGCAGGCAGAACATGACGAGATGGCATCTGCGATCCTTGTTACAACGAGCAGGGATTTAGCGGAGCAGGTATCAAAAGAAGTGGAAGGTTTTGTGGCACAGTTATCCAGAAAAGAAATCATTCAGAAGTCTTTGGATAATTATGGTTATATCTTAGTGGCAGAAAGTATGGACGAGGCGATCGCGACAGTGAACGAGATTGCATCCGAACATCTTGAACTTGTCACAAAGAATCCATTTGAGACGATGACAAAGATCCGCAACGCGGGAGCAATTTTTGTCGGGGAATATTCCAGTGAACCATTGGGTGATTATTTCGCCGGTCCAAACCATGTGCTGCCGACGAACGGAACTGCAAAATTTTTCTCACCGCTTAGCGTGGATGATTTTATCAAAAAGTCAAGCATTATCTCTTATTCAAGAGAGGCATTAGAGCCGATTTATAAAGATATCGTACAGTTTGCAGAATGTGAACAGTTAACGGCGCATGCAAATTCAATCCGTGTACGATTTGAAGACTAGAGAGGAATGTGGTAAAATGGAAAGAACGGCGGAGTACATACGAAAAACAAAAGAAACGGATATTAAGATTAATCTGAATATAGACGGAACTGGTAAAGCGGAGATTGACACTGGGATCGGCTTTTTTGATCATATGTTAGAAGGATTTGCCAGACATGGTTTTTTTGATCTGGATGTCAAAGTGGAAGGGGATCTTGCCGTGGACTGCCATCACACGATCGAAGACACCGGAATCGTGCTTGGTAATGCGATCCGCAAAGCGTTAAAAAATAAAAAGGGCATCAAGCGTTTTGGAAGCTGTATTTTGCCGATGGATGAGACACTGGTGCTCTGCGCCGTGGATCTCTCCGGCAGACCTTATCTTGTTTTTGATGGCGAATTTACTGTGGAGCGGGTAGGGTATATGGACACGGAGATGGTTAAAGAATTTTTCTATGCCGTTTCTTATGCAGCGGGTATGAATCTGCATATCCGTGTATTGTCCGGCGGCAATAACCATCATATGATCGAAGCAATGTTCAAGGCATTTGCGAGGGCGTTAGATGAAGCAACCGGCTATGATCCGCGTATCACGGATGTGTTGTCCACAAAAGGCAGCCTGTAGGAAAACTTGCGATTCCTGCAGAAATCTGTCTTAGGTATATATCACAAAAGAAAAACGTGTATGGCTTGTTAAGAAAATGCAGGAATGGAGAGTTTTTAAATATGGAACACAAAAATATTGTTGCCACCATTTACTTAAAAAATGGACAGGCAGTAAAAGGCATGGATAATTTTGAACCAATGGGCTGGGACGTGATCAGTCTGGCACGTCTTTATAATGACAGCGGTATCGATAAAATCATCATTTTTGATCTCTCAGACGATGACGAAGAACACGAGAAGAATATCCATACCATCAAAAATATCAACCGCAATGTCGAGATCAAAGTCTGCGCAGGTGGAAACATCAGCCGCTTTGAGGATGTCAAGAAATTTATTTATGCCGGATGCCTGCAGGTTATTGTAAACGGTGCAAAATCAAACAGCATGGATATTGCAAGAGAGGCGAGCGACCGTTTTGGAAAAGAGCGCATCCTTGTTTCCGTGGCAAATGTTGATTTTGTATTCAAACATCAGGAGGAGATGCAGGAGCATTTTCACGAACTTCTGGTTTTAAACACCAGCGTTTTGACGGCAATCGAAAATATTACAGACGTTCCGTATGTCGTATATTTTGAGGAATGCGATTACGAGAAAATTATTGAGACCTTAAAACGCGAAAATGTACGCGGAATTGCCGGATCTTTTATCAATGATCCTGAGACAGATATCATGGAAATGAAAGCACAGCTCTCTGCAGGCGGGATCAAGATGGATAATTTCGAACCGGCATTAAAATGGGCAGATTTAAAGAAAAATTCGGATGGCATGGTTCCGGTTATTGTGCAGGATTACCGCACGGATGAGGTTTTGATGCTTGCCTACATGAACGAAGAGGCTTTTGAAACGACGATCAATATCGGAAAGATGACCTATTACAGCAGAAGCCGCCAGGAGTTATGGATCAAAGGTATGACATCCGGACATATCCAGTATGTAAAGTCACTGACCGCAGACTGTGATTATGATACGATCTTAGCGAAAGTATCACAGATCGGTGCAGCCTGCCACACCGGAAATGTCTCCTGTTTCTTTAATGAGATCGTCAAGAAGGAGTATATGGAGAAAAATCCGCTGAAAGTATTAGAGGATGTCTATGCGATTATTTTAGACCGCAAGGCAAACCCGAAAGAGGGGTCATACACGAACTATCTGTTTGACAAAGGACTCGATAAGATCTTAAAGAAGATGGGAGAAGAGGCATCAGAAATCATCATCGCAGCCAAAAATCCGGATCCGGAAGATATCAAATATGAGATATCCGATTTCATGTATCATATGATGGTGCTGATGGCGGAAAAGGGAGTTACGTGGGAGGAGATCACACAGGAGCTTTCACAGAGGTAATATACGAAGGACATTTACAGGCAGAAATTACTTGTAAATGTCCTTTTGCAGGTTCATCATGAATAACAAATATTTATGAAAGAGAGATTACAATGATACCATTAAAAATAGAAACACTGTTAAAAGGCCGCGTGGTTGAACATGATCGGGTAGAATATAAAACAGGATGGAACCCAAATGATATCATTCATTCTATTTGTGCTTTTGCAAATGATTATGACAATACAAACGGTGGATATATTGTGATCGGTGTAAAAGAAGAAAATGGGATGCCGGTATTTCCTTTAGAAGGGGTACCAAAAGAGGATCTGGATTCCATCCAACAGGAAATTTTTCAGTATTGCAATCAGATCGTTCCAAGATATATTCCGAGAATGGAAATCATTGATTATCAGAATTCCGGAATTTTTTTGATTTATCTTTGGTGTTCTGTTGGTGACAGTGGTCCATATCAGGGGCCTAAAAATGTTTATCTGGAAATTGATAATATCAGACGGGGATATCTGGAAGATTTTATTAAGAAAAGCAATAGCAGCCTGATCGAAGAAATCAATAACAGTACGCTCGAAGAATTACTCCTTGCCGAAGAAGTCGCCGATGAGACAGATACAGAATTGGATATTAGAAATATCGGGGTTTTAATGTTTGCAGAACATCCGGAAAAATTTATCCCAGGATCATACATTGAGTTAATCCGGTTTAATTCAAAAGAAGCAGAGGCATCCGATGATTTTATTGAAAAAACCTTTACAGGTCCTATCTGGAAACAGGTTCAGGATGCATTAGATTACATTAACACAAATGTTATTGAAGAAAAAGTTGTAAAACTTCAGGGGCAGGCGGAATCAGAACGATTTTTTCATAAATCATATCGTGAACAGGAACCTGTTGAAATCCGGATTTACGTCGACAGTATCCAGATACTCAATTATCCGGGATTGGCAAAATGGATTAATCTTGAGCGATTTGCCGAAGGCAGGATCAAAGGCAGAAAATACAGGAACAGACGGATTGGAGAATTATTTAAAGAAATTGATTTGTCAGAGAAAAAAGGCACAGGTATTCCCAAAATATTACGTGAACTTAAGAAAAATGGTTCTCCTGGACCGGAATTTGATATGGATGATGACAGAACATATTTGAATACAATTATTCATATCCGCGATGGATTTGATAAAAAAGAGATTATGTCCGAATCAATGTCCAAATCAATGTCCGAATCAATGTCCGAATTAGAAATTGCCAGAATACAGGTAATATTACAATATCTGACTGTTCATGATACCATTAACAGTGCAAAAGCGGCTGAATTACTGGATGTAGAGAAAAAGACCGCAAGCCGGCTGTTGTCAAAAGCTGAAAAAGTAGAAGTTCTGATCAGCAAAGGCAAAACGAAAGATAAAGTTTATATGAAAAAATAATTTTGGTATATCAGATAAAATCCTGAAAATGAAAATTGGAGACTCCATGTTTGAAAAAATAAAACAACTTATGACTGGTAATCTGTCAAAAGGCGGCAGGCAGGTCTACATCGATGATCTGCGCGTCATAGCGACCGTATTTGTGATCGGGGTGCATACAGTCTCACTGGCTGCCACGATGACAGAATACGGAAGCATCCCATTCCGGGTGCTTACCATCTTTAATTTTATATTTTTGTCCTGCAACCTGCTTTTTGTCATGTTAAGCGGAGCATTATTGCTCCCAGTAAAAAATGAATCGATCGGCAATTTTTTCCGGAAACGTTTCACAAAAGTTGCAATTCCGCTGGTTGTCTATTACATTCTGTATATCGTGGCAAAGGAAGGGCTTGTCTGGCTGAGACCGGACCACTGGATTCTGATGTTGAGGCGTATTTTAACGGGGGCTCCAATGGAGGCACCTCATTTCTGGCTGGTCTATGTGATCATCTGGCTGTATGTACTGACGCCGTTTATGCGGTATATTGTACATAATATTCCCGATACCGTATTGTCGGGTGTGATAGGGGTCGTATTTGCAATTTGTGCATTGGACACCTATCTACCACTTTACGGAATCAACTCTGTGTTTGGCATTGTGGTGGATTCTTATGCGGGCACTTTTTTACTTGGATATTTTCTTTCTGAAAAATGCAGCAGAAAGGTAGAAAATTTTTTCATGTTTACAGGATTTCTATCATTTATTGAAACCTGTATGTGGATCTGGAACGGAAATGATTATGTCAATTATATTTATCAGAATTCGCCAACAATGATGTGTTTTACGGCAGCTATCTTTTTGTTGGTAAAGCGCCTTGCGTCCCAAAAAACAAAAAGCAGTTTCTTTGTGCAGTGGATCAGCCGGTACAGTTATTCTATTCTGCTGATCCACTGGGGCGTACTTCATTTTGCGGTCAAACAGGAACTGCATGTCAATGTGCTCGGCGGTGGCATTGTCGGCGGCTGTATTGTGATGATGGTACTGACTCTTTTTATCTCAGCAATCGGTGCAATGATCCTTGACAATACGCTGCTGAAATGGCTCCAGAAACCTTTTACAAAAAAGCAGAGACAGAAATAAAAATACAAGGTATGAATTTGTCCATAGATTCATAAAATGATATCAAAAATCAGAATAAAAAAACGATGTTTACTTAAAAATGGTCGCTGGTATACATAATATTTTTATGGTAAACCAGTGTCAGGACACAGAACTGCTGTATGAAATCAGTCATATAATTTTATGCAGATGGACTGGCACAGAAATGGAGTGTTCTATGGACAGACAGACAGTCGAACGGCGCAGGGAATATGTGCAGAATATCCGCAATTCTTTTTATGAGGAAAACGGGATGCAGAAGAGAGAGACCAGAGAGGTGGATGATTCTGCACCGGAAATGGGGCTTGCGGCAGCACTGAAACTGCGCATTTTTTTATCTGTATGTATATTTGCAGCTTTTTTAGGCTGCATGTATACCCATACGGATTTGTGTGGTTACAGCACGCAGACGATCACAGAAATGATCTGTGATAATCATTATTATACAAATCTGAAAAATTATGTTATGATACATTGAGCGCAAGTGAGTCAACATACATGTATGATTGACGAACGGCGAAATTTGAGCGCGAAAGAAGAAATGGAAAGGATTTTTTTAAATGACAAAATTAGCTTTATCCGATGAGATACTGATGAAGATTGATAAACCGGCGCGCTATATCGGTAACGAGTTAAACAGCGTGGTAAAAGAGAAAGATACGGTTGATATCCGATTTGTGATGTGTTTCCCGGATGTTTATGAGATTGGAATGTCACATCTTGGTATCCAGATTTTATACGATATGTTAAATAAAAGAGAGGACGTCTGGTGTGAGCGCGTCTATTCCCCATGGCCGGATCTGCATGCAATTTTAAAAGAAGAGAATATCTCGTTATTTTCTTTAGAGTCGCAACAGCCGGTAAAGGATGCGGATTTCTTGGGAATTACGATACAGTACGAGATGTGTTATACCAATATCTTACAGATCTTAGATCTAAGCCAGATTCCAATCGAGGCAGCAGACAGGACGGAAAATGATCCGATCTTAATTGGCGGAGGTCCATGTACCTATAACCCGGAACCGATTGCGGAATTTTTTGATCTGTTTTATATGGGAGAAGGCGAAATTTCCTATGATGCACTGCTGGATCTGTACAAAAAAATGAAGCAGGAAGGAGCTTCGCGCAAGGATTTTTTACATGAGGCCGCAAAGATTCCTGGTATTTATGTACCATCTTTATATGAAGTAAGCTATAAAGAGGATGGAACGATCGCCGGATTTGAACCGGTGTATGAGGATGTGCCACGCACGGTCACAAAACAGATTGTTACAGATATGACGCAGGCAGTTTATCCGGAAAAACCGATTGTACCATTTATCAAGGCGACACAGGACCGCGTGGTTCTTGAGATCCAGCGAGGCTGTATCCGTGGCTGCCGTTTCTGCCAGGCGGGTATGGTCTACCGTCCGACACGTGAAAAAGATGTGGAACGTTTAAAAAAACTTGCGTACCAGATGTTAAAGTCAACCGGACATGAAGAGATCTCTTTAAGCTCTTTAAGTTCTTCCGATTACTCACAGTTACAGGAACTTGTGACATTTTTAATTGAGGAATTTAAGGGAAAAGGTGTCAATATTTCTCTTCCATCTCTGCGTATCGATGCATTTTCCTTAGACGTTATGGGAAAAGTGCAGGATATCAAGAAAAGCAGTCTGACCTTTGCACCGGAGGCTGGTTCCCAGCGTCTCAGGGATGTTATCAATAAAGGTCTTACAAAAGAGGTTATCTTAGAAGGTGCCGGAATGGCATTTGAAGGTGGCTGGAATAAGGTAAAGCTTTACTTTATGTTAGGGCTTCCGACCGAGACAGAAGAGGATATGAAGGCGATCCCGGAACTGGCAAACGATATTGCGGTACGTTATTATGAGATTCCAAAAGATCAGCGGAATGGGAAATGCCAGATCACAATTTCAACATCGTTTTTTGTGCCAAAGCCTTTTACACCGTTCCAGTGGGCATCCATGCATGACCCGGAGGACTATATTGCGCGTGCGAAAGTTGTCAATGATACGGTAAAAGAGCAGTTAAACCGTAAAAGCATCAAATACAACTGGCATGAAGCTGATGTGACGGTGTTAGAGGGTGTATTAGCACGCGGTGACCGCAAGGTCGGAAATGTGATCCGCACGGTTTATGAGCGTGGCGGCATATTTGATGCGTGGTCCGAATATTTTGATTACCAGAGATGGTTGGATGCATTTGCGGAATGTGGCGTGGATATGGATTTTTACACCAAAAGAGAGCGCTCACTTGATGAAGTATTTCCATGGGATTTCATTGATACCGGCGTGACGAAAGAATTCTTAAAACGCGAATGGCAAAATGCCATGGAAGAGAATGTGACTCCAAACTGCAGGATGCGCTGCTCCGGATGTGGTGCCGCCCAGTTTAAAACAGGGGTATGTATGGCAGAGCGTTAAAAAAGATATTTAACGTTTTACATGAGATACTTAATGTGAAAGAAGAAAGGGTTAATGTAAGGTTGACATTATGATAAAGATAAGGATTAAATTCCGTAAATACGGTGTGATGCGTTTTATCGGACATCTGGATATTATGCGTTATTTTCAGAAGGCAATGCGCAGGGCAGAAATTGATATCTGCTACTCGGAAGGCTTTTCCCCGCACCAGATCATGTCTTTTGCGGCACCGCTTGGTGTCGGAATCACCAGTGATGGAGAGTATCTTGATATTGAAGTAAATTCTACCAGATCAAGCGAAGCGTCTATTAAGGCACTGAATGATACCATGGTGGAAGGTGTGGAAGTCACAGAGTATGTAAAGCTGCCGGACAATGCAAAAACAGCAATGTCCATGGTTGCAGCGGCGGACTATGACCTTTTCTTTAAAGAAGGGTATGAACCGGCTGCAGACGTTAGAACTTTTGCAGATGGCATCCGTCAGTATTTTACGGAAAAAGAAGAATTTCTGATCACAAAACAGACGAAAAAAAGCGAAAAAGTCATGGATTTAAAGCAGCTTGTATATGCATTTGATGTGTCAGAAAGAGACGGCAGACCGGTATTTTATTTAAAAGTATCCACAGGAAGTACGGATAACCTAAAGCCGGAACTTGTACTAGAAGCAATGTTTCAGGCAATGGGATATACTTATGACCAGAATACGATCCAGATTCACCGCAGGGATGTCTATGCCATGGATCCGGCAGGAGATGGATTTATTTCCCTTGGGAAAATGGGGGAAGTGATCGGGTAATATGAACCGTTTTATTATTACAACAACAGAAATCGAAAAAAAAGAATACCGCATTGCGGCACTCTGTGATGCCAGACAAAAACTGATCGAAGTGACCACGGAATCCATGACCGGGACATCTGTGCTTGGAAATATTTATATAGGCAGGGTAGAAAATGTTGTAAAAAATCTGAATGCTGCCTTTGTCTGCATCGCACCGGGACAGAACTGTTACCTGCCGCTGCAGGAACTGAAAAATCCTATTTTTACCAAAAAACAATCAGAAAAAAAAGCAATTTGTGCAGGGGATGAACTTTTAGTTCAGGTGGTAAAAGAAGCATTAAAGACGAAGGATCCTTCCGTAAGTACGAACCTTACGTTTACCGGAAAATATGTGATCCTTACGACTGGAAAACGAAAAATCGGTGCATCTTCCAAGCTGCCAAAAGAGAAAAGAGAAAAACTGTTAAAGATCGTAGAAGATTTTCTTTCAGGCAAAGAACAGATTCCATATGGTGTGATCGTCCGTACCAATGCTGCGCAGGCATCAAAAGAGGAACTGCTTTTGGAATTGGCACAGCTTGAGGCAGAAGTTCAAAAAATCATCTCAGGCGCAAAATATTTGATCCGCTATTCTCTGGTACATAAAGAGGAACAGCCGTGGCAGAAGATGTTAAACGGACTTTATGAAACAGAACTGGGGGAAGTGGTGACGGATGACAGAGAAATCTTTGAGACAATCTGTAACATGTATGGTGTCGGTGCAAAACAGCTTGTAACCGGGGGCAGTGTGAGATCCAGGGTAGATGAAATACTCACCGGACATGGTCTTAAAATCCGCTATTATGAAGATGAAATGGTTTCATTATCTGCACTTAGCGGGATCACATCACAGCTTCACGATGCATTGAGGGAGAGAGTATGGTTAAAGTCAGGTGCATACCTTATTATCCAGCCGACGGAAGCTCTGACGGTAATTGATGTAAATACCGGAAAAAACATTGCCAAAAAGGAAATGCAGGAAAACTTCCTTAAAGTAAATATCGAAGCTGCAGAAGAAATTGCAAGACAGTTAAGGCTGCGCAATATTTCAGGGATTGTCATTGTTGATTTTATCAATCTGGAAGCAAAGTCGGCAGAGAGTGAACTTTTAAATGTTTTTGGAGCGGCACTGAAAAAAGATCCGGTACCAACGCAGATCGTTGAGATGACAAAACTCGGTCTTGTTGAGGTCACGCGGAAGAAAATCAAAAAATCACTGCGGGAGAGTTTGTCCTGACACAATCTGGAACATTTTACGGACATTTGAGTATCATCAAAATTAAGAAAGTATAGAGAGAATAAAAATGAATTTAAGTTTTATTGAGATTTTAAAAGTAATTTTTCTTGGAATCGTGGAGGGAATCACGGAATGGCTCCCGATCAGCAGCACCGGACACATGCTTTTAGTGGACAAATTTTTACAGCTAAACGCAAGTGATTCCTTTAAGGAAATGTTTTTTATTATCATTCAGCTTGGTGCGATCCTTGCGGTTGTAGTCCTCTACTGGAACCGGATGTTTCCGTTCCAGTTTAAGGATAAGGCGAAGCCTGTGATAAGAAAAGATATTTTTTCTTTATGGTTTAAAGTAGTGGTAGCATGTATTCCGGGAGCGGCTGTCACAATATTATTTGACGATTATATCGAAGCACATCTTCACACACCGGTTGTGATTGCGATCGCTCTGATCTTTTATGGTGTTGCCTTTATTCTGATTGAAAACTGGAATAAGACAAGAGAGCCAAAGATCAAAACACTTGCGGATATTTCCTACCAGACTGCATTTATGATCGGATTGTTTCAGGTTCTTTCCATCATTCCTGGAACTTCACGTTCCGGTGCAACGATCATAGGTGGACTGATCATAGGTGTCTCCCGTGTAGCTGTTGCGGAGTTCACGTTCTACCTTGCAGTTCCGGTTATGCTCGGCATGAGCCTCTTAAAACTCTTGAAATTTGGATTCGCATTTACCGGGGCAGAGCTTGTGATCCTGGGAGTTGGAACAGTGGTTGCGTTTCTTGTCTCCATTGTTGTCATCCGCTTTTTGATGTCCTATATACGGAAACATGACTTTAAGGTATTTGGATGGTACCGTATCGTGCTTGGAGCGCTGGTGCTGGTTTATTTTGCTTTCAGATAAAAATATTTTATAAATTTGTAAAAAATGGTTGACGTAACAAAAAATATATGCTAAAGTAACGAAGTATGCCGCACAGTGAGGTCTGAAAGTCCGTCTATACTGTATCAATCACAGATAGAAGGCACCATAACTGGCGAGTAATGATAATAGGAGGTGCCATATGTACGCAATTATAGCAA
>ENA-ORTQ01000694-ORTQ01000694.1-human-gut-metagenome-genome-assembly--contig:-NODE-694-length-41001-cov-8.966761_pt1 | contig 41001 bp, 40 predicted proteins | sample MGYA00241912_ERZ509188 | MGnify/ENA primary metagenome ERZ509188 (study PRJEB26280, sample SAMEA2338849) | human gut metagenome | biome: human gut; feature: human-associated habitat; material: faeces...
CTCGATGTACGCGACGCCCGGGAAGGGCAAAAACGAAGTCCGCATGGCCTACGTCATCGAAAGCCACAAGATCGAGCGGGCCATGGACATTCTCAAAAAGGCCATCGAGGTCTACAACGCAAGATAAAAAGGAGAAAATACCTATGATCCGTCATATCGTAATGTGGAAGTTCCGCGAGGGCACTGAGGAAAAAGCCAACGAGTTTCTGACGAAGCTCGCCGCGCTCGACGGCGTGATCCCGCAGCTCAAAAAGTGCGAAGTCGCAAAGAATATCGGCAAGGACAACTACGACGCCATGCTCGTCTCCGAGTTTGAGACGATGGATGACCTGAACGCCTACAAGGTCGATCCCCGCCACGTTGCCGTGAGCGATATCTGCAAGTCCATCCGCGTCGACCGCGTGGCCGTAGACTACGAATTTTAATCAAAAACAAAGAGCGCCTTTCGGCGCTCTTTGCTTTTGAAAAGGAATGCGCTCCGCGGCAGCGCACGCACCGTAGGCGCGCACGTTTGCGGAGCGAGAGGAGTTTTTTCTGACGCGCATGTCGTCAGAAAAAACGATCTCAATTTTTTCGCGCTCGCGGGCGCAAAATAGTTTTGATTATTTTTTGTCGCGACCTGCGCGTGACAAAAAATACTTTGCGCGAAGCGTGTGTCGCAGCCACCCTACGGGTGGCAAGGCACAAAGCGCAGCGAAACTTTTTCAAAAAAGAGGCCATTTATGGCCCCTTTTTTGAGCTGCAACTGCTGGTTGCTAACTTTTCAACCCCGCTTGGTGGACTTTTTGCGCGCCTTTTGGTAAGCTGAACGCAGAAAATCTGCAAAGGAGAACCCCATCACATGACACTTGGAGAGAACATCGTGCGCCTGCGCACACAGAAAAACTGGTCGCAGGGCGACCTTGCCGACGCGCTGGACATCTCGCGCCAGAGCGTATCCAAATGGGAGACCGACGCCTCCATCCCCGAGCTTGACAAGCTATTAAAGCTCTCCGAGCTCTTCGGTGTGACGCTTGACGAGCTGGTGCGCGGCGAGGACGCGCCGAAGGCGGAAACAGCCGCGCCCGCGGCACAGGCAGTACCCGCCTCTTTCACGCCGCAGACTTCGTCCGAGCAGGAAAAGCGTCACACCATTGCGGGTACGATTTTAATGTGTATCGGCGCGGTTCTTCTGCTCACCTGCCTGATACTCGCCGGCGATCTGCTGGCGGGGCTGATTTACGGACTGCCGTTTTTCCTCTGCGGCATCATCTGCTTTACGGTGAAGCATCGCACGGGCCTGTGGTGCGGCTGGGCGGCCTATCTCTGTATTGATCTCTACCTCCGCTTTGCGACCGGCCTCTCGTGGACGACCGTCTTTATGACGCACCTCTGGACGGCGCAGATGAACTATGCGCGCCTTGCCATCTCGTGGGTGCAGCTCCTCGGCATGCTTGTGATGATCGTCTGCACGGCGTGCTCCTACCGAACGCTCAGGCTGCCCGCGACAAAAAAGGAGGGCACATGGCTCATTGCCGGTTGGCTCGCGGCGCTCGTTGTGCTGCCGCTTCTGATGAGCTACGGCGTTATGCCGCTGCTGCTCGACGATCTCGGCAATTACAGCAACATTTCGCCATACTTCCTTCTGAATCTCGTCTACAGCTACACGCGCCTTGCGCTCATCAATGTTCTTCTGGTGCGTTCACTCGCCGTATGGCGCTTGAAGCGGGAAGAGAAGAAAGCGGAAAAGTGAATCAAAATGAGAAAAAGCGGACCGCACTGCGGTCCGCTTTTTTGATGCAAATATGCCTTACTTCTTGCTCTTCTCCAGCGCGGCAAGCTTGAGGCAGCAGCAGAAGACGGCCATCGCCTGCTCAAGCTCCTCGACCGGCGGCAGCGACGGGGCGACGCGGATGTTGCTGTCAAGAGGGTCGTGTCCATACGGATAGGTCGCGCCCGCGCTCGTCATCACGACGCCCGCCTCCTTGGCGAGCGCCAGCGTACGCTTGGCAAGGCCGGGAGCCGTGTTCACGGAGACAAAGTAGCCGCCCTTGGGCGTGTGCCAGCTCGCAATGCCGAGCGGTGCGATCTCGCGCTCGAGCGTAGAGACCACCATCTCGAACTTCGGCTTTAAGATCTTGGCGTGCTCCTTCATTAGCGCGAGCGTGTGCTCCTTGTTTTGCAGGAACTTCACGTGGCGCAGCTGGTTCATCTTGTCGAAGCTGATGGCCTGAATGCCGATGAGCTTGGTCATGTACTCCATGTTGGCCTCGCTGCACGCAAAGCACGCAATGCCCGCGCCGGGGAGCGTCACCTTGCTCGTGGAAGCGAACTCGAAGACCATGTCGGCGTTGCCGTACTTCTCGCACTCGCTCAGAATATCCTTGAACGGGACGAACTCGCCGTCGAACTCGTGGATGCAGTAGGCGTTGTCCCACATCAGCAGGAAGTCCGGCGCGGCAGGCTTCATCTTTGCGATGCGCTCGATGGTCTCGTCGGAGTAGATGATGCCGTCGGGGTTCGAGTACTTCGGCACGTTCCACATGCCCTTGACGCTCGGGTCCTTGATGAGGTTTTCGACAATGTCCATGTCGGGGCCGTTTTCGGTCATCGGGATGGTGATGAGCTCAAAGCCGAAGCTCTCGGTCACCTTGAAGTGGCGGTCATAGCCCGGCGCGGGGCAGAGCCATTTGACGCTCTCTTCCTTGCACCACGGCTTTTCGCTGTGCAGCAGGCCGTGGGTGTAGGCCTTGGAGACCGTGTCGTACATGAGCTGGAGGCTCGAATTGCCGCCGGCGAAGACCTGAGAGGTCTTGCAGCCGAGGATATCGGCGAACAGCTTACGCGCGCTCTCAAGACCCTTGAGCTCGCCGTAGTTGCGGGCGTCCACGCCGCTGTCCACGCACTCCTCGGCGCTGGTCAGCGCGGTCAGGATGCCGCTGACAAGGTCGAGCTGCTGCTTGCTCGGCTTGCCGCGCGCCATGTTGAGCTTGAGGCCCTTGGCCTTCCAGCGCTCGTATTCGGCGGACACCTTGTCGTATTCCTGCTGCCACTCGGCAGCGGAAAGAGCCATATAATCCATGATGATTCTCCTTTACAGGTAATTTATCCGATTAAAGTAGCTGCATTATAGCACAGGGAAAAATCAGATGCAAGTGTCCATATATAACAATCATTTGTTTTGCCTGCGGAAACAAGTTGACTCATTGAACAGATTGTACCGCCCCTCGCCGCAATAGAGAGGGGCGCTGCTTTTTGGCGAAAGCGGGAAAGAAAACGCGTCAGCACTAAACATAGTGCTGACAGTGCGTCCAAATCAGGCAAAAAGTAAGGCCGCGGAAAGCACATCGCTTTCCGCGGCCTTGATCGTTTTTATAGAATTGGTCTTGTCACAGCTCGGTAAAGGTGCGAATTTCGTCGAGCAGGGCGTAACGCCGGGCGTGTGTTGTGCTCACCTTTCCGGCGCAGACGGGGCAGCCGCACTGCTGCGCGCCGGTGCGCGGATAGATGACGGATTTCCACACGTGTCCCATGGAGCACTGCTACCAGACTTTTTTCTTGCTGTCGTAGGAAACGGTGTCCGGCGTGAGCGGAAAATTGCGCGATTCGTCCCATTCTTTCAGTAAGTTTGTCCTTTCATGCAGCATGCAGAACTCATAAAATGTTTGTCGCATGTTCATCCCCCTCTTTTCGGCAAAAAAGGTTTCCCGCCTGTACCTTGCTTTCAGAGAGGGCCGGGCGGTGCAGGAAGGGCGATGCCCTTCCGAATGATTTGCAACCGGCTGTCATAACCGCACACGGCGGCCTTAGACCCCTCTGGCTTTGCGCCCCTGCTTTTCAGCAGGTTTGCCAAACATTGCTTTGCTTGTTCAGATCAGTACAGGCGCTTTCGCGCCGGAAACGGGGAAGAAAAAACTTCCGCTTTGACAGAATCAATGAAAAAAGATTCGCCGATCCTGCTATATCTGTATTCTATCACGAACTTTCCGTAAAAACAAGGCAGGTGACAAGACAGAATTCGAAAAATGATATAAAATTTGGAAAAATCTGAAAGAAATTAACGAAATATTAGCGTTTTTATGCTGATTCTCTATGTTTTTGACGCGATGAGGAGGATAGAAACCGCGCGCGGCGACGCGACCGCAACCGCGTTTTCTTGACATCTTCCGCCGTTTCGGTATGATAGAACCATCCCGTTTTTTGGAGGCAACTATGCATTCAGTGACAACCAGAAAGGCCGCGCTCGCGGCGCTTCTCGTTCTGGCGGCGCTCATCTCCATCTTCGCGGTAGGGAAGAGAGCGTCCGACCCCGCGTACCATCAAGCGTCCATCGACGCGCTCGCGGAAAAGCAGGAGACGGTGCTCGAGCTGACGGCGGCGTCCACCGCCGCGAGCGCAGCCATCACGCTCCTGCCGGGCGACACCGCGACGCCCATCGCCGAAAAGCTCGCCGACCTGAGCGGCTATTTCCTCATCGTGCTCTGCGCCATCTTTTTGGAAAAGTATCTGCTGACGATCACATCCTACGTGTCGTTCACGATCCTGATCCCTGCAGCCTGCGCGCTTGGCATCGCTGCGCTCTTTTCCGAAAAGCTGCGCGCCGCGCTGGGGAAGCTCGCGTGGCATTTGCTGCTCTTCGCGCTCGCCATCGCGCTTGCCATTCCCGCGGGTGTCAAGGTTTCGAGCATGATTGAGGACACATACCGCGCCTCAATCGAAGAGACCATCGCAAACGCCGAGCAGACGACCGAGGATATCCAGTCCGCCACCTCGGGCGAGGCGGACGAGAGCGAAAAAAGCGGCCTTTCCGGCCTCTTTTCCAAGGTGACTGAGGGCATCACCGGAGCGGCGACCGCCGCGGTCGGGCAGCTCAAAACGGTCCTGAACCGCTTTATCGAGGCCCTCGCCGTCATGCTCGTCACGTCGTGCCTGATCCCAATTTTAGTGCTGCTGTTTTTTGCCTGGCTCGTCAAGCTGATGCTCGGCATCGACTTACCGCCGCTGCGCGCAAAGCTCGGCGACGGTAAGGTGCACAGCACGAGCGGCGCGCCGCGGATATGACCACATGGCCATCGTAAAAAATATACGATAACTTAAAAGTGCGGCGAGAGCGCAGCGATGCCGCTTTGGGGAGGCAGCAAGGTTGGCAAAATCTAGCGACGGCAGGGGATTCTACCAAGACTGCATTTAGATCAGGGAGCGACAGCGAAGATAGAAAAAAGTCAAATCGTTTAGAACCATCACCCGGCAGGTACCCGATTCCGCAGGCTGAGCAGCTCTTCAAGCCTCAAAACCGCAATGTCGGGGGGCGAGGGGGTTCCCCCTCATCCTTCCCTTGGGATTCAAAAGGGGACATTCTCTTCGAGAAGAGAATGTCCCCTTTATTCGCTCTCCCCTGCGGGTTAGCAGGAGAAAACTCCGCAGCGCTGCGCGCGCTGCTGATTCACCTTACCTCCGCAAATCGCGTCGTCAGAACGACACGACTTCCTGTGCGGGCTTCGACGTGGTGGTGATGCGCTCGACGTACAGCACGGGGCCCTCGCCCTCGTAGGCGTCGAGGCGCTCCTTTTTGACCGTGGCAGTGATATCGACCCAGTCGCGATTCTTGTAGGCCTTCAGGCTGTCGCCCTTGGCGACGATGCCGACGAACTGGATGTCGTTTTCGCAGCAGGTCATCACGAAGCGGCCGGGGCAGTGGATGCCCGGGAACTTCTTCGAGTGGCACATGATGAGCTTCATGTGGACCTTTTTGCCATCCCAGCGGTCGGGATGGTCCATCGCGTCGACGTACCACACGCCGTAGTCGTCGTCGGGAATGTCGATGAGGTCGGGCGTCATGTCGAACGGGCACTCGTCGCCGGTCAGGTAGTCCTCGCTGTTGCCGTCGTTGTCCTCAAGGTAGATGTCCGCGCGGCGGTTGACCATGCGCAGATTGCGCGCGCGCAGGCTCTCTTTGAGCTTGTCGTCGCAGCGGTTGAAGACGATCATGTCCGCGTTCGTGATCTTTTCCATCATGAGCTGACCCATGTTCTTGACGAACAGCTCGAACGTCGGCGCCTGCACGAAGGTCATGATCTGGTAGAGCACCCAGTTGGCGGGCAGCACCTCGCGGTAGAGCTTTTCCATCTGCCACATGCCGTTGTACTCAATGAGCACCTGCTTGGGGCGGTGCTTCTTTTCAAGCTCCTTGCAGAAAGCGAGCGTCAGCTCCTCTTCGTCGTCTACCGTGACAACGGTGACGTTGTCGAGCGCCTTCTTCTCGTATTCTTCGTCGCCCTCTTCGCAGCAGATCAGAAGCGTCCTGTCCTCGCGGGCGAAGCCGTCTTCTAAAATGCCGTTGATAAAGCTCGTTTTGCCGGAATCGAGGAATCCGGCGACCAGATAAACAGGAATATCCATGCCTTACACTCCAAACAGTTCTGCAAGGCCGTCTTCCTTGAGCTCCGCGCCGATAACGCACAGACGGCCCGTATAGTCGGGATGGCCCGCGCGGACCTCATGCTCTTCGGGCACGTAGTCGAATTCGAGCCAGCCGTCCTCGCCGTTCACGATGCCCTTGGCACGCAGGATGTGGCCGTAGTCGCCGCTGTCCAGCTTGTGGAGCATGTCCTCAAGAGCTTCCTTGCTGAACTTCTTCGGCGTCTCCTTGCCCCAGGAGGAGAAGACGTCGTCGGCGTGGTGATGATGGTGATGGTGGCACTCGCACTCGGGATCGTCGCACTCCTCACCGTCGTGGTGATGGTGGTGATGCTCGTGCTCATCGTGCTCGTCATGGTCATGGTCGTGATGATGCCCATGCTCATGTTCGTGGTCGTGCTCGTCATGTTCATCGTGATCGTGATGATGGTGATGCTCATGCTCGTGCTCGGCCTCTTCAATCTCGTGCTCGCGGCGCATCTTTTCAAGAAGCTCGTCGCTCAGCGACACCTTTTCGATGGCGGAGAGGATGGTCTTGCCGTCCAGCTCGTCCCACGGAGTCGTCAGGATGGCGGCGTCGGGGTTCTTCTCGCGCAGCATCGCGGCGGCAGCCTCGAGCTTTTCCTGCGAGAGCTTCTGCGTGCGGGAAAGAATGATCGTGCCGGCGGCCTCAATCTGGTTGTTGTAGAACTCACCGAAGTTCTTCATATAGACCTTGACCTTGCTGGCGTCGGCCACGGTGACATAGCTGTTGAGCTTGAGCTCGCCCGGGCACTCGTCGACGGTGCGCTCGACGGCGACGATGACGTCAGAGAGCTTGCCGACGCCGCTCGGCTCAATGAGGATGCGGTCGGGGTGGAACTGCGCCACGACCTCTTTGAGCGCCTTGTTGAAGTCACCGACGAGGGAGCAGCAGATGCAGCCCGCGGACATCTCGGAGATCTCGATGCCGGACTCCTTCAGAAAGCCGCCGTCGATGTTGATCTCGCCGAATTCATTCTCGATCAGCACGAGCTTTTCGCCGCTGTAGGCTTCCGCGATCAGCTTTTTGATGAGCGTGGTCTTGCCGGCGCCCAGAAAGCCGGAGAAAATGTCAATTTTCGTCATAAGAAATACGCTTCCTTCTTTTTTGTTGATTTCCAAACCTACATTATAAGCAGAATTTGTGAACGATTCAAGTCTTTTTCCACGCAAAATGCGCCTTTTTCCCGCTCACAGGCCCATACCGGGCAGCGGCACACGATGATCTAAGATCACGTGTCCGAAGCAGATAAAGCGCTTTCCGCTCTCAGGGCCGCAGATGACGTCCGCGCCGCTGCGGTCCCGCCCCAGAGAAAAGAGGTACGAAACGCCGAGCGGGTCGCGGTAATACTGCTTGCAGAGCATGTCGCCCCCGACGCAGAAGATGCCCACGTCGCCCGCATGCAGCGGGTCGTGATTGAGGTAGGCGACGCTGCCGCCGTGCAGCACGGGCTCTAAACTGTCGTCGCAGATGCGCACGGCGAATTCCGCTCCCGGCGGCACATCGCCGTGGTCGACGATGTAGTCAAAATCCTCGCCTGGCACGGGGGCGGCGTAGCCCGCTGCCTCGATCGAGCGGTAGAGCGGGATGCGGCGCGGCGCGCTCGCTTCCTCCCGCCCTGTATGCATCGTGCACAGGGCGCTGACGAGGCTGCCCACCGTCTCGCGCTCGAGCGGCGAGAGCGAGCGGCACTTTTCGATCAAATCCTGCTCTGCGCGCGAGCAGACGAAGCTGCCTGAGCGGAACGAATCGCGGTAAAGGTAGTTCGGGTCGATCTCAAGCGCATCGAACAGCCGGAGCAGCACCTCCTCCTTCGGCGAGCTGACGCCGTTTTCATAGTTGCTGATGGCAGAGGGCGAAACGCCAAGCTCCTCCGCCAGTGCCGCGCGCGAGAGATGAAGCTCCTCACGCCGCAGACGCATTTGTTTGCCAAAACTCATCAAGATTCCCCCAGAAAACGCAGGCTGCGACAAGATTTGACTGTATTCTATCGCAGAAGCTTGTAACTGTCAATCAATTATAACAAGAATCTTGTAAATTTATTCTTGACATAGCAAGATTCTTGTGATATCTTGATTTTGCTGACAAGTTCTTTGTACTTGCCAGCATGCCGCGGCAATCGTTCTCCTCAGTTTGCCCGCGGCGCACGCCGCCGATACCGGTACGGCGGCTGATCCCCGCAGCAGAAAAAGAAAATGCGCCGCCCTGAAAAGGACGGACGCGAAAAAATAGAGAGAAAGAAAATATCGAGTCAGCCCGCGGGCTGCTCGATATTTTTGCTTTTGTGGTAAGACGACGAAAGTGTGATCTCGACGCAGGCCGCAGAGCGGCTCTGATATACCACCGGCGTATCGCTTACATTTTCCGAACCACTACAAAACAAAAAGAACGAGCTGACTTTCATCAACTCGTTCTTGGTGGGGGAAGGTGGATTCGAACCACCGAAGTCACTGACAACAGATTTACAGTCTGCCCCCTTTGGCCACTCGGGAATTCCCCCCTATGAAATTGTTTGCTTGTCGGTGGAGCTGGTAGACGGATTCGAACCCCCGACCTGCTGATTACAAATCAGCTGCTCTACCAGCTGAGCTATACCAGCATCTCAGCAACGAACAGACTGTATATTACCAGACTTCGATTCGTTTGTCAACAGGGAATTTGAAAAAAGGAGGAATTTTGTTGTACGCAGGAAAAAGACACCATGATTCGGTGCACGCGGTCTGCTCACTCTGCGCGCAGGACATTTACGCGGGAGAAACACTGTGGTACCGAAACGGCGTGACCGTCTGCGCGGACTGCTTTCCGCGCTTTGCGCGCGAAGCGCTCCGGTCGTTTGAATACATATTAGGGGAGGCGAGCACGCTATGACGCTGTATCAGATGTCGTTTGTCTACCGCGAGGACGCGCTGCGCTTCCGTATGCGCATCACGGTCCTGCGCGAGCAGGCCAAGGCCGCACCGACGAGGGAAGAGCGCGAGCGACTCAAGCGGCGTATCTTAGAGCTCCAGCAGCTTCAGCGCCAGTCGCGCGAGCTGGCCGAGCTGACGCGGCACTATTACGAAAGGGGCTATTACCGCAATGAAAAGTACACCTTATAGTATGCGCAACAATGAAGTTTACGGCGATATGACCGCCTGGATCGCCGCGCACGCGGGCGACAACGAGAGCGACCTCATGCGCCTCAAGCGCAATCTGCGCCTTGCCCGCGAGGAGGAGCTTACCGCCCGCCAGCGCGAGCTGCTGCGCCTGCGGTACGAGGAAAACATGACCGTCACGGAGATCGCCGCGGCCATCGGGCGGGACAAGTCCACGGTGTCGCGCACGCTCTCCCGCGCGCGGAGAAGGCTTTACAAGTGCCTCCGCTATGGGCTATAATCAAAAGGCAACAAGCGAATAAGACCCGCACGGGTACATAGAATAATGGTCAGTGCGGAGAAAAGTGAGGGCAAGAGCTATGCTGCACAAAGCGCTGCAAAACAAATGGGCGCGCGTCCTGATCGCGGTTTTCGCAACATTCCTCTACGCGCTGGGCGTGAACCTTTTCGTCGTACCGATGGGCCTCTACTCCGGCGGCGTAGTCGGATTGAGCCAGATCATCCGAACACTGCTCGCGCAGGCTGTCGAGCTGCCCGCGGGGGTGGACATCGCCGGTATTTTGTACTTTCTCATCAATATTCCGGTGCTGTATCTCGCGTGGCGCGACCTCGGGCGCGCGTTTTTGATCCGCACGCTGATCTGTGTGGGCGCGTCGTCGCTCTTTTTGAGCGTGATCCAGTCGCCCGCCGTGCCGATTTTGGATGATCCTCTCGCCTCGTGCCTCGTCGGCGGCATCCTGTGCGGCTTTGCCCTCGGCTTAGCGCTGACCTGCGGCTGCTCGACCGGCGGGCTCGACGTTGTCGGACTGTGCCTCACAAAGCGCGGCAGCCGCTTCACCGTCGGACGTTTTTCGCTGGGCTTCAACATCGTGCTCTACATCGCCTGCGCACTGCTCTTCGACATCCAGACGGCCATCTACTCCGTCATTTACACCGTGTTCTGCTCACTCTTCATCGACCGCGGGCACCAGCAGAACATCAATGTGCAGGTGCTCATCTTCACAAGGGACGCAGACCCCGAGCTCCCGCGCAGCATCATGTCGCGCCTTGGCCGCGGCGTAACGTACTGGGAGGGCAAGGGCGCATATACGGAGAGCGACATGCGCGTGCTGTGCGTCTGCGTCTCGAAATTCGAGGTCGCGGAGCTGCAGGAGACCGTGCGCGAGCTCGATCCCCACGCCTTTTTCATCGTGCAGGAGGGCGTGCGCATCGGCGGCAATTTTCTCAGAAAGATCTCGTAAATCCTTTCGGTTTTCCCGCGAAGACGCTTTGCGCAGCAGAGCGTCTTCTTTTTGTTTATTTAACTATTTTGAAAAATCATCCATGTTTTCTAAAACATTCAAGGATGTTTTATTGCGTTTTTCTATCAATCGTGATAGCATTACCTCAATCTTTTATTATGCCGCAGCAGTGTTCTTCCCCCGGAGACACGTGGCATGAAAAAGTCTCGCAGCGAATAAACAATCATCAAACCCCAATGAGATGTGGAGGGATCTTTTCATGTTTGACCAGTATTTTGAAAAATTTGATTTAGCCCCCGAGGTCACCGCAGCACTCAAAAAGTGCAAGTGCATCGCCTATGCCGAGACGAAGGAAGAGCTCGAGGAGATGGCCTACGGTCCCACGCATACCTCCCGCTATGACGTGGTCTACCCCATTGAGGGCAAGGGCACGGTCAAGGAAGCGGAGGTCGTGCGCTGCAAGAACGGCTGCGTCGTCAACTTCATGGAAGACTACATGCGCCGCCGCGACCCGAACAGCATGGCCATCGGCGACGATCTGCCCTCCGACAAGCCGCGTTTCAAGGACCGCTTCGGCTATGAGTTTTCGTCCCTTCGTCAGGAGACGCTCGACTGGCTCTCCACGCAGCAGGTCATCATGCTGCCGTTTTCCGCCGGTCCGCGCGGCCACGGCTATCCGAGCCTGATGATCTGCCCGCTCAATGCCGCGTTCTTCGCGCTGTCGCTGGCGAACATGCAGGGCTTTACGAGCATTGTCGATGTGCCTGAGCACTATAAGCCCCGCGCCATCATCTTTGTCGCGCCGCCGTTCCGCCACACGCACTTTGACGGCAAGCAGGTCGTCGTGCACAACCGCTCCAAGGAGATGCACGAGGTCTGGGCCTACAACCTCTATCCGGGCCCCAGCGCAAAAAAGGGCGTTTTCTCGCTGCTGCTCGACATCGGCGAGCAGGAGGGCTGGGTCTGCTGCCACACGAGCGCGGCCATGGTCGAGACGCCGTATGAGTGCGAGGTCGTGTTCATGCACGAGGGCGCGTCCGGCGGCGGCAAGAGCGAAATGCTCGAGGACTTCCACCGCGAAGAGGACGACCGCCTGCTCATCGGTACGCATACGGTCACGGGTGAAAAATATTACATGACGCTTGGCGAGAGCTGCAAGATCCACCCCATTGCCGATGATATGGCCTGCGCGCTCAAGAGCTTCCAGGATCCCGAGAGCGGCAAGCTGCGCATCCTCGATGCCGAGGACGGCTGGTTCCTGCGTATGGACGGCATGAATGCCTACGGTAACAGCCCGCTTTATGAGCGCATCTGTATCCATCCGAGCGAGCCGCTGGTCTTCTTCAACATGGACGGCGTCCCCGGCGCGACCTGCCTCATCTGGGAGCATGTGATCGAGTCGAACGGCAAGCCCTGCTCCAACCCGCGTGTCATCCTGCCGCGCAAGATGGTTGACAACATCGTGCCTGATACCGAGCCCGTCGAGGTCGACGTGCGCAGCTTCGGTGTGCGCATGCCGCCCTCTACTGCGAAAGACCCGAACTACGGCGTCATGGGCATGCTGCAGGTCGTGCCGCAGTCCATTGCCTGGCTGTGGAGACTCATCTCTCCACGCGGCTTCAAGAACCCGTCCATCGCCGATACGAACGCCGGCAGCGGCCTGAAGGCCGAGGGCGTCGGCTCCTACTGGCCGTTCGCCACGGGCCTCAAAGTCACGCAGGCGAATCTGCTGCTCGAGCAGATCATGTCTGCGCCTAAGACGACGAACGTGCTGATCCCGAACCAGCACATCGGCGCTTATCATGTTGGATTCATGGGCGAGTGGCTCTCGCGCGAATACCTCGCGCGCCACAACGGTTTTGTGCGCGAAAAGCATCTGGTCCCCGCGCGCTGCCCGCTGTTCGGCTACGCGCTCGATGAAATGAAGCTCGACAGCCAGTTCATCCGTCAGACGTTCCTGCGCCCCGAGACGCAGTCCAAGCTCGGCACCGAGGGCTACGACGCCGGCGCCAAGATCCTGACCGACTTCTTCAAAGAGCAGCTCCAGCAGTTCGTTTCCGACGATCTCGACCCGCTGGGCCGCGAGATCATCGATTGCTGCCTGCATGACGGCACGCTGGACGATTATCTCCAGCTCACGCCGATGAAGCTGAAGTAATTTCAGAAAATTGCAGCACACAGTGCTGCACGGATAATAAGGGGGATATTCTCTTTCTCGAAAGAGAATATCCCCCTTACACCCCCAAGAGAAAGGATTTCCATTGCAAGCGAGCAGCTCGAAGAGCTGCAATGCTTGCCGATTGCACTGCCCATAGCGCGGCGAAGCCGCGTTGGCCTCTGCTATACGACTTGGCTTGCTCCTATCATCCGCTGCCGCTCTGCCCATCTTATAGAAGTGCGCAGTAATCACCGTCTACCGGAGTGCTAATCAATGCGGCGAGCGCAGCAATGCCGCATTCAGCTGGCAGTCTGCCGCCGAGGTAACGTCACTCGCGCCTCACGATAGTAAGGCGCGGTTGCGAGATGTCACGACTCGCAGGGATTCATGGCGAAGCCATGTACACCGCACCTGATTCCGTAGGCTGAGCAGTTCTTCAAGATTGAGACTGTCAATGTAAACGCCTTTCTTTTGGACGGTCACACCGCCCGTTTTCTTTCTCGGGAAAGAAAATGGGGGGTGTGGTTCTGCCGCCCGCAGGCGGCAATCCCCTCCGCACCTGTGCGGAGAAAGGAGCACTCTATGGAACATACAATGAAAGTCATTGCCAGAATCCACTCTGACTTTCCGGAAAAATTCGGCATCCCGCGCCAGAGCGGGCTCGTCCCCGCGCTTCGCGCGAAGATCGTCTTCGAGCTGGAGTACCGCAATCCCGACGCGCTGCGCGGCATCGAGGGTTTTTCGCACCTCTGGCTCATCTGGCAGTTCTCTGCCGCCGTGCGCGACACATGGTCGCCGACGGTGCGCCCGCCGCGCCTTGGCGGCAACGAGCGCGTGGGCGTTTTTGCGACGCGCTCGCCGTTCCGGCCGAACGCCATCGGACTTTCCTGCGTGAAGCTCGAAAGCGTGCAGCATGAGGATGGCTTCGGTGACGTGCTGATCGTCTCGGGCGCAGATTTGATGGACGGCACGCCGATCTATGACATCAAGCCCTACCTTCCGTATGCCGACGCGCACCCCGAGGCGCTGGGCGGCTTTGCCCCGTCGCCGAAGGAGACGATCGAAGTCAAAAGCCCGCCGGAGCTCCTGCAAAAGCTGCCGGAGGGGCAGCGCGAGGCGCTGCTCGGTGTGCTTGCGCAGGACCCGCGCCCGCAGTACCAGAACGACCCCGAGCGCGTGTACGGTATGAGCTTTGGCGGCTGGGACGTTAAGTTCCGCGTAAAGGACGGCGTGCTGACTGTTTTATCTTTAGCGGAAACTGAACATCAATAAAAACGCTGTTAAGGGAAAAACTCTTCGCGTTAAGCCAATGCTAAGAGGGCTTCCAAACGGTTGATATGCAAATTCTGCGCGCTATAATAGCGCCAGAATACATAAAAGGAGCGTATCCGCCGATGCAAGTTTCCAGCGCATTTGTTGTTATCATGGGTATGGGCGTCACATTCGTGGGCCTTACCTGCATCATCTTCCTGACGATGCTGATGGGCAAGATCCTCTCGAAGCCCGAGGCTCCGAAGCCCGCCGCAGCAGTTGCCGCGCCGGCAGCGCCCGCCGTTCCCGCTGACGGCCTGACCGACGAGGTCAAGGTCGCCATCATGGCGGCGATCGCCCAGCAGCCCGGCTTCAACATGGCGAATGTGACGAATGTCAGCATCCGCAAGATTTAATTTTGAATTCCACTTCTTCCTTTATCAGCGAAAGGGACGGCATCGCGCCGTCCTTTTTGCTACCATGAAAAAAATATTCGATTTAGCACAAAATTAGCAGGCCGTATGCTATAATGGGGACGGAAAGCATGCGGAGTCTTTCTCCGCGCCAACGATCAAGCGAGAGAAGGCGGCGACATGGCAAAAATCCCCGAAAAAATGCGTTGGATCTACGACCTTTTGCTGACGGCGGCGATCCTGGCTATGGCGACGGTGCTCTGCACGCTGCTGCGAAGGATCGACGACGGCAGTGGCTACGTGAACCTCATCTTCGTGCTGGCGGTCGCGACCATCTCGCGCTGGACGGAGGGCTATTTCTGGGGGATATTCAGCGCTGTCTCCGGTGTGCTGTTCGTCAACTACGTGTTTACATATCCCTACTGGGAATTCAACTTCACGATCACCGGCTACCCGTTTACCTTCCTTGCGATGCTGACGGTGTCCATGATGATCAGCGCGATGAACACGCAGATCAAAAAGCAGGAGCGGCTGCGCATCGAAACAGAAAAGGAAGCCGTGCGCGCCAATCTCCTGCGCGCGATGTCGCACGATATCCGCACGCCGCTGACGAGCATCGTCGGCAACACCGCCGCGATCCTCGAAAACGAGGATTCGTTTTCTCCCGAGCAGAAGCGCCGCCTTTTGGAGGATGTGAACGAGGACGCGCAGTGGCTCATCCGCATGGTCGAAAATCTCCTGTCCATCACGCGCATGAGCGGCGGACAGGCAAAGATCGAGAAGGACTGCGAGGCGGCCGAGGAGATCGTCGGCGTCTCGGTCAGCAAGTTCACCAAGCGCTTCCCCGCGATCAAGGTTTCGATCGAGGTGCCGGACGAGGTGCTGATGGTGCCGATGGACGCGACGCTGATCCGTCAGGTCATTATGAATCTGCTGGAAAACGCCGCCATCCACGGCGGAAATGTCACGCAGATCCGTGTCTGCCTCTCGCGCGAGGGGACAAACGCCTGCTTTGCCATCAGTGACAACGGCGTCGGCATCCCGAAGGAGAGGCTCTCGACGATTTTTAACGGCGGGCTTTCCGGCGTGTCGCACAACAACTTTGATATGAAGAAAAACATGGGCATCGGCCTTTCCGTGTGCTACACCATCGTCAAGGCGCACGACGGCACGATGACCGCAGAAAACTTAGATTCGGGCGGAGCATGCTTCCGCTTCTATCTGCCGCTGGAGGAGGGCATCAACAGTGAAATTGAAGGATAAAGTGCTCGTGGTGGAAGACGAGCAGAACATCAGCAACTTTATTTCGACGGTTCTCACCGCGAACGACTTCGACGTGCTGGTGGCGCAGACGGGGGCCGAGGCGATCTCGATGATCACCTCGCACTGCCCCGATCTCATCATTCTCGACCTGGGGCTTCCCGACATGGACGGGATGAACATCCTCAAGGAGGTTCGTTCGTGGTCGAGCCTGCCGATCATCGTCGTTTCGGCGCGCACGCACGAGCATGACAAGGTCATGGCGCTCGACCTCGGCGCGGACGACTACATCGAAAAGCCGTTCGGCACGAGCGAGCTGCTCGCGCGCATCCGCACGGCCATCCGTCACACGCGCACGCCGCTCGACAACAACGAGATCGCGCAGTCGGGCAAGTTCACCGTCAAGGACCTGACCATCGACTATGACAAGCACCACGTGCTCATCGGCGATCAGGATGTGCACCTGACGCTCAACGAGTTCAAGATCGTGGCGCTGCTCGGCAAGTACGCTGGCAAGGTGCTGACGTATGACTATCTCATCAAGCAGATCTGGGGGCCGAAGGCCAAGGCCGACAATCAGATTTTGCGCGTGAATATGGCGAACATCCGCCGCAAGATCGAGAAGAATCCCGCCTCGCCCGAGTATATCTTCACCGAGATCGGCGTGGGCTACCGGATGCTCGAAAACGACGCATGATGATAGAGCCGCTCGCGGCTTTATGATACCAGGGCGCGTGCGCGCCCCACACGATCACGCAGACGGCTCCTGCCATTTGGGGATGGCAGGGGTCATTTGCGCACTTTTGCACTTTTATGAAAAAGGTGTCGGACTGAAACAGTGAACGTTTCAGCCCGGCACCTTTCTTTTTTGCGTGTTTTCATGCAGCAAAATCTTTTTGCTTGCTTATAAACACGCCGTATTGTGCCGCAGCGGATGTTCGACCGTCATAGTTATGCTGACTTTTGTGTATATTTTTACCAAATCGTTTTCCGCTCTATTTCGCCTCTTTATTCAGTGCTACAATCTTGATATGAATTGTTATTCTCACTATCGACGTTTTACGAACATAAATATACAATCGGCATCACGGTCAGTCCTACGAAGGAGGAAACCACGGCACATGAACATTTGGTAAATTGCAACGAATTATTATCAATACTTCCTGCGAGGGACGCGAACGACCATCCTCATCTCTCTGCTCACCGTGTTCTGCGGCTCGATCCTCGGCTGCCTGATCGCTTTCATGCGGCTATCCAAGTTTAAGCCGCTGGAAAAGTTCGCCAGCATCTATATCACCGTCATCCGCGGTACGCCAATGCTCGTGCAGCTCTACATCGTTTGCTACCAGCTCGACTTTATCAGCTATCCCACCGGAACCCTCTTCGGCGTCGATCTGGAGCGGGCGCTGCCGTGTATCATCGCGCTTTCGATCAACTCCTCCGCCTACGTCGCCGAGATCATCCGCGCGGACATTCAGGCGGTGGACAAGGGACAGATGGAAGGCGCACGCTCGTGCGGCATGACGAATGCGCAGGTCATGCGCTGCGTGGTGATGCCGCAGGCGGTCAAAAATATTCTCCCCGCCATCGGCAATGAATTTGTCACGATGGTCAAGGAGACCTCGATCATCCAGTACCTCGGCATCGGCGATCTGATGTACAACAACGGCATCGTGGTCACCTCTACCTATAACCCGCTTCCTTGCTACTACATCTCCGCCATCATCTACCTGGCGCTGAATATCATCCTCGGCAAGGGCCTGAACCTCTTGGAGCAGCCCACCGCCGGCAAAATTTGCTTCGAGGGCGAGGACATCACGGCCAAGGGCTTTGATGTGAACAAGCACCGACAGAAGGTCGGCATGGTGTTCCAGCAGTTCAATCTCTTCAACAACCTGACGGTGCTTGAAAACATTACGATCTCGCTCACAAAGGTCAAAAAGCAGTCGGAAGAGGAGAGCAAGGAAAAGGCCTTCAAGATTCTAAAGCGCGTGGGGCTTGAGGACAAGGCGAACGCCTATCCCTCCCAGCTCTCCGGCGGGCAGAAGCAGCGTATCGCCATCGTGCGGGCGCTGGCGATGGAGCCCGATGTGCTGCTCTTCGATGAGCCGACCTCCGTGCTCGACCCCGAGATGGTCGGGGAGGTGCTGCAGGTCATCTCCGACCTCGCCCGCGACGGCATCACGATGGTCGTCGTCACGCACGAGATGGGCTTTGCCCGAAAGGTCGGCACGCGCGTGCTCTTCATGGACGGCGGACAGATCGCCGAGCAGGGCACGCCCGAGGAGATCTTCGAGCACCCGCAGAACGCGCGAACCAAAGAGTTCTTATCCAAAGTCATCAACGTCATTTAACAAACAAAAAATAAAATTTACGATATGATTAGAGGAAACAAAAATGCTTCACACGATCAATCCCGAAATTCTGTTCCTTAAGCAGGAAGATGTCATCAAGGCCGGCCTTCTCGATATGAAACAGATCTTGGCCGTTACGGAAAAGACCTACGCGATGCTCGGTCAGGGCCTCATCAAGAACCCGCCCAAGACCAACACCAGCATCCCTGACAAGGAAAACTGGCAGTCGTTCTTCAACGCCATGCCTTGCTACATCGGCGGCGACATCAACATCGGCGGCATCAAGTGGGCGGCGGAGTCCAAGAAGAACGCCACGATCCCCGGCATCCCCTACGGCATCGACATTTCCATCCTGAGTGACCCCGAGACGGTGCTGCCGTTCTGCATTCTGGACGGCACGCTCATCACCGCGATGCGCACCTCCGCCGTCGGCGGCCTGATGGCCAAGTATGCCGCCCCCTCCAATGCGGACACCGCGTGCCTTGTCGGCGCGGGCGTTATCGGCCGCACGATGATCTCCGCCGTGCACGAGGCGCTGCCCCAGATCAAGACCATGTACCTCTGCGACATTGATGTCGCCAAGGCCGAGGGCATCGCGAAGGAGTACGGCGACAGCTTGGGCGTCGAGATCATCCCGACGAGCGACAGCAAGGCTGCGGCGCTCAAGTCCCAGCTCATCGTCGGCGAGACGACCGCGCCCAAGCCGTTCATGGGCACCTCCTGGCTCACGCCCGGCTGCGGCCTCGTCTCCATGCACTCCAACGAGGTGATGGAGGTCAAGGCCGACGGCATCGTCGCCGACTACTGGACACAGCTCAAGCAGCACACAAACCCGCTCTCCAAGCTCACGAAGGAGGGCAAGCTCGATGAGAGCCAGATCATGGACCTGAGCGAGCTGGTGCTCGGCACGAAGAAGCTGCGCACCTCGGACGATCAGTTCGTCGCCGCCGCGTCCATGGGCCTCGGCGCGCTGGACATCATGATCGCCTATCAGCTCTATCTGAACGCGACGAAAATGGGCATCGGCACCAAGGTGAACCTTTGGGACAAGCCCCTGTGGGAATAAGACACGCAGGAGGGAACAAAGATGAACGCATTCAAGAAATTTGCGGCGCTGCTTCTGGCGCTTATGATGATCCTGTCTCTTGCCGCCTGCGGCAGCAAGAGCGATGACAGCGCGCAGGGCAGCTCGGACGGCGATGCGTCGTCCGATGACACCGCCAAGTCCAAGATCGAGCAGATCAAGGAGGCGGGCGTGCTCGTGATGGGAACCTCTGCCGACTATCCCCCGAACGAGTTCCACACGGAGGTGGACGGCAAGGACACCATCGTCGGCTTTGACGCTGCTATCGCGCAGTACATCGCCGATGACCTCGGCGTCGAACTCAAGGTCGTCGACATGTCGTTCGACAACCTGTGCATCAACCTCGCCAAGGGTGATTTTGACATTGTCATCGCCGGTATGGCCTCGACCGAGGAGCGCTTGGAGTCCGTCGATTTCTCTGACCCGTACTTTAAGCAGCAGCAGGCCATTCTGATCCGCGCGGAGGATGACGCGCTCTACAACAAGCCCGAAGACCTGAGTGGTCACAAGGTCGGCGTGCAGAACGGTACCATTCAGGTGCCCATCGCCAACGAGCTGGTGAGCGAAGAGAACGTCGTCGGCCTCGTCAAGGCGCAGGATCTCATCATGGAGCTCAAGAGCGGCAAGCTCGATATTGTGTACATCGACTACACCGCAGCTCTCGCATTCGCCGCGGCGAACGATGACCTGACGGTCAAGGACATCGGCATCGAAAGCGACAGCGAGGGCCAGTGCGTCGGCGTGCAAAAGGGCAACGAGGACTTTGTCGCCTACCTGAACGAAAAGATCGCCGAGATGCAGGAGCAGGGCCTCATCGACCAGTACGTCGCCGAAGCCCAAACGCTGGCGGGCATCGAGTAAAGCCCGTCCCCCTTGCATGATATGAACAGCACCAGCATACCCTCTACCAAGAGAATTGGGGAGGATATGCTGATGCTGTTTCATTTTGACCGCAGGAAGAAGTCTGAAAAGGAGAAGAAGCCGCCGCGCTTTCTGGTGCTCCGGCGCAAATGGCTGACGCTGGGCGCGGCGGTGCTGGCCGCCGCGGCGATCTTTGCCGCCGTCAATTATCCCGCCGCCGTCAGCGCGTCGGCCGCCACGCGCCAACTGCCGATCTACTGTGTCCAGCGCGACCAGAAGGTGTGCTCCATCTCGTTTGACGCGGCGTGGGGGGCGGACAACACACAGAAGATCCTCGACGTGCTCAAGGAGTACGGTGTCACCTGTACCTTTTTTGTCGTGGGCAACTGGGCGGATCAGTATCCCGAACAGGTCAAGGCCATCGTGGACAGCGGCAATGAGCTCATGAACCACTCCAACGCGCATGATCATTATAATTCCCTCACCGCCGACCAGATCATCGCAGACGTGAACACCTGCAACGATAAGATCGAGGCGTTGACCGGCGTCCGCCCGACGCTCATCCGCTGCCCGTTCGGCGAGTATGACGACCACGTCATCTCCACCATCCGCTCGATAGGCATGGAGCCGATCCAGTGGGACGTGGAAGCGCTGGCAGCGGTTGGAACCGCCCGCGGCGCAAGCGATACGCGCGCCTCTTACTCCTCTTCCCGCTCCGGCCGGTGCCGTTCCGCAGGGTGCAGCAAAAAGCTCCTCATGTAAAGCGCGTCGCCCGTGCAGAGGAAATCGAAGGTCATGCCATCGCCGGAGTCGGTCGATACGCCGATCTCCGCCTGCTTGGCAATGTGGTAGTGCGAGCGGATACCGCTTTTGAAATAATCTCGGGTGTAGTTCTTCTCTCCGTTCAAGGGGTACATCTCCCGCAGCCTTTGCAGCGAGCGGCTGTCGGGGTCAAAGTGGAAATAAGTGCCGATCACGGAGGCAGAGGGCTTGAGATACTGCCGCATCCGATCGAGATAGAAATCGTCGGCGTAGATGCCATATTCGTTCGTGCTGCAATAGTCGATCAGCAGGTCGACGCAGCCCTTTCGCAGCGGGAAGGTAGTGTTGTCCGCTGCTGCAATGTAAAGGATCTCCGGCTTTGCGGGCAGGCGGTCGATGTAGCCCTTATAAAGCTCAATGATTGCAGGGAACTTGTCCTGCACCACATAGATGTTGCTTAGATCGATTTGCGTCAGCTTCTTGTAAAGGGCGAAAAACGAGTTCAGGTGCGTTTCCATCACAACGCTGCCGCTCGGCAGGGAAAGCTCCTTGATCCGCGTCCCCATCCAGTTGTAAGACTTCTGGATCAATGACACCAGCTCGCTCGGCGCGCTGCGGTACAGCTCGCGGTCAATGTCCGGTTCGTCAAAGGGGTACTTTTCCTCACACTCGGCGTAGACGATCCCGTTGCGGATCTCCGCACGGTAGCCGCAGCTACAGTGGAGGTCGGCGGAAAAAATAGCGGACATATCCATATCTGCCTTGCTGATCTGGAACGCGCCGCCGCAGCGCGGGCAGCACAGCAGTGAGAGCGCGCGCAGCGGCACGCCGGTCGGCGCAAGAGCGCTGCCATGCGGCGGCGCCGCCTGGCGGTTCAGCTCATCTGTAACGAACTTCTTTGATCCGTTGTATACGATCAAATTTGAGATAGCAACACAGGAAAATAAATAGGAAATCGGCGGCACAGCACAGAGTCTTGCAAACTGAGGAACGGATTGTTGAGTGCACATCGGAAAGCAGAAATCGTTTATCGTTCTCTATTTGCCCCTGAATGGCATAGTGGCGAGAAGTTTCACACAAAACTTCTCGCCACTATTGTCTTATATGTGTCCTTACACGGTTAGATTCTATGATCATGCGGTACAAAACCGCTGCTCCTATTCCAGAGCTTATCAGACTTTACGAACAGCGCCTTTTGCAGTGCGAGCAGTCTCCGCAGCAGCCGCTACCTGATCTGGCCTTTTTTCGCCAGTGCAGGATAGCTGTGACAGCTGCAGCTGCGATGAGGACAAGAAGGGCCCAATCTAACAGATGCATCACAGGATCCCCACCAAGGTATAGACAGCAAGAGCCACGATCCATGCCACGCAGCACTGCATCATCACGACCCCAACTGTCTTCAGCGCTGAGCCGAATTCTCGTCGAATCGTGGTTACCGCCGCGATGCAGGGAGTATACAGCAGCGTGAACACCAGAAAGCTGATAACGGAACGACCGGTAAACATCGTAGAAAGTGCAGCCCCGCCTAACAGGATCTGCAGCGTACTGACCACAGATTCCTTTGCGATAAAACCGGAAATAAGGGAGGTTGCGCAGCGCCAATCCGCAAAGCCCAACGGTGCGAACACCGGCGCGATCCATCGACCAATGAGAGCCAAAAGACTATCGGCACTGTCGGTAACTACATTCAGCCTGGTATCAAAACTCTGGAGGAACCAGATCACAATGGTAGCAAGAAAAATCACAGTAAACGCCCGCTGCAAAAAGTCCTCGGCCTTTTCCCAAAGCAGCAGCGCAACGCTCTTGAGGCTCGGAAGCCGATAATTGGGCAACTCCATAACGAAAGGCACGGGCTTTCCGCGGAACACAGTTTGGTTCATGATGAGGGCCGCAGCAATTCCAATCAGAATGCCCAGCAGATACAGTAGGATCATTATGAGCGCGCGGTGCGTTGGAAAGAACGCTGCGGTAAAAAATGCATAAATTGATATTTTTGCCGAGCAGCTCATATAAGGCGTGAGCAGGATCGTCATCTTGCGGTCACGGTCACTCGACACCGTGCGCGTTGCCATAATTGCCGGCACAGAACAGCCGAAGCCGATGAGCATAGGGACGATGCTGCGGCCGGACAAACCGATCTTTCGCAGAGGCTTGTCCATTACAAAGGCGACGCGGGCCATGTAGCCGGTATCTTCCAAGATAGAGAGGAAGAAAAAAAGCGTCACAATGATAGGTAGGAACACCAGCACACTGCCAACACCGGAAAAAATGCCGTCAATAATCAAGCTGTGTACCACAGGATTGATCTCATAGGCAGTCAAAGCTTGGTCTACAAGAAAGGTAAGGCCATCGATCCCGCCTTGCAGCCAGTCGGACAGACGCTGACCAATAACATTGAAGGTGAGATAGAAAATCAGCAGCATGACAAGCAGAAACGTCGGAATGGCTGTGTAGCGACCGGTGAGAATTCTGTCGATCTTCATGGAGCGGGCGTGCTCCCGACTTTCATGGCATTTCACCACAGATGATGCCACCACGCCTTCAATGAAGGTGTAGCGCATATCAGCAAGCGCCGCGTTGCAATCAAGTCCTGCCTCACTCTCCATCTGCACGATGCAATGCTCAAGCAACTCGCGCTCGTTTTGATCAAGTGCCAGACGGTCGGCAAGGTCATCGCCGCCTTCGATCAGCTTTGCTGCGCAGAAGCGAGCCGGCACACCGATGCGGTCGGCGTGATCGGCAATCAGATGCGTAACGGCGTGGATGCAGCGGTGAACGGCGGAATCATCCGCGCAGAAATCTGTCACCTTTGGCAGAGTCCTGCTCCGAGCCACAGCAATCGCCTGATTTACCAGCTCGCTCACGCCCTCACCCTTTGCGGCCGCAATCGGTACGACAGGGATGCCGAGCGAGGCGCTCATCTTCTGCACGTCGATGGAACCGCCGTTGGAACGCACTTCATCCATCATGTTCAGCGCCAGCACCATAGGTATCCGCAACTCAAGCAGCTGAAGTGTCAGGTACAGATTCCGCTCAATGTTGGTGGCATCCACAATGTTGATGATGCCGTCCGGCTTTTGGTTGAGGATAAAGTCACGGGAGACGATCTCCTCCTGTGTATAGGGCCGCAAGGAGTAGATGCCGGGCAGATCCACCACGGAGCAGCCTTTTTCGTCTATGATCTCTCCCATCTTCTGGTCTACCGTGACACCGGGAAAGTTGCCGACATGCTGATTGGATCCGGTGAGGGCGTTGAAGAGAGTCGTTTTCCCGCAGTTCTGATTTCCAACAAGTGCAAAGATCATTTCGGCTCGTCCTCCACTTCGATTTTTTGAGCCTCCTCTACGCGCAGCGTTAGCTCGTAGCCGCGCACGCGGATCTCGATAGGATCACCCATCGGCGCGACCTTCTGTAGTGTCACGCGGGTGTGCGGGATCAAGCCCATATCCAGCAGGCGGCAGCGCAAGGCTCCATCTCCGCCAACAGTGGTGATCACGGCAGAATTCCCCACTTTTAATTGATTCAATGTCATTCGCTTTCCTCTTTTCTTGCCCAGTTTTAATTTCATGGTAGCATTCCTGCTGCGGACTGTCAATACAGCCGAACCGGCATAATTCAAAGTGTGTAATAGGACTATTTGGCCTTGTGCTGCAGAAAATGTTGAAAAGGTTCCTGCGGCAAGGAAAAGTCTTACAACTCTTTCGCAATTTTAATCGATCCGCAGCAATTCGTCATCGTCGGAGCATCCGAAGCGGTTAACATCGGAGGCAGGGAAAGACTGGTAAATGTGCACGTTCGAACGCGGAAAGCATTCTTGCAGAAAATCGCGGGCCGGGAAAAGATCATGGAATCCGCTGAAGTGCTTTTAACAAGCATAAACTCACGGAACGCATAGACTGGATCGACGGCATATCCGCCTATCATTCCGGAACGGCACGCATAGTCAAGAACGCGGTGCAAAGCTGCTGCGTCTGGATACTGATTGCGGATCAAGATAACGTCTGGCACAGCCGGTTCATCTCATCTCTGATCATTACGTTCGTCCTCTGAGAGGCGGACGGACAGAATGCGATTTTTCATTGAAATCCTTCTTTCTTGTTGCTCGTGGCAAGGAGCGCAAATTGTATGACGCCCCTTTATTCGGATGTTTGTAGCGTGATAAAAAATTGGTGCAGACTATGAAAGAGCCCGATGAAGCGCACGCAATTGTGCAGCCCCATCAGGCCTTCCAAATGATGTTGACATGGTTGCCGTCGAGCTCGATCCGCTCGATGAATTCGGCGGCGATCAATTTTTTCTCGTCAAAAACAGAATGAGAAAAATCCAACCGCCGGATCTGAGACGCAGAATGCGGGGCGGTATGTAAGAGCTGTTCCCGCTCGGCGTGCAGTTTTTCAATCATTTTTGAGATATACACGACCGCCACATCACTGCTCTCGGCGAGAGCGTTCACCAGACGATCGATTTTCTGCTCGATTTCCAAAACAGCTTTCGCCTGCGCGTGGCCTTCATTTACTGAGGGAAGCTCGGCGGGACAGGCATCGAGAATGTGCTGGAGCTCATTGGCAATATGGGTCTCCAGCTCTCTAAGGTCTACATCGATCGATTCATCACAGCTGCCGAAGTTGGACCGACCGGAGCAGACCAGCTTACAGCGTTGCTCCGACTTTATGTAGTTGACCTTGACGGCATAGCCGCATTTGCCACATTTTAAGAGACCGGTCAGCCAGGAGTATTTACCCGCGTTGGCGCGGGGAAGCTGCATCTGTCCGGAGAGCTTGTCCTGCGCACGCAGCCAGAGGGATGACGGAATGATTCCCTCATGCGTGGACAGGCTGAGCATCTGCTCATCCTTTTTCGTGTACTTGCCGCGGCTGCGGTCGCGCTTCCCAATCAGAAGACAGCCATGGACGCCGTCAAAAACTTCGGGCATCTGGCGGATCTGGATGCCCTGCGCAAGGTAATAGCAGTAGACCGCTTCGTCAGCCTGCGCGTAGACGGGGTTCCGCAGAATACGGGACAGAGTCACGTTATCCCACGCCTCGCGCTTGGGGCCGTGAATGCCCTGCTCAGTCAGAGTTTTGGCAAGGGCGCGCAGCGATGTTTCAGACCGGACATATTCTTCAAAAATGCGGAGAACAGTCTTTGCGTTTTCATCGGCTATCAGAGATGAGACCTTGCGCCCGTCAAGCTCAACTTTGGAAAGCGCATACCCGTACGGTGCGGGCCCACCCGGCCATGCACCGAGGGAAACGCGGTGATGGTAGTTGTCGCGCACACGCTCCGCGGTCGTTTCGCGCTCAAGCTGGGCAAAGGTCATCACAATGTTGAGCATGGCCCGTCCCATCGGTGAGGAAGTGTCAAACTGCTCGTTGACGGACAGAAATTCGACATCGTTTTTACGCAGAAGCTCCCAGATCTGGCTGAAATCCGCGAGGGAGCGGCTGAAGCGGTCCAGCCGGTACACGACGATTTTTTTGACGCGGCCCGCCTCCACCGCCTCCATGAGCTCGCCGAAAGCAGGCCGCTTGGTGTTTTTGCCGGAAAAGCCCTTGTCCGAAAAAACAAGGGCATCGTCCACAGTAAACTTCCGGCACAGTTCGATCTGTCCCTCGATCGAAAGGCTGCCCTTTTTATCGATGGACTGACGCGCATAAATGGCATCCATCGGCCTCACCTCTGCGCGCGGGCAGCCAGCAGCAGAAGGCAGCAGCGGCGGCAGATCGCCGCCTGACGTGCAGAGCGCTCTATAGGGTCAACGGTTGAATAAGTGTTTTTGATAATCATAAGGGTCTCCTCCTTCGAGAATGTATGAGCCAGGACCGGAAGTTATTCCGGACGGCTTTACCACCCTGTTGGAGGCTGTGTAAAAATGTATTATTTTTTCATAAAATCTTGAAACCCTTGAAAATCCTGAAAAATCCAGACGACGCATGGCTTCCGCTGCGCTGATGGTACCCGCACGCCAGAGTTTTTCCACCGCATCAAAATTGCTTCGCTCAATCGGCACCAACCGCAAAGCAGTGGCTTTCGATTCCGGTGTCCTCGGGGATTGCGGCACTGATCCAGCCCTACTCCAACAACGCCTTGAAGCGAGTGATCAAGGCTCCGAGAATGTATTTTCTGGACACAGGGCTCTGCGCACATCTCACCAGATGGACCAGCGCAGAGACATTAGAGCGGGGAGCGATGGACGGCGCGTTCTTTGAAACGTGGGTGGTATCTGAGATCTACAAGAGCTACCTCAATCAGGGGAAAATCTCAGCCGCCGCTGTATTTCTACCGTGACAGCAGCAAGAAGGAGATCGACCTTATCATTTATCAGGATGGTGTCGTTTTGCCGATAGAGATCAAAAAAATTCTGCGCCAAAGGATGCCGCAAAGAATTTCAGCGTGCTGAATCCTATTGAGAAAGAACCAGATGCTGACAGCATCTCGGCTGGAGTAGCGCATCTGAAAACGAAGATCGGAACCGGTGCCGTGATCTGCATGCCGCCGGATATGCTCCCGGTCGATCAAAAAAACTGGTATGTTCCTGTTTGGCTGATTTGAGCAAACGCAGATTGAATTTAACAAAACTGCTGCCGCAATTCTGCGGCAGCAGTTCCTGCTGTGTGTCCGGTGAACACACTTTACTAATATGGAATTGATTCTGGGCATGTTCAGCGGTGGGCTATGAATAGGCGGAAAGAAGACAGTCAGCGGAGGCCATGAAGCGAGGCACGACAGGCGTTTCCAAGTGCTGCCAGTGGGGATTCCCTTGACTGGAAGGGCATCTCGGCGGGTGAGATCACGAAGCGTGTGACGGGCAAGGTGCAGAGCGGGTCGATCGTGTTGTTCCACAATGCGGGCGAGCATACGCCCGAGGCGCTGCCGGATATCCTCGATTACCTGCTCGCCGAGGGGTATAAGATCGTACCGATTTCGAAGATCTTGCTCACCTGTGACTATACCATCGACCACGAAGGCCGGCAGTGTCCGGCAGTGCAGTGAGTGTCCGATACCGCACTTGCTTGACCGTGTGTAAAGACGCGAAAAGGGGAGCCCTCTATCACAAGAGAACTCCCCTTTATTATTTCTTCCGTGCATTGCGGGGTGATTTTTTACGCGCCGATGATGATCGGCACCAGCGCTGCGGAGGTGATGCACATCAGCATGCCGGTACAGAACGAGTAGGCGACCGTTTCCGAGTTGCACACCTGCTCGACGATCGGCAGGCACACGTCAGTCGAGGCGGTGCCAGGGATGGTGATGGCCTCGATATAGCCGATCTTGCCCGCGATGACGGGCAGCAGAATGATACCGAGCATCTCGCGCAGCACATTGTGCAGAAACGAGACCGCGCTCGCCATCGTGTGCCCCGCGCTTGCGATGACGCTCGGGGCCATCGTGTACCAGCCGAAGCCTGCGCTGATGGCCAGTCCCTCGCGCAGCGTCATGGGTGAGAGCGCGGCATAGACCGCGCCGCCGAGCAGCGTGCCGAGCACGGCGAAGATGGGGACTAAAATGACGCCGAGCCCCGCGTTGCGCAGAATGCGGGCAATGCTGCCGTCCAGCCCCATGGAAAAGCCGATGAGCCCCAGCATGATACACAGACCGACTACAAGATAGTCGCCCGAGCGGGACTGAAAGGCGGGTAGGTCGGTGCACACGCGGCGGATGACAAGATCACCGAGCAGCATCCCGACAACGACCATCAGCAGGATGATAAAAGACATTTTCGCGCCCGAGACGTCGGCCTTTTCGTGCACAGCCTCCGCTTCGTTGACGACTGCACCGGCGGGATGGGCGTGGCGGTCGATGTGCAGCAGCTTTCGCACGGCGAACGCGCCGAGCATGCTGCCCGCAGCAGTCAGCACCGTGACAAAAAGCGCCTGAATGCCGATGCTGCCGAGGCTCGACGTGACCTCCTCGTCTGCGCCCATGCGCAGGCCCATCAAAAGCACCAGCGCATAAACGGAAAGCGACATGAGCTTGTCCACGAATTTGAATTTTTCTGCGTACTTTCGCAGGCGCGAGGCCAGGAGGTAGCAGGCGATCATAATGGACCAGTAGAGAGCGAGCAGAGTCATAAAGTGTCGTCATCCTTTCGCCGCGGTGCGGCTAAAATTGAATGAGGGCGGCGCGTGATCCGCGCCGCCCTCTGCTGCTTTGGTAGAATTGGGGAATATCAGGCGAGGGTGTTGACCCAGGCGGAGTATTTGGCGAGGTTTGCGTCGCGTTCGCTCGCGTCCGCACCCTTGGTGAGGATGTAGACCTTGATCTTCGGCTCGGTGCCGCTCGGGCGCACGACGATGTGCGTGCCGTCGCAGAGCTCAAAGCGCAGCACGTTCGAGCCCGAGAGCGCGATCTTCGTGACCTCGCCGCTTGCGGCGTCGCGCGCGGTGCCATCCGAATAATCCTTGTACGTCGCGACCTTGACGCCCGCGATCTCGCTCGGCGGCGTCTCGCGCAGGGACTTCATAAGAGCGGCCATCTTCTCCGCACCATCTAAGCCCGGCATGACGAGGTTGTGCGTCTTTTCACCGTACCAGCCGTACTTTTCAAAGAGCGCGTTGAGCGCGTCGAAGAGCGTCATGCCCTGGGAGTAGTACCACGCGGCCATTTCGGTGAGCAGCAGCGAGGCCGTGACTGCGTCCTTGTCGCGCACGTAGTGGCCGATCATGTAGCCGTAGCTCTCCTCGTAGGAGAAGATGACGGTGTTTTTGCCCGCGCCCTCAAGCTCATTCATCTTCTCGGCCATGAACTTAAAGCCCGTGAACGTGTCGTAGCAGTCGAGGCCGTTCGCCTCCGCCACGGCGCGCGCCATCTCGGTCGTGACGATAGTCTTGAGCGCGGCGGCATTCGCGGGCAGCTTGCCCGCGCGCTTCATCGCACCGATCAGATAGTCGAGCAGCAGCACGCCCGTCTGGTTGCCGGTGACAGGCTCGAACTCGCCCTGCTTGTTGCGCACCATGATGCCGACGCGGTCGCTGTCGGGGTCGGTGCCGAGGATGAAGTCGACGTCGTTCTTCTTGGCGAGGTCAATGGCGAGGTAGAAGCCCTCGGGATTCTCGGGGTTCGGGGACACGACGGTCGGGAAATTGCCGTCGATGACCATCTGCTCGGGCACGCATAAAAGGTGCTTGATGCCAAGACGCGTCAGCGCCTCGGGCACGAGCTTGTGGCCGCAGCCATGGAAGGGCGTGTAGACGAGCTTGAAGTCGTCGGCGACCTTTTTGACGGTCTCATAGTCGTTGACCATGCTCATGACATTTGCCATGAAGCGCTTGTCACAGTCCTCACCGAGCATCGTGATGAGACCCTTGTTGACGGCTTCATCGAAGTCCATCGACGTGACGCCGGTGAAGATGTCGATGTGCTCAAGCTCCCTGGCGATGGCCGCGGCGTGCTGGGGCGGCAGCTGCGCGCCATCCGACCAGTAGACCTTGTAGCCGTTGTACTCCTTGGGATTGTGCGACGCGGTGACGTTGATGCCCGCCTCGCAGCCGTATTCGCGCACGGCGAACGAGAGCTCAGGCGTCGGGCGCAGGGACTCAAAGAGCTTGACGGTGATGCCGTTGCCCGCCATGACGCAGGCCGCGGCGCGCGCAAACTCCATCGAGTGGTTGCGGCAGTCCATGCAGATGGCGACGCCCTTTTTCATGGCCTCTTCGCCCTCAGCGCGGATGACGTTGGCAAAGCCCTGCGTCGCCCAGCGGATGACGTGGCGGTTCATGTTGTGAAGGCCAACGTACATCGTGCCGCGAAGGCCGGCCGTGCCGAATTCGAGCGGACCGTAGAAGCGGTTTTCAATCTCCTTTTCGTCGTTTGCGATGGCCTTGAGCTCATTTCTCTCGTCCTCGCTCAGCGCGGGGGAGGCGAGCCACTTTTCATATTCCTGACGGTAATTCATTGCATGTCCTCCTGTTCCGGAATTTCATCAATGGGGCGGATCAGATTTTTCGCGTCCTCGAGCATCGAGGACGGCACATAGAGCCACGTGCCGCTGCCGGGCATGCCGAGCACGATCTTGCCGAACGAGCCCTCGCCCTCGTACTTGCGCAGCACGGGGATGTCATACGAGCGGAGCATGGCGCAGAGCATGTCCGTCTCGGCGTTCGTGTCCATTGCGACGGTCAAAAGCGCGGGCTCCTCCGGCGTGCCGTCGGCGGATTTGGGCCAGCGCTGCAAAAGGTCGTTTTCTGTCTTGCCCCAGGTGAGCTTCACTTCATCCGACATGGGTGGTGTCCTCCTTTATATTGATGATGAGTCATTTGTGGTATTTGGTCCCGGCCTCGATCTGGTAGGCGCGGTAGATTTGCTCGAGCAGCATCACGCGTGCTAAGTGGTGCGGAAATGTCATCGGCGACATCGAGAGCCGCAGGTCGGCTTTTTTCTTTAAGTCCTCGTCAAGACCGAAGCTCGACCCGATGAGGAACGTCAGCTGCGACGCGCCGTGCGCGGCGAGCTGCTGCATTTTCTGCGAAAGCGCTACGCTGCTCATCTCCTGCCCCTCAATGCACATGGCGATGAGCGCGCCGCCCTTGGACAGCCTCTGTTCGACGAGTGCGGCCTCTTTTTTGAGGGCCTGGCGGATCTCCGCCTCGCTCGGCTCGTCGCCGAGGCGCTGCTCGGGCAGCTCCAAAAGCTCTAACTTGCAGCAGCGCGAAAGGCGCTTTTCGTATTCCTTGACGGCCTGCTCGTAGAAGGCCTCCTTCAGTTTTCCGACGCAAAGGACGGTGATCTTCTGCATACGTGTACCTCGCTGATGGTGTCGCGCGGCGCGGCGGCAAGGCGGACGCTCAGCCCGCTCGATTGCAGCGCGCGGCCGACGGTGTATTCGGCAAGCTGGGGAGAGTTGTTCTCGTCGCTCAGGTGCGCGAGCAGAATGTCGCTCGTGCCCGCGCGGACGCATTCGATGGCGAATTCCGCCGCGGCGTCGTTCGACAGGTGCCCGTACTCGCTCAGAATGCGCTGCTTGAGATAATAGGGGTAGCCGCCGTTTTTGAGCATCACGACGTCGTGATTCGACTCGAGCAGCAGCATGTCCGCGCCGAGGGCGACGTCGTGCGCCTCATCGGTGACAAAGCCCGTGTCCGTCAGCACGGCGAGCGAGCCTGCGTCGCTCTCGATGCGGTAGCCGACGCTTTCTTTCGCGTCGTGCGACGTGCGGAACGAGCGGACGTACAGGTCCTTGATCGTAAACTCTTTGCCCGCGGCAAAGGCACGCAGGCGCGGCTCGGGGTATTGGATCGCCGCCGCGGTGCCGAACGTCGCGTACAGTGGGGCGGGGCATTTTTTGGCGAGCGTCACAAGTCCTCGGACATGGTCGATGTGCTCGTGCGTGATGAGAATGCCGTCGAGGTCGTCGAGCGTGAGGTTCAGCACCGCGAGCGACTGTGTGATGCGGCGGCAGGAGATGCCCGCGTCGATGAGAAGGTGGGTATCGTTGTGACAGACGAGCGCGGCGTTGCCGGCGCTCGAACTGGCGAGGGTGTAAAATTCCATGGGATGATTCCTTTATATCAATTCACTGAAATCATACCACAGCCGCGCGCAATAGTCAAAAAGAAAAAGCCCCCGCACGGGGGCTGTGAGAGGGAGAAGAAAGCGCTGTCAACCGGCGGGGAAAGCGAGCCCTGCCATGAAGCCGTTTTCGCCGGTGCAGACGATGTCGCCCGCGGCGAGCGCGCCGTCGCAGACGTACAGGTCGGCCTGACAGGGGAGCGAGGCGTCGGGATAGTTGGTCACAACATAGGTGTAACGCGAGAGCGTCTGCCCGCAATAGCGTGTGAGGTCAAAGCCCTGAGAGCGCTGGAGGTCGTTGTAGCTCAAATACGGCTCTTCGAGCGTTTCGCCCAGCGTGACGCTCAGCGTTTCGATCGGCTGGCCGTTCACCTCCCAGCCGAGGGAGGCAAGATACGCAATGCGCTCTTCATTTGTTCCGGCGGCGATGACGGGCGGCGGAGACGAATGCCGGCACGCGCGCAGCGCCAGAAAGAGCGAGAGCAGCAGCGCGAAGATGAGCAGAATTTTTACAACGCGGCGTTTGGAGCACTTGGCGGTGATGATGAACATGAAGCGACCACACCCTTTCGATAAAAGCTATTCCACCGAAAGAAAAAGTATGCTACACTGATACTTCAGAATGCAGAAAGGCGGGAACCACCATGGCACAGCAGAGACTCGACAAGATCATCGCCTCGACCGGGCGCTATTCGCGCCGCGAGGTCAAGACCCTCGTGCGCGAGGGTCGCGTGCTCGTCGACGGGCGCATCGCGGCCAGCGCGGAGGACAAGTGCGACCCCTTGACCGCGCGCATCAGCGTGAACGGCGAAGAGCTTTTTTATCGCGAGCACACGTATGTGATGCTCCACAAGCCTGCGGGCGTGCTCTCGGCGACCGAGGACGGACGCGGGGAGACGGTGCTAGACCTGCTTGCGCCCGAGTACCGCAAGATCGGCCTTTTCCCCGTCGGGCGGCTCGATAAGGACACGGAGGGGCTGCTGCTTCTGACCGACGACGGCGCGCTCGCGCACGACCTGCTCGCGCCGAAAAAGCATGTCGACAAGGTCTACTTCGCCCGCACCGACGGCGCGCTCGACGACGCCGACTGTAAAGCCTTCGAGCAGGGCATCACGCTCGGCGACGGGCTTGAATGCCTTCCGGCAAAGCTTGAGATTTTAAAGAGCGACGCGCAGAGCGAGGCGCTCATCACCATCCGCGAGGGCAAGTTCCACCAGATCAAGCGGATGCTGGCCTCGCGCGGAAAGCCGGTCGTTTACTTAAAGCGGCTGAGCATGGGCTCACTCACGCTTGACGAGGGGCTTTCCAAGGGCGAATACCGCCTGCTCACGGCGGAAGAGATCAAAAACCTGCGGGAAAGTGGGCAATTTGCCCAAGGAAAAGCGGGCGCGGACAAGTAAGCGTTTGTCCTTCCTTTACGGAATGCCTAAAAAAGAAGAAAAAAATTGTTGAAAAGAGAAAAAAGTTCTTGCAATCGTCAGACGGAGAAAGTATAATAGTCCCATCAAGTTGGCAGAATGCACAAACTCCCTAATAAATCAAGGAGGCACGGAATATGTCCGGTAGGATTTTTCAGAACATCGTTTTACAGTTTAAGGAAACGACCGATACGGTCATTGGCGTGATCGACTCCGAGGGCACGGTCATCGCCTGCACCGACCTGCCGGAGATCGGCCAGCGCTGGCCGCATCTGGTGCAGCCCATCAATGAGGCCGAGGGCGCCTGCACCGCGCTCGAGGGCAAGACCTTCAAGGCGCTCGAGGGCTGGGGAGGTCAGTTCGACTTTGCGGCCTTCACCCGCGGCGAGGACGCGCTCAGCTCGACCGTCTGCAGCATGGCGACCGTCGCGCTCAACACCGCCAAGAGCTATTACGAGGAAAAGCACGACAAGACGTCGTTTGTCAAGAGCATCCTCTCCGATAACATTCTTTTAAGCGATATCTACGTCCGCGCCAAGGAGCTGCACGTCGAAGCCGAGCTCAACCGCGGCGTGTTCGTCGTCCGCCGCACGGACGAAAAGGCCGACGCTATCCCCGTCGAGACCGTGCAGAACATCTTCCCCGACCGGCAGACGAGCTTTGTCCTTTCCATGGGCGAGGACGATGTGGTGCTCGTGCAGCAGCTTGGCGACAATGTGGAGATGAGCGACCTTGAAAAGACCGCCGCGCAGATCGAAGAGACGCTGCGCGTGAACGGTGAGAGCACCGTGGTCGTCGGTATCGGCACGGTAGCGACGCACCTGCGCGACCTCGCGAAGTCCTATAAGGAAGCGCAGATGGCGATCGAGGTCGGCAAGGTCTTCGACACCGAGAAGTACATCATCAGCTATGAAAACCTCGGCATCGGCCGCCTCATTTATCAGCTGCCGACGACACTGTGCGAAATGTTCCTGCAGGAGGTCTTCAAGAAGAACCCCATCGACGCGCTCGACAAGGAGACGCTCTTTACGATCAACAAGTTCTTCGAGAACAACCTCATCCTCTCCGAAACGGCGAGAAAGCTGTTCGTCCACAGAAATACGCTCGTCTACCGTCTCGAGAAGATCAAGAAGCTCACGGGCCTCGACCTGCGCGAGTTCGACGACGCCATCACCTTCAAGGTCGCGCTCATGGTCAAAAAGTACCTTGCCTCCCGCGGCATCGAAGCGTAAAGAAAAAGAATTTGACAAGGGCTGTCTTCGGACAGCCCTTGTTTTTTCGCCATTTTGCGGCAAAAAAGTTGAAAGTTTACATAATTACCTGTTGCCATCGCGTGCGCTTCGCGCTATAATAAAGACTGAAAATTTGCGGGATCGAGTCAAAACCTGCTGGAAACTGAGGGAAGAGCATGATACGCCTAAGCGATGTAGTAAAGGAATACGAGAGCGGCACGACGGCCTTAAAGGGCATTTCGCTTCGCATCGAGGATGGGGAGTTCATCTTTTTGGTCGGCCCGAGCGGCAGCGGCAAGTCGACGATCATCAAGCTGCTCACCGGCGAGATCGTGCCGACGTCCGGTCAGATCGCCGTCAACGGCTTCAGCCTGACGAACATTGCCGAGCGGCAGATCCCGCTGCTGCGCCGCTCCGTCGGCGTCATCTTCCAGGACTTCCGCCTGATCGAGAAGAAAACGGTCTACGAGAACCTGAGCTTCGCCATGCGCGCCGTCGGTTCTTCGCCGCGCGAGATCAAAAAGCGCATCCCCTATGTGCTTGAGCTCGTCGGACTTGAGGAAAAGACCGACCGTTATCCCAACGAGCTCTCCGGCGGCGAACAGCAGCGCGTGGCCATTGCGCGTGCGCTCATCAACAACCCCAGCACCATCATCGCCGACGAGCCGACGGGCAACCTGGACCCCGCGCGCTCGCTGGAGATCATGCGCCTGCTCGAGCGCATCAACCAGCTCGGCACGACGATGGTCGTCGTCACGCACGAGAAAGATCTTGTCAATCAGTTCAAAAAACGCGTCGTCACGCTCGAACAGGGCGTCATCACGAGCGATGGCGACGGCGTCGGCTATAATGCGAGGTAAGCTATGCGCAAACACGATTTTTCTTACTTTTTCGGCGAGGGCATGCGCAACATGTTCTCGCACGGATTCATGTCCTTTGCGGCCGTGGGTATCACGGTCGCCTGCCTTGTCGTCATGGGTACATTTTCGCTCGTGGCGTACAATGCGCAGGTGCAGCTCCAGCAGCTCGAGAGCGAGTATGAAATTCTCGCCTTCGTGGACGAGAGCTGCGACGATGCGCAGACCAAGGCCGTGGGCCGCGCCATCGAGCAGCGTGACAATGTGAAAGAATGTGTCTTCATCAGCAAGGAAGAGGCGATGAAGTCCTTTGAGGCGCGTTACGAGGGGGACAACATGTTCCAGAACCTTGATCCTGAGATTTTGCGCGACCGCTACGCTGTCTATGTTGACGATCTGAGCATTTCCGGCAAGACTGCGCAGGATATCCTCGACAATGTCGAAGGCGTTGCCAATGTCCGCGTGGACGAAGACATCGCGGGCGGCTTTATCACGCTGCGAAATGTTGCGAGCGTAGTGTGCATCGCGCTCATTGCCGTTTTGCTGCTCGTGTCGGTCTTCATCATCTCGAATACCATCAAGCTCACGACATTCGACCGCCGCGACGAGATCGCCATTATGAAGATGGTCGGCGCGACGAACGGCTTCATCCGCTGGCCGTTCGTGTACGAGGGCTTTATGATCGGCCTTCTCAGCGCGGTGCTTGGCTTTGGCTTGCAGTGGCTGCTGTATGAATCGGTCGCAAAGAGCCTTGCGATGTCCGACCGGCTGCAGCTTCTCACGATCGTCGACTTTACGTCGATCTGGCGGCCCGTGGCTGCGATCTTTGCCGCCGCCGGTATCCTGATCGGTGTGGGTGGCAGCCTGACGGCTATCCGCAAGTTCCTGCACGTGTGAGGGAGGCGGACGATGAGCAGAAAAAAGATCGCACGCATCCTCCTGGTGCTGGCCGTCTTCGCGTCGCTGACGCTGACGGAGCTGACGCCGCTTTCCCTGGTGCAGGACGCCTCCGCCGTCACGCAGGCGGATATCGACAAGCTCAAGGACGAGCTCAGCGGGATGAACTCGGAAAAGTCGCAGCTTGAAAAGGAGCTCAAGTCCATCCAGAATGACAAGAGCGCCGCGCTTGCGCAGAAGGAGAACATCGACAAGCAGATCAACTTGCTTCAGTCGGAGATCAAGGGCGTTGAGTCGCTCATCAGCGAGTATGAGACGCTGATCACGCAGACCGAGCAGGAGATCCGCGAGAACGAAGAGGAAGAGGCGCACCAGTACGAAAAGTTCTGCGAGCGCGTGCGCTCGATGGAGGAGCGCGGTACGGTGTCGTACTGGTCGGTGCTGTTCGACTCGGCGAGCTTTTCCGACTTGCTGAGCGCCATGGACTTCATCAGCGAGATCATGGACAGCGACCAGAAGGTCATCGACGATCTGCGTGCCCTGCGCGAGCAGATCGAGCAGAAGAAGGCCTCGCTCGAAACGTCCCTTGCCGAGCAGCAGAGCGCCAAGGAGACGCTCGTCGCCAAAAAGAGCGAGCTGAACACCCAGCGCGCTGAGGCGGAAAAGGTGCTTGCCGAGCTCAAGGCAAACGAAGCGCAGTACAAGCAGGTCCTTTCGGAAAAGGACGCCGCGATGGAGCGCCAGCAGGCGGAGATCGTGCGCCTTTCCCGTGAGCTTGCCGAAAAGAACGGCAACACCACTGTGACCTATGGCGGCTACATCTGGCCGTGCTCGAGCAAGTATGTCACCTCGCCGCTCGGCGCGCGCTACACGGGCATCGCGGGCGCGTCGACGAATCACGCGGGCATTGACATCGGCCGCGTGGGCTACACGACGCAGGCCGTCGCCGCCAAGGCGGGCACGGTCATCATCTCGGCCTACAACAAGTACCGCGGCAACTATGTGGTCGTCAGCCACGGCAGCGGCAACACGACGACGTATCAGCATTTGTCATCCCGTTCGGTCAGCGTGGGCACGTATGTCGCGCAGGGTCAGGTCGTCGGCATCACCGGTACGACCGGCGTGAGCAGCGGCCCGCACCTGCACTTTGAGATCACCGAGAATGGAAAGATCATCAACCCGCTCAAATACCTCACCGACTATATCAAGGGTTGGTAAACCGCATAACGCACAAGCTCCCCGCCATATACTGGCGGGGAGCTTTTTTGCGGGGAGGGGTCATTTTGCAGGGATTGGTCTGCTATCGGGACACGGGGGAGAAAAACGGCGCGCGCACGCTCTGCGGCGTGCGCTTTGACGCGGCCTACGCATCGCGCGGCGAGGGAATGCTTGCTGCACTTTCGGCCAAGCGCGCAGCAAAATACCTGCAAAAGCGCCGTGTGAGTTATGCCGTGTTTCCCAAGGATTATCCATATGCGGAGGTATTTGCGCGCTGTGGTGTCCTGCCGCCGCCCGAAAAGCCGCTGCGCATGGCAAAGGCGGCGGAGATCATCCGCTGCGCGATGGCGCGGCTCGGCCTTGCGCCGGAGCGGGCACGTATCGCGCTGTGCGCACCCTCACAGAGTGCGGCGCTCGAAGCGGCGGCGCGCGAGCTCTCTAAAGATGTGCGCTATCTTGCACTCTGCGCGCCGAATGGCGAGCGCCTTGCGCGCACGCTGCGCTGGGACTGCGGCGCGAGTGTCCATACATTGCAGACGGACGAGAGGATCGCCGCCGACCTGAGCGTCTGCTTCGGCGATTTCCCGCTGCCCGACGGCCTTGTGCTGCCGCTGGGGAGCGGTGCGGTTTCTGTCGCCTATGGGACGGAAAACCTGGGCGATGCAGCGATGATCTGGAATGAAGATCAGCTCATCTGCGCACTCTACGCCTCGCTTGCGCGCCGCGCGGACGAAATTTGGGTAAAAGATGTGAAAATGCCGCCCGATGGGGGAGAAAACGCAAACTTACCTTGACAACACGGGGCAAAATCACTATAATTATTTCGCTAAAATGGTATTCGTGTGCGCGCCGCGCAATTTTGCGGGCGCGAAAGAAAGGAACGATCTCAATATGGCGAACATGAAAAAAGAGTACAAGATGAGCGCGGAGCGCAAGGAAGAGCTGCAAAAGGAGCTCACCTACCTCAAGACCGTGCGTGAAAAGGAAGTGGCGGACCTCATCAAAGAGGCGCGCGGCTTCGGCGACCTGAGCGAAAACAGCGAATATGATGAAGCGAAAAACGAGCAGGGCAAGCTGTACTCCCGTATTGCTGAGGTCGAGGAGATCCTGTTGCACACCGTCATCGTCGACGAAAACGACGCGGGCACGAACGGCATCAGCATCGGCTGCCGTGTGACCGTGCAGGATGTGAAGTCCGGCCGCGAGCTGCCCGAGTATAAGGTCGTCGGCTCGCAGGAGGCCGACCCCATGCACCGCGCCATCTCCGAGGATTCCCCCTTCGGCAAGGCGCTCATGGGCGCAAAAGAGGGCGACGAGGTCATGGTGGAGGCCCCTGTCGGCACCATCGTCTACCGCATCGTTAAGATCGAACGTTAAGCTGTATTATATAGAGTAGGAGTAAAGAAATATCATGGCTGAAGAAAATATCCAGACCAACGCTCCCGAGCAGGACCTCAGCGAGATCCTGAAGGTCCGCCGCGAAAAGCTCGCAGCGCTGCGCGCCGAGGGCCGCGATCCCTTCAAGGAGACGCGCTTCGACGTGACGCACCACGCTCAGGACATCAAGGACAACTTTGACGCGCTTGAGGGCAGCGAGGTCCGCGTCGCGGGCCGCCTGATGAGCAAACGCGGCATGGGCAAGGTCAGCTTTTGCGATCTGCAGGACAAGTCCGGCCGCATCCAGCTCTACGCCCGCAAGGACGAGATGGATGAGGAGGAGTACAACCGCTTCAAGAAGTACGACATCGGCGATATCGTCGGCGTCGAGGGCGAGGTGTTCCGCACCCAGCGCGGCGAGATGAGCGTGCGCGCCAAGAAGATCACGCTGCTCAGTAAGTCTCTGCGTCCCCTGCCGGAGAAGTACCACGGCCTGACCGATAAGGAAGCGCGCTACCGTCAGCGCTATGTGGACCTGATCATCAACCCCGAGTCCAAGCGCAACTTCGAAATTCGTTCGAAGTTTGTCGCGTATCTGCGCCGCTACCTCGACTCCATCGGCTTTATGGAGGTCGAGACGCCGGTTTTGAGCCCCATCGCGGGCGGCGCGAACGCGCGCCCCTTCATCACGCACCACAATACCCTCGATATCGACATGTACATGCGCATCGCCACCGAGCTGCACTTAAAGCGCCTGATCGTCGGCGGCATGGAGCGCGTGTACGAGGTCGGCCGCATCTTCCGCAACGAGGGTATGGACACCAAGCATAACCCCGAGTTCACCACCTGCGAACTCTATCAGGCCTATACGAACCTCGACGGCATGATGGACATCCTCGAGGCCATCCTCTCCGGCGCCGCGAAGGAGATCCTCGGCACCTATCAGATCCAGTGGCTCGGCAAGGACATTGACCTGACCCCGTCGTGGAAGCGCGTCACGATGGCTGACGCCGTCAAGGAAGTGACCGGCGCGGACTTTATGGCGATCGAGGGCGACGCCGAGGCCGCCGTCGCGCTCGCCAAGAGCGTCGGCGTCGACATGGACGGCGTGGACAAGACCTGGGGCAACGCCCTGTACGAGACCTTCGACCAGAAGGTCGAGGAGACCCTCGTCCAGCCGACGTTCATCACCATGTACCCCGTCGAAGTGAGCCCGCTTGCCAAGCGCAGCCCGTCTGACCCGTACCTCACCGAGCGCTACGAGATGTTCGTCTGCGGCTGCGAGATGGGCAACGCTTTCACTGAGCTCAACGACCCGATGGATCAGTACGAGCGCTTCAAGGCGCAGGTCGAAAAGCGCGCCAACGGCGACGACGAGGCCGAGATGATGGACGAGGATTACGTCATGGCCCTCGAATACGGTCTGCCCCCGACGGGTGGCCTGGGCTTCGGCATTGACCGCTGCGCGATGATGCTCTGCGGTACCGACTCCATCCGCGACGTCATCCTCTTCCCCACAATGAAGACCCTGGAACCAAAGCGGGCTGAAAACAAAGCCGAAAAAGCAGCGGTAAATGGTTCTGCAGAGGATGCAACC
>ENA-ORTQ01000695-ORTQ01000695.1-human-gut-metagenome-genome-assembly--contig:-NODE-695-length-40998-cov-11.766309_pt1 | contig 40998 bp, 36 predicted proteins | sample MGYA00241912_ERZ509188 | MGnify/ENA primary metagenome ERZ509188 (study PRJEB26280, sample SAMEA2338849) | human gut metagenome | biome: human gut; feature: human-associated habitat; material: faeces...
TCATTTGGAGCAGTAGGTATTCTGCATGGGCTTCGCCGTAAATGCGGCAAGGTCTATCTCCGAATTTTAAGGGAAAAGCAAGGCGATTAAGGGATTCTGCTTTATAGTTCATCGACAAAATACCTCCCATTGATCGGCACGAGAAAAAGGCGTGAGGAGATTGGCTGCTTCCATTATAGCATATTCGGGCGGAGAGACAAGAAGCTCAGATGTGCGGCACGCTCTATAGGGACTTCCTGCATTTCAGTATGAGAGAATCGACGAAAAAACGGTTGACATCTGCTGGAAGAAACCCTTACAATGGGAACAGAAAATGCGGCATGTAACGGAACAGGAGGAAAAGACGGATGGAAACCTACAAGACCCTGCGAGAGCTTTTTATGACCTTGTGCAACACGGAGGTCGACACGGCGGTGATCCTGGGCCACATCAACCCGGACGGGGACGCCGTCGGTTCGGTCATGGGCGTTGCCTATTACCTGCGGGAGAATTTCCCCTGCAAGTTCCGGGAAATCATCCCCTACACGGCCCCGGGCCTTGCCAAAGGGGTGCAGAACTATGTGGAGCAGGACACGACGTTTGACCCCTTTGCACTGCTGGAAGGGCGCGTCCCGAAGGACAGGCCCTATGTTGCCATTGCCTGCGACTGCGCAGCGCCGGACCGCATTGCCGGTGAGGAATGGTTCCGGCGGGCAGCGGTCCGGGTGACGCTGGACCACCACGAAACCAATACTGGTTACGGGGACATCGGCTGCATCGAGCCGCTTTCCTCCTGCGCGGAGATGATCGCCCAGATGATGGATTCGGACGAGCTGGTCCCTGTGGCGCAGCGTGCGCATGAGCAGGGGCTGCGCACAGCGGCAGATTACCTGTACCTGGGCATCCTGCACGATACCCGCCGCTTTTCGCACATTTCCGGCGGAAGGACGCTGGGCGTCGCGGCAAAACTTCTGTTCGGCGGGGTGGACCACGACGAGCTGGTCAAGACGATGGATGTGCGCACCCTGCGCGAATGCTGCCATCAAGGCGGACTGCTTGCACAGGCCCGGACTGCCGCCGACGGCAGGGTGGGATATCTGTGCCTGAGCGCGGCGCAGGCTGCGGAACTACAGGTGTCCTATGAGGACATGAAGAAGGCTGCTTACCAGATGGCGGACTGCTCGGATATCCGCATCGCGCTGGCCGCTCTGGAACAGGGGCCCGGCCACTGGCGCTTTTCTGCCCGCACGAACGAAACGGAACTGGATGTGAGCCGCTACTTCCTGCCCTTTGGCGGCGGCGGTCACCCCCACGCAGCCGGGCTGATCCTGGACACGGCGGATGTCCGGCCCGCGCTGCAGAGCATCCTGAACGCCATGGCGGCAGACCTTGCCGCTGAGGAAACCCATCTGACAGGAGCAATTTTGGAATGAACAACTCAGAAGCATTTGAGTTCTTGCTGAGCTGGAAGGATGACGTCCTGATGAACTGCCTTTCCGGGCGGCGGGATAAGGCCTTTGATCCGCAGGCCATGCAGAAGGTCCGGGCGGCCTGTGCCGTGCTGGCCGAGGACGGGACCTATCCGTTCGACCTGTCGGTCACAGACCCGGAGATCTACCGTCAGGTCAGCGCCTGGTTCACCGACCTGCTGCGCAAGTCCTGAACCGTTCCGACACGAAAGATGCATTTATTTTCCACAAATGCTTGACATCTTGTGCAATCTGCATTATCATAAAGCCATCAAGTGTTTGTTCAGAGAAGCGAGCAGAACAAACAAGAGGGAGCTTGTTCCCTTTTGTTTGCTCTGCTCTTTTTTGTTCCCGCTACGCAAACGAGCATGCTGTGACAGGCAGAAGATCAGGAGGTTTTTATGCTGGATGTAGCAATCATCGGCTGCGGTGTCGTTGGCGCGGCTGCCGCCTATGAGCTCTCGCATTATCCGCTGCACACTGCAATTTTTGAGGCCGAGAACGATGTGGCCGACTGCACCACAAAGGCCAACAGTGCCATTCTGCACGCTGGGTACGACCCCGAGCCGGGCACCCGGATGGCACGGCTCAATGTGGAGGGCGTTGCACTGGCCAAAGAGATCTGCGCCCGGCTGGATGTGCCGTATCGGCAGTGCGGCAGTCTGGTGCTGGCCCTCAGCCCGGCGGAGCTGCCGCATCTGCAGAAGCTGTACGAAAACGGCCTTGCCAATGGGGTGCCGGGCATCCGGCTGCTGTCGGCAGAGGAAACACGGGCCATGGAGCCCGGTCTTTCGCCGGAGGTGGCCGGAGCGCTGTATGCACCCAGCGCGGCCATCGTCAGCCCATGGGAATATGCGCTGGCCATGGCGGAGGTGGCGGTGCGCAACGGGGTGGAACTCCACCTCAGCAGCCCGGTCACCGGCATTCAGAAAACCGCGTCCGGCTGGGCGCTGACCACGCCGTCCGGCGTGGTGGAGGCCCGCTACGTTGTCAACGCCGCCGGCATCCGGGCCGATGCCGTGCACGACATGGCCGCTCCGCACCGGTTCACCATCCAGCCCACCCGCGGCGAATATTACCTTCTGGACAAATCGGAAGGCACGCGAGTGCAGCATGTCATCTTCCAGTGCCCCAACGAAAACGGCAAGGGCGTGCTGGTGGCACCTACCGTTCACGGCAACCTGATCGTTGGACCCAATGCCGAGCCGGTGGCGGGCGACAACACCGCCTGCACCGCCGCCGGGCTTGCCTTTGTCAGCGTGGCCGCACGCCGCAGCGTGCCGGACATCCGCTTCGGCGAGTCCATCCGCAACTTTGCAGGCGTCCGCGCCAATGTGGACACCGGGGATTTCGTCATCGGCGAGGCGGAAGGTGCACCCGGCTTCATCGACCTGGCCGGTATGAAATCGCCGGGCCTGTCCAGCGCACCGGCCGTTGCCAAAGAGGTGGTCCGCATTCTGGAAGGCCACGGGGATCTGCCTGCGGCCAAAACGGATTACCGGGACGGCCGCACCCGGGTGCGGTTCAAGGAGCTGCCGCCGGAAGAAAAGGCAAAGCTCATTGCCCGGAACCCCGCCTACGGCCGGGTGATCTGCCGCTGCGAGACCATCACCGAGGGCGAGATCCTGGACGCCCTGCACACCGAGATCCCGGCCACCACCATCGACGGCGTCAAGCGCCGCTGCAACGCCGGGATGGGCCGCTGTCAGGGCGGCTTCTGCGGGCCCCGGGTGCTGGAGCTCATCAGCCGGACGCGGGGCATCGACCCGCTGGACGTCCTGCAGGACAAGGCAGGCAGCAACGTCTTACTGTGCGAAACCAAGCAGGAGGGAACCAACCATGATTGATCTGGTCATCGTCGGCGGCGGCCCTGCAGGCCTTGCCGCAGCCTACAGCGCATGGCAGCACGGCCTGCGCGATATTCTGATTTTGGAGCGTGACAACGAGCTGGGCGGCATCCTGAACCAGTGCATCCACAACGGCTTCGGGCTGCACCGTTTCGGCGAGCAGCTCACCGGCCCGGAGTACGCCGGGCGCTACATTGAAATGCTGCGCTCCACCGGCGTCCGGGTGGAGCTGGGCACCATGGTGCTGGAGGTCACGCCGGATAAAAAGATCCACTGTGTCAGCAAGGAGAAGGGCTACCAGATCCTCGAAGCAAAGAGCGTCATCCTCTGCATGGGCTGCCGGGAGCGCACCCGCGGGGCCATCGGCATCCCGGGCACCCGCCCGGCCGGCATCTACACCGCCGGTGCCGCCCAGCGCTATGTCAACATGGAGGGCTATCTGGTAGGCAAACGGGTGCTCATTCTGGGCAGCGGCGACATCGGCCTGATCATGGCCCGGCGGATGACGCTGGAAGGGGCCAAGGTGCTGGCCTGCGTGGAGGTCATGCCCTATTCCGGCGGCCTGACCCGCAACATTGTGCAGTGCCTGCAGGATTTTGATATCCCGCTGTACCTGTCCCACACCATCGTGGACATTCAGGGCGATACCCGGGTGGAAAAGGCCATTGTGGCCAAGGTGGACGAGAACCGCCGCCCCATTCCGGGCACCGAGATGGAGTTTGACGTGGACACCATCCTGCTCAGTGTGGGCCTGATCCCGGAAAACGAGCTGACCCGACAGGCCGGCATCCCGATGGACCCCCACACCAAGGGAGCCGTGGTCTACGAGAACATGGAGACCGGCATTCCCGGCGTGTTTGCCTGCGGCAACGTGGTGCATGTGCACGATCTGGTGGACTTTGTTTCCGGCGAGAGCGACCGGGCCGGAGCCGCAGCCGCCGCCTATGTGCTCCACGGTGAGACCCCGGACGCGGCCGTGCTGGACCTTGTCCCGGGCAATGGCGTGGGCTATACCGTCCCCCAGCGGGTGCGCCCGGCGGACGTGGACAAGGGCGTGGAGATCTCGTTCCGGGTGCGGCAGAATTACGGCCCCAGCCAGATCACCATCACCTGCGGGGAGAAGCAGCTGGCCCGGTTCAAGCGCCAGCGGATGGCACCCGGCGAGATGGAGCACATCACCCTGCCCGGGGTCCTGCTGGCAAAGGCCGACGGCCCGCTGACCGTTGCAGTAGAGGAGGTCGTAGCAAAATGAACAAAAAGCGTGAGATCATTTGTATCTGCTGCCCCCGTGGCTGCCACTTGCAGGTGGACCCGGAAAACGATTATAATGTAACCGGCAATGCCTGCCCCAACGGTGCCGCCTATGGCAAGGAAGAACTGACCCACCCCACCCGTATCCTGACCAGTACGGTGCGGGCCGAGGGCGGGCGCTATCCGCGCTGCCCGGTCAAGACCGCGCAGGCGGTGCCCAAAGAAAAGATCGTGCAGGTCATGGCTGCGCTGGACGGCGTCACGCTGCACGCACCCATCCGCACCGGGCAGGTCGTGCTGACCGACGTCTGCGGCACCGGTGTGGATGTCGTAGCCACACGAGACCTGTAAAACCGCCCCTGAGCGAAACGGAGGTCGTTGAACCATGTCGACAAAGTATGTTCTTGCACTGGACCAGGGAACCACCAGCAGCCGCGCCATCCTGTTTGACAACGAGCAGAACATCATCGCGGTGCAGCAGCGGGAGTTTGAGCAGATCTACCCGCAGCAGGGCTGGGTGGAGCACAACCCCATGGAGATCTGGTCCACCCAGTACGGGGTCATGAACGAGGTGGTGGCCCAGAGCGGCGTGGATGTCCATGACATTGCCGCCATCGGCATCACCAACCAGCGCGAGACCACCATCCTGTGGGAAAAGGCCACCGGCCGCCCCATCTACAATGCCATCGTCTGGCAGTGCCGCCGCACCGCCCCGCTGGTGGACGAGCTGGTGCAGCAGCCCGGCATGACGGAATACATCCGCGAGAATACCGGCCTGATGCCGGATGCCTATTTTTCCGCCACAAAGATCAAGTGGATCCTGGATAACGTGCCCGGCGCGCGGGAGCGGGCCGAGGCGGGCGAGATCCTGTTCGGCACCGTGGACACCTGGCTGGTGTGGAAGCTCACCGGCGGCAAGGTGCATGTGACCGACCGCACCAACGCCAGCCGCACCATGCTCTACAACATCCGCACCCTGGACTGGGATGACACCCTGCTCAAAGCGCTGGACATCCCCCGCTGCATCCTGCCCCGCGTGGCGGATTCCAGCGAGGTCTACGGCACCACCGACCTGTGCGGGGTGCAGGTGCCGGTGGCCGGCATTGCCGGGGACCAGCAGGCTGCACTGTTCGGGCAGGGGTGCTTTGCCAAGGGTGAGGCCAAGAACACCTACGGCACCGGCTGCTTCTTGCTCATGAATACCGGTGACACCATCTGCCGCAGCCAGAACGGCCTGATCTCCACCATCGGCATCAGCCTGAACGGCAAGGTGGAGTATGCCCTGGAGGGCAGCGTCTTTGTGGGCGGCGCCGTCATCCAGTGGGTGCGCGACGGCCTGCGGATGATCCAGGAGAGCCGCGACGCCGAATACTATGCCCAGAAGGTGCCGGACAACGGCGGCATCTACATCGTGCCCGCCTTCACCGGTCTCGGTGCGCCCTATTGGGATATGTACGCCCGCGGTGCCATCGTGGGCATCACCCGCGGCACCACCCAGAACCACATCATCCGGGCGGCGGAGGAGTCCATCGCCTACCAGAGCGCCGATCTTGTGGCCGCCATGGAAAAGGACACCGGTGTGCCCATCACCTCCCTGAAGGTGGACGGCGGTGCTTCCCGCGACCAGTTCCTGATGCAGTTCCAGGCCGACATCCTGAACAAGGACGTCCTGCGCCCGGCCATCCGGGAGACCACTGCTCTGGGCGCTGCCTATCTGGCAGGCCTTGCCACCGGCGTGTGGAAGGACCGGGACGAGATCCGCAGCCTGTGGCACTGCAACATGACCTTTACCCCCGCTATGCCGGAGGCCGAGCGCGCACGGCTGCTGTCCGGCTGGCACAAGGCCGTGGGCCGCAGCAGTGACTGGGCAGAGCATGAAAAGAATTTGTCTGGATTTTGACTACTTCCAACAAAAAATCACGAATTTGTGAATTGTCTGTTGACAAACCGTTGAGAAATGGTATACTGAAAGCATCCCAAGAGAATTGAGATGGGGATGCACTGTGCCACACGACCGCAGTGCGTCCCCATTTTTTGTTCCCATCGCACCCCTTGTCCGCCCGTTCACATCTGTTCCGGGGGCTGGTTCTGGAAGTGCAGCCGCCGGGCATGTCTCTGAAAAAAGAAGGAGGATCCCCATGAAAAGCACCGCAAAGGCCACCGAAAAGCGTTCGCGCACGGTCGTTGTGCTGGCGATCGCTGTGGCGTTGATGCTGCTGGGCAGCATTTTTGCCCAGATGTTCAACACCTCATTCTACAAGGTCAAGGTCTCCCGCATTTCCTTTGATACCGACTCCGGCACCCTTTCGGGCCTGTTGTACATGCCCAAGGGCGTGGACGCCTCCAACCCGCACCCCACCATCGTGACCACCCACGGCTACCTGAACAGTGCCGAGATGCAGGACGAGACCGCCATCGAGATGTCCCGCCGCGGCTATGTCGTGCTGGCACTGGATATGTATGACCACGGCCATTCCCACGGGAACGCCGACAATACCGGCGGCTTCTTCAACTTCTGGCCCACTTCGCTGTGGGATGCCGCACAGTACATGTACAGCCAGGACTACGTTGCCAAGGATGCACAGGGCAACGGTCAGATCGCGGTCAGCGGCCACTCCATGGGCGGCTTCTCCTCCGAGATGGCCATCTATCTGGATGAGCAGAACTACGCTGCCGCCGGTTACCGCATCATCAAGGCCGGTTTGAGCATGGGTGCCGATTACTCCTGGACCTCCTACCTGAGCCTGGACGAAGAGGCTGCGGTTGCCACCTTCGGCGGACGCACCATCGGCAAGATCTGCGGCCAGTACGACGAGTTCTTCTTTGCGGCCGACGAGCCTCCCACGAAGAGCGGCACCGTCTACCACAAGGACTATGTTGCCACCACCGCTGGCAAGACCCTGCTGGAGCAGGAAGCTCCGCAGGCTGACACCTGGTACACCGGCTCGGACGGCGGCCAGCGCATCATTTACCAGCCGCGTGAGATCCACCCCTGGAACCACTTCTCCAAGGCTTCCACCAAGGATGCCATCGAGTTCTACGCCACTGCATTTGCCGACCAGTCCGGTCTGGTGCAGAACATTGCTTCCACCAGCCAGATCTGGTACTGGAAAGAAGTCTTTGAGCTGGTCGCTCTGGTGGGCTTCCTGCTCATGCTGGCACCTCTTGCCCTGCTGCTGATGAAGCTGCCCTTCCTGTCCAATGCAAAGCAGGCCGTCGCAGCACCCACCCCGGCCGTCGGCACCCTGTCCGGCAAGCTTGGCACGATCAGCCTGTTCGTGGTGGGTATGCTGATCCCGGCCATCATCTTCCCCGCCGTGTACGACGGCAGTCTGACCGCAGAGCCCATCCGCTGGATGCGCTACGCCAGTGACATTGCCCTGCTCCTGTCGGTGGTGGGCATCGTTCTGGCAGCCCGCAGCACCGAGGACGACCGCAAGACCTGGCTGTCCGGCTCGGTGTGCGTCCTGATCGCTTCCATCGTCCTGCGTGTGCTGGTGACCAAGAACATCTTCGAGACCAATGCCACCTGGCAGGGCCCCACCGTCAACAGCATCGTGACCTGGGCTCTCATCTGCGCCTGCATCTCCATCGTGACCATGGTCTGCGTCTACCTGTTCGGCGGCCGCAAGCAGAAGGGTATCACGCTGGAACAGTACGGCATTGCCGCAAAGCCGGTGTCTGTGGCTGCAGCCTTCTGCGTGGCACTGCTGGTGTGCGTGATCGCCTACGCCTGCCTGTTTGCCGTGGATGCCATCTTCAAGACCGACTTCCGCATCTGGACCTTCGCCTTCAAGACCTTTGAAGCCAGCGCCATCCCGGCGGCGGTCAAGTATATGCCGTTCTTCTTTGTGTACTACTTTGTCAGCGGCGCCGCCGCCATCTCCAACACCAGCAGCGAAAAGCTGCAGGGCGGCTGGGGCTACCTGCTGGCTGCTCTGACCAACATGGGCGGCATCCTCCTCTGGCTGGTGCTGCAGTACGGCACCCTGTTCCGTACCGGCGTTGCCTTCTACCCGGGACAGGCCCTTGGCGGCATCCTGCTGTTTGCGCTGGTGCCCTCGCTGGCCATTGCATCCTGCCTGGCCAAGTACCTGTACAAAAAGACCGGCAGCGTGTACGTTGCGGCCTTCCTGAATACCATCCTGATGACCATGATGACCGTGGCCAACACCGCGATCTATTTCCAGGCATAAGCACAACCGCAGACTGGGGCTGCACTTTACAGTGCGGCCCCTTTGTGCGATAATGAGAACCATCTGAGAGAAAAGGAGTCCTGCCCGATGCATCCACTTGCTGAAACTCTGCTGGACGAGCCGGTGATCGCAGCCGTCAAGACGGATGACGCTCTGACGGCCGCCCTGGCCTCGCCCTGCAGCACGGTCTTTCTGCTGGCGAGCACCCTGCTCAATGTGGGGGAGCTGGTCCGGCGCATCCACGCGGCCGGAAAGCTGGCCGTCGTGCACATCGACCTTGTGGACGGCCTTTCGGCGCGGGAAGTTGCCGTGAATTCCCTCATTGCGCTGTGCCACCCGGATGGTATCATTTCCACCCACCCGTCCCTGATCCGGCGGGCGCGCCATCAGGGCCTGCTGACCATCCAGCGGGCGTTCATCCTGGACTCCCTTTCCCTGAACAATCTTTCCGGCCAGCTGGAACAAGGCAAGCCGGACTTTGTGGAGATCCTGCCCGGCATCATGCCCCGGGTCATCACCGAGATCAGTACCCGCACCCGGGTGCCGGTGATCGCGGGCGGTCTGCTGCGGGACAAGGCCGACGTCATGGCCGCCATGCGGGCCGGTGCCTCGGCGGTGTCCACCTCTGCCCCGGAGCTGTGGGACATCTGAACCCCGGAAAACACAAAAATGCCTGACCGCTGTCGTTGGCGGTCAGGCATTTTTTATGGAAAGCAGCAGCGTTACGGTTGGCTCTTCCTGACAAGATCTTTGGTGTACAGGGCGCGGGTGGCGTTAAGCACGGCAATGACCATGACGCCCACGTCGGCAAAGATGGCTGTCCACATGCTGGCCATACCGATGGCACCCAGCAGCAGGCAGGCGAACTTGATGGCCAGCGCGAACACGATGTTCTCGTACACGATGCGCAGGGTGCGGCGGGCGATGCGCATGGCCAGTGCGATCTTGGCCGGGTCATCGTCCATCAGCACCACGTCGGCGGCTTCAATGGCGGCGTCGGAGCCCAGGGCACCCATGGCGATGCCCACATCGGCGCGGGACAGCACCGGGGCGTCGTTGATGCCGTCGCCCACAAAGGCCAGATTCTCCTTGGACTTCTTGGCGGCGATGAGTGTTTCGATCTGGTCCACCTTGTCGCCGGGCAGCAGACCGGCGTGGTATTCGTCCAGACCCAGCTGGGCAGAAACGGCCTTGGCCACCGGCTCGGCATCGCCGGTGAGCATGACGGTCTTGCGCACTCCGGCGGCCTTCAGGGCCCGGATGGCCTCGGCACTGTGGGGTTTGACCACGTCGGCGATGAGCAGGCAACCGGCGTATCTGCCGTCGATGGCAACGTGCACGACGGTGCCGGTCTCGCTCACGGCGGGGGCAGAAAGACCCAGCTTTTCCATCAGACGGGCGTTGCCGGCGGCAACGGGCTTGCCGTCCACCTTGGCGGTCACGCCGTGGCCGCCAAGCTCCTCCACATCGGTGACGCGGGCGGAGTCGATCTCCTTGCCGTAGGCGGCCTTGATGCTCAGGGAGATGGGGTGCTTGGACCAGCTCTCGGCCAGGGCGGCGGCCTCCACCAGCTGTTCGTCGGTGATGCCGTCGGCCGGGTGGACGCCGGTGACTTTGAAGGTGCCCTGGGTCAGGGTGCCGGTCTTATCAAACACCACGATGCCGGTGCGGGCCAGCTCCTCCAGATAGGTGGAGCCCTTGACCAGGATGCCGCAGGCGGAAGCACCGCCGATGCCGCCGAAGAAGCTCAGCGGAATGCTGATGACCAGTGCGCAGGGGCAGCTGATGACCAGGAAGGTCAAAGCGCGGTAGATCCAGTCCCCAAAGCGGGCAGGCTGGCCCATCAGCAGCAGCACGATGGGCGGCAGGAAGGCCAGCGCCAGCGCACCGTAGCAGACAGCCGGGGTGTATACCCGGGCAAAGCGGGTGATGAAGTTTTCGGCACGGGCCTTTTTCATGCTGGAATTTTCCACCAGATCGAGAATTTTCGAGACGGTGGACTCGCCGAATTCCTTGGTAGTCCTGACTTTCAGCAGGCCGGTCATGTTCACGCAGCCGCTGATGACCTCGTCTCCGGTCTGGACGTCGCGGGGCAGGCTCTCACCGGTCAGGGCGGCGGTGTTCAGGGCGGAGGTGCCCTCTACGATCACACCGTCAATGGGCACCCGCTCGCCGGGCTGCACCACGATCACGGTGCCGACCTCCACGTCATCGGGGTCCACCTGCTCCAGCTTGCCGTCCTCGTCCTCCACGTTGGCGTAGTCCGGGCGGATGTCCATCAGGCTGGAAATGCTCTGGCGGCTCTTGCCCACGGCCACGCTCTGGAACAGCTCGCCGATCTGGTAAAAGAGGATAACGGCGCAGCCTTCCACATAGTCGCCCAGGGCAAAGGCACCCACGGTAGCCACCGCCATCAGGAAGCACTCGTCAAAGGGCTGGCGGTTCTTGACGCCCTTGATGGCCTTGCGCAGCACGTCCTTGCCCACCACAAGGTACGGGATGAGGTAGAGCAGCAGCTCCACCGGGGTGGGAAGTGCCGGCAGCACACGGAGCAGCAGCTTGAGCAGGATCACAAGGGCCAGCGCGATCAGGATCTGCTGCAGGCTCTTTTTTTGCTTTTTGGTCATACAAAACGCTCCTTTTGTCAGATTGCGGCGGTTCTGAGAAAAAACGGGAAAACGCAGTGGAATTCAACAGGTTTTCCCCACAAAAATGGATTTTCCACCCTTTCCCCCGTGTTTTCCACGGGGTTTTCCCGCAGAAAACTTTCTTTTCCACGTTTCTTTTTGGAGTTTTCCGCGAAGAGTGTTGAAAAGTGCGTGGAAAGTGTTGAAAACTGCCCGTTTTTTCCACGAAAAAGAGGAGTTTTCCGCTGCCCGGCGGCAGAGGAAAGAAAAGCTCTCCCACAGGGGGAGAGCTGCCGCCCAGCAGCGATGCCGGGAACCGGACCGGAAGAGGTCAGATGTCAAAGATCTCGCAGTCGTCCTCCACCTTCTTGCAGGCGGACAGCACATTCTCCATGGTGGCGTGGGGGTCGGCACCCTCGGCAAACTCCACCTTCATCTTCTGGGTCATGAAACTGACAGTCGCCTTTTCCACACCGGCAACGGTGTTGGCAGCGTCCTCCATCTTCTGGGCGCAGTTTGCGCAGTCCACTTCGATCTTGTAGGTCTTTTTCATCGTAGATACCAGCCTTTCTGTTTTTGTGCGGGCCGCGGCCCGGAAAATCATTCTTCGATATGGTCCATCCCCAGAGAGAGGATGCTGCGCACATGGTCGTCGTCCAGTGCGTAGTACACGGTCTTGCCCTCCCGCCGGAAGCGTACCAGCTTGGAATCCTTGAGCACCCGCAGCTGGTGGCTCACGGCCGACTGGCTCAGCTGCACGGCGTTGGCAATGTCCTGCACGCACAGCTCATTGTCGTGCAGGGCGTACAGGATCTTGATGCGGGTGGAGTCGCCGAACACCCGGAACAGGTCGGCCAGCTCGTACAGCACTTCGTCATCCGGCATGTCCAGCTCTTCCGGCTGCACAAGGGGTTCGTTCTGCTGTGCCATGGAAGCATCTCCTTTCGGGATGAAATCACATGAACGTCTGTTCATGTGTTCATGATACCACGGGTACAGTACCCTGTCAAGGGGGTTGCACAAGAATTTCTGCATCTGCCCTAAATTGCTGAAAAAACACCTGAAAACGCAAAAAAGATGCAGATTAGACGGGCAAAAAAACAAAAGGCCTGCCACACCTCTTTCGTGCAGCAGGCCTTGCAGGATATCTGCCAGGGGGTCAGATCTTTTTCCGTTTTCCCACCACCCAGGGGGCATACATCAGCGCAAGAGCCAGGGCGATGGCGGGCGGAAAGCCCAGGATGTAGAATTTTTCACCGAACCACGCGGTAAAGGTGCTGGTGATGACGTTGCCATAGGGGTTATTCAAAAAGTAAAAGTTGGTGTGCAGGGGTTTGTTAAGAAAATAGATGGGCAGGGCCGAGCCGAACAAAAAGGCCAGCACCTGCGGCACCCGGCGCACGCTGGGGCGGTATCCGCCCGCCACCAGCAGCACAGGGTAGAGCACCAGCAGGGCGTGGATGCTGACCGAGTGCAGGTTGATGAGGGTGAACCACCCGGGCACATCCCGCCAGCTGGGGCACAGCAGAGCCAGTGCCGCGCCGGGGATGCACAGGGCGTACAGCTCCTCCTTGCACCAGCTGCGGTCGGTGAGGGTGTTGTACAGGCAGACGAACACGTTGATGCTGCACAGGTGCAGCGGCAGATAGCTCCAGTTCCACTGGCCGGTGCAGGCCATGCCCAGCAGCAGGGCGGCCTCGTCGGCCAGCAGGGCCGCCGTGACCCCCACCAGAATGTGCCGCCGGATGCGCGGCGTGCTGCGGCGGTACCACCACACCATGCACAGAAGGAACAAAGCCGACAGCGCCAGCTCTATGAGATGGACAGTGCCGAACAGCGGGTAGCACTCATAGCCCGCACCGTATTCGGCGGCGGTGATGTCATAGGATTTCCAGAAGTCAGACATGGAACGTCCCCTCCCTTTTTGACCCTATCATAGCACAGCGGGCAGGATACAGAAAAGGTATTTTTTACAAAATGCGCCAAAGATGGTGCATTCTTTGCCAAGCTGTGGTATCTTATAAAACGTATAGAATTGAGATCTGCGTACAGACGCACAGGAGGGAATTTTTATGACACTGGAAACCGGTATCCGCGGCGAGCAGAGCGTGCCCGTCACTGCTGAAAACACCGCAAAAACCATGGGCAGCGGCACGCTGGACGTGTTTGCCACCCCGGCCCTGGTGGCCCTGGCCGAAAAGACCTGTTGGATGAGCGTGGCCCCGGCTCTGGCCGAGGGCGACGGCACCGTAGGCACGAAGCTGGAGCTGGAGCACACCGCTCCCACCCCCGTGGGCATGACTGTGACCTGCGAGAGCGAGCTGGTGGCTGTGGAAGGCCGCAAGCTCACCTTCAAAGTGAGCCTGCACGACGAAAAAGGCCCGGTGGGCGGCGGCACCCACGAGCGCTTTGTGATCCACAACGACAAGTTTGCGGCCAAGGCGGAGGCAAAGAAGAACTGAAAAAGGCTTCCCCCAAGGGGGAAGGCTAAGGCTCCCTCTTTGACGGAGGGAGTTCTTCCGGTTCCAGCCGCAGCGGCGGCGGGTCCTCGGCCAGCAGCTGCTGTTCGGCGTGGGCCTGTGCGTCCTGCAGCAGCTGTACGGCCTGCACGCTGGCGCGGAACAGCTCAAAATACATCGCTTTGTAATCCGGCACGGCCCCACTCCCCTTTTGCATTCCGTGGGGATAGTCTGCCCCGCAGCACGGGGCCTGATACGCTGCCGGAACGAATCGCCTGAAACGAAAAGGAATCATTATGAAAAACAAGAATCTGTCCTGGGCGGCGGCACTGTTCGTGTTTGCCCTGCTGCTGTGGTGCACGGCAGCCACTCCCGGCAAGATCGCCGACCCGTCTACCTACACCTGTGCGGTGTACAGCACCTTCTTCTCGCTGCTGCCGCCGGTCATTGCCATTGTGCTGGCCCTGAACACCAAGGAGGTGTACACCTCCCTGCTGGTGGGCATCGCCTCGGGCGCACTGCTGTATGCCAACGGAAACCTGGAACTGGCCCTGAATACCCTCTTCTTCCACGAAGAGGGCGGCATGATCGCCAAACTGTCCGACAGCAGCAATGTGGGCATCCTGGTGTTCCTGGTCATGCTGGGCATCCTGGTGGCCCTGATGAACAAGGCCGGCGGCTCTGCCGCCTTTGGCCGCTGGGCATCGAAGCACATCCACACCCGTGCAGGGGCACAGTTCGCCACCCTGCTGCTGGGTGTGATGATCTTTGTGGATGACTATTTCAACTGCCTGACCGTGGGTTCGGTCATGCGCCCGGTCACCGACCGGCAGAAGGTGTCCCGCGCCAAGCTGGCCTACCTCATCGACGCCACGGCGGCCCCCATCTGCATCATTGCGCCGGTGTCCAGCTGGGCGGCGGCGGTCACCTCCAGCGTGCCGGAGGGGTCTGGCATCAACGGCTTCACCATGTTCCTGCGCACCATCCCCTACAACTACTATGCCCTGCTTACCGTCGTCATGAGCCTGTTCCTCATCTTCACCGGCACGGACTTCGGCTCCATGAAGCTGAACGAGGACAACGCGAAAAACGGCGACCTGTTCACCACCGAGGACCGCCCCTACGGCGACGACGTGGACGACGGCACCGAGACGAAGGGCCATGTTGTGGACCTGATCGCACCGGTACTGGTGCTGATCGCGGCCTGCATCTTCGGCATGATCTACACCGGCGGCTTCTTTGACGGGGTGGACTTCGTTACCGCCTTTGCGGACTGCAACGCCTCTGCCGGCCTTGTGATGGGCAGCAGCATTGCGCTGCTGTTCACCTTCGTGTTCTACCGGGTGCGCAGCGTCATGACCTTCCAGGACTTTGCGGCCTGCATCCCGGAGGGCTTCAAGGCCATGGTCAGCCCCATGCTCATCCTCACGCTGGCCTGGACCCTGTCCGGCATGACCGGCCTGCTGGGTGCCAAGTATTATGTGGCCAATCTGCTGGGCGGCTCCGCTGCGGCGCTGCAGTATCTGCTGCCGGTGATCATCTTCCTGGTGGCGGTGTTCCTGGCCTTTGCCACCGGCACGAGCTGGGGAACCTTCTCCATTCTGATCCCCATCGTGTGCCACGCATTCCCGGAAGGCGAAATGCTGGTCATCTCCATCGCGGCCTGCCTGTCCGGCGCCGTGTGCGGCGACCACTGCTCCCCCATCTCCGACACCACCATCATGGCCTCGGCGGGTGCCCACTGCAGCCATGTGAACCATGTGTCCACCCAGCTGCCCTATGCCATCACGGCGGCGTCCTGCGCGGCGGTGTGTTATATGATCACCGGCCTGGCACAGGCGGTACTGGGCAGCCGGGCCAGCCTGTTCACCTCGCTGGTGCTGCTGGCCGTGGCCATCGTCGTAGAGCTGGTGGTGCTCAGCATCATCCGCGCCCGCACGATCAAAAAGGCAAAAGCATGATTGGGCTTTGCCCTCGTGGGCAACTTGTGATAAACTGAAAGAAAACGAACGAGCGGAGGCGCGATCCATGCTGGAACAGGCTTTTCAGGATGTATACACCAAATTCAAGCTGCACTTTTATCAGAACGTATTCCAGCGTTTTGCCACGCGGGAAGCGACCCTGACCACGGTGGAGTCCTTCTGTATGGAGGGCATCATGGCCATGGGCGAACCTACCATTGCGGAGTTCTCCCGCATGATGCAGATCTCCACCCCCAATGCGGCCTACAAGATCGGCAGTCTGGTCAAAAAGGGCTATGTGGAAAAGATCCAGTCCACGGTGGACCGGCGCGAGTACCACCTGCGCCCCACCCAGAAGTATATCGACTACTACAACATCAGCTACTCCTACCTGAGCACCGTGATCGAGCGGGTGCGCAAGCGCTTCCCGGAAGAGGACGTGGACAAGCTGGAGCAGATGCTCACCATCATCAGCGATGAGCTGATGCCGGAGCTGGATATGCCCCGGCATCAGGACGAGAAAGCCGAATCGTAACATAACAGGCAAAAAATACCCGGAACCTTCCCAGCGGAGGGTTCCGGGTATTGTCTTTTTTACGGAAACTGTGCCAGAGAATCAGAGGTTGGTCTCCTTGTCCACCACCTTGCTGCCGTTGGAGGAGCTGGCAAACAGGCCCAGTGCCATGGAGCCGAACAGGGCCCGCATGCCGGGGCTTTTGTGTTCTGCCGGTTGCAAAAGCCCAGAAACCTGTTATAATACATACATAATTCATAAAATCATATCAGAGAAATAGGTTTAAGAAAGCAAAGCGGCCGGGAATGCCGGCTGCCCTGAGGGGAACAACAAATGCAGCAGACAAACGAACAACTTCTGGTGCGGCCGCAAAGCCCCGTTCTGCGGGCGCTGCGTGCCGCCGCACCCCAGACCCTGCCGGTGCTGGCGGGTTATTTTGTGCTGGGCCTGGGCTACGGCATCTATGTACAGTCGCTGGGGCTGCCGGTGTGGATGCCCATGCTCATGGGCACGGTGGTGTACGGCGGCTCGCTGGAATTCGTACTGGCCAGCCTTCTGCTGGGAGCGTTCTCGCCGCTGTCGGCCTTTCTGATGGCGCTCATGATCCAGGCGCGGCATCTGTTCTACGGCCTGGCCATGCTGGAGCGCTACAAGGGCTACGGTCTGCGCAGCTTCTACATGATCTTTGCCATGAGCGACGAGACCTTTTCCATCACCTGTTCGGCAGAGCCGCCGGAAGGGGTGGACAAGGGCTGGTTCATGTTCTTCATTACCCTGCTGGATCAGTTCTACTGGGTGGCCAGCGCGGGGCTGGGGGCTGCGGTGGGCTCTGTCCTGCCCTTCAGCACCGAAGGCGTGGATTTTGTGATGACGGCCATGTTCACGGTCATCTTCCTGAACCAGTGGGAAAAGGACAAGCAGCATTACAGTGCCCTCATCGGCATTGCGGCCCCGCTGGTGTGCCTGGCGGTGTTCGGTTCCGGCAGCTTCCTGCTGCCTGCCATGGCCTGCATTCTGGTGCTGCTGCTGGCCCTGCGCAAGCCCATTGAGAAAGCCGAAGGCACCGAAGCGGACAAACGGAAGGAGGAGACCGGCGTATGACTGCCATTCAGATGGGCATCAGCATCGCGGTGTGCACGGCCGCCACGATGCTGACCCGTTTTTTGCCCTTTGTGGTGTTTTCGTCCAAGGACCAGCAGCCGCCGGAGGTGGTGCGGTATCTGGGGCGGGTGCTGCCCGCCGCCATCTTTGGCATGCTGATCGTTTACTGCCTCAAGAGCGTGACCCCCTTTGCGGGCAGCCGCGGTGCCCCGGAGGCCATTGCGCTGCTGGTGACCGTTGCCCTGCACAAATGGAAGCACGAAACGCTGCTCAGCGTGGCGGGCGGCACCCTGTGCTATGTGTTGTTGGTGCAGCTGGTATTCTGACCGGAAAAAGCTCCCCCGTCATGGCGCTGTGCCATGGGCAGAGGAGCTTTTTGCTCAGTGATAGAAGGTATCGAAGTTCACCTGACGGTAGAACCGCTGCTGCAGCTGGTCGAAGCTGTCGCAGTTCTGGGCCAGCAGCCACATGCTCTTGGTGACCACGGCTTCGATGGTCATGTCATGGGCTTCCAGGAAGCGGAATCGGTTCTTCACCCGCTTGCCCACCTCGTACACGCCCACGTCGCTGCCCTCATAGGTCACCTGCGTGGTCAGGATGAGCACCTTGTGGGTCTGCTCGTAGTGGCCCAGCCCCTCGGCAAAGGCGTCCATGAGCCGCTGCGGGATGCCGCCCACGCCGAAGCTCTCCACGATGACGCAGTCGTACAGGCGGAAGATCTCCGGGATCATGCCGGGGTCCATGCCGGGGATGAGCTTGAGCAGGAACACCCGGGGGTTCATGGCGCGGCCGAACTCCACCGGGCCGGTGGGCCAGGGAGAAGGGATATACCGCACCAGACGGTCGCCCTGCACCAGTGCCAGCTCCGGGAAGTTGACCGAGGCAAAGGCGTCGTAGCTGATGGTCTTGTTCTTTTTGGCACGGGTGCCGGCAATGACGTGCCCGCCAAACACCACCATCACGCCCCGGCTGCCCGGGTCCAGTGCACAGATCACGCTGTCGCGCAGGTTTTTCTTGGCGTCGGTGATCTCGTTGGAGATGGGCTGCTGGGCACCGGTGAGGATGATGGGCTTGTCCGCGTTCTGGATGAGGTAAGAAAGTGCCGCTGCGGAATAGGCCAGCGTATCGGTGCCGTGGCAGATGATGAAACCATCGTACAGGGCGTAGTTCTCCTGAATGGCGCGGGCCATCATCAGCCAGTGCTCCTGGCCGAGGTCGGTGCTGTCGATGCTGCACAGGGCCAGCGTTTCCGGGATGCACAGGTCGTTGAGCTCCGGAAGATGGGCCAGCAGCTCGTCGCTGCTGAGCACGGGCCGGAGGCCCTGCGGAGTATGTACGCTGGCAATGGTGCCGCCGGTGGTAATGAAAAGAATGCGCTGTTTGGTCATAAAAAGCCTCCATGGCAGAAAATCAGAGAAGCGAACCCAGTATAACACACTCTTTTCCGGCTGAAAAGTGCCCCGCAGCGGCAAAAGGCTGCTTTTTGCGACCCGGTCACAGAAATTTTGCGGAAAAAGGTGTATACTATAAGAAAAGTTTCCGATGCAGTGGATGTGGTGAAGCTGCCCGCTACGACCCCATCCCCAAATTAAAAAATAATGTTTCCTCTGATCATGGCCAGAGCGAAGCGGAGGCCATTTTAAATCGTGACTCTGAAAAGGAGGACCAACCATGTCCAACATTGTGATCGTAGGTTCCGGCCCGGCGGGCGTGTCTGCCGCACTGTATGCGGTCCGCGCGGGGGTGGACACCACCGTGCTGACCAAAGGCCCCGGTGCGCTGGACCGGGCCGAGAAGATCGAAAACTACTACGGCCTTGCCCAGCCGGTTTCCGGTGCGGAGCTGGAGCGCCGCAGCATTGAGAACGCCAAACGCCTGGGGGTACGGTTTGTGACCGCCGAAGCCGTGGGGCTGACCTATACGGATAAACTTACGGTAGAAACCATAGGGAAAGATTACCCGGCGGACGCGGTGATCCTGGCCACGGGGGCCTCCCGTGCGGTGCCGCGCATTCCGGGCCTTGCCGGGCTGGAGGGCCACGGCGTGAGCTGGTGTGCCGTCTGCGACGCCTTTTTCTACCGCGGCAAGGATGTGGCCGTGCTGGGCAGCGGAGCCTATGCCCTGCACGAGGTGCAGGCCCTGCTGCCGGTGGTGAAAAGCGTCAGCCTGCTGACCAACGGCATGCCGTTGACCGCAGAATTCCCGCCGGAGGTGACCGTATACCCGCAGAAGGTGGAGGCTGTTCTGGGCGAACAGGTGGTCACCGGGGTGCAGCTGTCCGACGGGCAGGAGGTTGCCCTGTCCGGTGTGTTCGTGGCGCTGGGCGTGGCGGGCAGCACTGCGCTGGCCCGCAAGATCGGGGCCGCCGTGGAGGGCAGCCGCATCGTGGTGGATGAGAAGATGCAGACCACCGTGCCCGGCCTGTACGCTGCCGGGGACTGCACCGGCGGCCTGCTGCAGGTGGCAAAGGCTGTATACGAGGGGGCACAGGCCGGCACGGAGGCCGCCAAGGCCCTGCGGAAAGGATGAGTGCCATGCAAAAGACCCCGGAAGACCGCAATTGTCTGGCCTGCGCGTTCCCCTTCTGGGCGCAGCTGACCGCCGACGAACAGGAGATGCTCTGCCGCTACACCCGCCCGGTGCACTACCGCAAAGGGGCCCGGGTGCACAGCCCACTGGAAAGCTGTGTGGGCATCCTGCTGCTGCGCACCGGCCAGCTGCGGGCCTATCTGCTGTCGGAGGACGGCCGGGACGTGACCCTCTACCGCCTGTTCGGCGGGGAAGTGTGCATCCTGTCGGCGTCCTGCGTGATGGACTCGGTGAATGTGGACCTGTACATCGACGCTGAGGAGGACACCGAGGCACTGTGCATCAGCGCGGGCATCTTCCGCCGTCTGATGCAGCAGAATGTCTATGTGCGCTGCTACGCCTACCAGCTCACGGCAGAGCGCTTTTCCGACACCATGTGGACGATGCAGCAGATCCTGTTCATGAGCGCCGACCGGCGGCTGGCCATCTTTCTCACCGACGAGCTGGCCAAGACCGGCGGCGACGAGGTGCGCATGACCCACGACCAGATGGCAAAGTACATGGGCTCTGCCCGCGAGGTGGTGAGCCGGATGCTCAAATACTTCGCGCAGGAGGGCTGGGTGCGGCTGTACCGCGGCGGCGTGCAGGTGCTGGACAAGCCAAAGCTGCAGCAGCTGGCAAGAGGCGAATGAAAAAAGAGGACGATGCGTTATGCATCGTCCTCTTTGCTGTTACGGGAGATCAGCCCTTGCAGCCCTGCTCTTCCCAGTCGCCGAAATCGCTGGCGTCAGCGATCTTGGTGGCGTCGAACTTGCCGTTCTCGTCCTTGGGGGCGACGGCGGGGCCGGCCTCCACGGGGTTGGGGTTCGGGGCCTCGGGGTCATACACCGGGCGCTCTTCGCTCAGGTCCGGCAGGGTCACCGGCTCGTTTGCGGCGGGTGCCTCGGCAGCGGGCTCGGCAGGAGCTTCCGGGGCGTCGGCTTCGGCCGGGGCGGTGGGCTGCTCTGCGGCATCGTCCGCTGCTTTGGCCTCTGCTTCGGCGTAGGCCTCGGCGGTCTTTTCGGCCTCGGCGGTGTCCTGCTCGGCTTCTTCGGGGAACTCGACCTCCTCCACATGAAGCGGGTCTTTCTGATTCAGGATCTTGTCCAGTGCCACGATGGCGGCACCGGTGACGGCCACGGCAGCGGCCGTGCCCAGAATGCGGAACAGTGTTTTCATGCCAGAACCTCCTGTTTACAGATCGATCAGAACATTAAGAGAACGTTACGACTTCATTCAGCGGCTTTTCGGCAGGCTCCACCGAAATGGCGGTCAGCACCGGGCCCTTGCCGCGGTAGATGTTGTGGAACTTGTAGCCCACCTTGGCGGTCACCCGCACCCAGCTGCGCTGCTCCAGAGCCTTGTAGCCGTCGTAGCTGCAGGGGAAGCCCACGAACTGGATATCCTGCACGCAGCAGGTCATGGCAAAGCGGCCAGGCACGAAGCTGTTCTTGCCGGCGCGGTTGGTCTGGCACACCTGTGCCAGGAATTTGACCGTCTTGCCGGTGTACTTCTGGGGCTCGTCCTGGCAGTCCATGTACCAGATGCCGAAATCGTCGTCATGGATGTCGATGACCGGGGCGTTCACGTCGAAGGGCAGCGGGTCGGGGATGTCGTCATAGGCCACGCTGCCGTCCTTGAACTCGTAGGCGATGTCGCACTTGCGGGAAGCCTGACGCACCAGCTTGTGCAGCTCCTGACGGGCGGCATCGTTGTTCACGGCCTCGGCGCGGTTGAACACGATCAGCTCACTGCGGGCGATCTTGTCCAGCAGCAGGCTGCGCATGGAGTTGTCGCGGGCATAGGTCAGGGCGGTGGTGCCGTCGGCGGTGGCGATGCACTGGTACACCAGCCAGTTTTCCGGCAGGGCATCGGCCAGCTCCTGCAGCAGCCACATGCCGTTGTACTCGATGACCACGCGGCCGGCACCGGATTCCTTTTCCAGCTTGGCCAGGTTCTGCGGGTTCATCTCTGCCTTGTCCTCGATCACCTTGACGGTCACACCGGGGAAGGCGAACTTCTTGGGGTTGTACTCTTCTTCGCCCTCTTCGCAGATCAGCAGCAGGGTCTTGTCGCCGGAGTCGAAGTTGGGGTCCTCAAAGGTCTCCTGAATGAATTTGGTCTTGCCGCTTTCCAGAAAGCCCACAAACAGGTAGACCGGAATTTCTTTTGCCATAATGGATGGTTTCTCCTTCTTTTACATCTCAGCAGCCGAACAGCTCTGCAATGGCCTTCTCGTTCAGCTTGGAGCCGATGACCACCAGTTTGCCGCCCACGTCGGCACCGCGGGCACGCACTTCCCACTCGCCGGGCACATAGTCGAACTCCAGCCAGCCGTCGGCACCGCCGTCCACGATGCCCTTGCTGCGCAGGATCATGCCGTAATTGCCGGTGTCCAGCTCGGTGAGGGCGTGCTCCACTTCGGCCTTGGTGAACTTGCGGGCCGTCTCGACGCCCCAGCTGGTGAACACCTCATCGGCGTCGTGGTCATGATGATGGTGGTGATGGCCGCAGCAGCAGTGGTCGCCGTGCTCATGATGATGCTCGTGCTCGTCCTCATCATCGTCGTCATCGTGATGGTGGTGGCCGCAGCAGCAATGCTCCTCGTGGTCATGATCCTCATCGTGATCATGGTGGTGCTCATGCTCGTCATGGTCGTGATGATGCTCGTGCTCGTCCTCATCATCGTCATCGTCATCGTCGTGGTGGTGATGGCCGCAGCTGCACACGCCGTTCTCGTCGTCGTGATGGTGATGATGGTGGTGCTCTTCTTCCTCGTCCTCCTCGGCGTGCTTCTCGTTTGCCTTGGCGGCCATGGCGATCAGCTCTGCCTTGAAGTCGTCCTTGGTGGACATGGCTTTCAGGATCTGCTCACCGGTCAGCTCGTCCCATGCGGTGGTCACGATGGTGGCGGTGGGGTTCTTCTCGCGCAGCATGGCCACGGCGGCGGCGATCTTCTCCTCGCTGGCGGTCTGGGTGCGGCTGAGCAGGATGCAGCTTGCATGGCTGATCTGGTCGTCGTAGAACTCACCGAAGTTCTTCATATACATCTTGACCTTGTTCACATCGGCCACGGTGACAAAGCTGTTCAGCTGCACATCCAGATGCTCGGCCACGCCTTCCACAGCGCGGGTCACATCGGAGAGCTTGCCCACGCCGGAGGGCTCGATGACGATGCGGTCGGGGTGGTACTGCTCCACCACCTGCTGCAGGGCGGTGCGGAAATCACCCACCAGAGAGCAGCAGATGCAGCCGGCGTTCAGCTCATTGATCTGGATGCCGGACTCCTTCAGGAAGCCGCCGTCGATGCCGATCTCACCGAACTCGTTCTCGATCAGAACGACCTGCTGGCCGGCAAAGGCCTCCTTGATGAGTTTTTTGATCAGAGTGGTCTTGCCGGCGCCCAGGAAGCCGGAAAAAATATCAATTTTGGTCATAGTTTGAATGCCTCTTTCTTTGTTAGCAGACAGAGCCGCAGAGCGCTGGCCCGTAAAATCTTACATCTCTATTATAGCAAGCCTGTCAATGGGAAAACGGCCTTTTTCAAGAAAAAATTGTAACATTTTTTGCAATTTGGTTGCGTTTTCGCGTTTTGGACGACAAATAAGGGGAACCGGCGGCCCCGGCGGGCAGCGATTCGGCAAGGGGCAGGCTCCGGCAGAGGGACGGACGCCCCCGGACGGCAAGACCCCGCCAACGGGCGGTCAACGACCGGCAGGCGGTCAGCCCCCGCAGGATGCAGGCGACACTGCGGCGGCTGTTGACAGCACGGCAACCGTGTGAAGAAAAAACGCGCAGCGGTCTTTGCGGGCCGCTGCGTGTTTGCGTCCGGAACAGCCGACACTCCCGCATTGCATTCTTTGCACCGGAATGATACAATAAGCAGGAGCAAACCACCGCCGCCGGACGTTCTTCCGGCAAATAGGAGAAAGAAGGCTTTTCTATGAGCATGAATACAGTTCCCGAACGGCTGGCCGCCCTGCGTGCCGCCATGCAGGCAAACGGTGTGGACGTGTACCTGATCCCGGTGGGCGACCCCCACTCCAGCGAGTACCTGCCCGACCACTACACCTCCCTGACCTACTTCTCCGGCTTCCATGGTGAAAACTCCAACTTTGTGGTCACCATGACCGAGAGTGCTGTCTGGGCCGACGGCCGTTACTTTGTGCAGGCCGAGAAGGAGATCGCAGGCACCGAGATCCAGCTGATGAAGATGGGTGAGCCGGGCGTGCCCACCGTGGAGGAATACTGCGCCAAGGTGGTGCCTGAGGGCGGCACGCTGGGCCTGTGCGGTCTGACCGCCAGCTGCGCGCTGGTGAACAGCGTGAAGAAGGCGCTGGAAACCAAGAACGCCGCCATCAAGACCCTGTTCCTGGAGGATGAGCTGTGGACCGAGGGCCGCCCTGCCCTGCCCGCTACCCCGGCCTGGATCCTGCCCAAGGAATATGCAGGCTTCTCCCCCGCCGAAAAGCTGGGCCAGCTGCGTGCAAAGCTGGCCGAGTTGGGCTGCACCGCCCAGCTGGTGGGCAAGCTGGACAACCTTGCCTGGCTGCTGAACCTGCGCGCCATGGACATCGAGTGCACCCCCTACGCCATGGCCTACTGCTATGTCACTCCGGACCGCGCCGTGCTGTTCATCCACACCGCCCGCGTGACCCCGGAGGCAAAGGCGGAACTGGAGGCCAACGGTGTGACCCTGGCCGAGTACGACAGTGTGCTGGACTTCATGGCCGCTGAGACCGAGCCCCAGACCGTGCTGGCAGAGAGCGCCACCGTGAACTATGCCGTGTATCAGGTGCTGGAGAACAACGCCGCCCTCACCGTGAAGGACCTGGCCGACCCGCTGCTGCCCATGAAAGGTGTGAAGAACGAGGTGGAGCTGACCCACGACAAGGAAGCCCACCTGCGCGACGCTGTGGCTATGGTGCGGTTCCAGATCGAGCTGGAAAAGCGTCTGGAAGCCGGCGAAGAGCTGACCGAGCTGACCGTGGACGAGATCCTGCACAAGTACCGCAGCACCACGGATAAGTTCATCGTGGAAAGCTTTGGCACCATTGCGGCCTACGGCGGCAACGCAGCCATGATGCACTACCACGCCACCCCGGAGGACCACGCAAAGCTCCAGCGCAAGGGCTTTTTGCTGGTGGACAGCGGTGCCACTTACATGGACGGCACCACCGACATCACCCGCACCTACCCGCTGGGTGAGCTGACCGAGGACGAGCGCAAGTTCTACACCTGGACCCTGCAGTGCCACATCGACATCGCCAAGGCGGTCTGGCTGGACTACTGCGACTGCCATATGATCGACACCATCGCCCGTGAACCGCTGTGGCAGCACCTGATCAACTACCGCTGCGGCACCGGCCACAGCGTCAGCTTTGTGGGCAACGTCCACGAAGGCCCCCACGCCCTGAACGGCCGCAACACCACCCTGATGCGCCCGGGCATGATCGTGACCGACGAGCCCGGCGTGTACGAGACCGATCTGGTGGGCATCCGCATCGAGAACGAGCTGGTGTGCGTGCACAAGGCCGACAACCAGTACGGCACCTTCCTGGGCTTTGAGCCGATCATGTTCGTGCCCATCGCCACTTCTCCCATCGTGCCCGGTGTGCTGACCAAGGACGAGCTGGACTGGCTGAACAACTATCACCGTCAGGTGTTCGAGAAGCTGGCACCCCGCCTGAACGACGAGGAGCGCGAGTGGCTGGCCAAGAAGTGTGCCGCCATCGGCTGCTGAGCACCCGGCCGCTGAACATCGCATAAAAAAGCGGGAAGCCGTGCCGGAGCGTGCAAGCTCCTGCGGCTTCCCGTTTGTTGCTTTTGCTTATTCTTTGGGGTCGCTGTCGTGCCGGGCCTTCCACTCGGCACTGCGTTCCTGCGCCGTTTCCCGCAACTCCTCCCGCATGCCGTTCCAGCGCTCGCGCGCTTCGGCGGTGCGGGTCTGCACGTCCTCGCGGGCATCCTTCCAGTAGGCCTTGGCCTCGTCGATGACCTCCTTGAAGGGGCCGGAAGGGTAAGTGCTCTCCGCAATATCCACCAGGAATTTGTACAGCTGCGGGCGCACCTGCTCGTACATGCCCAGACGGGTGTACAGGTCCTTGTAGTAGCGGAACACCTGGATCTTGTTCTGCACGATGGTAGCGGGGTTGATCTGGGTGTGGCAGATACTCTGGGGGTTCTGGACATAGTAGTACCCTGCCTCCGGGATGGACACCAGCACGTTGGCGTACTCCAGGTACTGCATATTGAACACCAGGTCCTCGGCCCACCGCACCTCGCTGGTAAACTGGATCTGGTGGTCCACCAGCAGGTCCCGGCGGTACAGCTTGTTCCACAGCACCCCGTAAAAATAAGAGGCAGGCTTGTCCATCAGATGCCGGGCAAACTCGTCCTGGGTGTAGACCCCGGCAGGCAGAAAGCCGTACTCCCGTACCTCCGGGGGCCGGGCCACGGTCATGACCCCCAGCTCGTCCTGGAGCTTGTCCAGCACCTGTTCCGGCTTGGTGGCCCCGGCGGGGATCACCATCTTGTAAGGTGCGATGACCAGGTCGGCGTTGTTCTGTTCGGCAGCGGTGACCAGATGCTCGGTGAAGTCCGGGTCGATATAGTCGTCGCTGTCCACGAACTGCACATACTTGCCGCTGGCCAGCTTCAGGCCCAGGTTGCGGGTGTCGGACACGCCGGAGTTGGCCTTGTCCACCAGCACGATGCGCTCGTCCTTTGCGCGGAACGCTTCGCACACGGGCAGGCTCTGATCCTTGGAGCCATCGTTCAGCACGATGACCTCGATGTTCTGCCAGCTCTGGGCGCAGATGCTTTCCAGACAGCGGGCGATGTGGTTCTGGGCGTTGTACACGGGCAGAATGATGCTGACAAGGGGCTTTGACATGGCGGCGTCTCCTTTGTTGCTTTTTGATTACTATACCCCCGCACCGCGCAAAATGCAAGGGCGGGTTTGAAGAGGAGGGATCCTGTGATCTTTCACATTGCGGTGTGCAGCCCGGACGCGGGCCTGCGCAGCGGGCTGGAACGCCAGTGCATGGAATTTTTTGCCCGGCGAGCGGACGCCTGCATCGTGGAACACCTGCCGGACACCGACGCCCTGCTGCGGAAGGACGGGGAGGGCGTGCGGTACGACCTGTACCTGCTGGAGCTTTCCGGCTCGGCTGCGCCGGTGGGGCTGGCGGCTGCCGGGGAGCTGCGCCGCCGGGGCCGCCGGGCCCCGCTGGCCTTTGTGGCCCGCACCACGGCCCACGCTTACAGCGCCTACAAGGTGGATGCGCTGCAATATTTGCTGCTGCCGGTGCGCCAGCGGGAGCTTTCGGCCCTGCTGGCCCGCGCCACCGAGCCGGAATACGGCCCGTCCGTCACGGTGAACACCGCCGAGGGCCTGCGGGCGCTGCCCTATGCGGGCATCGAATATCTGGAGTGCACCCACCACATCGTGCACTTCCACCTCACCAGCGGGGAGGACGTGCCCACCCTGTCGCTGCGGGTGCCGTTTTCTGCGGTGGCACAGCCTCTGCTGGCGGATGGGCGCTTTTTGCAGCCCCACCGCTCCTATGTGGTCAATCTGGCCGAGGCGGACCTGCTTTCTGCCGGGGAGCTGCGCATGCGCAGCGGGGCCCGCATCTCCATCCCCCGCGGGCGGGAGGGTGCCGTGCGGGACGCCTTCCAGCAATGGGTGCAGCAGCAGAAATACAGCCTGAAATAACAGCACGCCGGTGCTCCCACAGCGGGAACACCGGCGTGTTTTTTGCGGAAAAATTTCTCAGATCTTTGTCCAGTCCAGTGCGGTCCAGTCCGGCAGGAACTGGTCGCACACCTGCGCCATGGCAGGGGCATCGGCGGCACTGGCGGCGTCCTGCACGCCCAGCACGGTGAACCCGGCCTTGTGGGCCGTGGAAGCGGCGTAAATGGCGTCCTCGCACACGGCGCAGGCGGCGGGGTCGGCCCCGCCCAGCCGGTGCATGCACTCGAAGAACACCTCCGGGCGGCTCTTGTGCAGCACGCCCTGCGCCTCCACGATGAAGGAAAAATAGTCCGCGATGCCCAGCCGGGTGAGCACGGTGCGGCACTGGTCGGCCCAGGTGTTGGAGCACAGGCACAGCCGGGCCCCCTCGGCCTGCAGCTTTGCCAGCAGGGTGCGCACACCGGGCTTCAGGTCCACCGTTTCGTACAGCTGGGCGATCACGTCCCGCATCACGTCGTAATATTCCGGCTCGGTCAGGGGCAGGTCGTATTCTCGGATGAGGTAGCGGGCACCGTCGGCCATGCCCATGGTCAGCAGCACGTCGTTCAGGTCTGCTTTGGGCGTGCGGCCATAGCGCTGCAGCAGCGCCAGCGGGGCACCCCGCCACACCACGGTCATGCTGTCGGTGAGGGTGCCGTCCATATCAAAGATCCATTGCTTGCAGCGCATGGGGCAAAGTTCCTCCTTCAAGATGATTCCTGCCCAGTATACCACGGATCTTAGCCGTATAAAAGCCGTGAGGAACCAAAAAACGGGGAGAAATTTTCCGGAAAATATGGTATAATTTCAGCAAAGACAGACAGGGAGGCAGGCAGTATGGAAAACCAAACCATTCCGTGCAAAGCGCTGGTGCTGGCCGGCGGCGGAGCACGCGGCAGCTATCAGGTGGGCGTGTGGAAGGCTCTGATGGAGCTGGACTGGCACCCGCAGATCATCACCGGCACCAGTGTGGGCAGCCTGAACGGTGCCATGTTCGTGCTGGACCTGTACGAGGTGGCGCGGGATATGTGGCTGACCATCCGCAGCAAGGATGTGATGGAGCTGCCCGAAGAAAACGCCGACCTGTCGGCCCTGCACAGTTTTCTGCGCAGCGTGGTGAAGGCCGGCGGTATGGACGTCTCGCCGCTGGAAGAGATCGTGGAACGGGTGCTGGACGAGGACGCGCTGCGCCGCGCCAACATCCGCTTTGGCCTTGTCACGGTGGAGCAGCGGGGCCTGAAGCCCCGGGAGCTGACGCTGGACGAGATCCCGCAGGGCCGGGTAAAGGATTACCTCATGGCCTCGGCGGCCTGCTTCCCTGCCCTGCGGGCGCGGGAGATCGACGGGGTCAAGTTCCTGGACGGCGGCTACAGCGACAACATGCCCACCGGCCTTGCCAAAAAGATGGGTGCCGACGAGCTGGTGTGTGTGGATCTGGAGGGGGTGGGCATCACCCGCCCCAACCTCACCGGTCTGCCCACCACCATGGTGCGCAGCTACTGGGAGCTGGGCGACATCCTGCACTTTGACCCCGATACCGCCCGCCGCAATGTGGAGCTGGGTTATTACGACACCCTGCGGGCCTTTGGCCGGGTGCGGGGCTGCGCCTATGCCGTGGACAACGGCCCGGACAGCAGCGCCGATGCTGCCGCGTTCCGGGCACGGTTCGACGCGGTGCAGAAGGCCGTGCGGGAGAAATACCCCGTGACCCTTACCGCAGACGCGGCCCTGCTGCTGGCCCGGATGAAGGACGCCGAGCTGGCCCCGCTGGAAACCGTGGCCGAGGACGTGGGGGTGGACCCCACGGTGTACTACACCACCCGGACGCTGGAACAGGCGTTCCTGGAGCATTGCGACCCGGCGCGTATGGCCAGCTTTGCCCCGCTGTTTGCGGGCAATGCGGACGCGGGCCGGGCGGCGCTGGCAGCCCTGCTGCCCAATACATTCTTGCAGGCGCTGGTCTGGCAGGCCCTGACCGCGCCGGAACTGCCGGAGGTGACCGAACATGAAGATCTGTAAAGGTGTTTCTGCGTCCCCGGGCCTTGTGCTGGGGCAGGTGAGCCGGTTGGAACGCCATGTGGAAACGTTCAGCACCGGGCCCTTTGACCCGGAACGGGAGCTGCGCCAGCTGGAAGATGCGGTGCGCACCGCCCAGAGCGAGCTGGACTGTATGGCAGAGCGGGCCGCTTCCACCGAGCAGGCCATCCTGCAGTTCCAGAGCATGATGCTGGACGACGAAGGCATGATGAACGAGGTGCGGTTCTGCATCAAGGCGGGCATCAGCGCCGCTGCCGCCATGGACAAGGTGGGCCAGCGTTACGCCGACCAGCTGGCCAACATGAAGGACAACCCCTACATGCAGCTGCGCAGCGTGGACATTCTGGACGCCACCAGCCGGGTGATCAACATTCTGGGCAACCGGCCCCGCATGTGGCTGGCACTGGACCACCCGGTGATCCTGGCCGCCGACCGCCTGATGCCCACCGACCTGTTCAGTGTGCCCTCCGGCATGATCCTGGGCGTCGTCACCACCGAGGGCAGCGGCCAGAGCCATGCCGCCATCATCGCGCGGGCCATGAACATCCCCGGCATCGTGCAGGTGGGGCCGGAGTTCCTGGAGGATTGCGACGGCCGCACCGTGATCCTGGACGCCACCAAGGGCGAGTGCATCCTGGACCCGGACGCTGCGGCCCGCCAGCAGGCAGAAGCCCGCATCTGCGAGCTGCAGCGTGAAAACGAAGAAATGCGGGTGCTGGGCCGCCAGCCCGGCTACACCCGGGACGGCGCAGCCTTTGAGCTGCTGGCCAACTGCTTTGGCCCGGAGGATATCGACACCGCCATGCAGTCCGGTGCCCGGGGCGTGGGCCTGCTGCGCAGCAGCTACATGATGCTGCCCGGCCGCATTCTGGACGAGCAGGAGCAGTTCTACTTCTATTCTTCCTGCCTTGCAGCGGCACAGGGCTGCCCTGTGACCGTGCGCACCTTCGATTTTGGTGCCGACCGCACCATGGCGGACGCCTATCAGGGCGTGCAGTCCTCCAAGCTGGGCCTGCGGGGCATCCGCAACAGCCTGCGCCAGCCCCGCCAGTTTGAAACCCAGATCTGCGCCCTGCTGCGGGCCGCCCACCGGGGCCCGCTGCGGGTGATGTTCCCCATGGTGACCGATGTGGAGGACTGGGACGCCGCCATGCACATCGTGGAGCACTGCCGCCAGAGCCTGCGGGAGCGGGGCGTGCCCTTCAACGAAAAGACCCCCTTCGGCGTCATGCTCAGCGTGCCGTCGGCCTGCCTGACCGCAGAGGAATTCGTGGCCCACGGGTGCGATTTTCTGGTCATCGGCACCAACGACCTGACCCAGTACACCCACGCCGCCGACCGGGAGCTGGCCAGCGCGGAGCGGTATTACCGCCCCGCCAGCCCGGCCATGAAAAAGCTCATCGCCATGGTCATGGAGACGGCAAAGGCCGGCAACGTGCCGGTGACCATCTGCGGCCTGGCCGTGGGCAACCCGGTGAACACGGTGCAGTACCTGCAAATGGGCCTGCGCAGCTTCTCGGTGAGCCCGCAGAACCTGCTGCGTACCAAAAAGACCCTGCTGGAAGCCGACGCCCACCCGGACGACACCGAGCTGGAATAAAGCGATAAAAGAAAGGGGCTGCTGCACGCTGTGCAGCAGCCCCCTTTGTTTGGGGAACCTGCCGTGCAGCTTGCGGAATGCACAGCAGGAGAAGATGGCTTTTAATCAGTTCATGCGGCGGTTCTTGCGGTCCAGCACAAAGCCCGCTGCCAGCAGGAACAGGCCGCTGAGGGCACTGCCCACCACTGCCAGCCAGTTTGCACCGGTCTGGGGCAGAGCGGCAGGAGCAGTGGCTTCCGGCTCTGCATTCTGCGCCACGTTCTGTGCGGTTGCGGTGGTGTCTGCGGCGGGCGTGTCAGCCGGTGCAGTGCCGTCCTGTGCAGGGGCATCCGGGGTCACGGCGGGGTCTGCCGGGGTCACCTCCGGGGTGGACGGGACGTCCGGGGTGCTGGGCGTGTCCGGGGTGTCGGGCGTATCCGGCTTGTTGGGGACGTCCGGCTTGTTGGGGGTGTCCGGTTCACTGGGTTCCGGGGTCAGTTTGGGCAGCACCACATGCTTGGTCTGGCCGCACTTGTCAATGCTGCAGATGTAGTCTGCATAGCCTTCTTTTTCCAGCGTGGGCTGTACGACCTCGCCCACCAGCTGCCAGTCGTGCAGGTCCTCGTCCTTCAGCTTGGTGATGTCAACAATTTCTTCGGGGTGCTCTTCCATGTACTTGCGGTTGTGGACGGTCTGGTAAAGGGTGCCGAGGTTGTAACCGGTCAAATCCCCCCCATATTTGCTGATAGAACCATGTTCCGTAGTATACGAACCGTGGTTATACATCCGGACAATGACGCTGCCGTCTTCGCCGAAGGGAGATTTTCCGTCTTTGTCATAGCCGATGATATCGGCAGCACCCTCACCGGTACTGATGGCGCTTTCCTGATCCAGCCAGCAGGACGCATTGACGGTGGTGTTGCCCGTGGTGCCGTTGATGGTAACGGTGACATCCTGCACTTTGTCGGGGTTGAAGGAGCTGGTGCCGCCGCCGATGGCAGATGCAAGCGTTTTGAAGCAGTAGCCATTCCCGTATTTAATGTCGGATTCTCCGCCAATAGCAGTTACCGTACCACCGGTAATGGTGACCGTTGTTTTCCCCTCTGGGCAAAAAAGTCCGGTTCCGATCGCTGCTGCTCCGTAGGAGCCGACAGCCGTCACCTCAGCGTTTTCGGAGATGGTGACGCTGGTATCCACTAATTCCGGATTGTTGCTACGGCATTTCTCGCCGGAGCCGATCCCGGCACCGCCGTTAGCGCCCATGGCGAAGACCTTCGCGTTGCCGGAAATTTCCACAGAGCCGCCGCGGGAACAACCACCGCCAATTCCGGCACCCTGATTTCCGCCGTAGGCGGTCACATCGGCATGGTCGGTAATGCGGATGTTTTTGCCTACGCCCTCGTCACCGCCGCCAATTCCAGCACCGCCGGAGTTTGAACCGGCTGCAGTGACCTTGGCGTTGCCGGAAATGGTGATGTTGGTGGCATTGCCGTATTCGCCGCCGCCGATCCCGGCTGCATAGTAGCCGCCCGCAGCAGATACATCAGCATTGCCGGTGATGGTGATATTGGTGGCATTGCCGTAATTGGAAGCGCCGCCGATGCCGGCACCGCCTTGTTCCGTCTGCGGATATTCCTTATTCGTCTCGTTGAGGGATCCCGCCTTGATCTGACCGCCTGTTATGGTGATATCGGAAGTGCTCATACAGGTCGTATCAGTTTCGCCAGCTTCATTCTTACGCCCGCCGATGCCAGCACCGTCATAGCCACTGGCAGCTATTAAGGTGCCGGTGTCGCCGCCGGTGGAATAGCCGGACTCGTCTTTTTCTTTTTCGGTGCGGTTGTCGTTGTTCAGATCATCCTTGATGGTCAGGGAACCCTTACTTACATCATCGGCTTTTTCCAGACCCGCATGCCGGTTTCCGCTGATAAGAGTATTATCCCCGTTCAGTTCGATTTCGGTATCGCCCTCTCCTTTGATGGTCATTGCGGCAGATCCGCTGCTCCACTGGTCTTTTTGGATATTCACATCCTGCAAGGTCACATCGGTGGTCTGATCTTTCGCCGTATCCACTGTGATGGTATTTTCGGTCTGTTTACCGTAGCTGGTGATGGTGACGCCGGTATCGTCTGGGTGCTCGTTTATCTCTGTGTTCTCCTGCGTCACATAGGTGATGCCGTCATCTTTGGTCTTTACCGTCACACTGCCCTTGTTCAAATCGTAAGTGTCCGCAAAGGCTGCTGTGGCGATGGACGAGACCATGGCCATCAGAGCCGCTGTGGACAGCACCCGCAAGGCAAACTGTTGTTTCACATTTTTCCGCATTGCAAAACCCTCCAAACAAAAAAACTTACAGAGACGTAAACGTTACCGGGAACGATACCAAAAACCGGCAAAACCCGGAACTTCAGGGCATAAAATCACATAGCTGTGCATTTTCATGCCCGGCGTCTCTTTGCGGCACAAGTATAGTGCTGTGCCGTGGAGAATGTCAAGACAAAATGCTGAATTTTCGGGGGGGGGGGTAGGCAATTTTGTGGAACGAGCACAAAATAAGCTGAAAATTTGCGACAGAATAACAGGGCAAACCTGCACAAAAATCCGGGAGATCTTTATACGGGGCAAAAAATAAAAAATGGGCCCGGGAAAGCCGCAGACTTTCCCGAACCCGTGGGTCGGAATTTTTCTTTTGTGGAAGGTGCGCCGCCGCCCGGGGCCCCGGTTATTCCAGATTGCCGGTCAGGGTCATCACGGCGGCCAGCACGGCCAGCGGGGCGGTCTCGCACCGCAGGATGCGGGGGCCAAGGCCAACCGTTTTGGCTCCGGCTTTGGCGGCCATTTCGGCCTCCTCGGCGGCAAAGCCGCCCTCTGCACCGGTCACGATGGCGATCTTCCGCTTTTTGCCGTCGGCGGGTGCGGCCTCGGCCAGCAGCTGGCGCACCGGCGCGCCGCCGCACTCGTAGCAGAACAGCACCAGGTCGTACTGGTCAAAGGTGCGGCACACGGCCCCGAAGTTGGGCAGCGGCAGGGCCACGTCCGGCAGCACTCCCCGGCCGCACTGCTTGGCGGCTTCCAGCGCAATGCGGTTGTAGCGCTCGTTCTTCTGCTCCTCTTTTTTGGGGGCGGCCACGCAGTACCGGCTGAAGAAGGGCACCACATGGGCGGCCCCCAGCTCCACGCCGTGCTTGATGATCTGCTCCAGCTTGTCCTGTTTGGGGTAACCGGCCAGCAGGGTGACCTCCACGCTGGGCTCGGCGGCGCTGGGGTAGCCCGGCTCTACCGAGAATTCCACGCAGTCATCCCCGAAGCCGGTGATGGTGGCGGTGTATTCCACGGCGCTGCCGTCGCATAGAATGACAGTATCGCCCATGCGGGCACGCATCACGCGGGCCAGATGATGGGCATCGGTGCCGCGCAGCACAGCCGTGCCGTCGGCGATCTCAGTGGTAAAATAACGGTGCGGCATAGTGGTTCTCCTTAAACGTCCTCGCCCTCTCAGTCACCTACGGTGACAGCTCTCCCAGAGGGAGAGCCAAGAACGTTGCGGTCAGGCTCTTGCCTCTCCCTTTGGGAGAGGTGGCATTGCGTCAGCAATGACGGAGAGGGCGAGCCAGCTTATGATCTTATGCCTTCTTGCAGACGATGCACTCCCAGCCGCGCTTCTCCTTTACTTCCACGACGGCAAGGCCGGCCTTTTCCAGCCCGGCGATCACCTCGTCCTTGCGGCTGTCAATGATGCCGCTGGCAATGAAGGTGGCACCGTCGGCCATCAGGCCGGGCACAGCAGGGGCCAGGCTGAGGATGGCGTTGGCCACGATGTTGGCCGTGATGATGTCGTATTTGCCGCTGGCCTTGTCGGACAGGTCGCCCACCAGCACGGTCAGCTTATCCTGCACGCCGTTCAGGGCGGCGTTCTCCCCGGCGGTGCGCACGGCTACGGGGTCGATGTCCACGCCCTCGGCCACGGCGGCACCCAGCTTCAGGGCTGCAATGGCCAGGATGCCGCTGCCGGTGCCGATGTCCAGCACCCGCTCGCCGCCCTGGACCCGCTCGTCCAGCGCTTCCATGCACAGGCTGGTGGTCTCGTGGCCGCCGGTGCCGAAGGCAAGGCCGGGGTCCAGCACCAGCTTGACGCGGTCGGTGTCGTACTCCTGCCAGGAGGGCACCACGGCCAGCCGCTTGCCGATCTCCAACGGGTGGTAATACTTGCGCCAGCCGTTCTGCCAGTCCTCCTGCTCTACCCCCTCGGTCTCCACGGTGTAGGCGATGCCGGCAGCCTCCATGCGGGCAGAGATCAGGGCCAGGGTCTCCACGGGGGAAGCGCCCGGCTCCAGATACATGTGGATGATGACCCGGTCGCGGGGCTTGTCCAGCAGCTCCTGCTCGATCAGGTCCACATGGGCGATCTCGGCCACCTGCTGCTCGATGTCGCTGTAATCTTCGATATAGATGCCGCCCTCGGCGATCATGGTGGCAACGGCTTCGGCGTTGTCGGCGTCGGACTTGGCCACGGTCAGGCGGATATCGGTCCATTCCATGGGGAAAACCTCCTTCAAAATTCTGTGTTTCCTTATAATAGTATAGTACCCGATTCCCGTCTGGGATGCAAGCCTTTGGGCAAAATGTCGGAGAAAAGAAAAGATTTTTCAACATAAAGCCGAGGATTGTGCACGGAAACCAAAAAATGTTCACGCAAAATACGCAAATAAGGACTTTTGACGCAATTTGATAGATTTATCGCGGAAGGGACTTTCTTTTTTTGCAAAAGTATGTTAATATTCTATTACGGAATTATGGACGGCTTACAACCAGAGACTGTCTGTAAACACAAACATTCTTAAGGAGGAATGTGCTTTATGATGAAGTATCTCCAGAAACTGGGCAAAGCACTGATGCTTCCCGTCGCCGTGCTGCCGATCTGCGGCATCCTGATGGGTCTTGGCTATGCCCTCGCTCCGGGCGTTATGGGCGTTCCCGGTGCACCGACTTCCGGTGCAGCATACACCGTTGGCTTCCTGCTGGTCAAGGCAGGCGGCGCTCTGATCGATAACATGGCATGGCTGTTTGCCATTGGTGCCGCTGTGGGCCTGGCCGACAACGACGGTACCGCAGGTCTGGCCGGTCTGGTCAGCTACCTGATGATGCAGCAGCTGCTGAGCCCCGGCGTGGTTGGCATGGTGCGTACTCTGGAAGAGGGCACCGCTACCTACATCGCCTTCCAGAAGGTGGCCGGCAACTCCTTCATCGGCATCCTGGCCGCTATTGTGGGTGCTGCCTGCTACAACAAGTTCAAGAATACCCAGCTGCCTGACTGGCTGGCATTCTTCTCCGGCAAGCGTTTCGTTGCCATCGCTACCGGCCTGATCTCCATCCTGGTGTCCGTTGTCCTGCTGTTCGTCTGGCCCGTCATCTTCGACGCACTGGTGGCCATCGGCAACGGCATCGCTGGCATGGACGGCATCGGCGCTGGCATCTACGCCTTCCTGAACCGTCTGCTGATCCCCACCGGCCTGCACCACGCTCTGAACAACGTGTTCTGGTTCGACACCATCGGCCTGGGCGACCTGTCCCACTTCTGGGCAGGCGAGACCTCTGCTGACGTGGGCTGGAGCCTGGGTATGTACATGTCCGGCTTCTTCCCCTGCATGATGTTCGGTATCCTGGGCGCTGCTCTGGCTATGGTCAAGACCGCTAAGAACAAGAAGGCTGCCATCGGCCTGGTTCTGTCCGCTGCAATCTGCGCCTTCGTCTGCGGCGTTACCGAGCCCTTCGAGTTCGGCTTCATGTTCCTGTGCTTCCCGCTGTACGTTGTGTACTCCGCTCTGTACGGCATCTTCACCATCATCACCTACTACTCCGGTTTCCGTGCTGGCTTCTGCTTCTCCGCAGGTGCTACCGACCTGGTGTTCTCCGCTTCTCTGCCTGCAGCTGCTAAAACCTGGATGATCATTCCTCTGGGCATCGCTGCATTCGTGGTGTTCTACTTCGTGTTCTACTTCGCCATCACCAAGTTCGACCTGAAGACCCCCGGCCGTGAGGATGACGACGAAGAGACTGAGAAGAAGGTCGTTCTGGCCAACAACAACTACACTGAGGTTGCTTCTGCTGTTCTGGCTGCTGTCGGCGGCAAGGAGAACGTGAAGGACGTTGGCTACTGCGCAACCCGCCTGCGCTTTGAGGTGCTGGACAACGCTAAGGTTGACGAGAAGGCTGTCAAGGCTGCCGGTGCTGCCGGTGTCATCCGTCCCAGCAAGAACGCTTGCCAGGTCATCATCGGCACCAAGGTTCAGTTCGTGTACGACGAGCTGAAGAAGATGCTGTAACTGGCACTTCGGTAAAACAAAACAGGCGCGGAGGGCTGGTTGCCTCCGCATGACACCGCCGGGGGCGGGCGCAGAAAGCGCCCGTTCCCGGCGGCTTTTTGTTCACACAAACCGCTTTTCTTCCAAAATGGAACGTGCTATACTGAAAAAAACGCGCTGCCCGCTCCGGCCGCTGTGCACCGGTGGAAGCGGGCGGGCCGCTGAGAAGAACGAGGTGTTTTGCATGATCATTCAGAATGCACTGGTTTATACGCCGCGCCACACCTTTGAGCGCGGTACGCTGTTCATCCGCAACGGGCGCATCGTGCCCTTTGCCGCCCCGGAAGCGGGCGAAGAGGTGATCGACGCCGAGGGCCTGTATGCCCTGCCGGGTCTGGTGGACATCCACTTCCACGGGGCCATGGGCAAGGACTTCTGCGACGGCACCGAGGAGGCCATTCAGACGCTGGCCGACTTTGAGGCCAGCAAGGGTGTGCTGGCTATCTGCCCTGCCACCATGACCTACCCGGAAGAGTTTTTGAACCATGTGATGGACGCCGCCGCCGCCCACAAAAACGGCAAGGGCGCAGATCTGGTGGGCATCAACATGGAAGGCCCCTTCATCAGCCCCAAGAAGGTGGGTGCCCAGAACCCGGAGTATGTGCAGGGTGCTGACGCGGGGATGTTCCGCCGCCTGCAGAAGCGCGCGGGCGGCCTGATCAAGCTGGTGGACGTGGCCCCCGAAGAGCCGGGCAACCTGGATTTCATCAAGGAATGCCACAATGAGGTGCGCATCTCCATTGCCCACACCTGCACCGACTACGACACTGCCGTGCAGGCCTTTGAGGCCGGTGCCACCCACATGACCCACCTGTACAACGCCATGCCCGGCATCACCCACCGTGCCCCCGGCCCCATCATTGCGGCACTGGAGCACGGCGCAGAGGTGGAGCTCATCACCGACAACGTGCACATCCACCCGGCCATGGTGCGGTTCACCTTCAACACCTTCGGGGCCGACCATGTGTGCCTGATCGCCGACAGCATGATGGCCTGCGGCCTGCCGGACGGCCAGTACAGCCTGGGCGGACAGGCTGTCACGGTCAAGGGCCCGCGCGCCACCCTGACCGAGCAGCCCGGTACCATTGCCGGCAGCAATACCTGCCTGTACGACTGCATGAAGCGTGCCGTGCTGGAGATGAACGTGCCGCTGGAGAGCGCCGTGCGCGCCGCCAGCGAGAACCCGGCCCGGAGCATCGGCGTGGACAACGATTACGGCAGCCTGGCCGCCGGCCGTTACGGCAACGTGATCCTGGCCGACAAGGAACTGAACATCAAGGCCGTGATCCAGAAAGGGACCCGCATCGTATGAACAAGACCTTTACCTGGCGGCTGCTGACCCCCGGCGAGCTGACCGACGTGTATCTGCAGGAAATGCGCCGCGACTTTCCCGCCGGGGAGCTCAAGCCGCTGAGTATGATCCTGACCAGCGAGGCCGAGGGCCTTGCCCACACCTGGGGCGTGTTTGACGGGGAGACGCTGGCCGCCTACCTGCTCATGGTGCGCCCGGAGGGCAGTGCCATCAGCCAGCTGGACTATTTTGCCGTGGTGCCCGCCTACCGCGCGGGCGGCCTTGGCGCAAAGCTGCTGGCAGCCCTGCCGGAGTACGAAGCCGGGGCACAGGCCATCATCATTGAGGCCGAAATGCCCGAAAAGGCTGAGGACGAGGCCATGGCCGTGCGCCGCCTGGGCTTTTACGCCCGGTGCGGTGCCCGCGACACCGGCTACTATGAGCACCTGTTTGACGCATGGTTCCGCATCCTGGTGCTGCCCTGCCCCGGTGCGCCGGAGCTGAGCGACAAGGACGCGTTGGACGCCCTGGTGAGCTGCTACAAACGCACCATCAGCGAGAGCCAGTGGCGCAAGTATGTGCAGTTCTACGCCCCGGACGGGAGCTTGCGCCTGTAAGGGAGACCCCGGCGCAGGGTCGCAAAGGTAAAACAACAATTGCTGAAAAGGAGGTTTTTCTTATGACAACAAAAATGACTCGGCGCACGTTTCTGAAGGGGGCTGCGGCTGCTGCGGCAGCAGTGTCCCTGTCTGGCCTGCTGACGGGCTGCGGCGACCAGGAGCTGCCGGACAACGAGATCCAGATCGGTGCATACACCGTAAAGGTGTATGACCTGGATGTGGACCAGGGCACGGAGATGAATAAGGCCGGTGCCATCCTGGGCAAGGTGAAGCTGCGGTTTGCAGACGGCGGCGGCAACTGGCAGACCATGAGATATGATGGGATGTTCAGCGCAACTGTCAATGGATGCAATCTGACCCAGGTGGCTCCCACCGGAAGGTTTACCGTGACCGATTCCATGGGCGGAAAGCTGCACAGCACGGTGGAGCAGGAGCTGCGGCTCAGCTTCCCCAACGAGGGTTGGCGTTACCAGTACCAGAACGGTGCAATGGCAGTGCTGACCATCAAGATCAACGGCATGACCGGCACGCTGTATCTGGTAAAGCGGGGCAACGTATATGTTGCCACCAAGATCAAACCCATGAACTGATAAAAGACCTTTTGCCCCGGGCACTCTGGAAAGAGTGCCCGGGGCTTTTTGTCGTTCTGCCCAGGGGCAGAAGGGTGGTTTTGGGCAGTTTTTCCGGCAATGTAAAGAAATGTGCCACGGTTTTCACCGCCAGTTTACAAGCTCTTTGCAAAGGCCCGGCCCGGCCCCCCAAAGATTTACCTGCATTTTGCCCTGCCATGGTCGAAGAAATGCTGCCGGAGGAATACAATAGAGCCGTTCCCAAGAAAAACACAAATACAACATAAATTGCTGCCGGGCGGGTGCCCGGCCCGATCTGGAGGAAAATATTATGAAAAAGATCACACGTCGTTCGTTCCTGGCCGTCTGCGGCACCGTGGCAGCCGCTGCTGCCCTGACCGCCTGCGGCGGTTCCGCTTCTTCCGCTTCCACCACCGCTTCTTCTGTGGCTTCTGCCGCTTCTTCCACTGCCGAGAAGGCAGCTGGCACCCTCAGCGGCAATGTGGCCACCGGCGGTTCCACTTCCATGAAGAACGTCATCGCTGCCCTGACCGAAGGCTTTGCCGAGGTGGAGCCGGGCGTTACCGTCAGCTATGACCCCACCGGTTCCGGCGCAGGCATCACCGGTGCCACCGACAAGACCCTGGACATCGGCCTGTCCTCCCGTGCCCTGAAGGACGACGAGAAGAACGATGTGGACGGCACCACCGTGGCGCTGGACGGCATCGCCATCATCGTGAATAAGGACAGCAAGGTGGCGGACCTGACCGTGGACCAGCTCAAGCAGATGTTCACCGGCGAGATCACCAACTGGTCTGAGGTCGGCGGCG
>ENA-ORTQ01000775-ORTQ01000775.1-human-gut-metagenome-genome-assembly--contig:-NODE-775-length-38626-cov-3.510720_pt1 | contig 38626 bp, 41 predicted proteins | sample MGYA00241912_ERZ509188 | MGnify/ENA primary metagenome ERZ509188 (study PRJEB26280, sample SAMEA2338849) | human gut metagenome | biome: human gut; feature: human-associated habitat; material: faeces...
TGTTGCCGGTGCCGCTGGCCTCCTTGCCGGCGGTGGAGATCTGCTGGCTCACCTCGCTGGCGGGCATCAGCTGCTCCGCCAGGGAGACCCGGTAGTTCTCCAGGAAAACCACCTGGAGCTTATCCTTGCAGACGGGGTCGGCGTTGATCTGGGCGGCCAGGGAGTTGATGAGCTGGATGATCTGTTTGGCCACGTGGTAGCCCGGGGCCGCCTTGGCGCCGAAGATGAAGGTCTGGGGCGTGAAGTCCATGTTGGGATCGTCCCGCAGCTGCTGGTACAGGCACACGATATGCAGCACGTTGAGCAGCTGGCGCTTATACTCGTGGAGGCGCTTCACCTGTACGTCGAAGATGGCGTCGGTGTTGAGGATGATCCCGGACTCCCGGGCCACATAGCCGGCAAAACGGCGCTTGTTCTCCTGTTTGATGGACTCCAGGCGGTCCAGGACGGCGGAGTCGTCCTTGTACTTCTCCAGGCCGGAGATGGATTCCGGGTGGAGCAGGTAGGCGTCGCTGCCGGTGCACTCCCGGATCAGGGCGTCCAGCTTGGGGTTGATCTGAGAGAGCCAGCGGCGGTGGTCGATGCCGTTGGTCACGTTTTTAAACTGGTCAGGCTGGCGGAGGTAGGCGTCATGGAACACGTCCCGCTTGAGGATATCGGAGTGGAGGGCGGACACGCCGTTGACTGCGGAGCAGGCGCACACGCACAGGTTGGCCATGCGGACCTCCCCACCCCAGATGATGGCCATCCGGGAGACCCGGTTCATGTCCCCGCCGAAGTATCCCTCCAGCTGGCGCTGGTAGCGGGCGGCGATCTCCTTCAGGATCTCCCAGATGCGGGGCAGCAGGGACTCGATCAGGTTCTGGGGCCAGCGCTCCAGGGCCTCGGCCAGGACAGTGTGGTTAGTGTAGCAGACGGTGTTGGTGACGATGTGCCACGCCTCGTCCCAGCTGTACCCCTCCACGTCCAGCAGGATGCGCATCAGCTCGGGGATGACCAGGGTGGGATGGGTGTCGTTGATCTGGATGACATGCTTCTGGTGGAAGTTGCGCAGCGTCCCATACTGGGCACGGTGCTGGCGGACGATAGACTGGGCGGTGGCGGAGACGAAGAAATACTGCTGCTTCAGCCGCAGGGACTTGCCCTCGTAGTGGTTGTCATCGGGATAGAGCACTTTTGCGATGACCTCGGCCATGGCCTGCTGCTCCACCGCCTTCAGGTACTCGCCCCGGGAGTAGAGGGACATATCTACGGGGACCGGGCTCTTGGCGTCCCACAGGCGCAGGGTGTTGGTGTGGTTGGTCTTGTAGCCGGCGATCTCCATGTCACGTGGAATGGCCAGCACGGTCGTGTAGCCCACGTGCTCCGGTTTATTGTGGCCGTCCACCCAATGGTCCACGATCCTGCCGCCAAAGCGGACCTCCTCCGCCTCGTCCATCTTGGCGATAAGCCAGGCGTCGCCCAGGCCAAGCCAGTTGTCGGCCAGCTCCACCTGCTTGCCGTCAATGATCTTCTGCTTGAAGATGCCCAGCTCATAGCAGATGGAATAGCCGGTGGCCGGGATCTCCAAAGTGGTCATGGAGTCCAGGTAGCAGGCGGCCAGACGACCCAGACCGCCATTGCCCAGGCCGGCGTCTGGCTCGGTCTCGAACAGGTCAGCGGCGGAAAAGCCCAGATCCTCCAGCACCTGGGTCAAGGTGTCCAGCAGCCCCAGATTATAGGCGTTCTTCTCCAAAGAGCGGCCCATCAGGAATTCCAGAGAGAGGTAGTGGACCTGCCGGCCCTGGGCTTCCCAGACGTGGTTGCTGGTCTCGATCTGATGACCGGACATGATATCCCGCAGGACCATGGCGCAGGCCTTGAACATATGATTAGGGGTGGCCTCATCCACTGTGCGGCCAAAATTCCGCAGGAGCTTGCCCACGATCATCTCAGTGAGCTGGGCTTTGTTGTATTCAGCCATAATTTGCCTCCCTGTTAATTTAAAATGAAAATAAAAATCACGGAGCCTGTATGGCGAAAAATTTTTCCATACAGGCTCCATTGTAGCAGACCGGAGTGGGCGCGTCAATTGGCGGAAGGGCCAAAACAGCCGCCATTTCAGCCCGTTTCCGGCGGGATACCCAGACGGGCCCTGAATCTACCAGCCCAGGATACGCTGATAGATCTCCAGATATTGGCGGGCGGAGCTGTTCCAGCTGAAGTCGGCGGTCATGTCCTCCTTCTGGATGCCGCGCCAGGCCTTTTTGTTGTTGAAATAGAGGTCCACTGCCTCCCGCAGGACCCAGACCATATCGTGGGCGTTGATGTCAGAGAAGGTAAAGCCCCGGCCGGTGCCCTCGAACTTGTTGTAGGGGGTGACGGTGTCCTTCAGGCCGCTCTTCTCCCGGACGATGGGCACCGTGCCGTAGCGCATGGCGATCATCTGGCTCAGTCCGCAGGGTTCGCTCTTGGAGGGCATGAGGAACAGGTCCGCGCCGGCGTAAATGGCGGTGGACAGAGGCGCGGAATAGGTGATCTGGGCGGCAAAGCGGCCGGGATACTGGACCTGCGCCTCACGGAAGGCGGCCTCATACTGCCAGTCTCCGGTGCCCAAGACCACCATCTGCACATTCATGGCCATGATCTCGTGGAGGGCATCAGTGACCAGGGAGAATCCCTTGTGGCCCACCAGGCGGGAGATGCAGGCGATGATGGGCACGTCGGCGTTCTCCTCCAGGCCCACGGCCCGCTGGAGGGCCAGCTTGCACTCGGCCTTCCCCTTCACCAGGGAGCGGGCGCTGAAGTTGGCGGCCAGCCCGGAGGTGGCGGCGGGGTCATAGAGCTGGGTATCGATGCCGTTGAGGATGCCCTGGAGCTTTCCGCTCTGCTCGTTGATGACCCCGGCCAAGCCGTGGGCATAGAAGGGCAGACGCAGCTCCTGGGCGTAGGTGGGCGAGACGGTGGTGACGAAGTTGGAGGCCATGATGGCGCCCTTCATCAGGTTGACGTCCTTGTAGTAGCCCAGCATCCCCTCGTTGAGATAGCTGCGGTCCAGGCCAATGACGTCCTCCAGTACCTGGTCGCCGTAGCGGCCCTGATATTCGATGTTGTGGATGGTGAACACCGTCTTGGTGTTGGCCAGCTCGGGGACGTGGTACCGCTCCTCCAGCATGTAGACCGGGACCAGGGCGGTCTGCCAGTCGTTGCAGTGGATGATGTCCGGGGCCCAGCCGAAGTGGCCCGGCGTCTCGATGACGGCCCGGGAGAAGTAGGCAAAGCGCTCACAGTCATCAAAGTGGCCGTACAGCTGCCAGCGTTTGAAGTAATACTCATTGTCCACGAACCAGTAGGTGACGCCGTCCTGCTCCAGGGAGAAGACACCGCAGTACACGTGCCGCCACGACAGAGTGACGTTGTAATACTGCTCGAACTTCATCTGGCTGCGCCACTGTTCTCCGACCCCCTCATACAGCGGTAGGATGACCTTGACGTCGTGGCCCTCCTGGGCCAGCGCCTTGGGCAGAGAGCCGGCCACATCGGCCAGCCCGCCGGTCTTGATAAAGGGCGCCACCTCAGACGAGGCAAACAGAATTCTCATAGATCAGTTCCTTTCTTCATATCAGCGCGGAGGGAGGCCCCTTGTCCGGTCAGGGGCCTCCCCTGCGATCAGACGATGGAATCCTTGGAGATGGCCAGCGGATAGGTGGAGTGGCCCATCAGCATCCGGTCCTGATTCACCTGGACATTCTTGTCGGTGATGGTGTAGGACAGGGAGGCACCTGCGCGGATGATGGTCCCCTGCATCAGGACGCTGTTGGAGACCTTGGCGCCTGCCTCCACAATGACGCCGCGGGAGAGGATGGAGTTTTCCACCTCGCCCTCGATGAAGCAGCCGTCCGCCACCAGGGAGTGGATTGATTTGGCGTCTGGGCCGTAGTAGGTGGAGGGGTTGGACTGGTCCTTGGTCCGGATGGGGCGGTCAGGATCGAACAGGTCCGCCCGCACCGCTGGGTCCAGCAGGTCCATGGAGTGCTGGAAGTAGTCGGCCACGGACTGGAAGCGGGCCACATAGCCTCTGTGGAGATAGGGCAGCACCTTCAGGGTGCTCAGACGGGGAAGCAGAACGCCCCTGCTGAAGTTGTGGATGTTATGGGCGGCGCAGTAGTCCACCATGTCCAGCAGCAGCTTTTTGGAGATGATGTAGGTCTCCAGCGACTCCAGGGCGTTGGCCGCGTGAGCGGGATTGATGGACAGATCGCTCACCAGTCCATCGGGACCCTGGGTGATGTAGACGGTGTTGCGGGGGGCGCCCTTCAGCTCCTGGGTGCAGAGGATGGTGATGTCAGCACCGCTGTCCAGATGCTGCTGGAACACTTCGGCCACGGGCAGGTTGACCACCATGTCGCCCCAGCCCATGATGACATACTCCTGACGGATGTTCTGGAGATAGGTGTAGATGCCCGCCAGCGCCTCCATGTTGCCGCGGTATTCCCCGCTGCCGCCCCGCTCTGCCACGCCGAAGGGGGGCAGGATGCGCAGGCCGCCGTGCTTGCGGCTCAGGTCCCAGTCCTTGCCGGAACCCACATGGTCCAGCAGGGACTGATAGCTCTCGTGGACGATTAGGCCCACGTCGCTGATGCCCGCGTTGACATAGCTGGAGAGCATGAAGTCGATCAGGCGGTACCGACCGCCGAAGGGCAGAGAGCAGGTATTGCGGGGGCGGGTCAGCTCACCTAGATTGGAGTCAGAATGGTAGGCAAACAGGATGCCGTGGAGATCGTTCATACCCGCTCACCTCCTTTCACATCTTCCCGGACCATGGCGCTGGGCGTCACGGTGGCCTTCTCTCCCACGGTGACGCCGCCTGCCACTACGGCGATGCCCCAGCCGGGAGAATCGTCCGGAGGCGCGCCCACCACGGCGCCCGCCTCCACCACGGCGTCCTCCGCCACGATGGCGTAGGAGATGCTGGCACCGGCTTTCACCACGGTGCCGGGCATGAGGATGGAGTACTCCACCTTGGCCCCCTCCTCCACCGTGACGGAGTGGAAGAGGACCGAGTTGGCCACCGAGCCGTCCACCTGGCAGCCGCCGGTGACCAGGGAGTGGGAGATCACGGCGTTGGGGCCGGTGACGTGGGGAGGTTTGATGGGGGTGCGGGCGTAAATGGGCCAGCTGGTATCATAAAGATCGATGCCGCTGTGGGGGGCCAGCATGTCCATGTTTGCGTCCCACAGAGAGTTGATGGTGCCCACGTCTTTCCAGTAGCCATGGAAGCGGTAGGCCATCAGCTTCTCCCCTGCGGCGAGCATGTTGGGGATGATGTTCTTTCCGAAATCGTTGGAAGACTTGGGATCTGCCTCATCATCGATGAGGTAGCGGCGCAGCTTCTGCCAGGAAAAGACGTAGATGCCCATAGAGGCGAGGTTGCTCTTGGGCTGGGGGGGCTTCTCCTCGAACTCATAGATCTGGTCGTTCTCGTCCACGTTCATGATGCCGAAGCGCTTGGCCTCGTCCATGGTGACCTCCAGCACGGAGATGGTGCAGGCGGCACCGGTCTTCTTGTGCAGGTCCACCATGTCGGCATAGTCCATCTTGTAGATGTGGTCGCCGGAGAGGATGACTACATAGTCCGGATCATACAGGTCCAGGAAGCCGATATTCTGATAGATGGCGTTGGCAGTCCCCTTGTACCAGGTGCCCTGGTCGCCCTCGCGCATGTAGGGGGGGAGGATATGTACGCCGCCATCGGAGCGGTCCAAGTCCCAGGGCTGGCCAGAGCCGATGTAGCTGTTCAGCTCCAGCGGACGGTACTGGGTCAGAACGCCAACTGTGTCGATGCCGGAGTTGACACAGTTGGACAGGGGAAAGTCGATGATGCGGTACTTGCCGCCGAAGGGGACCGCGGGCTTTGCTACATGGCTGGTCAGGGCGTAAAGCCGGCTGCCCTGCCCTCCGGCCAGCAGCATTGCCACAACTTCTTTCTTCATCTCATTCATCACCTCTTGGATTGATAAGCACACACAGGGAAGTATCGTATAACAGACCAGGAGCAAACGGAGAAACTGGTCCGGTTATGCCTCTTTTTTCCGCTTGGAGGCGCCGGGCTTGGCGGGGCGCTTGCCGGCGGGGCCGGTTTTTTCCGATTTGGACGCCTTGGGCTTGCGCTTGGGGAACTTGCGGGTACAGCGGTAGATGACGGCGGCCATGGGGGGCAGGTCGATCTCCATGGACTGGTCCTGGTCGTGGCAGGGGATGTACTCGGTGCGTACAGGGTCCTGGTCGCCAAGGCCTCCCCCGCCGAAGGACACGTCATCTGTGTTCAGCACAGCGGACCACATCCCGGCGAAGGGGGTCCCCACCCGATAACCCTTCCGGTGTACCGGAGAGAAGTTGCACACTACCAGCAGGGGGCTGCCCTCCTTGTCCCAGCGGAGGAAGGAGACAGTGTTGGCCTGGTTGTCATCGGCGCACAGCCACTGGAAGCCCTGCCAGGAGTCATCCTGCTCCCAGAGGGCGGGCTGCTCCAGATAGAAGGCGTTGGCCGCCTTAAAGAACTCCTGGGTCTGGCGGTGGGGCTCGTACTGGAGCAAATGCCAGTCCAGGGAATATTCATAGTGCCACTCGTTCCACTGGGCCAACTCGGCACCCATAAAGGTGAGCTTTTTGCCCGGGTGGGCAAGCATATAGGTATAGAAGACCCGGACGCCGGCAAACTTCATGGGGTTGTCCCCGGGCATCTTGCCAAAGAAGGAGCCCTTCATGTGGACCACCTCGTCGTGGGAGAGGGGCAGGATGTAGTTCTCCGAGAAGGCATACACCAGGGAGAAGGTGATGTCCCGGTGGTTGAACTGCCGGAAGTATGGGTCCATTTTGATGTAGTGGCAGATGTCGTTCATCCAGCCCATGTTCCACTTGAAGTTGAAGCCCAGGCCCCCGTCGCTCACCGGATAGGTGACCTTGGGCCAGGCGGTGGACTCCTCCGCGATCATCAGCACGTCGGGATGGGCACCGAAGACCATCTCGTTGAGGCGCTGGAGGAACTCGATGGCCTCCAGGTTCTCCTTACCGCCGTGGATGTTGGGTATCCACTCTCCGGGCTTGCGGGCATAGTCCAGGTAGAGCATGGAGGAGACCGCATCCACCCGCAGGCCGTCAAAATGGAACTCATCCAGCCAAAACATGGCGGAGGAGTAGAGGAAGGAGCGCACCTCGTTGCGTCCGTAGTCAAAGACGTTGGTGCCCCAGTCGGCGTGCTCTCCCTTCCGGGGGTCGGCATACTCGTAGGTGGGGGTGCCGTCAAAGTGATAGAGGCCGAACTCATCCCGGGGGAAGTGGGCGGGGACCCAGTCCATGATGACGCCGATGCCAGCCTGGTGCATCTGGTCCACGAAATACATCAGGTCGTGGGGGGTGCCGAAGCGGCTGGTGGCGGCAAAGTAGCCGGTACACTGGTAACCCCAGGAGGCATCCAGGGGATGTTCGGTGACAGGGAGGAGCTCCACATGGGTGAAGCCCAGCTCCTTCACATAGGGGACCAGATAGGCGGCCAGATCCCGGTAGCTGAGGAACTCCCCTTCCCCCGTGCGGCGCCAGGAGCCCAGGTGACATTCATAGATGTTCATAGGGCGGCGGTAGGGGGCGTTTTTGGCCCGATAGTCCAGCCAGGCCCGGTCCCCCCACTGGTAACCGGAGAGGTCGTAAAGCTTGGAGGCGGTGCCTGGGCGAGTCTCTGCGTGGAAGGCAAAGGGGTCAGCCTTGCCGGTCAGGCGGCCATCCTTGGTATGTACTGCATATTTATACGCGTCATACTGCTGAAGGCCGGGGATGAACCCCTCCCAGATGCCGCCCTGAACAGGGGTCAGAGGGTTGGCGTTGGGGTCCCAGTCGTTGAAATAACCAAAGACACACACCTGCTGGGCGTTGGGGGCCCAGACTCGGAAATAGTAGCCGGGGACACCGTCCTGCTCGCCGGCATGGGCGCCGAAGCACTCCCAGGCATGGGTGCTGTGTCCATCACTGAACGCTCTCAGTTCATGTTCCGGGGCATAAACCGGGGCATTTTTCTTCGTTTTGGCCAATGAAACCACCTCAAATCACTCTTTTGTGTCACAAATGGTCGAAAAGCACGAACAAAAACCAAAAATTCTCCTCTATATTTATAAAAATTATACAACAGAAGAGAGGACGCGTCAAGTGAAAAGCCGGTAAAATGGAATTTATTCGGAGCCCCCCGGCGGCCGGGGAGCTCCGAACAGGGCGTCAGCGGGCCATCAGCAGCCGCTGAAACATCTTTCCAAAGATGCCGGGAATGGTGAGGCGGTCCACCTGCTGGGAGGCGACGATGGGGATGGTGTCCCGGACCTCGCCGTCCACAGTGACCACCATCTGCCCCAGTTTCTGCCCCCGCTCCACCGGGGCCTCCAGGTCCTGGGCGAGCTGGATCTGGGTGGAGATCAGGCCCTCCTCCCCCTTCCGGACCAGGAGGGAACACTCCCGCTCCAACTGAGGCTGGACCTGGGCGGTGGTGCCCAGCAGCACCTCCACGGGGGCCAGTGGGACATCGGGATAGACCCGGGCGAGCGTATAGTTGGCGAAGCCGTAATCCAGAAGGGCTTTGGCGTCTTCAAAGCGCTGAGCGGAGGTGGGAGACTTCATCACCACGGCGATGAGTTCCATGCCGTCCCGCTCGGCGGTGGCGGAGACGCAGTACAGGGCGGAATCGGTGGAACCGGTCTTGAGGCCGGTGGCTCCCTGATAGAAGCGGACCAGACGGTTGGTGTTTGTGAGACCGAAGGCACCGTCCCGGATGGAGTCCATCCAGATGGTGGTGTACTCCCGGATGCTGGGATGGTTGAGGATCAGCTCGCGGGACATGAGGGCGATGTCGTGAGCGGAGGTGAGGTGGCCCTGGGCGGGGAGGCCGGTGCAGTTGACGAAGTTGGTGTCAGCCATGCCCAGCTCACGGGCCCGGAGGTTCATCTCGGCAACAAAGGCGGCCTCGCTGCCGGAAAGATACTCGGCCATGGCCACAGCGGCGTCATTGCCGGAGACCACAGTGATGCACTTGAGCAGCTCGGAGACGGACATCTGCTCCCCCTCCTTCAGGTAGACCTGGGAACCGCCCATGCCGGCGGCATAAGCGGAGACGGTCACCATGTCGTCCCGGGCAATGCGGCCGCTGTCCAGGGCTTCCATGATGAGAAGCAGGGTCATGATCTTGGTGACGCTGGCGGGCTCCAGCTTCTGGCGGGCGTCTTTTTCGTAGAGGACAGCGCCGCTCTCCTTCTCCATCAGCACCGCAGAGGCGGCGGCTGTCTCCGGCCCGGAGGGGGCGGCGGAGGCGGGGAGGTCAGCAGCAGATACACAGGGCGCCAGCAGCAGGGCGGCCAGCGCCAAAGAAAGGAAACGGTTCATGGCGGGTCCCTCCAAATCCAAATGTTTCTGTGAAAAGGATGTGGAGGGGCGAGGACTTCTATACGCCGCAGCGGACCGGTATTTTTTTCTGCGCAAATCGTTGCATGATGCAAAAATTTTTTGAAAATTTTTGGCCTGCGTGGACGGGTCTGTACAACTTTTTCCGAAGTCGGACCAGGGGTGAGGAGGGTGATGGGGTGAGCAAGGCGGAAGAAAAGCGGCAGCGAGAGCAGCTGATCCGGCAGGTGCGACGACTGACTCGGGCGAGAGTGAATGACGCCGTCAAGCTGGCCTATCTGTCCGGGGAGGCGCTGGAGGCCATCGACGGGCTGGACCTGACGGCTATGACGGAGTTCAAGCGGGCGGGGAACGGAGCGGTGGAGATCAAGTTCACCGACCGGCTCAAGGCCCTGGAAAAGCTGATGGAGCTGATCCGGGAGAACCGGGAGACGGAAGCGGAGGAGCTGCTGCGGACCCTGGGCGGGACGGCGGAGGAGCCGGAATGGGAGCGCTGAGGTTCTCCCCCAAACAGCGGCAGGTGCTGACCTGGTGGCGAGAGGGGTCTCCCCACTGGGAGAAGAGCGCCATCATCTGCGACGGCGCGGTGCGCAGCGGCAAGACCCTGTGCTTAGGCCTGTCCTTCTTCCTGTGGGCCATGGCCCGCTTCCAGGGGCGGAGATTCGCCCTGTGCGGCCGGAGCATGGAGGGGGTGCGGCGGAACCTGACGGGAGAGGTGCTGCCCCTGTTGAGAGGGATGGGATTCCAGTGCCGGGAGCAGCTGACCCGGGGGGAGGTGACGGTGTCCCTGGGGCGGCGGCGGAACATCTTCTGCCTGTTCGGCGGAGGGGACGAGGGGGCGGCGGCACGCATCCAGGGGGTGACCCTGGCGGGGGCGCTGCTGGACGAGGCTGTTCTGATGCCCCGCTCCTTTGTGGAGCAGTGCTGCGCCCGGTGCTCGGTCCAGGGGGCCAGGCTGTGGTTCTCCTGCAACCCGGAGGGGCCGGGACACTGGTTCTATCAGGAGTGGGTCCAGAAGGCCGGGGAGCGCAACGTCCTTTACCTCCACTTCACCATGGAGGACAACCCGGGCCTGTCTCCCCAGGTGCGGGAGCGATACCGGACCATGTTCCAGGGGACCTTCTACCGCCGGTTCGTGCTGGGGGAATGGACCGCGGCGGCAGGGCTGGTATATGACTTCTTCTCCCGGGAGATGGTGTGCGAGCCGCCGGAGGGGCGGGCGGCGGAGTGGTATATCTCCTGCGACTACGGTACGGTGAACCCCACCTCTATGGGACTTTGGGGGCGGTGGGGGGAGGCGTGGTACCGGGTGGAGGAGTTCTATTACGACTCCCGCCGGGAGGGGCGGCAGAAGACGGACAGCGAATACGCCGACGCGCTGGAGGCACTGGCGGACGGGCGGCCCATCAGGGAGGTGGTGGCAGACCCCTCCGCCGCCAGCTTTCTGGAGTGCCTGCGGCGGCGGGGCTGGCAGGTGCGGCGGGCGGAGAACGAGGTGCTCTCCGGCATCCGCACCACGGCGGAGCTGCTGCGGACGGGCCGGCTGGTCATCTGTCCCGGGTGCGGAGACGCCATCCGGGAGTTCGGGCTGTACCGCTGGGACACCAGCGCCGGAGGGCGGGACCAGGTGTGCAAGGAACATGACCACGCAATGGACGACATCCGGTATTTTGCCGTCACGGTGGCGGCAAAGGAGCGCGGCGGCAGCTGGGCCGGGAGCGTGGAACGGAGGATATTTTGACCGGCAGGGGCCGGAAGAGGCAAAGGAGGCTTTTGCGATGAAGCGGCGGGAACGAAACAAGGGGCCGGCTCGGGCGGAGGCGGTACAGATCCGGGAGAGCGGACGGCATCCCTTCGGCGTGCTGGACCGGTATGTGCCCCTGGGGGCGGGGGAGCTCCAGCTCTACCGGGCCATCCGGGAGGCGGTGCCCATCCTGGACGCGGCCATCTGGAAGCTGATCCGGCTGGCCGGCGGAGTGGCGGTGAAGTGCGGGGAGCCCGCCGCCCAGGCGGGGCTGGAGCGGTTCCTCCGTACTGTCCCCACCGGGCGGGGACAGCGGGGCATCCAGTCCTTTCTGGACTGCTATCTGGACTCCATGCTCACCTGCGGGCGGGGGGTGGGCGAACTGGTGCTGGACTGCCAGGGCCGGGAGATCGCCGCTCTGCTGTGCGCCGGACCGGAGCAGGTGGAGATCCGGGAGGGGGACTCGCCCCTGGACTTTCAGCTGTGTGCCCGGGGCCCGGGCGGAACCTGTGAGCCCCTGCCCTGGCAGGAGCTGCTGCTGTTCACCCCTTTTCAGCCGGAGACAGAGCACCCCTACGGGGTGTCCCTGCTGCGGTCCATGCCCTTCCTCACCGACATCCTGCTGAAGATCTACCAGGCCACGGGGATGAACTGGGAGCGAATGGGCAACGTGCGCTTCGCGGTCATCTGCCGCCCCGGAGAGGGAGAGGGAGCCTATGCCCAGGAGCGGTGCCGGCAAATCGCCGGGGAGTGGTCCGCCGCCATGCAGGCGGGCAAGCAGGGGGCCGTGCGGGACTTTGTGGCGGTGGGGGATCTGGACATCAAGGTCATCGGGGCGGACAATCAGGTGCTGGACAGCCAGGTGCCGGTGCGTCAGATCCTGGAACAGCTCGTTGCCCGCACCGGTATCCCTCCCTTCCTGCTGGGGCTGTCCTGGTCCAGCACGGAGCGGATGAGCGCCCAGCAGGCCGACCTGATGACCAGCGAGATCACCGCCCTGCGCCGGACCCTGGAGCCGGCGGTGGAGCGCATCTGTGAGATGTGGCTGCGGCTCCACGGCTGGGGCGGCGATGTGACGGTGGACTGGGCGGACATCAACTTGCAGGACTTCGTGGAGGAGGCCAGAGCGAAGCTGTATCTGGCCCAGGCGGAAGCCATCAGAGAGGAGGAACGGACATGAAGGTAGAAAAGGAGGCCCTTGGGGGCCAGAGGGTGGAGCCCACAGAGGAGGAGCTGGCCCTCGTCAACCGGCAGAGCCGGAAGGAGCTGACAGCGGCGGAGGTCTATCTGTTCGCGGTGCGGCTGTGCGACAACGAGGTGGACCGGGACGGGGAGCAGTTTCCACAGGCCACCCTGGAGCAGCTGGCGGAGCTGTTTGTGGGCAAGAGCGGGATCTTTGACCACAGGTGGAGCGCCGGCGGTCAGACGGCCCGCATCTACCGGACGGAAGTGGTCCGGGAGGAGGGGATACGCACGGCGCTGGGAGAGCCCGCCTGCTATCTGAAGGGGTACGCCTACATGGTGCGGACCCAGGGAAACCAGGACCTGATCGCGGAGATCGAAGGGGGTATCAAGCGGGAGGTCAGCGTGGGCTGCGCGGTAAAGCGGGCAGAGTGCTCCATCTGCGGGTCGGACATGGGCAGGTGCGCCCACGAGAAGGGAAAGCGGTACGACGGCAGGCTGTGCTGCGCGCGTTTGCTGGAGGCCACAGACGCTTTCGAGTTCTCCTTTGTCGCAGTGCCCGCCCAGCCCAGGGCTGGAGTGATGAAGCGGGCCGGAGGGAGCCCTTCGCTGAAGCAGCTGGCGCTGGGAGAGCCCGCCGCCGCAGCCGAGCTGGAAGATCTGGAGCGGGCGGCCGAGCTGGGGCGCCGCTATCTGACGGGACTGCGGAACGAGGTGGTCCGGCTGGGCCTGCTGGCGGAGCGCCAGGTAGGGGCGGAGACCCTCCGGCACATCGCGGACCGGCTGGAGGAAAAGGAGCTGCTGGAGTTGCGGGAGAATTATCAGCGGCGGGCGGCGGAGCGCTACCCCATCGCCCCGCAGCTGTCCTACGGTAACGGGGACGGGATGCCGGAGCGGCCGGACGGGGCTTTTTTGATCTGACGGCGGGGCCGTCTTTACAAAATAAATCGGGAGGGATCGGGAATGAACAAGGTTTCCTTTGAGGAGATCGGCGCAGTGGCGGCCACCTTTTTCGCCCAGAAGGAGGTCAAGGCAGGACAGGTGGTGAAGATGACGGGCAACGGCCAGGTGGGGCCCTGCTCGGCCGGGGACAAGTTCTGCGGCGTGGCCCTGTCCAATGAGAACGGGTGCGCCGGCGTACAGGTGAAGGGATTCTGCCCGGTGGCGGTGACGGGCTCCATCGATTTGGGGTGGAACGTGCTGGCGGCGGATGGGGCCGGCGGTGTCCAGACGGCGACCGCCGGGGCCGAAGAGTCCCCATCTGGGGTGGAGTGTCTGGTGGTCAGTACGGACACGGCGGGCAAGCGCGCCGTGATCTGCCTGTGAGACAGAGAGGAGAGAGCTGAGATGGCCTATTGCTACGACAATCTGAAGCTGGAGAAGGGGATGTATCATGAGGCGGGGCGGTCCTTCACTCAGGTGCTGGAGAGCCGGGACCCCTCGGAGCAGTACCGGGGTACCGCCCTGGAGGGGCTGGATGCCTTTCAGCGGCAGCTCAAGCGCTTTGATATCAAGGTGAAGGGGACGGGCAGCGACGTGGTGGAAAAGTTCTTCCGCACTGCCGACTCCGCCGTGCTGTTCCCGGAGTATATCGCCCGCTCGGTGCGCCAGGGTATGGAGGAGACGGACCTGCTGCCCCAGCTCACCGCCGCGGTGACACGGTTCGACGGCATGGACTACCGCTCCATCACCTCCGAGGCGGGAGGCGAGGAGAAAGAGCTGCGCCGAGTAGACGAGGGGACAGAGATCCCCAGCACCACGGTCAAGGTGCAGGAGAATCTGGTGAAGCTGAACAAGCGGGGCCGGATGCTGGTGGCCAGCTATGAGGCGGTGCGCTGCCAGAAGCTGGACCTGTTTTCCGTCACGCTGCGGCAGATCGGCGCCCACATCAGCCGAATGCATCTGGAGGACGCCATCCAGGTGCTGATGGAGGGGGATGGGAACGGCAACGCCGCCCCGGTGGACAGCACGGCAACGGAGGACACGGTGACCTATGAGGACCTGGTGGACTTCTGGGCCAAGTTCGACCCCTATGAGATGAACACCCTTCTGGTGGGCAACGACGTGATGGTGAAGATGCTCAAGCTGGAGGAGTTCCAGAACCCGCTCACTGGGCTGAACTTCCAGGGCACCGGCAGGCTGTCTACCCCCCTGGGGGCCAGCCTGCTGCGCACCTCCGCCATGCCTGCCGGGACCATCATCGGCCTGGACCGGCGGTTCGCCCTGGAGATGGTGCAGGGCAGCGATGTGCTGGTGGAGTACGACAAGCTCATCGACCGGCAGCTGGAGCGGGCGGCCATCACCACTATCAGCGGCTTCGCCAAGCTGTTCCAGGGCGCGGCCCGGGTGCTGGAGCTGTGATGGAGGAACAGATCCTGGCCTTTGTGGAACTGATGGGGGGGCGCGGGAATGAGGAGCTGCTCCGCCCCCTGTGTCAGGCAGCGGAGCGGGAGATGGCGGGCCGGCTGAGGGAGGGGCTGTCCCCCGAGGCATGCGGGCCCGCCTTCCCGGTGGCCGCAGCCTGGCTGGTGCTGGCCGGACTGGAGGCAGGGACGGACGGCGTGACCTCCTTTTCCGCTGGCGACCTGACGGTACATACCGGAGGAGACGGGGCGGGAGCCATGCGACGCCAGGCGGAGCGGCTGATGGCCCCCTATTTGGCGGACGGATTTGCCTTTCGGGGGGTGCTGGGGTGAGAGTGGACACCATTTCCGCCCTGCTGGACCGGTATGGGCAGTGTGTGACGCTTTACCGCGGCGGCGTGGAGGCGGGAAGAGAGGTGCGGGCCTTCCTCCAGCCCCTGCGGGAGGCGGGGAGGGAACAGGCCCGCCCCTCCCCCCTGGGGCTGCGGCGGGAGGACCGGTATCTGATGCTGGGGGAGCCGGACGTCCCGGCGGCCCCCGGGGACCGGGTGGTGTGGCGGGAGAGCGGCTATGAGGTCCGCACCGCCCACCCCATCTATCTGGGGGAGCGGCTGTCCCACTGGTGGGCAGTGCTGGCCCCCTGGGGCAAGGAGGAGACATGAGCGGCGGACTGGAACAGATCCGGGAGGGGCTGACCGCCCACCTCAATGGGAAGGGTATCCGGGCAGTACCTGCCTGGAGCGGGACGGCGCGGACGTTCCCCTGCGGGCCGGTGGCCGCAGTATCCCTGCGGGGGTGCCGCTGGGGCCCGGCCGGCTTTCAAGACTATCTGGGGGAGCGATATGACCCGGAGGCGGGGCGCTGGGAGGAGCTGTATGGGCGCAGGGTGAAGCTCACCTTCGGTCTGGACCTGTACGGGGAGCGGGCGCAGGGGGACCAGGCACTCCAGGCGGCCTTCGATTCCCTGGCGGGGGCGCTCCATCGGGAAGGTCCCCCGGGGATGCGGCTGCTGGAGCTCTCCTGCGGGGAGACGGAGTATGACCAGGGAGGGCAGCTGCTGAGGCGGCCGGTGGAGGCGGTATATGAGGCGTGCCTCTATGCTGCGGCGGAGCCGGGCGGCCTTTTCCAGGACTTTGAGATCAGAGGAGGATTGGAGCCATGAGCGTGACCACACATGAGCGGCCGGGGGTGTATTCGGAGTATGATGCCTCCTCGGTGGTGCAGGGCAGACAGGGGCGAAAGATGGTGGGGATGGCTGCCATCCACGCCACGGCCCCGGCAGGGGTGCCCCAGACGGTGACCAGCTACGAGGGCGCGCTGATCGCCTTCGGCAGCACCGGGGGGCAGGATATGACAGAACTGATCCGGCTGGCACTGAAGAACGGGGCGACCGGCGTGGTGGCGGTGCCGGTGGCGGACGAGGAGGGTTATGAGGCGGCATTTGCCGCCCTGGCGGCGATGGACGATATCGGAGTGGTCATCTGTGACAGCGTGGACCGGGAGGTGCAGCAGTCCCTGCGGGACAGCGCCGCCGCCGCCTCTGCCGCCCGCCGGGAGAGGATCGCGGTGGCCGCCGGCGGGGCGGGCGAGACGGTGACAGAGCTGCTGGAGCGGGCCAAGGCGCTGAACAGCGAGCGGGTGGTGCTGGTGGCCCCCGGGGGCACCGACGAGGAAGGGAAAGCCGTCTCCGGCCTCTCCCTGGCCGCAGCTGTGGCCGGGGCTATTGCCGGGACAACCGACCCCGCCCTCCCCCTGGGGGGCGCGGTGCTCAGCGGACTGTATGGGCTGGAGACAACCTATGGGGACAACGACCTGGACCTGCTCATCCGGGGCGGCGTGACTCCGGCAGAGCGGACGGGTGGGGTGACCTCGGTGGTGCGGGGAGTGACCACACGAACCACTACCGACGGGACGGCGGACACCACCTGGAGAGAGCTGTCCACCATCCTGGTGGTGGACGACGTGATCCCCGGCATCCGCTCCGCCCTGCGCAGCAAGTTCCACCGGGCCAAGAACACGGAGCAGAGCCGGGGGGCCATCCGCTCCCAGGTGGTGCTGGAGCTGGAGAACCGAAAGGAGCGGGAGATCATCTCCGGCTATGACAATGTGGCGGTGTCCGCCGACCCGGACAACCCCACGGTGTGCCAGGTGGAGTTCTCCTTCTCGGCGGCCCAGGGGCTGAACCAGATCTGGCTGACGGCCCACATCACCGTATGACAGGCCGCCGGCAAAGGACAGACAGTGAGGAGGGAGCAGAGTGAGTATCGCAGGATTTCCCACCAGCAGCGACATCTATCTGGAGGTGGATGGAGTCAAGGTGGCAGTGGTGCAGAGCTATTCCGCCAAGGCCAGCAAGACCAGCTCGGCGGTGGAGGCCTTTGGAGAGAGCGAGCCGGTGGCCACGGTGCCGGGCCAGACCAGCCATGTGCTGGAGCTGACCCGGTTGTACGCCACCGACGAGGCCATCCGGGACGGCATCGACTTTTACGGGCTGAGCGGTTTCTCTCTGGTGATCTGCAAGCCGGACCGAAAGATCATCTATTCCGACTGCCAGTGGAGCAGCATCAGCGAGGCGGGCACCCTGGGTGCCATGGTGGTGGAGAAGGTGACCATCGTGGCCTCCAAGCGCATTGAGACGGGGGTGTGATAGTGGTGTGGTCGATTTTGGCGGGCGCAGACCGCATGGAACTGGAGAATGGCATGGAGCTGAGGCTGCTGTCCGCCCTGGAAGTTCTGGAGGCCCGGCGGGAGGCGGCCCAGCTGGCGGAGAGCCAGGGGGAGCGGGCCCTGTGCTCCAACGCATGCCTGCTGGCCCGGGCGCTGGAGAGCGGAGAAAAGCCGGTATTTGACAGTGGACGGGCGGTGCTGGCAGGGCTGACGGTGAGTGAGATCGCCGCTCTGGCCGGGCGGTGGAGAGAGTTCGACCGGAAGGAGAACCCCTCCGCCGCAGGAACAGCGGAGGAGTTGGAAAACGTAAAAAAAAACTAGCCGGCAGCCCCGGGGATCGCCTGCGTTGGAAGGTGCTGAAGCAGTTCGGCGCTCTGCCCACCGAGAGGCGGGCCAGACAGATGAAGGAGCGGGACTACCTGTGGTGCCTGCTCAACCAACTGCTAGATGACCAGGAGGAGCTGGATCAGCTGTGCCCCACATGCCGGGCGGAGGCGGAGCAGGAGCGGTGCCCCGGCTGCGGGGCGCTGATCCAGGCTTCCGGGGTGAACCCCTCCTTTGACATGGAGCGGTTTCGACGGCTGAAGGAGGGCGAGGGCACTTGAGAGACTATCTGGAGGAGCTGCTGGCCGGGACGGAGGACGCGCTGGACCAGGCGGAGGCAGAGTGGACGGAGGGGGTCTCCCCTCCCCTGCCCCGCCGATCCAGGGAGCGGCCGGAGGCGGCGGGCGGCCCGGCGGAGCCGGAGAGAAGCGCCGGGGCCGAAGAGGCGGCCGGGGGTGGGGAAAACTGGATTGAAACAGAGCTGGAGGGGCAGTCTCGATCCAGAGAGACAGGGGCGGTTCTGGAGTCCGGGGAGCGGGCGGAACAGCCGGAAGGTCCGGCAGGGCTGAGGGCGGTCCTGTCCGACCGCCCACTGGAGGGGGATGAGGCGTCCACCTTGTCCTGGCTGCTGTGGGCCGGACGGCAGGGGCGTGCCGTCCCTCGGGAGCGGAGTCTGGGGAGACCCGAGGCGGGGGCCGGGACTGTGCCGGAGATCCGGGGGGAGGAACGCGCCTCCCTCTGGGAGACAGAGGGGGTGGCGGGCACCCGACGGCTCCAGGCCGCCATGGAACTGGCCCGGCGGGCAGCGGGGTACCGCCGGGAGCCCAGAGCAGACCGGGCGGGGCCGGTCTCCCTTCGGCCAGGATCGGATGAGCCGCTTCTCCGGGAGCATGACTCCGCACGGACGGTGGACCGGATCTTTCGCCGGGATGCCCGGCGGTACGACGGGGGCTTTGCCCTGTTCTGAGAGGAGGATCTCCATTGAAGCTGGCGCCCATGCGCTACAAGGACTATGTGTGGCCCCACAACCCAAGGGTGTACTCCATCGACTATGAGCGGAAGATGGCGGTGAACAAGGTGCCCTTCGGCACCTACCATCTCCAGGACCTGGGCCGGACCCGCCGGGTGATGCGGGGAGAGGGGGAATTTGCCGGAGAGGGGGCCTATTCCCAGTTCGGCCTGCTGGCCAACACCTTTTATGACCCAGGGCCGGGGCTGCTGATCCACCCCCTCTGGCAGACGGCCAGTGCCTATTTTGTGGAGCTGCGGCTGGAGCAGGAGCCCAGACCGGACTATGTGCGTTACTCCTTCGCTTTCTGGGAGGCCAGCGGCCTGTACAGCGGAGCGGTGCAGGAGGTCACCCGGACCGGAGAGGCGGCATCCGGCGGGAGCGGCGGAGTGCTGAGCCACACGGTGGAGCAGGGGGACACACTGTGGGCAATCTCGGCCCGATACGGGGTGGGGATGACGGAGCTGCTGGCCCGAAATCCCCAGATCCGCGATCCAAACCTGATCCTGCCGGGAGAGAAGGTGACAGTCCGGTGACAGCCTATGTGACCACGGCGGCAGGCCGGACCTTTCAGCTCCCCGTTCCGCTGTCCTGGGAGCTGAACTATACTGCCGGGGTGCCCAGCGACAGCTTTTGGGTGCGCTGTCCCTGGCAGGCGGGCCAGGGCACGGACCCGGCGGAGTGGGTCCGATTCTCCGCAGCGGAGGCGGGCGAGACAGTGTTTTCCGGGGTGGTGGACGAGTGCGAGGTGAACCAGGGGGCGGAGGGCCTGCGGCTGGAGGTATCAGGCCGGGGGATGGCCGCCCTGCTGCTGGACAACGAGGCCCTGGGACAGGACTACGGGACCGCCACCCTGGAAGACATCCTGCGGGACCATGTGGCCCCCTATGGGATCGAATTGTCGGGAGAGGCCAGCCTGCCAGCGGTGAGCCCCTTCTCCGTGTCCACTGGGAGCAGCGAGTGGGCGGTGCTCTATGAGTTCGCACAATACTGCGGCGGTGTGTGTCCCCGCTTTGACCGGGCAGGGCGGCTGGTGCTGAAGGGGTGGACCGAAGTGGAAAATCTGGCCATAAGCGATGCCACACCGGTGACCAGCCTGACGGTCCGAGACCGGCGGTACGGGGTGCTCTCCCAGATCCTGGTGCGGGACAGGGTGCGCCAGACGGTGGAGCAGGTGGAGGCCACTGACTTTCTCCGGATGGGCGGCAGGTGCCGCCGGGTGATGACCATGCCGGGGCGGAGCAGCTATCAGGCCATGCGGTACAGCGGACAGTTCCAGCTGGACCGCTCCGCCGCGGAGCTGGTCCGGATGGAGGCGGTGGTGCCGGTCCTGTTCTATGGAAAGCCGGGGGACCTGGTGCGGATACAGAGGTCCGACTGGGACCGAAATGGCAGCTGGCGGGTGGTGGAGGCCTCAGTACAGGCGGACGAGGCAGGGGGACGGACCCGGCTGGAGCTGGCGGTCCCCGACGTTGTGATATGAGGTGAGCGAAATGTGGACATCAGACCGGAGAAAAACACGGCAGGCCGGTGAGAGCTGGGTGGACTGGGGAGAAGTGACCCTGGAGGGGGACCCGGCAGGGGCCTATCTGGACGGTGAGCGGCGGCAGCTGGCGGTCTATGGGCCAGGCGGCTACTGCTGGAAGCCGGCCCTGGGGGACCGGGTCCTGGTGCTGAAGGCGGGACAGGGGGGCGAGTCCCCCTGCGTCGCCGGGAAGCGGCAGGGGGAGGCAGAGACGCTGGGCGCTGGGGAGGTGTCCATCTCCAGCAGCGGGGCGGAGAGCGGGCTGCTCCTGCGCACGGACGGCCGTCTGGAGCTGAACGGTCAGGTAATGGTGAACGGCCAGTCGCTGAACGGCCTGATCCGGCAGATCGTGCTGGCAATCCTGGGAGGCGGGTGAAGGGGATGGAGCTTCAGATCCAAAACGGAGACTATGTGCCCGACGGACTGGGAGGCTTCCGCCGGCTGACCGGGGGCGAGGCCCTTTTGCAGCGGGTCCTGTTCCGCCTGGTCCCGCGGCGGGGGGCTTTCCCCTTTATGCCGGAGCTGGGCAGCCGCCTCTATCTGGTGCTCCGGGAGAAACCGGCAGCCCGCCAGGCGCTGGCGGAGCAGTATGTGGCGGAGGCCCTGGCTGGAGAGAGCGGACTGCGGGTGACAGAGGTATCGCTGGCCCAGGAGGGGGACCGGGGCCTGCTGACTGTCCGGCTGGACTGGCAGGGAGAGGCACTGGCCGTCCAGACGCTGCTGTGAGAGGGGGAGCGGAATGAAGGAGCTGGAAGAGATCTATCAGGAGATGCTGGACTGCTTTGCCCAGAGGACTGGGCTGGAGGCGGCGGAGAGCTGCGATCTGGCGGTGCGCTTCTACGCGGTGGCGGCCCAGGTGTACGCCCTGTACGCCCAGGCGGACTGGGTGCTCCGGCAGTGTTTTCCCCAGACGGCGGCGGGAAGCTGCCTGGACAGCCACGCCCAGCTGCGGGGGCTGAGCCGGAAGCAGGCCACCGCCGCGGAGGGGAGCATCCGGTTTTCTGTGGCGCAGGCGGCGGATACGGACCGGCCTATCCCCGCCGGGACCGTTTGCATGACCCCGGGGCTGATCCGGTTCGAGACGGCACAGGCGGCGGTTCTGGAGGCGGGGGCGTCCTGGGTGGATGTGCCCGCCCGGGCGCTGACGCCGGGCAGTGCGGGCAATGTCCCGGCAGGGGCGGTGACCGCCATGGCGGCCGCGCCGGTGGGGATCGCCGCCTGCACCAACCCCGCCCCCTTTGCCGGCGGCGGGGACGAGGAGGGGGACGAGGGCCTGCGCCAGCGGGTGCTTAGCACCTTCCGGCGGCTGCCCAACGGGGCCAACGCCGCATTTTACGAGCAGGGGGCCCTCTCCTTTGACCAGGTGGCCGCGGCGTCCGTACTGCCCCGGAGCCGGGGCAGGGGTACGGTGGACGTGGTGGCGGCCACCCTGGAGGGGATGCCGGACGAGGAGCTGCTGGGCCAGCTGACGGACTATTTCCAGCAGCGAAGGGAGATCGCGGTGGATGTGTTGGTGCGGGCCCCGGAGGCGGTGACGGTGGATGTGGCGGTCAAGATCGACGGGGGCGCGGACCAGGCGGGGGCCGCAGAGCGGGTGAAGACCGCCCTGCGGCAGTGGTTCACCGGAGAGCGGCTGGGGCAGGATGTCCTCCGGGCCCGGCTGGGAAGCCTGATCTTCGGCTGTGAAGGGGTAAAAAACTACGAGCTGACGGCGCCTCCAGAGGACCTGTCCTTAGAGCCCGACCAGCTTCCAGTGCTTGGGACCCTGACGGTGGAGGCAATGCAATGAGCTACGGGAGATATTTGCGGGAGCTGCTGGCCCCGCTGAGGCTCTATGATCTGGAGGCCCCCTTCAACGGCGGGGAGCTGAATGTCCAGGGCGGGGCGCTGGACGGGGTGGACACCTGGCTGGCGGAGCTGCGGCGGGAGAGCACGCTGGCGGAGGCGGAGAGCTGGGGGCTGGAGCGGATCATCGCCCTGCTGGCCCGGCGGCCGGTAGCGGACACGCCGACGGGGATGCGGAAAGCCCTGGCTGCGCTGATGCGGATCGGCGGGGACAGCTTCACCCTGGAGGCCATCAACGCCACCATCTCCGGGTGCGGCGTCCATGCCCATGTGGAGGAGAAGGAGATCCCGGGAGAGGTGGCGGTCTCCTTCCCTGATATTCCAGGCATCCCAAAGGGATTTAAGGAGATCCGGGAGATCATTGAGGATATCCTGCCAGCCCACCTGGGGATCGAATATGTCTTCTGGTATATTACATGGGAGGAACTGGAGAGAAAGATCTCCTGCTGGGCGGAGATCGAAGAGCGCCAGCTGACCTGGGAGCAGCTGGAGACGCTGGTGGATGAAACAGAGGAGTGGGCGGGGACCTGACAGTCCCCGCCCACTCCTCTGTCTGGGTCAGGTGCTCTGCTCCCTGAGCAGTTCCTCCAGAAATCGAGACATCTCCAGGACCAAGCTGTCGCAGTGGTCCTTGCGCAGCTCTCCCCGTTCCTTGGAAGCCCGGAGCAGGTCGGCGCAGTCCAGCGCGCCGTGACGTGTCCGGAAGTCTCGGAGCAGTGCGGTGGACTGCTTCTCATCGCAGCCCAGCAGGCCCAGCACCATCAGAGCGCCGCTCACCGCGCCGCAGGTGGAGCCGTGACGCATCCCGGACCCAAAGTGGGCCCCCAGAGCATTGGCCTGTTCCGGCGTGAGTCCCAGCCGGTCGGCAAAGGTCACCAGGACCGCCTGACAACAGTTGTAGTGGACCGCAGGGTCTGCCCGGAGTGCCCGGGCCTTTTCAACATAGTCCATTTCAAGTTTTCCTCCCACAATAAATCACGATGGCCTGCCGGTCACCGGTCCAGCACCATCTGGTCGTAGCGCAGGTACTGGAAGCCGCACTTCTCATACAGATGGGCGGCCCCCTGGTTCATCTGGGTGACCTCCAGACGGAAGCGGCGGCTGTCCGAGTACTGGGTAAAGATCCACTCCAGGACCTGCCGGCCCAGGCCGCGGCCACGGAACTCCGGCAGGAGATAGACCTCCTCAATGAAGACGCAGGTCCCGCCCACCTCCGCGGAGTAACACAGGGTGACATACAGATAGCCCGCCAGCCGGCCTTCCTCGAAGATCAGGGTGCCCCGGAGCAGGGGCTCATTCCCGGCAGCAGCCAGAAAGGACCGCTCCACGATCTCCCGGGGGACCGGGTGGTCTACCGCGTTGGACCGGTAGAAGGCATCCACCATGGGCAGGACGGTGTCCCGGTCGTCCAGTGTCATATCGCGAAAGGTCAGCATAGCGATCCTCCTTTGTTTCATTGTCTGCTATTATAATATCACAGAAAAATTTTTTCAACCGGAGGTGGGCAAAACATGGACCTCCGGCGTCTAATGGTCAAAAAGGGAGGGATGGAGCATGACGGAACAGGAATTCGCCCTCCGGGCCCAGGACCAGCGGGGTCGGCTCTACCGCACAGCCTTCCTCTACCTAGGCGGGGAGCACGCTGCGGTGGACGCGGTGGACGAGGCGGTGTACCGCGCCTTCCGGGACCGCCGGAAGCTGCGGCAGCCCGAGTTCTTCGAGACCTGGCTGACCCGGATCCTCATCAATGTGTGCAAGGACGAGCTGCGCCGCCGCCGCAGAGAGTGCCGGGTCTGCGTCCCGCCGGAACCGGAGGCGGAGCACATGGATGCCCTCTCCCTGCGGGAGGCGGTGCGGGCGCTGCCGGAAGAGCTGCGATCCGTGATCGTCCTGCGGTACTTTACCGGCCTGACGCTGGAGGAGACAGCCGCCGCCCTGGAGATCCCCAGGGGGACGGTATCCTCCCGCCAGCGGCGGGCCCTGGAGCTTCTCAGGCTGGACCTGACAGACGGACAGGAGGTGGGGTCATGAACCGGAGAGAGGAATACTGGGTGCTGACGGAACAACTGCGCCGGGAGCCCCCGGAACTGGAGAGCGCGGTCCGGCGAGGGATGGAGCGCGCCAGGCGGAGGCGCCGGCGGCCAGCGGAGCTGCTGGCCGGACTGGCTGGTGTGTGCGCCGCTTTCGTGGTGATGGTGAACGCCTCCCCGGCCTTTGCCATCTCCTGCGCCAAGGTGCCGGTCCTGCGGGAGCTGGCCGCGGCGGTGGCCTTCTCTCCCAGCCTGCGGGCGGCGGTGGAGCACGACTATGTGCAGTATATCGGCCGGACAGAGGGGGCGGACAGGATCTCCGTTACTGCGGAGTATGTCATCGCCTCCCCAGCCAGGGCACACCTGTTCTATTCTGTGGAGGGCGGCGGCCGGGTGTCCTGGGAGCTCCAGACGCCGGACGGCACCCCCCTGGAAGGATACAGCTCCGCCCAGTACAGCGGAACGGCCGGAGAGGCGGAGGAATTGCGGCACACGGAGTTCCATTTCAGCCGGGGGGAACTCCCGGAGGAGTTCCTGGCCGTGTGCACCGTGGAACCGGCCGGACCAGCAGGGGAAGCGGAAAACAGGGCCCCGGCAGTGGACGGGTCTGGAGAGGCCGGAGAGCCGGCGGAGGGGGAAGCTGTGGCCCTCACGTTCCCCATCCAGCTGGACCGGGACAAGATGGCCGGTCCCAAGACGGTGGTGATGGACACCTGGGTGGAGACGGACGGCCAGCGGCTGAAGGTGGACCAGCTGGAGGTCTACCCCACCCACACGGAGATCCATCTCCAGGAGGACCCGGAAAATACCTGCTGGCTGGCGGGGGCCGAGTTTGCCTTTGTAGACGGGAACGGACAGGAATACGACACGGGGGACGGGTACATCACTGCCACCGGCGGGGAGGATTCCCGCTCCATGCTCCACTATTACCGGCAGAGCCTGTATTTCCTGGAGGGACAGGAGATGACCCTCTCCATCCGGAGGCTGAAATGGCTGGACAAGGAGCAGGAGTGGGCGGACATCGACCTGGCCGCCGGAACCGCCTGCGGACTGCCGGAGGGGACTGAGCTGCTTCAGGCCTGCCGGGAAGGGGACCGCACCATCCTGCTTTTCCGGCAGGCGGAGGGAGGGCCGGACGCCCCCTTCACCTTCCTCTTTCGGGACCCGGAGGGGACGGAGCACACATTCGACGGCGTGACCACCTCTGGGACAGCGGAGGAGGTGGACGGGAGGAAGCATGTCGAGTATCTGTATCACATCCAAAACTGTGCCTGGGATCGCATCCAGATCCAGCTGGCACATACAGAGACGGCGGACCATGAAGACCTGAACATCCCCTTTGTCCTGCCGTGACAGACCGGGGCCGCGGCTTGAGCCGCGGCCCCGGTCTGCTGTTTTAGTTGAAGATGTCCGGCGTATCGGAGAACAGTGCCCGTACTCGCTCCAGCACAGGGCGGTTTTCCCCCAAGGCCAGGCGGGGGTCGGCGGAGAGCAGGTCCCGTGCCGCCTGCTGAGCCTCGCTGAGCAGGCGCATATCCCCGGAGAGATCGGCCAGCCGCAGGGTGGGCAGGCCATGCTGGCGGCGGCCGAAGAAGTCGCCAGGGCCCCGTAGCTTCAGGTCCTCCTCAGAGATCTTGAAGCCGTCTGTGGTGGAGGCGAAGACCCGCAGACGGGCCAAGGTGTCCGGGCTGCGGTTGGAGGTGAGGAGCACGCAGTAGGACTGGTGCCGGCCCCGGCCCACCCTGCCCCGGAGCTGGTGGAGCTGGCTGAGGCCGAAGCGCTCTGCGTTTTCGACGATCATAAGGGCGGCGTTGGGCACGTCCACCCCCACTTCGATGACGGTGGTAGACACCAAGACCTGGAGCTCCCCACTGGCGAAGGCGGACATGACGGCCTCCTTCTCCCGGGGCTTCATCTTACCGTAGAGCAGCCCCACCCGCAGCTGAGGAAAGATCTGCTCCTGGAGCTGCCGGGCGTAGACCTTCACCGCCTTCAGGTCCATCAGGCCGGGCGGGGCCCCGTCCCCGGTGCTCTCCTCCACCGCAGGGCAGACGATATAGGTCTGCCTGCCCTCTCCGGCCTGTTTGCGGACAAAGTTGTACATCCGCTGACGCTTGCTCTCCCCCACCACAAAGGTCTGCACCGGGACGCGGCCCGGGGGGAGTTGGTCAATGACGGACACGTCCAAGTCACCGTAGATGATCAGCGCCAGGGTGCGGGGGATGGGGGTGGCGGACATGACCAGCACGTGGGGGGAAGAGGACTGCGGTGCCGCCCCTTTGGCGGCCAGCGCCGCCCTTTGGGCCACGCCGAACCGGTGCTGCTCGTCAGTGATGACCAGCCCCAGGCGGGCGAAGTCCACCCCCTGAGACAGCAGGGCCTGGGTGCCCACCGCCAGGTCCACCTCCCCGGAGCGCAGGGCGGCCCGGGCCGCCCGCTTTTCAGCCGCGGTCATGGAGCCGGTGAACAGGGCCACCCGGACGCCGGCTGGGGAGAGCAGCTGGTTCATGGTGCGGTAATGCTGCTCAGCCAGCACTTCGGTGGGCGCCATCAGCGCGGACTGCCAGCCGCTTTGGGCGGCCAGCCAAGCCCCCCAGGCGGCCACCGTGGTCTTACCGGAGCCCACGTCCCCCTGGACCAGCCGGTTCATGGGGCGGCCAGAGGCCAGGTCCCGGGCGGTCTCCTCCATGGCCCGCCGCTGGGCCTGGGTGGGTGCGAAGGGGAGCAGGGCACAGAACGCCTCCAAGGGGCGGGGGGCAAACACCGCGGCGGAGCACTGGCTGTCCCGGCGGTCCTTCAGAAGGGTCAGGCCGGCGGAGAGGTAGAACAGCTCCTCGAAGGTCAGCCGCCGCCGCGCCTGCTCCAGGGCGTCAAAGTCCTCCGGGAAATGGATGTCCCGGCAGGCCCGCTCCGCCGGGACCAGCCGGTGCGCGGCCCGAAGGCTGGCCGGGAGGGATTCTGCCCCCTGGCCGGCGCACTGCTCTACTGCCTGGCGGATCAGGGAGACCATCAGATGATTGGAGATCCCCGCAGTCAGGGGGTACACCGGCACGATGCGTCCAGTAAAGTCCCGGTCCCCTTCCCGCTCAAAGACCGGATTGACCATAGAGCGGCGGGAGCCCTGCTCCTGGATCTCCCCATAAAACACATACTCCTCCCCAGGCTGGAAGGAATTTTTCAGATAGGACTGGTTGAAGAAGGTGAGGTAGAGGGTGCCTGAGTTGTCTACCACCCTCAGCTTCACCAGCTCCATCCCCTTGCGGATGTAGGAGAGGACGGGGCGCTCCGCCGCAAGGGCGGAGACGCAGACCTTCTCCCCCAGCGGCGCAGCCCGAATGGACCAGATCCGGCGCCGGTCCTCGTAGTCCCGGGGGTAGTAGGTGAGCAGATCGGCGGCCCGAAGGATGCCCAGCTTCTCCAGTTTCTTGGCCCGGGCGGGCCCCACGCCCGGAAAATCCGTCACCGGTGTGTCCGGCGTGATGGTCATGCGGCTCCCCCCTCCCTTTTTTTCATGCGGCATGGCCCGGCCTGTCAGCCGGACAGGATGTGCCTATTTTACCACAGCGAGGAGGAAAAAAGCAAAGGAAATGGAAGCGGCCACTTTTGCCCTGACTGCGGGGGAATCCCCCTTGAAAATCATTTTAATTCCGCTTATGATGGGTCAAAACAGCCGCAGGGCGGAACAGAAAGGGAGGATCACCATTGAATATGGAAGAAATGGAGGCTGTTGAGATCGCCTATCTGCGCAGGACAGGCCCCTACGGCCCGGAAAACCGACAGCTGATGGAGCGCCTGAAGGTATTCCTGAAGGAGCGGGGCAGGATGGGGTCCGGGACCGTCCTGCTGGGGATCGCCCTGGACGATCCCAGCAGAACTCCGCCGGACCGGTGCCGGTATGATGTGGGCATCATCATCCGAGAGGGGGAGCGGCTCCCACTGGACATCCGCAGGGTCCGGGGCGGACGGTACGCCGTCTTTGAGATCCCTCATACGGAGCGGGAGGTCTCCCGGTTCTGGGAAGATCTGGAGCGCCTGACCGCCGGGCTGCCGGTGGACCGCGCCAGCCCCGTTTTGGAGCGCTACTCTGCCGAAAAGGTGGCCCTGCACCGGTGTGAGTTCTGCATCCCTCTGAAGTGAGCATAGGCCGTACCGCCGGAGGAGGGAACGTGCCGCTCTTGCCATCAGGGGAGGGGCTGGGGTATAATCAATATCATCTGTCTTTTGAAAAAAGGAGGCTCCCCCATGGCTGAGTATATTCTGAATTTGCTGCCGGTGACCGAGGAGGAAAAAGCTGCCTTTCAGGCGGCAGCCCCCCGGGCCGTCCACGTCTGCGCCGGGCGGCGCACTGTGACAGCGGAGCAGCTGGAACAGGCCACCATCCTTTTCGGGTGGCCCCGGCCCGCCGACCTGAGCCGCGCCCCCCGCCTGAAGTGGTTCCAGTCCATGTGGGCGGGGACCGACGAGTATCTGGCCCCCGGCGTCCTGCCGGAAGGGGTGGTCCTCACCTCCTCCGCCGGCTCCAACAGCCAGTCGGTGGCGGAGCACGCCCTGGCCTGCCTGCTGGCCCTGTGCCGCCGCCTCCCCCAGTGCCGGGATCAGCAGCGGGAGCGGCTCTGGACGGACCCAGGAAAGATGAAGACCCTCTCCGGTGCCACCGTCCTGGTGGCGGGGGCGGGACACATCGGCTCCTGGTTTGCCGGACTGTGCCGGGGGCTGGGTGCCCATACTGTGGGGCTGAAGCGGGATGTCTCCCGGCCGGTGGAGGGCTTTGATCGGCTGGCGGTGATGGAGGAGCTGGACGGCCTGCTGCCCCAGGCCGACGTGGTGGCCCTGATGCTGCCCCACTCCCCCCAGACGGAAGGACTGATGGACGCGCGGCGGCTGCGGCTGATGAAGGAGGACGCCATCCTGCTGAGCATGGGGCGGGGCTCCGTGCTGGATCAGGAGGCGCTGGCGGCCGTCATGGGAGAGGGACGCCTGTGGGGCGCCGCCCTGGATGTCACGGTCCCAGAGCCCCTGCCCCAGGACAGCCCCCTGTGGACGATCCCCAATTTGATCATCACCCCCCACTCCGCGGGCGGGATGCGCCTGGAGGTCACCCGGGCCAACTGCGTCCGGCAGGCGCTGGACAACCTGAATCGCTGGCAGGCTGGGAAACCCCTGGAAAATCTGGTGCGGAGATAGAAACAAACTGAGGCGCGCTGATGAATCAGCGCGCCTCCCTGTTTTTAGAAAAGTGGACCAGTCAGTCCCTTCCCATGGGCGCGGCCCGGTCAGCCCAGCAGCAGGGCCGCCGGGAGCAGGACGGCCAGAAAGAGCAGGTTGGCCCCGGTAAAGAAGAGAAGATAGGCTCCCCGCTTCTGGGGGTGCTCCCGGACGAAGAACTTATAGGAGATCAGGCTAGCCATGGAGGCGATCAGGGTCCCCAGCCCGCCCAGGTTGGTCCCCACGATAAGGGCATCCCACTCCGAGGTGAAGCCGGAGAGGAGCAAGGCGGCGGGCACGTTGCTGATGACCTGGCTGGCGCACACGGCGGTGACCAGCTCGTGGCCGGAGATGGCCTGCTCCAGCAGCGAGCGGAAGGCGGGTACGCGGCCCATGTTTCCAATAAAGACGAAAAATGCGGCGAAGGTGAGCAGCAGGGACCAGTCCACCCGGCGCAGCACCCGCCGGTCGGCAGCCAGGACACACACCACCACGGCGGCGGTGAGGAGCCACACCGGGAGCAGCTTGGCCACAGAGGAGACCGAGGCCAGGAACAGAAGCAGGTACATCCCGGTCCGACGCCGGCGCAGAGAGGGCTCCGCCCCGCCGGGGGCCAGACCGGCCAGGGGGGCGCTCCGCCCCGGCAGGAGACAGAGCAGCAGCATCAGGCCGGACAGAAGGGTGTAGGGCAGCATCAGGGCCAGAAAATCCCCCAGTCCCCGGCCGGACTGGGCGTAAAGATACAGGTTCTGGGGATTGCCGATGGGGGTGGCCATGCTCCCCAGGTTTGCAGCCACAGTCTGAAAGACCACCACCGGCACCGCCCGCTCCTCCCGTCCGGCCAGTGTCAGCACCTCCAGGGAAAAGGGGACAAAGGTGAGCAGGGCCACATCGTTGGTGATGGCCATGCTGGTGAAAAAGCACAGAAAGACCAGCACACACTCCAGCTGGCGGGCGCTCCTGACCCGGCAGAGCAGCTGCCGGCCCAGGCGGCTGAAGACCCCCAGCTCCCGCAGCCCAGCCATCACCGCCATCAGGCAGAACAGCTGGGCCATGGTCCTCCAGTCCACATAGGACAGATAGGCCCCGTCGGGCGGCACCCACAGCATGGACAGCAGAGCCAGCGCCGCGGCGGCGGACAGAACGGCTTCCCGCTTCATCAGGGAAAACAGACGGGCCAGGGATATCACAGTGCTCCTCCCTCCCCCGCCACCCCGGTCAGGTCAAAGGGGGGTGTATATTCCCGCTGGGCGCTGGTCCGCTCCTGGGTAAAGCCCTCCAGCCCCAGATTTGCCATATATTCCGCCGCCGCCCGCATCTCCCCGGCCCGGAGCCGCCGGTGGATCTCGGGAAATTCCGCCGACCGGCCCCAGGGGGTGTACTGGCTCATCAGGGAGAAGAGCACAGTCCCTGGGCCGAACTCCGCCGCCACCCAGTCCATCACTGCCTTGGCCTGACTGACCTGGCCGGGGAGGATCAGGTGGCGGATGACTACCCCGCGGGTAAGCAGGCCATCCCCGTCAAAGGCGCAAGGGCCGGTCTGGCGCACCATCTCCCGGATAGCGGCCTGGGCTGTCTGAGGATAGTCGGGGGCGCCGGAATACCGCCCTGCGGCGTCGCTGTCCAGATATTTCAGGTCGGGCAGATAGATCTGGATCTTTCCCTCCAAAGCCCGCAGGGTGTCTACCCGGTCGTATCCTCCGGAGTTCCACACCACCGGGACGGGCTGAGGGTGCTCCTCCAGCAGCCGTCCCACTACATGGGCGTAATGGGTGGGGTTGACGAAGTTGAGGTTGTGGGCCCCCTGGTCCACCAGCTCGCCGCAGATCCGGGCCAGCCGCTCAAGGGTGACCGCTTTCCCGAAGCCCCGGTGGCTGATCTCCTCGTTTTGGCAGAACACACAGCCCAGGGAGCAGCCCGAGAAAAAAATGGTCCCCGAGCCCCGGGTGCCGGAGATAGGGGGCTCCTCCCAGCGGTGGAGGGCAGCACGGGCCAGCACCGGCAGCTCCGGCATCCGGCAGCGGCCCAGCCCACGCACCTCTGTGCGCAGCGCCCCGCAGCGTCTGGGGCAGAGATCGCAGATCATGGCGTTTCCTCCTCCGGTCAAAAATGTCCCAGCCTCTCCTCCACCGCCCCTTGAAAGGGCTGGAAGGCGTTGGGGACGGCGTATTCCCGGGCCAGGGCAGCCCGGTCCGCCCAGACCCACCCCTCCGGCAGCGCGGGGGAGCCCGCCTCCGCCGCCAGGGCGGACATGCGCCACTCGATGTGGGTGAAGATATGCTTCCCCGTCCCAGCGCTCCGGAGGGAGGCGGGAGCAATGCCCCAGCGGGCCAGGGCGTCCCCGGCGGGAGAGAGCTCGTTGGGGTACTCCCACAGCCCGGCCAGAAGCCCCCGTCCCGGCCTGCGCCGCAGGGCCACCCGGTTTTCGTGGAAGATGAGAAAGACGGTGCGCTCCTCCACCCTCCGGGCCTTCTTGGCCGCCTTCACCGGCAGCTGGCCGGTCCGGCCGGTGAGGCGGGCAGTGCAGAACGCCCGGGCTGGGCAGAGGTCGCACAGGGGCGCCCCGTTGGGCAGGCAGACGGTGGCCCCCAGCTCCATCATGGCCTGATTGAAGTCGCCGGGGGCGTCCAGGGGGATGATCTCTGCCAGGGCGGCGGTCACCCGCTTTTTGGTGGCCGGCGCGGCGATGTCCCCCTCGTCTCCCGTGACCCGGGCAGCCACCCGCAGCACGTTGCCGTCCACCGCCGGGACGGGGAGGCCGAAGGCGATGGAGGAGATGGCCCCGGCGGTGTAGTCCCCCACGCCGGACAGGGCGCGGATCTCCTCATAGGTGGAGGGAAAGATTCCTCCGTGCTCCTCCATGATCTGACGGGCAGCCCGCTGCAGGTTTCGGGCCCGGCTGTAATAGCCCAGTCCCTGCCACAGCTTCATCAGTGCGTCCTCCGGGACGGCAGCCAGGTCGGCCACCGTAGGCAGAGCCTCCAGAAAGCGGCGGTAGTAGTCCAGCACAGCGGCCACCCGGGTCTGCTGGAGCATGATCTCCGACACCCACACCCGGTAGGGCGTGGGGTGGCTGCGCCAGGGCAGCACCCTGGCGTTCTCCCGGTACCACAGCAGCAGGGGGATGGGCAGCTCCTTCAGCTGGTCCATAGCATCCCCTCCTCTCTCATCAGATTCCCGGGCATTATACACCATGGGAAGAAAAAAGGCAACGGAACAGGGCCCGGTTCCCTTTTTACATTTGAATCGATGGGTTTTAACTCCATCGATTGTACCAAACATTGATGCAAACAGATAAATATGATAAAGTAAACAAAACAATAGATTGGAATTTGTGGAGCAGGATTTATAATGGCGAGGCATAATGTCGTGAGAAAGATAAAAAATCGAACAACGATTATACTTGTGATGCTTCTGATTTCAATTATGGTCAGTTGGGTGATTTGGGGAAATCTGTCGGTAGAAACAACCAAATTAACAGTAACATCTAAAGACTTGCCTGAAGCGTTTGACAAATTTTCTATTGCCCATATTTCGGATTTGCATAATGCAGAATACGGAAAAAATAATGAAAAGTTAATTGATATATTAGAGGCAGAAAGCCCAAATATAATCGCTATTACTGGGGATTTGATAGATTCTAACCATACAAATCTTGAAGTTGCATTATCTTTTGCTCAGCAAGCCGTAAAAATTGCTCCTTGCTATTTTGTCACAGGCAATCACGAGGCATGGATCGGCTCACAATACGAAGAGTTAAAGACATCATTACAAAATACAGGAATTACTGTTCTTCAAGATGAAGCCATCGAATTGAACTATGGTGATGTGTGTATTCAGCTAATAGGATTAAATGACCCTGATTTTTCAGAACGAGACCGTCTTTTATCGGAAAGTATTTTGGAAGCAAAACTTTCGCAGGTAGATATTAGCGATGGATTTACTATACTTTTATCACATAGACCCGAGTATTTTAATGTCTATCAAAATAAAAATATTGACTTAGTATTGTCGGGTCACGCCCACGGTGGACAATTTCGATTGCCATTGGGGGGAGGAGTTATTGCTCCAGGCCAAGGACTTTTCCCGAAATATGACGCAGGAGCCTATACAGAGAATGGAACAACTATGATTGTGAGCAGAGGTATTGGAAACAGTATCATTCCGGTGAGAATCAACAATCCACCGGAAATAGTTATTATAGAGTTGAACTGTGGATGAATAAGTCTGTATCCTGATTTTAAACATTAGCATCAGGAACACGAAAGAATGCGGGAGAATATATAAATTCTGCTTTATCAATTAGCTGCCAACTACGAATATACCTCCCACGTCATTTTGACGAAGGGAGGTTATTTATACCCAAAATCAGTCCAAAGGGTAAAAGGGAGGGGCCCGGAATCATTTTTGATCCCGGGCCCTGTGTTCAGGTCAGGCGGAGGATGCTGGCCGCCTCGATCATGGCGGCGGCGAACAGGAGCAGGAAGCCCAAAGCAAGGACCAGCCCATCCTGACGGGACAGGCGGATATCCCGCAGCCGTCCGGCGGTGGTCCGGCCCCCCAGGGTCTGGACGAAGGAGATGTCCGCCGTTCCCGAGGCGATGCAGCAGAAGGCGGACATCTCCACCATGCCGGAGGCCTCGCTGATATGGAGCATGCGCAGCAGCCGGGCCGCGAAAGAGGGCGCTTCTCCGCCCATTTGGAAGGACCAGGTGCCCACCATCAGCCCATAGAGCAGGAACAGCAGGAGGAGACAGGAGTAGCCGCAGGGGATCAGGGGACCCCCCTGCGGTCCCCTGGCGAAGAGGTTGGCCCCCACGAGGACGCAGGCAAAGATCAGGTTGAACCCGAAGATCTGGAGCCCGCCCACAAGGGGGCGGGAGGAGACCGCCCAGTTCCACAGGGGATTGGCATTTTTCAGGAGCCCCTCTGGGAGCAGAGGCCAGCTGAGGCAGGCCGCCGCCAGCGTCAGGGCCATGCCTGCCCCGAACAAAGCTGCCGCCCGGAGCAGGGCGTTGGGCTGGGTGATCCAGCGCCGGATCACATTCACGGCTCCTTCTCTCCTTTCTGATGGGTCAGCAGGCGCGCCATATCCTCCGGAAGGGGGAGGGTAAAGGACAGCTCCTGCCCAGTGACGGGCTGCCGGAGGGACAGCTGGGCGGAGTGGAGGGCAGGGCGGGAGATCAGGGAACGGTCCTCGTACCCGTAAAGGAAATCTCCTGTCAAGGGGCAGCCCAGAGAGGCCATGTGGACCCGGATCTGGTGGGTGCGCCCGGTGTCCAGCTCCAGACGGACCAGGGAACGCCCCCCGGAGCGGGACAGGGTCTCATACCGTGTGCGGGCGTCCTTGCCGTCGGGGCGGACCATCTGCTCCACCAGGGAGCCCTCCCGGGGCCCCAGCGGGGCGTCTACCACACCGGAGGGGGGCTGAGGCCCGCCGTCGCACACCGCCAGATAGACACGGCGGAAGGCGGGGGTGTGGAGCTGCCCCTTCAGCACCTCCTGGGCGTGGGGGTGCTTGGCCACTGCCATCAGCCCGGAGGTCCCCCGGTCCAGCCGGTGGACGGGGTGGAAATCTCCTTCAATTCCCTCCGAATTGTAATAATTCAGCAAAAAATTACCTATCGTATCATTAAAATGTCCGGGGCCGGGGTGGACCGGCACCCCCGGGGCCTTGTTCAGGATCAGCAGGTCCCCGTCCTCGTACACGATATCCAGGGGACCCGGGGCGGGCAGGATGCCGCTGCGCCGCTCCGGGTCGGACAGGCGGACGGACAGAGTCTGTCCCTCCCGGGGGCGGAAGGCGGTATTCACCCGGGCCCCGTCCACCAGGATGCCGTCGGGGAGCCACTTGATCCGGCGGATCACCGTGCCGGACAGGTGCAGCCTCCGCCGCAGCAGGGTGTCCACCTTGACGCCCCCGTCCTCCGGCCCCAGGACCAGCTCCAGGCGGCGGGTCTTCCTCTGTATCTGTTCCATCCCGCCACCCTCACATCCGCTTGGACAGCCGGGCGCGGAAGACGGCCAGAGCGGAAAAGTAGAAAAACAGCACGATGGACAGGGTCAGGGAGACATCCGACCAGCCGAGCCATCCGGCCGCCAGGAGACCGAGGAACAGGGCGGTCTGGGTAGCCCGGGCAGCCTTCCACACGGCCCGGAGCTCGATCTCCTGGCTGCGCTCGTCGTCGCGGGCCACCCGGGCGGAGCGCAGCTCCTCCGGCCGGGCGAGGGTGTGCCAGCTCCCCGCCATCATGCTGAAGCCGACCAGAAACAGGCAGAAGATCACCTGGCCATACACATCCGCCGCCCTCCCGGTGAGTTGGGCCTGAAGGGAAATGCCCAGGAGCAGGAGCAGCAGGGCGGCGGCCAGGAGCAGGAGGCCCAGACGGCCCGACCGGCTCACATCACGGCGGTAGGACTGGTCGGCCTCCGTCTGGGGGCCGGCTCTGCGGGCCTGCCAGGTCCGCTCCATGGCCTCCGGCTCTGTGAGCAGAGTCTGATACCGGCCCCAGGCCCTGCCCCCCAGCACGGCGGTCCCGCCGGAGAGGACAAACAGGCAGACCCAGACGGCCTCCATCAGGGGCGGCCCGTCAACACCCCGGCGGAGGAGCAGCACCGCCCCGGCGATGCCCAGGACCAGGGCCAGGATGCTGAGGACATAGCGGCGGAGCAGGAAGGACCGGAAGGCGGCGCGCTCCTCCTCCGTCATGGGTGGAATTGGGTTTGGATAGGACACAGGGCTTCCTCCTTTCCGGGATAAAGTTCTCACCGCCGCCGGGCCAGGGCGGCCCGGGCGCCGAGGAAGAACAGGATGTAGGCCAGCATGGAGCCCAGCAGCACCTTCACCAGCATCGGGTCCACTGCCACCAGGACAAAGGCGGCCAGGGCCTGGAGAAAAAATGTCGCCACCCCCGCCAGCTGGGCCGCCTGGGCGGTGAGACGCTGGCTGCGCTCGTCGGTCTCCTGAATCCTGGCCTTTTTCCACCGCTCCGGGTGGCGGAGCATCCACTCGTTGCGCAGCAGGTTGGCCAGTGCGGCGCCGGTGATGCCGCTGGCGCCCCCCAGATAAAAGCCTCGGGCGTGGCCGCTGATGCCGCTGCCGGGCACCAGGAAGAAATAGCACACCAGGCCCGTCGCGCCCACCGCCAGGAGGGCGAGGAATGCCCAGCGGCGCTGGATCAGATTTTTTCCATAGTCAGGGCCCCGTCCGGTCGTTTTTATGAGCATGATTTTTCCTCCTTACAGCTTTTTGGCCCAGCGGCCCATATTGACCATATAAAAGACGCAGTGGAGGACCGTTACGGCGGAGGAGAGAAGGATCCAAAGCGTCTCCTCCCGCACCAGAGAGATCACAAAGGGGACCCACAGCAGGTACAGGGTCCAGTACCAGCTGGACTGAGCGGCCTTCTCCCGGATGGCGATGTTGCGCTCGTCGGTCTCGCTGCGCTGGAGCTCCTTCCGCTCCTGGGGGGACATGTGCCGCTCCACGGCGCCCATGATCACGCTGGAGCCCCCCAGGCCCAGCAGGGCTCCGCCCATGCCGCACATCAGGCCGGTGATCCCGCCGGGCAGATCCAGCAGGGCGGCCGCCGCCATCAGGGCCAGCCCGCCCAGCGCGGCGGCGGCGAGCAGGATCGGTTTCAGCTTCTTCATGTCTCTTCCTCCTCGAACAGAAATATCTCCTCAATGGAGCTCCCGAAATATTTGGCGATCTTGTGGGCCAGCAGCAGCGAGGCGTTGTAGCGCCCGTTTTCCAGGGAGATGATGGTCTGCCGGGTGACCTCCACAGCGTCGGCCAGCTCCTCCTGGGTGATGCGCCGCTCCTTTCGGAGCTGAGCGATGCGGTTTTTCACGGCGGTCCTCCTCACGCAAAAATGTTTAGCTTGCTTTACATCTAGAGTATAGCACGCTTTACATTTTGTGTCAAGCAGGCTTTACTATTTTGCCCTTCTTTTTTCTGGGGACCGGATCTTGGAGCACTTCTGGGGCGGAGGAGGGAAGAGCTTGCCCCGCCCGCCTCCATCCGCAGGATGCGCCCAAAAGGGTCCCGCCCCGCAGGGCGGGACCGCCCTTTCATGCCAGCCCCGGCGGCGGGGCATATTTGATGAAAAAGTGCCCTCCCTTCCGCCGCCTGCCCTGTCCGGGTCCACAAAATTTCTGCCTGCCCCTTGCAACTGGGCTCAGCTCCGCTATAATACCTTTGAGATCATAAGGAGGGCGGCCCCATGAGACAGAGACAGACCGGACAGGCGGACAAGCTGGGCATTTACATCCATATCCCCTTCTGCCGGAGCAAGTGCGACTACTGCGACTTCTACTCCCTGGCGGGGCGGGAGGACCGGATGGACGCCTATCAGAAGGCGCTGCTGGCCCACATCCGGGAGACTGCGCCCCTGGCCCAGGGCATCCCGGTAGACACCGTCTATTTCGGCGGGGGCACCCCCAGCTGGTACGGGGCCCGGCGCATCCAGGAGCTGCTCTCCGCCCTGAGCAAGCTTTTTCAGGTGGAGAAGGACGCAGAGATCACGGTGGAGGCAAACCCTGACAGCGTGGACCTGCGTGCCCTGCGCCGCCTGCGGAAGGCGGGGGTCAACCGCCTGTCCCTAGGGATGCAGTCCGGCTGCCCCCAGGAGCTGGAGTCCGTCCACCGCCCCCACACCGTCCGACAGGTGGACGAGGCGGTGGCGGCCGCCCGGAAGGCCAAGCTGAACAACGTCTCTCTGGATCTGATCTACGGCCTGCCCGGCCAGACCATGGACAGCTGGAAAGCTACGGTGGAGCACGCCCTGTCCCTGATCCCCCAGCACCTGTCCTGCTACGGACTGAAGGTGGAGGAGGGCACCCCTCTGGCCCGCCGGGCGGCGGAGGGGGAGATCCTGCCCGACGACGACCAGCAGGCAGACCTGTACCTCTGGACCGTGGGCCGGCTGGAGCGGGCCGGCTACCCCCAGTATGAGATCTCCAACTTCGCCAAGCCGGGCTATGAGTCCCGGCACAATCTGCGCTACTGGCTCACCCGGCCCTATATCGGCTTCGGCCCCGGCGCCCATTCCGACTTCGGCGGGCGGCGGTACTCCTTTGTCCGGGACCTGGACCGGTACATCGACGGCGTGCTCAAGGGCGGGGAGATCATCGACAGCGAGGAGCTCATCCCCCAGCGGGAGCGGGGGGGCGAGTACCTGATGCTCCGCCTGCGCACCACCCACGGCATTGAGGAGTGGGAGTACCGCCGGGAATTTTATATGAATTTCGACCCCATTGCCGCCAAACTGGCCGAATATGAACAGCGGGGCTGGGCTCAGCGCACCGACCGCC
>ENA-ORTQ01000776-ORTQ01000776.1-human-gut-metagenome-genome-assembly--contig:-NODE-776-length-38526-cov-3.163734_pt1 | contig 38526 bp, 26 predicted proteins | sample MGYA00241912_ERZ509188 | MGnify/ENA primary metagenome ERZ509188 (study PRJEB26280, sample SAMEA2338849) | human gut metagenome | biome: human gut; feature: human-associated habitat; material: faeces...
CATATCGTGGTGATGATGCATTTAATTTTTCTATAGACTTAAATGGTAATGGAATAATTGATCAGGAAGAATTGCTCCAAGCACAAGATGTTATTAATTCTGCCAGTGAATCACAACAGGATGCAAATGCTGCATATATTTATGATTTAAATGGAGATGCTTACATCAATCATCTGGATATGCAGATAATGGAAAGTCTTATTGGTTACGATTCTTCTGAAATTTCCGACCTTGACTTCAATGGAAATGGTGTAATTGATGAGGAAGATCTAAATTCATATATTTCAATTATATATCAATCCATGGATGTTTACTGGTATAATCTTGATTTAAACCATAATGGTGTAATTGACGAGAATGATGCGGAATTTTTGGAAGCGGCTGCAAAATTAAGAGGTCCATCTGATAATTACTACGCATACATGGACAAAGACGACAGCGGCACAATTGATAATGCAGATGTTGCATGGTTTTCTGCCGCATACAAGGCTTCTGGCGATTTGGATTGGGATCATGCCTTTAAAAGAACACTGATCATGCAGGAAAGCGGTGCTTTTCAGGGCAGCTTAAATTTGCATGATACGAATTTGAACCTGAATGGCTGTTCTCTGTATGTAGGCGACTGTATGTCCTTTACAACTGATATTCCGAAATTTTGGTCTGGCAATCAAGGAGCAACACTGAATATTAGCAATGGTTATTTGGAAGTTTCCAATAACTTAGTATTTCGTACCGCTTCTCCAGATGGCTGGGGTGGAAATGCCGGACAAAATATGCGTCTGAATGGCGGTACAGTAGTTATTGGCGGCGATTTTAATTTTGGTCAGGCAAATTGTTATGATACCATCTGGATGACAAACAGTGCAGATTGGCTCGAAGTATATGGAAACTGGAATTATATCACATTGACCGATATGGAAGGAAAATGGACAGCAGGTAATATCTGTTTCTTTGGACCAATCTGGGAAGTCAATGAAGCTTCTGGGCCGAAATCGATCTATTCTTCCGGTTCACAAGTCATTCATTTTGGTTATGAAGGCGGCAAACAGACCGTTCTTTGGGACAACTGTGAAACATATATCAATAATGAAGATGGTTCTCTGAATACAGAAAGAACATTCAATTTCAATGATAAAGATGAGACTGGAAAATGTTTGGGGGTTGTTTTTTCTCCTGACTATTCTAATGAGAACTATCATTTCAGACCTTATCTTCCACAATATGTTACAAATTTAGAGGATGCTGTTCCTTATAAAGAATGGAAATACATGGAGGACTCCAACGGTAATACAATTCCTGATATTGTGGAAAAACAGATTGCAGAAGATCCACTTAATGTTGACAATGCATGGCTGGAAGATAAGTATGGCTATAACGTAAAAGAGTTTATTAAAGATGACAATGTCAATGCGGATAAAAATAAAAAGAAACTGGTTGAAACACTTTCTTATTTATATAATCATTACATTGAACCAGTTGCAGATGCAGCATCAGACTATATTGGTAAATTCCTTAATCAAATTGTAAAAGGAAATTTCACAGACGATGTTACATTGCTTGGAACTGCAGGCGAAATTGTACTTGGTATTTTTGATTTAGACTTGGTTTGCGATTTAAGAGATATCACATATGATATTGGAGAATGGGGAGAAATCATCATTGGAGATGATGAATTTTCTTGGTCATTTGCTGGGCAATCATTTCTTGATTTAGTGGGGATTATTCCTGTTATTGGTGCTGTAAAGTATTCCGATGAAGTTGGTGCATTATTAAAAAAAGCTCCTAATATATACAAAAATAGCGTTTATAAGTCGGTAGCTGAATGCTTTACTGATGGAAAATCATTAAAATCGGAAGATGAGATTGCAGAAACAGTAACAAATAATCTCAAAAAAACACAAAAGCAAATTGAAGAATTACTGGATGATAGCGGTAAATTTATTGATGAGGAAGCAGAAAGCAACTATCAAAAATATGTATTAAGAAAACAAAAATCTGGAAAAATTCCACGAGATCGCATTGATTGGAAGGAAGCATCAGATTATTGGAAATATAATTCACCAATGGCAAGGGGAAATGAATTCAATAAAATTGCTGAAAAAATATATCCTTTTAATGAAGTGAATTTAGCAAATGGCAAACGTCTTGATAGCTATATTCTTGGTGAAAAAATTATTTCTAGAAAAGCAACTGATTTATCTGACATTGAATTTAATACGTTTGACAAATATTTATCTGAAATGATACAAAAATATGCTCCTGGTACTGTTATTCGTTCAAATAAATATGATTGTATAGATGGACAAAAGCTTTCTGGACAAATGTGTCTAGAAATACCAGCTGTAAATAAGGATTTTGATCAGATTGATGAGTATATGACGTATGCAAAAGAGAAATATGATATAGAAATAATTTTTCTTGAGGAAGATAAAGTTTGGGATTTTTCAAATCTTATAAATTAATTTAAATATAAAATATATTTAATTAACCGGTATCATATAGATTTATTTAAATAAAAATATATTTTTATATGATACCGTTTTTATTTCTATTTACATTTACCATTTTTACTGGTATAATAAAATTACAGAAAATTATAGATCATGGAGGAGTAGTAATATGAGTTCTTTAAACTTAACATTTGAATTAGCGGAGAAATCCGATTTTTGCAATCGATATTTGGAACTGTGCAGTCGGTATCCGATGGATTCCATCGACTTGGCTGACAGATACCCAAGTAGTCTTGCAAATAGTACGAAAAAAGTTGTAGATAACAAATTAGTGAAATCCATTTTCGATTCACTTGGATATTGTTATAAATATTTTGGTAGAGAAAAATTCTATCGAGTATATCTGTGGAAAGAAACGGAATATGAGGCATGGTTCCATCTGCAACTGTACAAGAATAGTCCTTTTGATGGCTTTTTAGATCCACATATATATATTCGATATAATGGAAAATATTTTGCAGGTGGTACATTTCCCTGTATATTTGAAGGTGCAGGAGGCGTGAAGCCTACAAAGTATATGTTAAGACCTGCATATACAGGTGAGGTTCTTCCAGAACTGATAAAAGAATTGATTGATTTGGCGTTTTCTTATGTACGTGAATTTGAGAAATTGTGATATACATCACATCGTTGAAGGAAGCAAAGGGTCGAATCATCATTTGGAATTATTATCGTCAAATAAAGATTGGAATGAAATAAAAAATATAATTATTGAAGTAATGGTAAATGGTAAAGAAGAACCATATCTAAGTGCATATTGTAAAAAATATGTTATTGATTGTAAAGTTATTCAAGTTAACTATAATAAATATAATGGTACTTACAAAATATCAGATGCTTATGTGATTATAGACAATCCACAAATTAATGTCATTTTTATCAAATCTGACATGCTTGAATGCTTATTAAGTGTGTCAGATTCATCAGGAGGATTCATATGAAAAAAGAAAAGCAACATATAATTGATTTGATATATCAACTTGATTTTGAAAATGCAGCAAAGCATCTATTTCAATTATCAAAGGAAGAACAAATCAGTTTAATGGTGTGTGAAGCAGCAGATACGGACAGTATCATCATTTTAGGATTTTTATCCTATATTTTATCGATTCAAAATACTGCTTTCTACCATCAGGTTATTTCAGAAGCACTTATTCAAATGTGTTGGTTAGAAGGCGGGTATAATCTGGCTTTTTATCATGCTTGCAAGCTATTAGAATTAAAACCTGTAGTAGAAGTTAAAGAATACTTGCTATTTTTTAATACTATTCCAGAAAAATTATTATCAGAAGAAAAAGCGTATACTTTAAGCAAAGAAATTATTGCTGAAAAACCAGATAGTATCGCAGCAAATGGGATTTTTTCTCGTTTAAGAGAAAAATACGAATAATGATTTTTGTAAATTTCCATATTTCATAAAGCAGTACTGTGTAAATTCAAATAAAACGTGTTTTTACATGGTGCTGCTTTTATTTTTCTTTACACTTATCATTTTTTCTGGTATAATGAAGCTAAAGTAAAATTATGAATCATGGAGGAGTAAAATGAGCCATTTGAATTTAACAGTGGAGTTAGCTGAAAAATCTAATTTTTGCAATCGGTATTTGGAGTTGTGCAGCAGATATTCAGAAAGTCTTTTGATGGATACCACCGACTTACGTCAAAGATATCCAAGAAGTCTTGCAAATATCACAAAGAAAGTTGTAGACACCAAACTGGTGAAATCTATTTTGAATGAATTTGGATACCCATATAAATATTTTGGAGGAGAGAAATTCTATCGATTATATCTATTGAAAAAAGAAAAATATGAGGTGTGGTTTCATTTAGAATTATATAAAAATAGTATTTTTGATGGGCATTTAGATCCACATGTATATATTCGATATAATGGAAAATATTTCGCTGGTGGTACATTTCCCTGTATATTTGAAGGTGCAGGAGGCGTGAAACCTACGAAGTATATGTTAAGACCTGCATATACAGGTGAGGTTCTTTCGAAACTGATAAAAGAGTTGATTGACTTGGCATTTTCTTATGTGTATGAATTTGAGGAATTGAAAGAAGGATGAAATCTTTCTTATTTTAGATTCCATCTGATGCTTGCAAAATCCATTAAAATGGAATTACTTTGAGGAAGGGCGACTCACATGATGATGTACGATAAACAAGAACTAATCAAAATGGTTCAGAGAGTGATGGACTGTGAGGAAGATGAAGATACAATCGACCAGCTATTAGAAATATTAGACGACAATCTTCCACATCCTTCCATATCGGATTTGATTTATTGGCCACCGAATGAAGAAGAACTTTCTGCTGAGGAGATTATTGATATTGCACGTTCCTATCAATGGAAGGAACATCAAAAGAAATGTTATAGTCCGAGCATGAAAGAACTTATCGCAGCATGTAAATTCGATAAAAATACAAGTATCATAATGAAAGACGTTTTACCAAAGAACTTTATTTCATCTGTGAAGCCGGTTTATAGCAAAGCAGATGTTCGTGAAGAAGTAGAGAATCATACGCTTAATTTGTATGATTTATTGTGTTCCAATGATTTTGAAAAGCAGCTTCAGGTTGTGGAATCACTGGAAAATTGGTTAAAAGATAGCTTTCCCAATAAAATGTTTTGCAGTTACTTTTTATATTCCGAAACCATGGCAAGTAAATTTTGCTTTCATATGGAATGTCCCAATATGGATTGGCTCAGTGACAAAAAAGTGAAATCAAGCAATGACTGTATTAGAAAAAATATCTTTTGATATGCAATAATTATAGAGAAGCTGAAAAATAAAATCTTTCCTATTTTAGATTCTATATTTCGTGTCGTTCTGGAATGCTTACTAAGTGTGTCGAATTTATCAGGAGATTGATATGAAAAAAGAAAAGCAGCGTATAATTGATTGGATGTATCAACTTGATTTCTTTTCAAATTTATGGTATGCTAAAAAAAGGAAGTGCTGCATGGTGGGAATTGATCGAATGCCTTCGCATTTCTAGTTGAAAAACCACCATAAAGAGTATACGGGGAAATGCAGTCATTAAAAATCGAAATGCGGTTGCAGATTGTGTACAGCGGATTCGATTGAAACTTTTAGGAGGATGTTAATCATGAAGAGAAAAAGAATCAAGGCTGCTGTTTGTGCGGCAGTGATGGCATTTACACTATTTGGAAGTCTATGCCCAGTAGACTACCACTTTATGCGGGAAACATCTGTGACGGCTTCTGCGGAAGCGGCGATTTGGGATGGAACGGAAGATACCGCTTGGTATTATCGGGAACACGATGTGATTGTAAGTGAAAACGGAGAACGAATTGCCATATTCAATATTCGCACAGCAGAAGAACTTGCTGGACTTGCCAAACTTGTTAGAAACGGCAACAACATGAAAAATACCATGATTAATCTGGTTTCTGATGTTACCTTGAATGACACCACGAATTTCGACAATTGGGATGAGCAGCCCCCTGCAAACAATTGGACGGCAATTGGTGCAGTTCCAATTGAAGCCCCCAATGTGAATGTGGTAATGACCATACAGCCAGAATGCAGAAATACGGTATTTGCGGGTATGTTTAATGGGAATGGTCATACAATCTCCGGCATGTATTCTCTGCATCACAATTATGCAGGATTGTTTGCAAGAACATCCGGCATTATCACCAATGTAATTGTGAAAGACAGCTATATTCAGTGTATCAATACACAGAAAGTTGAGAGCGGTGACACAGCATTATGGGAAGCGTGTGCAGGCGGAATTACTGCAATCTGTGACCGAGGTGTCATTTCTCATTGTGAATTTGACGGTAAGATTTTTGCAAGCGGTCTGAATCAAGTAGGATATGGAACACATGGCAGTTTTGCAGGCGGAATTGTTGGAAAATTCAGCGATGATGAAAACGGCGTTGCAGCCGTTGTAATGATGTTTGCACTTGTTCCGGCTGGATTTCTCATCAATCCGGCACTGTTTTTAACGGCATCTGGTCAGCAGGTGATAACAGACCCTGGAATTTATAGCTGTATCAATCGAGGAAGCATCTATACAGAACATGGTACAGATGAAAACGGTGCAGGTGGAATGATAGGGGCAGGGGGACTTTACACGGTTCGCAATCCAGATTTTGCAGTGTTCTATTGCTTAAATCTGGGTGAAGTGCACGCAGACCATCAAAATATTGGTGGAATGGTCGGAGAAGGATACAAGTTTTCGGAACAGAAGAGTTATTATACAAACTGTGAAAGAAGCAGTGAAAATGATGATGCAATCAACTTTGTAGATGCTGGAATGAGTCTGGAAGAGGTTGCAGAGGAGATGGACGGCAATTATAAGTATGAAAATGGTGCAATCATGCTGAATTTTGACGGAAATACAAAAGAAGAGCCCTCTGAAACCATGGAAAAAGAAACGTTTACAAGAGAAACCGTGAAAAAAAATATTACCATGCCAGCACCGGAATTATCCTGTAGTTTTCTGACCCATTATTTCGGAACTGTTGTTGATAAAGATAATGTTCAAGTTTCTACAAGCACAAATTCGGAGGTTTCCAATTGGAGCATTGATGTTGCAGGCGACCCGAAGTTTACAGATATTTATTTGAACGATTTTACCATTTATGATTTAGTCCCAGAAGTCACTTATTATGTGCGGGTACAGGGAAGAACACTGTCAGACCGAACAAATCCGGAATGTGAATATACCGATTATGGTTATCTGTCGATTACTTTGAAGGATGATGGATCGCTTGACGTAAATAAGGATTTTGTAGCAGAAGACGAGAAAATAAAAGGCGATGTAAATGCAGATGGAGCATTGAATGTAGCGGATGTTGTTCTTTTTCAAAAATGGCTGCTGGCAGTTCCAGGTGTAAAGCTGGATGAGGGAGAAATGGCGGATTTGTATGAAGATGGCAATTTGAACGTGCTGGATCTTGCTGTCATGAAGCAAAAACTAAGCATCCAATAACCCCTGCTCTGTGGCGAACAAGGCTGCATTTTAAGAAATAAAAAGAGGCTGATTCCAATGCGATGGTAGCAGGGAATCAGCCTTTCTTTTTTGCTCGAAAATGGAGGTTATTAAAAGCCGGGAATGCCTGAAACATGCAAGCAGTGTTTTATTTGGATGGTGTGTAATGGAGTTCTTCTCTAACCATCATAAGGGCGTATCCCAATAAGTTTTGTCCTTTCCATGCATGGATGTTAAATCGTGCCGGATCTGTCATGGAAATGCCAATTCCCCAAATGAGATCGTGCACCGCACATTCTGCTAAGATGGCCTCGCCTGTTTCCAGCAATTTTTGAGATAGATCATCATTCTGTCTGAATTTTTCAAGCAACCCTTTATATACAATGAGTTGCCGAACGCCGTTCCAAACAGAATTGTTATAGTTTGAAACGCATCTTCCGAGGTTTTTTATTTCTCCCGGATTTGAAGTGCAGAGTATTTGTGATGCAATCTCTGTATCTTTAAAAAGCAGAGCTTTCTTGTGCATCATGTATTGTTCCATAGAAGAATATTTTATGCCGTCCACGACAAAATCAGACAAATACCAGTTGCTGAAAGATCCGTTGATTTCCTCTGGACGATGAAATCCGATGACTGTTTTCATTTGCTTACTCCTTTTCATTATAACAGAATTATAGAAACGATTTCAAATCCTTTTAGGGAGCAGGTGCAATCGTTTCCCTATGCAAATTTGTCCTCTATGAGAGAAACAATGTAAGCTTCTAATTCTTTTTGATTTTCGACTTCTTGCGTAATGCCATACAAGCCTTGCTTGCAGGATGCATCCCATTTTATTAAAAAGGTTAAATCCATCGCATCTAATGCCGTATCTACGCCCAACTTTTCAATTTTTTCATAAGAAGGATGCTGATATAAAACTTGTTCCTCTTTCTTCAATCGGAATACCAACATACTGTAGAGCGGTTCGCCAACAATTTCAATGTGTACAGCATACTCCTTGCCGAGATAGTTGGCTAGGATTTTGTTTGCGATTGTTTCGGTGTGTGATTTTGTTCTGTGCAGCAGTTCTGAGATTTGATTTTCCGGATAACCGCAGGTTTCTTGTGTGGTGTCTTCATAGGAGATCTGATTTTTTATCAAACAGGAAAGGTCATCCAGAAGTGGATTTAGCTTGTTTTTTGCTGCAATTGGTTTTGAATGGTTCTTGAACTGCAAAACTGTGCCCGAATTTGTGACAATGATTTTCTCAAGCTCTGTTGGGAAAATCTCTTTGCTGAAAATTTTTCTTTTGCAGATGATTTTTCCGTTCTCTATCAATACGTTCATTGTTGCTCCTGATTTTTATTTTTCGGATATCGAATCAAATCATGTTCATATACCTTTTCCTTGAATTTTCTATCTTGAACGTGCTCGAATCCAATGTGTTCATATTTTTTCATTTTTAAGATGCCATCGGTTGATACAATGCAGGGAACACCGAGTGCATCTGCTCGGTCAAACGCAATTTGAACGAGTTTTCGCATATAGCCTTGATTCTGGTAGGCTCTTTTTACTACGAGCATTTCAATTTGAACGAAGTCTTGATGGGCTTCTTTCAGCTTGCTTTCTAGGGATGTTCCAGAAGCTTTCATATCCTTGAAAAATTGGATACCTCCTTTGAGTCCCATGCCTTTTACCGTGCCAAGAATGAGGTCTTTCAGACCGCTCAAACGCACCTTGCTGGTCGGCTCGGAAATCATGATATAGCCTTCTTCTTTTTCACTGATGGTATGTAACCAGCCGCTTTTGATTCCAGCCAAGGCGAACCCTTTCATATATGCCTCCGTGCCGGATTTTCCTTTGCACAGGTAATAAAGCCCTTCTTCCTGTGCTTCATATTGGTATTCACTAAAAGCTTTTACGATTTCCTGCATGGATGCTTCGGAGATCCGTTTCAATTTCATCTTTAATCCTACCTTTCATTTTGTGTGTTGAAAACTTTGTGGGCTTGAAAAACGGGAATTTGACTTAAAAGTATGTCGTTATTCATTTACCAATAAAAACAGCTTTTTCGTTCTGCTCTTTCTTCATCACTTTCCCAATGCAACTTGTTCCCTGGATATAAAAACAGTGCTGCCTTTTTTCTGGGCAATGCGTCTAATTCTCCTCTTTTAGCTCCCCAAATACCAAGCCACGCATCTTGTTCTACAATTTCTAATTCTGCATTTCCGTCATGATATAGCATATAAACTTCGTTATGCCATCCCTTATATCCATTTGGAATACCCCCACAAACTCGAACAAGAAAAAAATCTGAAGCTATATCTCTGACAATGTTGATATCATCATTATCAAAGTATATTTTTTTCTTATCCTTTTCATCTAACTCGTCAAGAATGCACGACATTTTCTCTCTAATTATTCTTTTCTCTTTATCTGTTGCTTTATCTATAATCAACTTGTTCATAAATACATTTCACCACTATCAAAATTTCCGATTTGTCAAGATTTTTTGCTTGTTTGTGGATGTACTGCAAGTGACTGAAACAGCAATATCTACTCTCGTTTCCACACCATTTCATAATCTTTTTCACCCGTTGCTTCATCTAACCCTTCGCATTGGATTTGAAATCCTTCTCTTTGATAGAAACGAATTGCTCGTGTATTTTTCTGGTACACGTTTAAAGACAGTTTTGTTTTTTTCTCTTTTAAGAAATCCAGGAGCAGTTTGCCGATGCCGTGTGACTGCATTTCATTTGCAACAAAAAGTCCCTCAATGAATTCGCTGTTTATCCCGATAAAACCTTGTATGGTTTGATTTGTTTCGTATACATAGACTTCTGTTTGCGGCAGCATATTTTTACGAAATCCAGATGGCTTTCCCAGTATGCAGCAGGAATAAAAGCATGTGCGTTTCGATTGGCGGTCAACCATATTTCAGCAACACGGTTGATATCTGTTTTTTGAAGTTTTCTGATTGGCATGCTTGTCCTCCCATTCCGATTTTATTTTTTTACAGAGTTCGAATCTCTTTTTCTCATTGCTGTATATTTCGCAAGTTCTCGTTCTAGAAGTAGTTCGCTTGAAAATTTGGGAACTTGATAAACTGGAAGTTGTGTTTTTGATTATTCAGAATCCACCGTAATGTTTTAAGGTTTCTGCTGCAATTTCAGAACCGACATTCATAGCCTTTTCAATATTATTTTCGAGCATATATGAGCAGACAAATCCGGCGTGATAGCTGTCACCACAACCGGTCGTGTCAATTATGCTTTCAACTTTCACAGCTTGCACTTTGAATTCCTGTCCATTAAAGTATGTAACGCTTCCACGTTCTGCAAGTGACACGTTGAACAGGCAACGGTATTTATTCGATAATTCTTTGAACCTCGGCAGGAGTTCTTCCGAGCCGCTTATCATAAAGAAATCAACATGCGGAGCAAATCGTTCCATATCTGCAAAATCTCTATATACATCAAAATCTACCGCAAGCTTAAAGCCAAGAGTTTCCTTCAGTTCAACTACTTGCGAAAAACACGAAGCCCAGAAATGAACAAAGACTACATCGGACTTTGATAAGATTTTGATTTCATTATCATTCAGTACGATGTTATCGAGAATTTCTCCGTTCCATGAATCATCTTTATAATACCTATCGCCCGATTCTGTAAGGTAAGTCATATTATTTGCAGTCTGATACCTTTCATCAATGCGTATATGGTTTTTATCAATATCAAGCTTTGATATTGAATCCATTATCGCTTCTGCATATTTATCTTTTCCGACAACACCAAGAAGCGTAACATCTATATCCTTAAAGTGCGAGGCATGAGCAGCAAAATTCAATGCTTCTCCTCCCGGTCTGATTATTTCAGTACCGTAAAAAACATCTGCACATATACAAGGAAGTGCAGTCAGCTTAATTTTATTCATTATACCACCTCACAAATTCTGATTTTTCAAATTCTGTTGGAGGAATCTCTCGTTGAAAATTCTTCCTCTGCATATTATTTTCCGTCTTCTACAAAAATTTTATTGTTACTCCTGATTTTTATTTTTATTATATCAATTTCTTGCTTTCTTTACAAGTTCTATTTTTTAAACAAGTTCTGGAAGAGTTGAAAACATTTTTATTTGTAGGGTCACCTAAAGTAAGTTAACTTGAATAATTGTCATTTTGCATTTCTTATTTTTCATAATGATCCTACCTCTTTTTCTTAAAAAAATAAATGTTACTGATGCATTTTCTGTGCAATTCAGGGTTGACAAACTGATATAGGCATGCTATAATACTAAACGGAAACATTTTACATGAATGTTCTTGGCAGATACGTTAGCTATAACTAACTGCAAAGGTAGTGATATATTGACAAAAAATTTTATAGGAATTCGATGATGACTGATAAGGATATTCGTATCGAGTGTTGTTAGCATCATTGTGGGCGAATTTTTCTAGATAATGGGGTATTTCAGCCAGTATAGACGGGCTTATTTTTTGAAGTTGCAGTTAGTTATAACAAACTGAATGTCATGTATTTAATTGTTGTTTTATAGGATGATAGCATGATGAGTTGTACAATATGATCAAATAAAAAGGAGTAATGATAGATGACAAAAACGGAAGAAAGAATATTGAAAGTATGGCAGGAGGTGTTTGGGCGAGAAGATTTTGGAATAGATGATGATTTTTTTGAATTGGGAGGTAATTCCCTTATGGCTATGCGTATATATATGAAATTATCGGAAGATGTAGCCGGATTGGAAATAGATGATTTTTTTGAATGTCTCTCTGTTCGTGCGATTGCAAAAAAAGTAGATGGAAAAATAGAACAATGATAAAATCTAATATATATAATTATGAAAATATTTCCCTAAAAGTAAGGAGAATTTTATGAAGAAGATTGGAGTAATTGGCTGCGGTGGGATGATCGGTCCTATTATTTGCAATTATCTTTTGCATGAAGATGTGGAAATTATTGGCGGTCAGCGGAGTAAACCTGATTTTTCCAAGTATCCTGAAAATTTCAAATGGAAACATCTTGATATCAATAATGATGACGAACTTTTGGATTTTTGCAGTGAGTGTGACGTTGTGCTCAATTGTGCAGGTCCCGCATATATTTTGTTTGAAAAGGTGGCACTTGCTTCAGCAAGGGCAGGTGCAGTGTATGTTGATGTCACAGATGCATTAATGTTTAATGATGAGATTATTTCAAGAGTATCTGGAAAAGGGAAGTTTTATATAGCTGCAGGATATTATCCCGGAATAACCGGTGTAATGCTAAAAAAAGTAATTAAACAATTTGATAAGATAAACAGTTTGATAGGGTATTCTGGAGGTTCAGAAGTATATTCTGTTCTAAGTTGCCTTGATATAATAATGAGTGGTTCAAGTCCACATTGCATTAATGGGTATTATAAAAATGGAGAACCTATTAAATGTGGGAATGGCTTTGAAAGTTGTGATGAAAAACTGTTTGGAAAAAAAGTAATGATGAAACAATTCCTCGGCAATGAGTTGTATTCTGTATTGAAAAAATATCCTAAAGAACGGATAGAAGAATGCCATTGGTATAATATTACAAGTGATAATGTGATAGGGCTTATGGCAATGAAATATTATCAACTTTGTAATCGAATGGATTTTCATCAACTTTATTCTGAGTTATCGACATACTTGGAAGAAATTGAAACAAAAACACCAGATGATGAGTGGTCTTCATTATATATTGTTGCAGAGGGGCTGAAGAATGATGAGATAAAAACGGTTAAGCTTCGTATTGATTTAAAGAATACTATGGATATAACGGCATATGCAGCAGCATCGATGGCACTTGTGGCACTTGAAAGAAATGATGATATTGGTATATACTGGGCAAATGATATTCTTTCGGAAGATATAATGGAAGATTATAGAAAAAAGTGTACAGAAAAAGGGATATATTGCGGTTGGCAATTTAATGAAGAATATGAATTATGATATAAGGATCATTGTATAAAATCAATGGATAATGGGGAGTGTAAGAAGTTATGAAGATATTTTGTTTGCCTTATGCAGGAGGTTCATCATCTGTATTTGCAAAATGGAAAACATATATGTCTCGTGATATAGAAATAGTTGCCCCCGAACTTGCGGGAAGAGGCACTCGTTTTAATGATGAGAAATATGTTTCTATACAGTCTGCTGCGGATGATATTTACAGTATCTTTTTAAAAAAGATAAATCGGAACGAAAAATTTGCAATATTCGGGCATAGTATGGGATGCTTTATTGTTTATGAGTTGTATCGTAGAATATATGCAGAACCCGGATTAAGAAAAAATCTTGTACATATATTTATGTCAGGTAACTACGCACCGCATCTTAATAACGTTCATCAACATCATACAGAATTTTATAAAATGGGAAATGAAGGGATGAAACATGAGCTAAAAAGGCTAGGAGGTGTATCTGATGAAGTGCTTGATGATCCGCTGTTTACGAAATATTTTATGCCTATAATTCGTTCTGATTACTATATTACGGAAACCTATATTCCAGAGAAAATAGTAAAGTTTTGTTGTGGATGCACGGTTTTCAATGGTGTGGAAGATGATTTGACGGAGGAGGATCTTACATCATGGAAGAAATATTCTCCTTGCGGTTTTTCAATAAAGAATTTCCCAGGAAATCATTTCTTTATCAACGAACATTGTGACTTAGTAATAGGGCAAATAAGGAAGATACTTGGAAAATACATTGAAAATATTAGAAAGAATGATGTGAAATTATGAACAGATGGATATGCAATGAGAGAGTAAGTGGAAAGGGAAATGTAAGTTTATTTATTTTCCCGTGTTCGGGAGGAACAGCATCTTCCTATCATAAGTGGCATGAGTACTTGAACGAGGAGATTGACATATATCCTGTTCAATATCCTATGAGAGAAAAACGGGCTAAAGATCCTATGCCTGATTCTATAACAGAGCTTGCACAGCAATTTTGTGATGCGTGTATTGACCTTATAAAGGAAAAGAAGTTTGCTTTTTTGGGTCATTGTGCAGGTAGCCTTGTAGGTTATGAATCAGCATTATATTTGAAAGAAAAATACGGTCTAACATTGACATCACTTTTTTCTGTAAGTATTCCTGCACCGAATAAATTCAATCCGACCTACTTTGAAGGAAAACCTGTAAGTCAACTTGATAAGGACGAATTTATCCGATTTTTAAAAGCGTTTATGCCGCTTGATGATACATTTTATAACAATAGATTTGTTATGGAGTATTATAGAAAATTAACAGTAAAGGATTTCAGCTTGGCTGAAGGATATGGATATAATAAAAGTGTTCCATTAGATGGAGATATTATTTCATTTATGGGAAAAGAAGATCCTTATATGTCTGAAGCTGATAGCATGTTGTGGAAAGATTTCACGCTAGGGAAATTTGAAAATGTTATGCTGGATGGTAACCATGATGTGTGCGAAACTTGCAGCAGAGACATTTGCAATTATATTCAAAAGAGTTTAACGCCGGAAAAAACAGATATATTTTGGGAGGAACAATGAATAAGAAGTATTTACCATTATCGGATGTACAACGCTCTTATTTTTATGGGCGTAGTAAAGGAACTTTTTTAGGAGGGATTTCTACTCATTTTTATATTGAGTGCATAACAGACCTCGATACATGCAAATTGGAGAAAGCACTTAATAGTGTAATAAAAGAACAGCCATCATTAAGATCCTATATCACTTCTGATGGTATGCAGTGTTTCATGGATGAACCCCCTCAATATTATAAAATAGAAGAAATCGATGTTTCTGATCTTCCTGAACAGGAACAGAAGGAAAAGCTGCTTGAAATAAGAAAAAAATGGTCAAGCCGTATTTTTGATCTTGACAGTTGGCCCATGTTTGGATTTAACATGTTTGTTATGAGCGAAAATAAAAAAGTAGTAATAATTGACTCAGACATGATGATAATGGATGGGCTAAGCACAGAAATATTGATTGAGTCTTTGCATAAATATTATGAAAAGAATGAGCCTGTACAGGAAATATCTATAGAAGCTTTTGAAGATTATATTGCTTTTAAAGATCAGAAAAAAACTAAAAATTATGATGATGACAAGGCTTTTTGGAAAGAGGTCATCACAGAGTTGCCATCAGGACCGCAGTTTGAAAAGATAGGAAACAATGAAGAATATACATTTGATACACGAGAAACTATTATTTCTGCGGATAAATGGGGAGCTAAAAGTCAGGAACTAAAAAGTAAACGAATTCTCCCATCTGTTTATCTTACTACTGCTTATGCAAAGTTGCTTTCAAAGTGGTGTGGTCAGAGTAGAGTAACACTTAATATGACCGTATCCAACAGAAAAAGCAATGATAATTCTATTTTTAATGCCATGGGCGATTTTACAGAGGTTATGCTTGTAGACTTTGATTTTAGTATGAAAAAAAGTCTTTTAGAAGTGGCAAAAGAAACACAGAAAAAAATAAGTGTCCGAAAAAAACATGGAAGCGTTGCAAGTTCAGAGATTATCAAGGACTATATGGCTTTAAACGGAAATGGAAACGGTTTTCCGTTTCCTGCGGTATGCACTTGTATGTTGTTTGACCTTGCGGGTAGCAAATGGGATTGGCTAGGTAAAAGACAGTTTCAAATTAGTCAAACGCCACAGGTTATTCTTGACAATCAGATTTCTCTTAAAGAGGGACGACTTTGTATTCATTGGGACTTTTTGAGAGAGTATTTTCCAGAAGGCAGAATAGAGAGTATGCAGAAGGAATATGGTAGCATTATCACAGATGATACGGAAAAACTTCAACAACAGTATGATTCTTATGCTTTTCAATACAATAATACATTTAAAGAAAAGCAAAAGAATACGCTTGTAAAATTGTTCTTAGAACAGGTGAAGAAAGTTCCTGAAAAAACAGCAGTTGCAGATATGAAGCAAAGTTATACCTACCATGAACTTGACTATTTTTCTGATATTATTGCAGGATATGTTGCAAAAAATACAAAACCTGCATCTGCTGTTATCGTAAGAATGACGAGAAGCAGAAACTTTATTGCTACAGTATTGGGCATTATAAAAGCAGGAGGATACTATATTCCTGTTGCACATAATTGTCCTCAAAAGCGACTTGAATTTATAATGGAACAGTCCGAGAGTGAAATGATACTTACTGATGAACATGTAAAGGATATTCTGACCGTTAATCAGTGGGAACAGCATTATGATCTATCAAATCCTGATGGAAAGGCTTATGTTATATACACATCTGGAAGCACAGGCACACCTAAGGGCGTTGTCATAACGCATGATGCTGTTTGCAACACCATAACAGATATCAATGCCAGATTTTCTGTAACAAGTGATGATAAAATAATTGGAATATCCTCTTTTAGTTTTGACCTTTCGGTTTATGATATTTTTGGTGCACTTTCTGCTGGAGCACAGCTTAAACTTGCTCCTTCCGCATATGATATGCACTTGATAAAGGATATTATGACAGAACAGGCTGTTACTATATGGAACACAGTTCCATCCATTATGGAACTTCTCGTAAATAATCTTGATAAGGGAAGAAAATACGAATCATTGCGTACGGTATTGCTCAGTGGTGACTGGATACCGTTGAATCTCCCACAAAAGATACGGGATATTTTCCCAAATGCACAAGTCATTAGTTTGGGCGGTGCAACAGAAGGCTCTATTTGGTCAATATATTATCCAATAGAGGGAATTGAAAAGGATTGGAATTCGATTCCTTATGGTTATCCTCTTGAAAATCAGAGTATCTGGATATTGGATGATGATGATCAAATTTGTCCTTGTGGAATTCGTGGTGAGATTTGTATAGGTGGCAGAGGCGTTGCTAGTTGTTATCTCAATGATGAGGAACGCACAAAAAAACAGTTTTTCAAGCATGAAAAGTTGGGCTATTTATATAGAACAGGAGATCTTGGATTTCTTTCGTCAAAGGGTTATGTAGTATTTTTAGGGCGTAAGGACTTTCAGGTAAAACTTCATGGCTATCGGATTGAGTTGGGTGAAATAGAAAGCTGTTTGTGCCGGTGCAAAAATGTATCTGAAGCGGTAGCAGAAGTTAAAGAAGTTAATGGCGTTCAAAAACTGTTTGCATACGTTACGCCTGTATCTGTTTCAAGAACATCGGAAGCAAGTGAAAATGATACATATGACAGTGAGAATACGATAAGAGTATTTACCGCTGATGGCGAGGAAAAGTATATTCTACCATCAGACGATACCAATCACCAATATCCGAATATAGCTGACATGTATTCAGCACTTAACAGTAGAGTTATGGATTACATGATTCCAGATGATATAATCATTATGGAAAGATTTCCTTATACTGCTAATAAAAAAGTAAACAGAAAACAACTGCCTGTAGTACATACTGTTCAGGCAGAAGATGAGGTGTATGTAGCACCTGAAACAGAAACAGAGAAGATGCTTACAGAACTTGTTGGCGAGATTATAGGGAATGAAAAAGTAAGCATTGATGCAAATCTTATAAATTCTGGGATTGATTCTCTTAAAGGTATTACGCTTAATACAAAGTTGCGAGATAGAGGAATTGATATTGGATTATCTGAAATATATGCAAATTCTACAATTCGGCAACTGGGAAAGTTGATAGATGAGAGTAGTAATCACAATGAAGAAATGGAGTTTGGAGAGATATAGGAATGAGTGAGAAAAATAAGGAAATGAAGACTGAGGATTTAATTGCTTCTTTGGAAGAAAAGGGCATAAAACTTTGGACAGATAATGGGAAACTGCGTTATTCAGCACCGCAAGGTGTTATGAACAGCGACATCGTACAGCTTTTGAAAAAAAATAAAGAGAATATTCTTGAGAGCCTTAGTCATGCGAAGGATGAACTTGAAATTGTTCATGACGAGGAAAAAAGATATGAAAAGTTTTCTCTTTCGGAAATTCAGGGTGCATACCTTATGGGCAGAACCAAGAGTATGGAGTACGGTGGTCTTGCTTGCCATATCTATATGGAGTTTGAATACGACAACTTAGAACGAGAAAAAACGAAAGATGTTTGGAATAGAATTATATCTGAAAATGATATGCTCCATGCAGTCATAGACCGTGAGGGATGGCAAAGAGTTTGTTCGAAGTGGAATGAATTTGAGGTAAATGAAAACGATCTTACGGGACTTTCTAAAGAACAACAGTCTGAATCCATGGAAAAAATCAAACATCGACTTGGAAATAGAGTCTTTAATACATCAGAATTTCCACTTTTTGAGGTAGAGCTTTCACAACTTGGAAGCTGTACTGTTATGCATTTTTCCATTGATATGCTCATTGTAGACTGGACAAGTGTTTGGTTGATGCTGAGCCGATTTGAGGAGTATTATTTTGGTGATAATACTGCAAAGCACGAGCTTACTATTACATTTCGTGATTATATGGAAGCATGCAAAAATATTTCAGATACACAGATGTATAAAAAAGCTGAAAAATATTGGAAAGAACGGATAGAAGATCTTCCACCAGCACCAGAACTTCCTGTAGTTGGAAAAGGTGGGGCAGAATTTAAACGTTTTGAATTGCGACTTCCCAAAAATGATTGGTTATTTTTCAAGGCACAGGCGTTGAAAACAGGGGTTACACCTGTTGCAGCACTGGTTACAGCATATGGTTCGGTGCTTGAAAGATTTAGCACAAATAAAAGATTTATATTAAATCTTACCACCCTCAACAGAATGCCAATTGATCCACAGGTAAAAGATCTTATTGGTGATTTTACATCCTTAAGCTTAATTACCGTTGATAACAGAGGAGACAAAACATTTTCTCAAAGAGCTACAGACATCAATAAAACTTTATTTGAAGTGTTGGATAATCACTTATATACAGGTATGGAAGTAGCAAGAGAGAAAACAAGACTCGGAACAGGGGATAAATTCTTAATGCCCTATGTGTTTACAAGTTCTGTTGGATTGATAAACAATGAACAGACAGGTGCTATTAAGGGAAAATATCGTGGCGGAATTAGTCAGACACCACAGGTGTTCATAGACTGTCAAGTTATGGATGGAGAATGGGGACTGATTGTGAATTGGGATGTTCGCAATGATATATTCCCGCAAGGACTTCCTGAAAGAATGTTTGAACTTTTTTCGGATAGAATAAAAGAACTTGCTTCTTCTGCTGAAAAGTGGAATGATAGTTGCCTTATTGCAGTTAAAGAAACTGAAAAATATTCTGACGAGAAAAATTATAAAACATTGCCGGAACATCTTATACATGAAAACATATTAAAAAGTGCTGAGATGTATCCTGATAAAATTGCTGTTGTTGATAATGAAAACACATGGAGCTACAGCGAACTGATGAAAAGAGCATCAGCTGTTGCAGAGGAACTTAGAAAGAAAAAGGTTGAAAGAGGCTCATATATAGCAGTGGTCATGCCGAAATCAGCTTGGCAGGTAGCAGCAGTACTGGGAATTTTATCCGAGGGCTGTGCATACGTTCCAATCGATGCACAACAAGCGAAAAACAGATGCAAGTTAATTCTTGATAATGCACATATTAAGACGATTTTAACAACAAGTGGCTATGATACAGGATATGGCGATTGTCATACTATCTGTGTCGATACACTTCCTATGGCAGACAACAATATACTCAAAGCGGAAGGTAGTCTTGATGATGTGGCTTATGTAATACACACATCAGGGTCGACAGGTGTTCCAAAGGGAGTGGTAATAACACACAGAGCAGTTGTGAATACCATAGAAGACATAAACAGCAGATTTGGTGTATGCTCTGGTGATGCAATTCTTGGATTGTCGCAGCTTAATTTTGATCTTTCTGTATATGATATATTTGGTGTGCTATCTGTTGGAGGAACTCTTGTTTATCCGTCTATGGAAAAATATAAAAATCCTTCTCATTGGGCGGAGCTTATAGATAAGTATCATGTAACTTTATGGAATAGTGTGCCTGCGTTTGCACAGATACTTTGCTCGTATCTGGATACAAAAAAGAGCTTGATTTATAACGATTTTAAGGCAGTTATGCTTTCTGGTGACTGGATACCACTGGAACTTCCTGATGGCTTGAAAGAGCATATGCCAAATGTTCGCATAGCTTGTATGGGTGGTGCTACAGAGGCATCAATATGGTCAAATATCCACGAATACAAGGAACTTCGCCCGGAATGGAAAAGTATTCCTTATGGCAGAGCGTTATTCAATCAAGAAATGTATGTAATGGATGAGAATTTGAATATATGTCCAATGGGAGTAAAAGGGGAAATCTGTATAGGCGGTGTCGGACTTGCAAAGGGCTATTTGAATGACAAGGAAAAAACCGATGCATCGTTTGTTACATTGTCAAATGGAAAACGGATCTATAAAACAGGCGATATGGGTAGATATGATAGAAATGACGAGATAGAATTTCTTGGCAGACTGGATACCCAGGTAAAGATACGAGGTCATAGAATAGAACTTGGTGAGATAGAGAGTTGCTTTAATTCCTGCGATGGTGTGAACAATGCTGTTTCTGTATTGGTAAAACATGATATGACAATCAAACAAGTGCTTTTTGTAACAACGGGTGGAAACACAGATGAGGACATATTGAGAAAATATGCAGCAGACAATATTCCAGCGTACATGATGCCGGATAAGTTTTCATTTATAGATGAAATGCCATTGACTGCAAATGGAAAAATCAATAAACATAAACTAAAAGAACTTGCAGAAAAAATCATTTCTGAAAGTACGAGCGATGCGGATGAAGTAGATATGCAGATGACACCTACAGAGGTAAAAGTTGCTGAAGTAGTAAAGCAGACACTTGGTGTTGACAGCGTAGATCCAAATGTGAATCTTTATAGTTATGGAGCGAATTCGCTTGTAATGGCACAACTTGCGGGAGAACTTGCTTCAATGTTGGAGGATGAATCGGCTTTTGATAATATACTGATGAATCTTTTTGAAAATCCAACAGTGCGGTCAACTGCGGCGGCAATAGATAGCATAAACAATGGGAATCAGTAATCACAAACTTATGTGATAGATATTGGAGTGATGTACATTGAAAAAAATAAAACTGTTCTGTTATCCGTGGTCAGGAGGAAACGGTGCTTTGTTTTTCAAGTATTCAAAACTGCTTGGTGAAAATTTTGAAGTAGTACCAGCAGATATTGAGATTGATGAAAACAAGTCGTTTAAAGAAAATATAGTTATTGCTGCGGAGAAGGTAATCGATCAACTGGAAAACAGCGATAAATTGATCCTTTTTGGTCATAGTATGGGTGCTGTGGTTTCCTTTGAAGTTGCTAAGGTGTTAGCTGACAGGATAAATAGTGATCGAATGGGACTTGTTATATCAGGTATGCTTCCTCCTACTAGAGAATTGCTGGGGCAGCTTGATAGTAATCTTACTTGTGAGTCTGCAAAAAAATATTCCTCTGAGTTAGGCATGGGTAACTTGGATATGCTTCCTGATAGTTTTCTGAATGCTGTTATTGAGAAGATGAACAAGGACAATAGATTCCTCAAAGGTTATGAAAGCTGTGGCAATCAAAAGTTATCTTCTCCTGCGGCAATAATATATTCGGAGCAGGAGCTTGAAATGGGGAACCCAGAAGCATGGTCGGAAATGTTCGACGGAAATGTAGAATATATAACAGTTAAGGGGAAGCATTTTTATCTTACAGAAGATTTTACGCCTGTAAGTGATGCTATAAAAAATATTGAGAAAGAGTTAATGAAAGGCAGGTAATCAAATATATGGCAGAAAATTGGTTCAGGTATGAACAGCCAATAGAAGGTAGCAGCGGAAATATTTTTTTATTTCCGCATGCAGGAAGTTCTGCTTCTTTCTTTGCATCATGGAAGAAAGGTACAAATCACAAATGCGGTTTTTTCCCTGTTCAATATCCGGGACGTGAAAATCGAAGAAAAGATACCATATCCCCGTCAATAAAGGAACTTGCGGAAGCATTTGTAAAAGATGAATCTGAACTTTTAACAAAAAAACCTTTTGTGCTTTTTGGTCATTGTATGGGTGCGTTGATATGTTGGGAAATTGCACTAGAACTGCAAAGAAAAGGTATGAAAATGCCTTGTGCTGTAGTCGTGTCTTCTTCCGCTTCACCGACTGAAAGAGCAATCGAGAAAGCGGATGATATGAGCCGTGATGAGATTGTAGATTATTTGTGTAGAATGGGCTTTATTGACAGATCTATCACAGAAGAAAAGGAATTTTTTGAGTATTATCTTTCTCTTATGAAGATAGACATGATGTGGTTGAAAATCTATGATTATGAGGGGCAGAGAGAGAAGAAAATCAATTGTTCAATATATTCTTTTAATGGGAGAGATGATGATAAAAAGCTGCTGAATCAGTCTTTGGAGTGGGGAAAATTTACACAAAATAACTTTACACAAAAGCTATTTTGTGGGGGACATTTCTATTTAAGTGATGATCCCAATGAAGTGGTAACCAGTCTTGAAGAGATAATCTTGAAGAGTGAAAAGCAATAACAAGTAACAGGGAGGAAGAAATGGTTTATGTTTATCGAAGTAAAGAATCTTAAAAAAGCATACAAAAACGGAAAAGTGCAGTCCGAAATATTAAAGGGAGTCAGCTTTGATGTTAAAGCTGGAGAAATATTGACGATACTTGGGCCATCTGGTTCAGGAAAATCTACACTTTTAAATCTTATGGGTGGACTTGATACTGCTGATTCTGGCAGCATCAAAATAGACGGAACGGATATCGTTGGGATGTCAGAAAAAGATCTGTCTAAATTCAGAAGAAACACATTTGGTTTCATATATCAGTTTTACAATCTTGTGTCTGATTTGAATGTTTATGAAAATGTTGAAGTGTGCCATTGGCTTGGGGATAAGTCTATAAAGATTGATGATATTCTTGACAGAGTCGGAATGGCAGAACACAAGAAAAAGTTTCCAGATGAACTTTCAGGTGGGATGCAGCAAAGAGTCAGCATCGCAAGAGCGATTGCGAAAAATCCAAAGATTCTTTTTTGCGATGAACCTACGGGTGCTCTTGATTACAAGTCAGCACATGATGTGCTTGAGATGATCGAAGATATACATAAAAAATCAAATACAACGATTATTATTGTTACGCATAATATTGCCATTGCAGATATGTCAGACCACATTATTGAAATAAGGGATGGCGTAGTAGCTTTGGATCAGCATAATGACAAAGTCCTTTCAGCATCGGAGGTGGAATGGTAATATGATGCCTATCAATAAAAGATTGAAACGAGAACTGAAAAAAAATTTTGCAAAATACTTTTTTATAGGACTCGTTTTGTTTATGGGAATCACCATAATATCTGCGTTTTTTACCGCTACTGATGGAATAATGAGCACGATAGAAAGCCAACAGAGTGATTGCAATATTGAGGATGCAAATGTAACACTAGTTTCGCAGCTCAGTGATGATAACATTTCTCGTTTACATGAAATTGGTATAAACGATTTGGAAGATACCAGCTATTGCGATGTTACCGCATTAGATGATAGTGATTATACCATGCGTGTTTTTAGAGTTCGAGATAGTGTGGACAAATTGTCCTTGATTGAAGGCGAACTGCCTGCAAATGACAAGCAAATCGTACTGGAAAGCAAAACTGCCTCTGCAAAGGATCTATCTGTAGGAGATGAGATCGATGTAGACGGTAAGAATTATACATTGTCCGGAATTGTAGCAGTAGTGGATTACAATAATGTACTGCAAACAGTTTCATCAGGTGTTTCAAATTTGAAAACATTTGGACTTGGCTTTGTTTCAAAACAAGCTTTTGATGGTTTGGACAGTGCGAAAATGACCATTCAATACAGTCTTACTGCAGAAGATGAACAGAGTATTGATGATGCTTATAATTATTTGATGGATGAGGAAATTGCAGTCAATATTCTTAAGCAGAGCGATAATCCAAGAATTAAATCCATAAGTGATAAAACAAACACACTTAAGGCAGAAGTTACACTTATAAGTGTTGTTTTTGTTCTATTAATGGTGTTTATTTTTTATGCAATGACTTCTGCATCTGTGGAAAAAGACAGCAATCTTATTGGTACATTTTTCTCAATGGGATATACAAGATGGGAAATCATTCAACATTATGTACGATTGCCGCTGATTATAACTTTGATTGGTTCTGTTCTTGGTATGATAACAGGCTCTTTGTTGTTTGCAGAGCCAATTGGTAAGATTACTTATAGTACATATTCATTACCAACATTCAGCGGTAAGGTAAATCTATATCTTATTATCATGTGTTGCGTGATTCCACTTATTATACAATTTATCATCAATTGTCTGTTGCTTGCGAAAAAGTTGAAAACAACACCAGCTTTGCTTATGAGAGGAAAGGGCAAATCAGGAAAAGGATTTAAGAAAGTGAATCTTTCTAAATTTAGTTTCCCTGTTAAAATGTATATTAGAATTATGCTTCGTGGCATAAAAGACCAGCTGATTTTGTTTTTTGGAATCGTTATCGCAATGTTTTTCCTAGCGATGGGATTTGGTATGAAGGATTCTTTAGTAGAATATGTTGATGATGTAAAAAATGAATCGCTATATGAATATTGTTATATTTTAAATGCACCTGTTCAGATTGATGATGAAGAGGAGTGCGATAAGGCTACTGTAGAAGGTTTCCGTGTTGAGTATTCCGGTATCAATATGAAATTAACAGTTTATGGACTCAAAGATACAAGTCGTGTGGATGGCATAACTGCTAGTCAAAATGAAATTGTGATCTCTGACAGTACTGCATCAAAGTTGTCGCTTAGTAAAGGTGATACTATGACAGTTTACTCAGAAAAGATTAAAAAAGATTTGGAATTTAAGGTGACAAATATAGTGCATGATCCTGTAGGGCTTAGTGCATATATGGATAGAACAGCATTAAATGAATTATTAGAATATGATAATGCAGATGACTATTATAATGCCCTTTTGGCTGACAAAGAATTGAACCTCTCAGAAGATAGTTTTGCAGAAGTTGTATCACATGAAAATCAGGAAAAAGCAGCAGAGGAAATGAACACCATGATGCAACCGATGATTATGATGCTTATTGTGGTTTCCTTGGTGATATTTATCTCAGTAATGTATATGCTTTTGAAAATGGTAGTTGAAAAGAGCACGCATTCGATATCGCTTATGAAAATATTTGGTTATACGAATAAAGAAAATAACCATTTCTATTTGAACAGCTTTTTCATTACGGTTATGGTTTCTTTGGTACTTTCTGTAATACTAGATAAACTGTTATTCACATCGTTGTGGCCTGCTCTCAATGCAAATCTTGTTGGATTTGTACCTGTAAAAATGCATGTGTATACATATGCCGTAATACTTATATTTGGTTTGTTGTGTTATTTTGTTGTAACTATTTTTTTGAAGGCAAAACTCAAAAAAATATCAATCAATACCGTATTGAAACAGAGAGATTAAGAAAATGGAGGTATCAATGGAAGACAAAAGCGTTGTAGTAACAAAAATATGGTCTGATATGTTTGGAGAGAAAAACACCAAGGATGAGGATAATTTTTTTGAACTTGGCGGAGATTCCATAATGGCATTGAAAATGTCAGAACAGCTAAAACAAAAGGGTTATACTATCAGTCTTATGGAAGTTTTTGATGATCCTACGTTGGGTGGAGTTTTAGAAGCAGTGAAACCTTTGAATCCTGTTGCAAAAACGTCAGCTCTCATGGAGGAACAGAAACGTTCTTATCCTGCAACAGTCCAGCAGAAGTGGTTTTTCCGTAAGATCACAAGGGAAAGAGATGCATGGTGTGAATATGTAATTATCTCTCCAAAAAAACCAGAGAGTATCACGCCGGAAAAAGTAAACAAATTTTTGTTTGAGAAAAAACTTCTTCGTAATTTTAAAATGTTAAAGAATGATAAAGGATTGTTCTTTGAAATGTCGGATGAGATGCCAGCTTTAATAAAATTAGAGGAAGGCATTGTGACAAATGAAATTGGGGAGAAGATTGTAAAGGAAACAATATCTCTTGAAAATGGAAAAACCTGCTGCATGATTTATGATGGAAATGGAAACATAATGATTATTATACATCATTTATTTTCAGATGCCATTACTTTAAAAAACATTCTTTCTGCAATCGACAATTTAGATGAAAATGCTAATTTTGAAAGTTCATTATATGCAGAATATGCTTGGAGCCAATACGGGAAATATGGTAGTGACAACGGTGATCTTTCGTATATAGAGGAACGTAATAAATCCTATGAATCTGATGATGTCGTTATGATTTCAGAGGAAGATTATTATGAAACGCTTGTAGATATTTCAAAAGAGTGGAGAGTATCCATTGAAAGCATACTTCTGTTGCAACTTTATAAATCAATTGGTTTTCTTCCTAAAACCGTAATTGAGGTAGAAAGAATTGGAAGAGATGCGAGCGGAAAATGGGATGATATTTGTGGTTGGTTGAGTTTTTCAGCATCCTTTGATCTTTCTTGTGCTGAAAATGGAGAGCAACATGAAATGGCAGAAAGAATAGGAAAAGCAATTAGTGGCTTGACTTTTGAAAAGGATAGATTGGATGGCACTGAGTCAGAAAACGCACTTACATGGAATTATATAGGAAACATTGATGTGAGTGCAAGCTTTGACAGCTTTAATGTAAAGGCTTTCGGACAGTTCAACGGAAAAAGCACAGGCAGAACAACTCCCATATACTTTGCAGTGTATTTTAAAGAAGACAAATTGTGTTGTGATGTAAACTATGACAGTCTTGTTTATACAAAAGAACAGATGAAAATCCTACAAAAAACATTTTTAACAAATGTACACCAGTTGTCAGAAAGTTACAATACAAAGCGTACAGATGAACTTAGTTCAATACTTGAAGTGATGAGAGGTATTTAAAATGAAAATCGTAAAGGTCAACGAGCTTACTCCGATTCAATCCGGAATGCTGTTCCAGTATATGCTCACTAATGACAAGTCGTCATATATGGGTACAGAGATATTTGAACTAGAGGGAAATATTGATGCTGATATTTTCAGAAGTGTACTGGATAAAATTTCTGATGAATATGAAGTGTTCCGTACAAATGTGATATATGATAAAATAGACAAGCCTAAAAGTGTTGTAATCGATAAGCGTACGGTTCCATTTGCAGTTCACAAAGCCGTGAATGATAATGCAGTAAAGCAGTTCACAGATGAAATAAATGCAGAACAGTTTAAAAAGGGATTTGACATTCAGAGAGATTCTCTCATAAGACTGGATTTGGTTGTAGGCGAAAATAGCAGTGTACTCATATTTAGTTTTCATCATATTCTGATGGATGGTTACTGTGCAGCAATGATTGCCGATATAATAATGAAGAATTATGGTAAGATGATTGGCAGACAATGCGATAATGATGTGGAGTATGTGCCATTTTCTACTTATCAGGATTGGATAGTTGCACAGGATATGTCTAAGAGCTGCGAATACTGGAAGGAATATTTGAAGGGTATTTCATCTGTTCAGCCTCTGGATCTTGTTCAGTTCGGAAGTGACAAGAAAAAGAATATTGGACATAGTTCACTCACAATTGAATTTACTCCTTTGGAAACACAAGGGTTGATTTCAATTGCATCTGCCGGAAATGCAACACTTAATATATGCATGCAGTGGTTGTGGGGTTTGACTCTCTGCAGAAATTTCTCTTGCGATAAAGCTGTATTTGGTACAGTAGTATCTTATCGTCCAGCAGAATTTGATAATGCAGAACAAATTCTGGGCCCTATGATAAACACAGTTCCTGTTGTTTTTGCGTGCAATAAAGACAATCCGATAACAGAACAGCTAAAAGCTTTTCGCAAAAGTTTCTTGGATTCAATGGAACATTCTTGGATTGGTCTTGGAGAAATAAGCAAGACTGCTGAAGATTGTGAGAATCTTATTGATCATCTATTTGTGTATGACAATTTTCCAGAGATGGATTTTGGAAGCATCAAGAAAAACACAGGCTTTCAGGTGAAAAATTTCAAACTGGAAGAACGCACTGAATATGCACTCACATTGGAAGTGTCAAAAACTGATAGAATCAGAATCAGATTCAATTTTGATAGCAGCAAGTATTCTGCTGAAAGTATTGAACGATTAGCAGGACTTTATAAAAATATTTGCATAAGTGCTGTAAATGCAAATGATCCACAGGATATAGAAAATGTGTCAGAGGCGTATAGCCATAAGCTGATGGAAAAAATAAAGACTGTTTCTGATAGCATGAAAAATGGCAGTATTACTTCTGAATTTGAAAAAGCAGTAAAGAAACAAAAAGACAATATTGCTTTAGAATTTAACGGCGAAGAGCTTTCCTACAATGAACTTGATCGGATAACAGATGCACTTGCATGGAAGTTGCATTGTTTTGGCTTGGGTAAAAATGCAAGGATAGCGATAGATATTACACCTTCTTTTGAGGTTATTACAGCTATGATAGCTATTTTGAAAATAGGAGGTTGTTATGTACCTTTTGACCTGATGTTACCTGAAAAACGGTTGCAGGATATTATAAAAGATGCAGATGTATCACTTCTTTTAACTGTGGGTGAGAAGGAAACGCCGTCATTTGGCATTGAGAATTTTGCTGTTGATGTAAAGGAACTGAAAAGTGTCGCAATTCCAGAGGATGTGTCATTTATAAGTCAAAGAAATGAGAAGAATATTTCCAATATTATGTTTACATCAGGTACTACTGCAAAACCAAAAGGAGTAGTACTTAATGATGGAGGTGTTCTGGGACTTGTAAAAAATGGAAATCTAGTGGATTATGAAAAAATAAGTTGCCAATTCCAAAATTCTTCCATTGCTTTTGACGCTGCCACTTTTGAGATATGGGGTGGTCTGCTGAATGGAAAACGGGTAGTTATAATAGATAAAGATACTTTGCTGTCGGACAAAAAATTTGCTGATAAGATCAAAGAAAATAAGAACTGCTGTCTGTTTCTTACAACTACGCTTTTCAATAATTTCGCAGAACGGAATGCTGCTATGTTTGCGAATGCTTCCTATGTTGTGACAGGTGGGGAAAAGTTTTCGGAATATCATGGTAAGTTATTTGTTGAAGCTTGCCCTGAAACAAAGCTCCTAAATGGATATGGGCCTACAGAGAGCACTACTTTTACTACCAGTTTTGAAATAACGCCGCAAAGTCTTGAAGGTACTGTTCCTATCGGTTTACCGCTTGATACAAGAGGTGTTTTGATATGTGATGAAAATTTATCGCCTTTACCTTTCGGATCAAAGGGAGAGATCATTATCTATGGTCAAGGACTTGCTGTAGGCTATTGTGGCGACAGCAAAACAACAGCAGAAAAATTTGTAACGCTCCCTTGTGGGATATCTGCTTATAAAAGTGGTGACTTGGGTTATACGGATGATACAGAAAATATTTATTTCTGTGCAAGACATGATGAACAGCTAAAATTAAGAGGATTCAGAATCAGCACAGAAGAAATAGAATCAGCACTGCGTGAATGTGCAGACATATTGAATGCAGCGGTTTTGCCATTTAAAAACAAGCATGGCAGTATGTATCTCACTGCATTTGTAGTATTAAAGGATAACAATGACAGTTTTGCACAGGTACAGCAGAGAATCACTGCAGAACTTGGAGATATGTTACCTTACTACATGATACCTGCTGAGTTTGTCAAACTGGATGCACTGCCTGTAAATTCAAATGGTAAGCTGGATAAGAGTTTGTTGAAAGCACCTGAAGAACATGCTGAAGAAAAACTTCTTCCTACTACTGATACGGAAAAAGTTATCTATGACTTGTTTAAAGAGGTAATGGGTGATAGCAACTTTGGTATGGAACAGTCCTTTATCAATATTGGTGGAGATTCCATAAAGGCAATGAAATTGACTGCAATGTCAAAGAAAAAGGGATATAACATTACAGTCGCAGACCTTTATCGAGAACAAACACCAGCTCGTTTGGCGGCATATATTGATTCTATGGATGGAGTTAAGACACAAGGAATAAAGGAAATTACTCCTGACAGCGAGCACCGATATGATAAGTTCCCATTAAATAATGTTCAAGTGGCTTATCTTTCTGGTAGAAGTAATGACCTTGTTCTTGGTGGTTATGGAACGGTATTCTTCTCTGATATTGAAGGAGATTATAACAGACAAAAATTTGAAGATGTGTTGAATATCGTTATTAAACGACATGATATGCTGAGAGCGGTTATATATGATTCGGGATATCAGCAGATACTTTCTCCAGAACAGGCGAAGTATGAATTGCAGGAAGAAGATATCAGCAGAATGTGTGATGAGGAGCAGGAAGCATATCTGAAGAATCGATGCGATGAAATGAAGAACATGGTCTTTGAAATCGGAAAATGGCCAATGTTCAAGGTGAATATGATCAGAACAACAGAGGATCATGTTCATGTGCTGTATGCCTTTGATGCATTAATTATGGATGCATTCAGTGTTATAATGTTAGCAAGAGAATTGCGAGATACATATGACGGAAATGTTTGTGATGAAAAGCTGGAGCTTTCCTTTAGAGATTATGTTCTGGAAACGGAAAAGATGCAAGATGAATATGAGGCTGACAAGAAATTCTGGATGGAAAAAGTAGATGATTTTCCTTCTGCACCAGCATTTAAATTCAAGACACTTCCTGAAAACATAAAAAGCTCGCAGTTCAGCAGAAAACACATGACATTTGAAAAGGAAGTATGGGACAATATCAAGCAGCTTTCTGTAAAATTGAATATAACGCCTGCGGTATTACTGTGCGGTTTATATGCCTATACGCTGTCTCTTTATAGTGGTCAGTCACAGCTTGCAGTGAATATGACTGTTTTTAGTCGTGAACAGATACACAGACAGGTGGATAAAATACTGGGTGACTTCACAAAGATTGTTTTGCTTGATTATGATTTTACAAGTGCTGACAGCTTTAAAAATGTGGTAGTAAATAGTCACAAAAGACTGAATGAATACCTCACACACCTGCACTATGATGGAATTGACTTTATGCGTGAGCTTGCAAAAAAGAATAAGCCTGTAAACGGTCGTCCGCTTATGCCTGTTGTATTTACAAGTGCATTATTTGATAATGACATTGTGTATGATCTTGATAAAGCTTCTTCTCGAACACCGCAAGTGTACTTGGATTGTCAGGCAATGCTTCAATGTGGAAAGTTGAATGTAGTATGGGACTATCCGGCAGAACTGTATGACAGTGAATTTATAGATGAGATGTTTGAATGCTTTACAAAGTTTATTTGCCATGCAGATAAGATGCTTGAAAAGGCTTTTCCTGTAAGTGAAAAAACAGAGCATTTTTATAAGCACTATAATGACACTTCATGGCTTGTTCCAAATATTACTTTGCAGCAGCTCGTGAAAGAAAGCCTCGAAAATGAGGAATATGCGGATAATATATGGTTGTACGATGCAGATAAAAGCTATACTTATGCTGAAACAAGAGAAAATGTATACCGATATGCCGGACACTTACAGGCAGAAGGGATAGAATGCGGTGACTTTGTGTGTGTTGAGGGCGAAAGAAATTCTGATACACTTTTTAAGATACTGGCAGTAATACTTTGTGGCGGTGCATACATTCCTGTTCAACCTTCATGGCCAGATGATAGAAAAAAAGCCATAAAAGAACAGAGCGGCTATAAATATCTGTTTGATGAAAACACACAGATAAGAGAAGCAAACTTTGAGCATCATGAAACTGCTTATGATGCCCCTGCTTATGTAATATATACTTCAGGAAGCACCGGTACTCCAAAGGGCGTATTGATTAATCAAAGTGCTGTTACCAATACGTTACTTGATATAAATGAACGCTATTCCGTAACAGAAACAGATGTATTTGCGGCGGTTTCGTCATTCTCATTTGACCTCTCTGTCTATGATATTTTTGGTTCTCTTAGTGCAGGGGCAGCTGTATCACTTGTTCGTGATATGAAAAATATCAACGAAGTGATAAACAGTTTGGAACGTAATAAGGTAACAATTTGGAATACAGTTCCAGCACTGATGGGAATTCTTACATCTGAACTTGAACGCAGATCTGATAGGGGCAAGAAGAATACAATACCAATGCGGGTTGTATTAATGAGTGGTGACTGGATACCTGTGCAGCTTCCACGAGAAATTACGAATATTTTTGGTGATATAAATGTTGTTAGCTTAGGTGGAGCAACAGAAGCCTCCATCTGGTCAATCGCTTATGACATTGATACCAATAGAGAGTATGCTGCACATATTCCGTATGGTTATCCTTTAAGAAATCAGAAGATGTATGTATTGAGTGATTCTCGTGAGTTTTTGCCTAAGAATGTTGAAGGTGACATTTATATTGGTGGTGTTGGTGTTGCGGATGGTTATCAGAATGATCAAAAGCAAACAGATGCAGCCTTTATCAATCATAAAACATTAGGCAGAATATATCGTACAGGGGACAGAGGATATATTTCTGATGAGGGCTGTATGGAATTTTGCGGAAGACAAGATATGCAGGTAAAGATAAATGGATTGAGAATCGAACTTGGTGACCTTGACAGTAGTGTCAAAAAGATACCAGGCATTAAAGATTCCGTTTCCGCTGTTCAAACAAATGATGAGGGCGGTGATCTTATCTGCACATATATTCGCTGTGACAGCAAAATTGTCGATGCAGAACTTGATGCAGATGATACTGCGTTAAATATCTCTTCACAGGAAAATGAAATACTGTCAGAATTTGATATTGACAGTTACCATCGCTTTATGAGTGTACTTGAAAAATATTCTGTAAATTGTATGGCAGAAGCACTTAAAACACTTGGCATTGAAAAGCTTTCTGGAGAACGCATCTCTGAAAATGAGATCGTCAGAAAGCTGAAAATAGCTGATAACAGGGTGAAAAATTTTAGACAGTGGTTCAATACCTTGAAGAAATACGGATTTATAGATGACAAAAAGGATATCTTTACTTTTGATTGTTCAAAGATGGGTGATATTGATGAATATCTGAAACAATTGGAGCACATGGGCATATCCAAAGCAATGGAACAAATTGTGCGTTGTGTTGTTTCTATAAGAAAGTTGCTGCCGGATATCCTGCTGGGGAAAGCAGATCCTGTATCTGAAGTATTCTTTAAGGATGGCGATATTCAAAGTGGAGTAGGGATATACCGTAATAGTGTAACAGGACAGATATATGGTAGACTTGCAGCAGAACTTACAATGTCGCTCATTGCAGCAAATGAGGGCAAGCCATTCCGGATATTAGAAGTTGGTGCAGGTGTTGGCGGAACGTCTGATTATGTGATTGACCGTATAAAGAATATGGAAAATGTAACGTATTTGTATACAGATATTTCCGATGTATTCCTTGATGAAGCGAAAAAACGTTATGATGGTCTTGACTTTGTGGATTATGGTATATTTGATATAAATTTGCATCCAGAGGTGCAGGGAATGCCACTTCACAGCTTTGACCTTATAATTGGTGCGAATGTGCTGCATGATGCTCAGAACATCTATAATACGGTTGATGAGTTGCATCTACTGCTTGCAAAGAACGGTAAGTTGATGCTTGTGGAAGCTACGATCAATACAGCAACACAGATGATAACAGCAGGATTTTCCGAAGGGCTTACTTCTTATTCCGATGACAGAGTAGAAACAGATCTTCCTGCTTATTCAGAAGAGCAGTGGAAAAACAGCATCATCAAAAACAACTATTCTGTACCATTGATGTATCCATATGATGCAAAGGTAAGAGAAAAGTTGCAGACAGTTCTTTTACTTGCTCAGTCGAAAGAAATTACCAGTGAAATTGATCAGGAAGAAGTAATATCGCAGCTAAAAACCAAATTGCCAGAATACATGCTTCCAAGGTTTATTGTTGAAATGCAGAAATTTCCTTTGACAGCAAATGGAAAGCTGGATGTGAAACGTCTGCCAAAGATGAGCGTTGATGTACAAAAAAGAGGAGAAATTGTTCCTCCGCAGACTGCACTTCAAAAGGAATTGGCAGAGCTATGGAAGGAAAATCTTGGTGTGCAGGAAATTGGAATAACGGATAATTATTTTGCTCTGGGCGGTGACTCTCTTAAAGCCATAAGACTTATGAGCAGAATAGAGGAACACGGATATCACATTGATATGAACGCCATATTCAGATGCACTACCATCGAGGATATGGAGAAAGAAATCGGTTCTGACAGTAGGAGAGTAAAATGATAGAGAAAAAAGAAAATGTTGTTGTTAAAACAGCAATGAAACGTAAATGGAGTTTGCTGTTAACTGTGCTTCTTGATGTCGCAGGAACAGCAGGAACAATAGCTGTCTACTATTTTATATACAAGGTTATTGCGGAAATAGTAGACAAACATGCAATGGTTGATGAGATTGACAAATCGGTAATCACATCTATGTGCATTGGGATGCTGATATGCGTGGTGATAGCGGTGCTTTGTACAATTGTTGGCTCCGTGCTTGCACATTCTGCATCTTATTCAGTTGGATATGAGCTTAGAAAAGGCATCATGGAAAAGTTGTCAAAAGTGGAACTTGGTTTCTTTTCAAAGAAACGAAGTGGCGACATAAAAAAGTCGGTTGCGGAGGACTGCTCCACAATTGAAGAATTTTTTGCAGAGCATTTAGGAGATTTGGTAACAGGTATTCTTACGCCTGTTTGCTTAATTATTCTTATGTTCAACATTGATGTTAAAATGACACTGGCAACATTGGTATCTATCCCTTTCGCTTTGATCGGTATGATATTCATTATGTTTAACAAAAAGTATGTGAAAGCTAATAAAGCATACAGCGAGTCAATGGGTAATATTACATCAGATGCAGTTGAGTACTTCAAGGCACTTCCGGTTGTCAGAATTTTTAACAGTCATGGAAAAAGCGAAGATGCTTTAAGAAAAGACATTGATGATATTTATAAATACACTTATGAGCAAGGCAAGCATTCTATGTTTGGGTATACATTCTTTACTACCTTTATTACAGCTTCATTACTCGGTATACTTCTTATGAGTGTTTATGAATATTGTTCAGGTGGAGCATTTTGGACAATTATTACAAAGATATTGTTCTTCTATATTGTAGGAGCAAATCTTGCAGGTCCTATGATGAATCTGACCATATTTACACTTGCCTTTAGAAAATTTGGTGTTGCCATAGACAATGTAAATGATATTTTTTCTGCGGAGGAGATGGTACAACATGAGGACAATACAAAGCGACAGGGATATGATATTACTTTTGAAAATGTTAAATTCGGCTATGGTAATCAAGATAAGCGGATTCTCAATGATTGTTCTATGACCATTCCAGAAGGAAAGATTACTGCACTGATTGGTTCGTCAGGTGCAGGGAAAACTACTTCTGCAAGATTGATTGCAGGTTTCTGGAACAATTATGAAGGAGACATAAAAATAGGTGGCAAGAGCATTCGTTCTATGTCGCAAGAAGAATTGTATGGAAATATCGCTTTTGTATTTCAGGAAAATTTGATACTATCGGATACTGTTGAAGCTAACATTAGAATGAACAATACAACAGCTACAATGGATGATATTGTAGCTGCTGCGAAGAAAGCACAGATACATGACCTTATTATGACGCTTCCTAATCAGTATCAGACAGTGATTGGCGATGGTGGGCACAACCTTTCTGGAGGAGAAAAGCAAAGAATTGCAATCAGTAGACTGTTCCTTAAAAATGCTCCTATACTTGTTCTTGATGAGGCAACTTCTTATGCGGATGCAGAGAATGAACAGCTTATCAACAAAGCGTTGACAGAGCTCAGTAAGGGCAAGACCGTTGTTATGATAGCACATAAGATGTCTTCTATAAAAGAGGCAGATCAGATCATAGTACTTGACAAAGGAAAAAATATTGCATCTGGAACAGATGCACAACTTATGGAAAGTTCTAAGCTTTATCGCCATCTGTGGGAAGAATATCTCAAGGGCAGTAACTGGACAATTGAAGGGAGAGTGGACAGGTAATGAAAGAAAAGCTAATGGCATTATTGTCAGAAGGCGATAAAAAAAGCCTGAAAAAAATACTTGTATGGGGGCTTTTATCGGCTGTTTCAAAGGCATTACCCTATATGTTTATCATCCTGTCAGCAGCGGAATTGATAAAGCCACTGGAAGGCAGAGAAATAGACAAAAAGATGTTGATCATCTACTGCGTAATGATGGCAATATCCTATATCATTATGTATCTTTTCAGTATGAAATCTTGGATTACAATTTCACACGATGCTGCTTCTATCGTAAGAAACGGTAGAAATAGAACATTGAGTTCCTTTAATAGTTTTCCTGTGGGAAAGATTTTGGAAAAGGATACAAATGAGATAACTGGCTATGTGGTGGACGATCATGAGAATTTTCTGTTGGTTATATCAGATATTCTTGATCCAATTCTTCATTCTGTTGTAATGCCAATACTAGGCTTCATTGGCATGCTGTTCATATCTTGGCAACTTGACCTCATTGCTTTGGCGGTAGCAGCATTATCTTTTGCGATATATTTTGCGATGCAGAAGAAAAGTGCCAAAGCTGGGGAAGAACTGAATGAAATAAATGACAAAGTAAATGCAGGTGTGCTGGAATATGTAAAAAATATTCATCTGCTAAAAGGCTTTCACATGACTGGCAGCAAGTTTGTCAGACTTTCTGAAAATTTAAAACAGCTTAAAGAAAAATCGATTGAGAAACAAACAGCAGTAGGGACATTGATTGGTTCTTGCTCTATGATATTGAATCTTGGTATTCCGATTGTTGCGGTTGCAGGATTGCTGCTTTGGCATGGTGGTTTTATTACCATTACTACTTATATGATATTTCTGATAGCATTGCCGAAGATTTATACACCTTTGACCACTGAATTTGCACTTATGGATCAATTGAGATATTTGTATGATTCTATTGATCATCTGTATGATCTTAGTCGTTCGGAAAAGCTTTCTGAAGGTAATAAGACACTGCCAGTAAAAAAATACGATGTAGAATTTAAAAATGTTACTTTTGCCTATGATGGTAAGAACAATGTTCTGCAAAATATGAGTTTTAAGGCAGAAATGAACAAAATGACAGCTCTTGTTGGTCATTCTGGGTGCGGAAAATCTACAGTTTTGCAATTGATCTCACGTTTTTATGACAATCAATCAGGAAGTATCCAGATTGGTGGGGAGGATTCAAAAAATCTTCCTTACAGCCAGCTGCTTGATATGATCAGTATTGTTTTTCAAGAAAGCTATCTTTTTAACGATACGATTAAAAACAATATGAAACTTGCAAAATCAAATGCAAGTGATGAAGAAATAATTGCAGCAGCCAAAAAGGCAGGTTGTCATGAGTGGATAACGAGTCTTGAAAATGGATATGATACTGTTATCGGAGAAAGCGGAAGCAGTGTATCGGGTGGTGAGAGACAGCGGATTGCTGTTGCAAGAGCCATTTTGAAGGATGCACCGATTATACTGCTTGATGAAGCTACAGCAAGTCTTGATATAGAGAATGAAAGTCTTGTTCAACAGTCGATAAACGAACTTGTCAAAGGAAAGACCATTATCATAGTTGCACATCATCTTAATACGATCAAAAATGCTGACAAAATTGTTGTAATAGATGATAAGAAAGTTGTTGAAGAGGGAACACATACTCAGCTTATGGAGAAAAAGGGCCTTTATAGTGAATTGTGGAAAAAACAGTTTAATGTTGTTTAATGCGATTGAATATTTTTAAATCCCAAACAAATATTTAAAACAATACCGCATGCAATTGTCATGCGGTATTGTACTATTTTTTATAGGAGATGGATGACAGATGTCTGATACAATTAATGTTTACCTACTTGAAACGGTTGAAAATTTAAAATGGAATCATATATGCAGTATGCAGAAATATGTTTCTGTGCAAAGACAGAAGCGGATAAATGCGTACAGATTTGAACGGGATAGAATTTCTTCTCTCGTAACTGCTTTAAT
>ENA-ORTQ01000854-ORTQ01000854.1-human-gut-metagenome-genome-assembly--contig:-NODE-854-length-36150-cov-3.502203_pt1 | contig 36150 bp, 16 predicted proteins | sample MGYA00241912_ERZ509188 | MGnify/ENA primary metagenome ERZ509188 (study PRJEB26280, sample SAMEA2338849) | human gut metagenome | biome: human gut; feature: human-associated habitat; material: faeces...
AAGGCGTCAAGGGCCAGGGCCGCGTGTTCTCCTCGCTGGAAGAGGCCGAAATGGCGCTCGACAAGCACGAGATCGACATGCAGGCCAAGGTGCTCATCCGCCTTCCGCAGGACTTCGTGCTGCCGAAGGACTGGGAGCCGGGCGAGGTCAAGGTCGTCGATCCGGAACCGGGCAGCCCGGACGTGGTCAAGGAGGAGCGTTTCCATGACGGCTCCGTCCTGTTCGCCACCTCCTACGGCCGTATCCTGTTCAACGGCACCTTGCCGGTCGACTACCCGTTCGTCAACGAGCAGGCGCCGAAGAAGCGTCTGAGCAAGATCGTCGACGACATCGCGACCCGTTACTCCACCGCTCAGGTGGCCGTGACGCTGGACGCCCTGAAGGATCTGGGCTTCACCCGCGCACCGTGGTCCGGCGTGTCCTTCGCGTTCTCCGACGTTATCCAGCCGCCGGAACTGGACGAGTACATCGAAAAGTACGAAGGCGAAGCCGACAAGGTCAACGAGAACTACGAAATCGGTATGCTCACCGAAGAGGAGCGTCGTCAGGAACTGGTCGACCTGTGGACCAAGTGCACCAGCGAGGTCTCCGAGGCGGTTGAGGAACACTTCGATTCCAAGAACAACCTGGCCATCATCGTGCAGTCCGGTGCACGAGGAAACATGATGCAGATCAACCAGATCGCAGGTATGCGAGGCCTGGTGGCAAACCCGAAGGGCGAGATCATTCCTCGACCGGTCAAGTCCAACTACCGTAAGGGCCTGTCCGTGCTGGAATACTTCATCTCCCAGCACGGCGCGCGTAAGGGTCTGGCCGATACCGCACTGCGTACCGCAGAGTCTGGCTACCTGACCCGTCGTCTGGTGGACGTCTCCCAGGACGTGATCGTGCGCGAGGAGGACTGCGGCACCAAGCGCGGCCTGACCATGAAGGTCGGCGAACGCGATGCCGAAGGCAACCTGCACTTGGTCAAGGCCGCCGACGGTGGCCCGTACTCCCGTCTGCTCGCGGCCGACGTCATCGACCCGGCCGACGGCGAGACCGTGCTGTACAAGGCCGGCGACGCCCTGTCCATGGACGTGCTCAACGATCTCGTTGCCCACGGCGTGGAAGAGGTCAAGGCCCGTTCCGTGCTGACCTGCGAATCCAAGCGTGGCGTGTGCGCCAAGTGCTACGGCTGGTCCCTGGCCACCAACAAGCTGGTGGACGTCGGCGAGGCCGTCGGCATCGTGGCAGCACAGTCCATCGGTGAGCCTGGTACCCAGCTGACGCTGCGTTCCTTCCACTCCGGCGGCGTCGCTTCCGCTTCCGATATCACCCAGGGTCTTCCGCGTGTCACCGAGCTTTTCGAAGCCCGTACCCCGAAGGGCGAGGCTCCGATCGCGGAGTTCGCCGGCGTGGTCAAGGTGGAAGACACCGAGCGCGGCCGTCAGGTCACCCTGAAGCCGGACGACGACTCCGTCGAGCCGATCGTCTACCCGGTGACCCGTCGTGCGCCGATGCTGGTCAAGGACGGCGACCATGTCGAAGCCGGCACCCAGCTCATCGAAGGCTCCGTCGACCCGAAGAAGATCCTGCGCATCCTCGGCCCGCGCGCCGCACAGGTGAACATCGTGGAGGAAGTGCACACCGTGTACCGCTCCCAGGGCGTGGATATCCACGACAAGCACATCGAGGTCATCGTGCACCAGATGCTGCGTCGCATCACCGTGATCGACTCCGGCGACACCGATCTGCTGCCGGGCGAACTCGTGGACAAGGCACGCTTCAAGGCCGCCAACATGGAAGCCGTGAAGAACGGTGGCAAGCCGGCCGCCGGCCGTCCGGAGCTGATGGGCATCACCAAGGCTTCGCTGGCCACCGATTCCTGGCTGTCCGCGGCCTCCTTCCAGGAGACCACCCGCGTGCTCACCGAAGCCGCCCTGAACCAGAAGGTCGATGACCTGAAGGGCCTCAAGGAGAACGTCATCATCGGTAAGCTCATCCCGGCAGGTACCGGCCTCGCCCGTTACCGCAATGCCACGGTGGAGCCCGACAAGGCCATCCGCGACACCATCTACCCGAACTTCGGTTTGGGCGGCGAAGGCACCGACAGCTCCTTCGGCGACACCGACCTGTCCGATGTGGACTTCTCCAACATCGACTTCGGCGACCTGAAGCTGGGCGATGACTTCAACCCGGATGACTTCCTGGACGACAACGGTGGCCAGACCGATCTGGGCGACACCCTGTGAGATTCCCCTCACGATAGTCGACAGACGAATCATCTGACATAGCGAAAGGCGGAACCGACCAATACCGGTCGGTTCCGCCTTTCGCTATATCTATATGTCGTGGGATTGCGAGGTTGTGGATTAATCGCGGGGGAGGGTTTCGCAGTCGTTTTTTGACGTTACTTGATCTTCTCCGAAAGCGTGGTTTCCAGATCCTTCAACGAACCGCTGAGATCGGCCTCCTTCGCGGCCTTTTGCAAATCGGACTGATCCAGGGTCGGCGAATCGATGTCGGACATCTTCGCATGAAGATCCTGAAGCTTTTCGTAATCGGCGGACCCATACTCGATATCGTTGAGATTCAGATCGGCCATCTGATCCACAATGTCCTTCTTCTTGCTGACGCTTTCCTGCATATCCGCGCCATACTCGGCATAGGACTTGATGGGAACCTTGGCCAGATCGCCGGCGTCGGCGGCACAGCTTTCGAGCGCCTTGGAAAGATCGCGATAGTGCGAAGACATGTCGGCGGAGTCGAATTTCGGCAGCTTCGTGCAGGTATGCGTCATCTTCATGAGCGCGGGCATGGTCTGGGCCAGATCGTTCATGTACCTCTCGTATTTCACACGGTCCCGCTCGAACGTCTCGTACTTCTCCTTGACGTCCTTGTCTTTCTTCACGGCCTTCATGGCAGCCAGCTTGTCGCTGTCCTGCTTGAAGGTCTTCAACTTCTTCTTGCCCTCGTCATAAGCGGAGGATGAATCGTTGTCCGTTGCGCTCGCCGCCGAGCTGAATTCCTCATTGATGGCTGTATAGCTGCTTTCCAACGCCTGCGTTTGGACCAGCGCTTCCTCGTAATCGGAACGGCTGACACGATTCGTAAGGAAGAACACCGCTGCCAGCGCGATGACGACGACTGCGGCCACCGCGCCGATGATAATAGCGACCGGCGGCTTATTTTTGGCCGCGGCGCCGGCTTGCTGGGAAGGAAAGTTGCCGGGCATTGGCGGTTGTGGCTGTCCGTATTGAGGCCCGCCCGGCTGTGGCTGACTGTAGTTTGGCGCCTGCGGCTGCGGAGGCTGGTTATACTGCGGTTGCCCATTCTGCGGTTGACCATACGGAGGAGTGTTCGCCATGTGAAAAGTCCTTCTTATCCTTTTTCCTTTTTTGAATGTCGAATCCGTGAACACGGAGGGAAACATCGACGTGTCCGTCTCTTTTGACGAGTTACAGCATAATATTTTGAGATGGAATATGCGAGCATCGTATTGCAGAATGAGTATCGTCAGACGGCATGGACGTCACCTTCCTACAATGGGAATATGAGTTTTCTACCTTACCCGCCGCCGCCCGAACCAGGGTGGTATGACGATGACGTCACGGTGATGGCGCAACCCACAGCCGAACCCGTCGACAATGCCGCCGATTCCTTGGAAACACGCGAACGGCTCGCCGCACAGAACGAATCGGACGACCACGATATGCAGGATGTTTCCGTTGCGAAGGGCGACGCTGCCGTTTCGGACGAGGACGATATCGACTGGGACGGCACCGTGCTTTCCGAAGCCTTCACCATGAAGCAGCCGAAGCACACGTACGTGCTGGACAACGAGCAGACCGGACAGCAGGTGATCGTGGATATGGGCGTGCTCCTTGGCCGCAAGCCTTCGGCCGAAGTGCCCGCCGGCGCCAAATCGGTCAAGCTGGAGGATCCGACGCGCACAATCTCACGCAACCATGCGGCGATCAGCTTCGACCAGGATGGCACGCTGTGGATAGAGGATTACGGTTCGCTCAACGGCACGTACATCATCCAAGACGATGTCGAAACCAAAGTGGAACACAAGCCGATGCAGCTGGAGGCGCCATGCACGGTGCGTATCGGCGACCAGTTCTTCCAATTCCGCAAACAGTGAGGGCGTTTGTCAGTGAAGACACGATTACGCTGACGGACTGCGTTGACGATTTGTGTTGACAGCGTCGGCGCGGACGGTTAGCGGTAAGACGATAAGGGGTTGTCACGGAGATTCCCGCGACAACCCCTTATGTTTCAAATGGTCTGATAATCGGCGTTAGCTCACTGCTGGCGCAGACGAATGGCCGCGTTGATGGCCGAATCGTTCAACTGGCCAAGCCAGGCAAGCAATTCCGGATAGATGTACGGATTGCGCGCAAGACACGGACGAAGCTCCGGCGCTTCGCTGGCGATACGGGCCATCAGCATCTGATCGGTGGTGGTCATGGCCAGTTCCGCGGTGAACCCCGCGTCTGCCGGCGATTCCTGGGCCGCGGCATACTGCTGTTCGGCATACTGCTGTTCCGGTTCGTTCTGCGGCTGGCTCGATGAATAATCGGCCACTTCGGACAAATCGGCGGGATTCATGTATGGGTCGACATACTCGGTCGAAGCCTCGTTGGACGCCGCATAGGCAGCGTCCTGACCGTATTGCTGGTTCACCGGCTGTTCCGGCTGATACTGCTGCTCCTGCTGGAACTGTTCCGCCACTGCCGGCTGATACTGCTGCTCCGGCTGGACCTGTTCGGCAACCGGTTCGGCCATTGGCTGGGCCGTCGGCTCGGCAATCAGATGCGGCTGCACGCCATTCTGCGGAACCGGCCAGCCCATCGCCACCAGCTGCTGGCGGGCGCGCTCATCGCCGAATTCGGCGACCCAACGCTTCAGACCCGGGTACGCTCGCGGATTGGCAACGACATTCGCACCGAATTCCGGATTCTCGTACGCGATTTTCGCCAGGAACACGGGATCGGCGTTCGGATCCTGCACGGCCGCCACCGCGGCATCGAAATCGACCATCATGATCTCCTTGTCTCGTGGTCTGTAACCATCTTATTGAATGACTCGTAACGTTTGCAACGTACCGTCCAGCACATCGTCGATATCCTCGTCATCGCCGATCTTGCTGACGTTCCAATCCTCGTCGCACGGCATATCGGAACGCATATCCACCACGATGACGGTGATGTTGTCGCGGCCACCGGCGTTCAGCGCGGCGCGTACCAGCATGTCCGCGGCCATCTGCGGGTCGGCGTACGCCGCCGCGATCTCGGCAAGCTGCTCACGGCCGATCTGCGCATGCAGCCCATCGGAACAGATGATGAACCGTCCGTCCGCACGCGCGGCGTACCAGTCAGGCTGGATGCCGGCAGGCGCGCCGACACATTGCGTGATGATGTTGCGCGGAATGCAACGGCTCGCCTCATCGGGCAGCATCTGCCCCGAATCGATGGCGTTCTGCCGTTCCGAATGGTCGCGGGTGATGCACGTCAGCGAATCCGCCAGCCACGCGCCATTGCCGTCGGCGCGCATATGGTACGTGCGGGAATCGCCCACATTGACGATGTAACACCGTTCATCGGAACATATCGCGTCATCGCCGACACGCGTCGGCAGCAGCACGCCGCTGATGGTAGTGCCCGCAACGCCGCCGAGCTGCTCACCCAGACGGAGCACCTCCTGCTGGGCAAGGATCAGCGTTTCGTCAATCGCGTCAAGATCGCGCGTCGGCAGTTCGGCCAAACGCGCGAACCGTTCCGCAACATCGGAACTGGCCTGCTTGCCGCCCTTGCCGCCACCCATGCCGTCGCACACCACATACACGCCGTGGCTTGCGCAGGCGCTGTCCTGGTTGTCTTTCCTACGCAAGCCGATATTGCTGTTCAGACCGACCTCAATATGTTTGACGTTCATGAGTCCCGCCCTTTCACACCGATTTTCCGCAAACGGATTTTCCGGAAGTGGAACACGTCCGCAAGCGATAGTTTCGCCCGCCACCTGCGGAACGTCGGCAGCGAGCCGAGCATGAACTTTCGTTCTTCGGCGATGTCATGCCAGTAGCGTTCCGCATGCTCCTGCGTGACATCGCCTCCGGAGAAGGCCGCGTAATCAGCCTCCCTGCCCAGCGCGAGCAGTGTATCGGCTTCGAAGCCCATCTGTTCGGCGATGGCCTGCGCCTGCTCGTTTCTGGTGCCTTGGACGTCAAGGCCGCTTTGCCGGGCAAGCGCCGCGACCGCCTGCCATCCGGCAGCGACGCGTTGCGATGCGCTGCCATGCCTGCGAGCCCGAGCCAGGGCGATCGCCTTGATGGCGAGCAGCAGGCCGCAGACGATGAGCACCGTCCACAGAGGGCTGCCGTAGATGGCGACTTTTCTGACGATTCTGCCGAAACGCTGCCAGAACAGGCTCGTCGGCGTCTCGTCGGCCATGCTGCCGCCAAGCGACGTTTTGCCCTTGGCTTGGTTGTCGTCACGCAGCGGATCGGTAAGCGGCACCGGAGGCTGACGCACCAAGGTCTGCGGATTGGGCGGAGTGAGATTCTGGTTCTCGTCGGGAACCTTCGTTTCCTTCGGTGTCGGGTAGAACGCCACCCATCCGTAACCGTCCAGCTTGATCTCCACCCAAGCGGTCACATCGTTGCCGGTGAATTTCGTGGTGGTGGTTTTGCCATGCTTCTCGGTGCGGCTGTCACTGATCTCGCCCTCGTCGTTCTTCGGCAGGAAGCCCAGCACCACGCGGCTCGGCAAGCCGAGACTGCGGGCCATAAGCGCCATCGCGGAAGCGTATTGCTCGCTGTCTCCAACCATCGCACTGCCGGCGAGCAGCTGGTCGATACGATAGTTGCCGTGACCGGCTCTGGATGGGTAATCGCCATTCAAACCATGGGAGAACCAGCCGGATTCCCTGAGCTTGTCGGCAAGAGACTGCGCGGCCTCGCCGCCCTTGGACTGGCCGCCCGCAATCGCGGTGGCCAGCTTATCCACGCAATCGGGCACATCCTCCGCCTTGGGCTGGCTGATGGAGGAAGCATTCGCCTTGGCGATCTCCTTATCCGTCGGCGTCCGCGGAATGACGCCGGTTTCCGTATAGGACAATCCCGGAGAGGTGCGCGAAGGGTAGATCGCCGACATGGTGTCGGTGTTGTAGTAGAACGAATCGGCGTCCGACGATGTGGCGAACTTCACGCTGGAAGCCGCGCCGGCCATCGGCAGCCAATAGTCGCTCAAACCGTCATCGACCGTGAATTTCGCGGTGAACCGCTTGCCGGTGGCGTTGTTTGTGATGGAATCGCCCACACGATGGTAGTTGGAGGAATCCGAAGCCATGGTGGAATCGGACAGGTTCCACACATTGCCGTCGAAACGGTCCATAACCGCCAAACGCACCGTGGAACCGGCCGGCAGATCGTCGACGGTCAGCAGCACATCGTCCTTATGGTTCTTGATATACGAACGCATGCCGCTCAACGGGCTGGTGTAATCGTACGGGCTCAGCGGCGGATCATAATGGTCGCGCAGAATGGTGCGGTTTTGCCCGACCACCAAGCATCCGCCGATCGCCACAGCCGAAGCCAGCAGCACGATGACTACGGAACTGAGCCAACGGCCCAATTCCAACAGTTTCCAACGCGCGCTGACCCAAACCACCAGCACGACCGTCATAATCGTGCCGATCGCCATACGGTAGAAGCCGCTCGACGTGCCAAGCAGCGCGCAGATCGCAAGATTCGCCACGACGGGAACGACCGCGACCATCGTAAGCCGGCCATCCTCCGCAACCGCGAAGATACCGGCCAGCAGCGCGGCCCACAGGCAGATCGTCCACACGGCGAGCAGCGAGCCGTCGCCGGTGCCGGTCGGCGGGTCGATGGCCAGCAGGTATTTGAACGAGCCGAGCATCCGCATCCACCCTTGCGTCAACGTGCGCAATGTGGGAATGACATGGGCGATGGTGGTGCCATTCAGGAAGATGACCGGGCCGACCACCAGCTGCGCACACGCCATGAACAGCATCTGCCACCACAGGCGCAACGCGGGAACGAGACCGGCAAGCGCCACGAGCGAGCCGATGATGGTGGCGGGGATTGCGGCGCTCGTCCAAGACAGGGCGGAGCCGTATACGTCGATGAGGTTGCTGGCTGCGGCGATGGTCAGCAGGGCGGCGACCGTGAGGCTTGCGTATTGCGCGGCGTGTGGCTGGTTGGTGTTGGGCATGGCTGGGGACTTGCCGCTGCGGGACATCCAGATGACGGAGTGGGTGGAGTTCGCCCATGAGCCGGTGCCTGTGCCGGTCGCCATGCCAGTGTTGGTGTTGGCGGAGTTGGTGCCTGTGCCGGTGAGGTTGCCGGTGAAATTGCCGGTGTTGGTGAATGTGGTGCTCATGCCAGCACCCCCATGATCATGGGGAGGTCGTTGAGGTCTCCCACGGTTGCCAAGGTGAAGTCGGAGTAGCGTTTGATGGCGCGCGGTTGGCCGGTTGCGGCTTGAAGCACCACGCAGGTTGCGGAGCGGGGGAGTGCGAGGACCATGTGTTTGATGTCGTCGATGGTTTTGAGCCTGCCGACGGTGAAGAAGTAGAAGGATGCGTCGGGGGCATGTTCGAGAGTGGTTTGCGCGAGGTTGGGATTGTCGTCGATGTCAGGGTCGATGCCGCTGCAACCATCGAGAAATTCCGTGGCGTTGCGCGGAATGGCGTGCGTGGAACCGGCATGCGCGGTGACTGGCCGGTTCTGCTGCAGGCATTGCACGCCGATGGAGGCGTGGACGGATACGGCCAGTTCGAATTCCTGGGAATCGATGTAATCATCCGGGTTCACGCTGATGGTCAGAGCGGTGTCGGTACGGCGGGTGGCTTCGTATTGGCGGATCATAAGCGATCCGGTTTTCGCGGAGCTGAGCCAATGCACGTTGCGTACGTCATCGCCGGGCTCGTATTCGCGCAGGCCGTAGAAGTCGAGGTCGTCGTCGACGATTTCGCCGCTTGGCTGACCTTCCAAATCGCGTGGAATGCCGGCGTTCAGGGTGCTGAGCAGCACGGTCTGCGGATGAATGAACACGTTGATCTGGTCCACGAGTTTCTTTTCGTGGCGGATCAGACCGAACGGGTCGCCTTTGCGGATGGATAGCGGGCCGATGGGCAGCACCGCGCGGCTGACGGCGGTGAATTCCACAGTCGTCTGGCGTGACTGGCCTGCGGCGAGCATGGGAATGGCGAACCGTTCGTGGTTGTCTCCGATGGGCAGGTCGCCGCGCGCCGACGTGGTGGGGGTGCGGCCCGGATTGTCCACGCAGACGTCGACTTTCACCGTGTCTGACACCGTGACGCGTCTGCTGGACACGTCGATGGTGGCTTGGAACGAGGTGTTGCCAAGGGAAAGCATGACCGCCGCGGCCAGCATGACCGCGAACACCACCGCCATGGCCAGCAGCTCATGCCACCCCAGCAGGACGAACGCCACCAGCGAGGCGACGGCGAGCGCCGCCACCGCCCAGCCAAGCGGCGACACGTATGAGGTGGCCAGTCGCTTGATGCGATGTTTGAGGCGGCGTAGGGATCGTTGGATGGTCCGTCTGCGCTGCACTGTGTGCGAATGCCGCATTCCTTGACCTTTCGGATTGTGTGGTGCGTATGCCGGGGTGGATTGTGTTTCAGGCGTTGGCGCCCAGGGTTGGGGCCGGCACGTCTTCGAGGATCTGGCCGATCATCTGTTCGGGGGTGTTTCCGGCGAAGGTGGCTTCGGCGGTGAGGGTGATGCGGTGCGCGAGCACGGGTACGGCGAGGTTTTTGACGTCGTCGGGCACTACGTAGCCGCGGTTGTCGGAGGCGGCCCATACGCGCGCGCAGCGGGTCAAGGCGAGCGCGCCTCGCATGGAGGAGCCGACTTGGATGCGTTCGTTGTGGCGGGTGGCTTCCACCAGTCGCACGATGTATTCGAGGATCGCGTCGTCGAGATGCACGGTTTCGCTGATGTTGCGCATGCGCAGCACGTCTTCGCCGGTGAGCACCGGATGCACGGTGGCGGCGCGGTCGGTGACGTTGACCTGTTTCAGGATGTTGACGCTCACGTCGTGGCTTGGATAGCCGATGGTGGTTTTGATGAGGAAACGGTCCATCTGCGCTTCCGGCAGCTTGTAGGTGCCGAGCTGTTCGATCGGGTTCTGGGTGGCGATGACCATGAACGGCTGCGGCACCGGGTGGGTGACGCCGTCGACGGTGACCTTCTGCTCTTCCATGACTTCGAGTAGTGCGGACTGTGTTTTCGGTGAGGCGCGGTTGATTTCGTCGGCGAGCACGATGGACGCGAAGATCGGGCCTTCGCGGTATTCGAATTCGCCGCGCTTTTGGTCGTAGTAGGTGACGCCGACCACGTCGGACGGCAGCAGGTCCGGGGTGAACTGGATACGTTTGAACGACATGTCGATGGAGTTGGCAAGGCCTCGCGCCAGCTGGGTTTTGCCGGTGCCCGGGTTGTCTTCGAGCAGGATGTGCCCGCCGACCACCATGGCTGTGGCGCATTGGCGGATGGGTGCTTCCTTGCCGACCACGACCTGGGAGACGTTGTCTACGAGCTTGGCGAACTTCTCATGGAATTCGGTGATGTCTTTGCTGGGTGCGGTCATCATGGACGTGTCGACGACCGGCTGGGATTGTTTGACGGGCTGTACAGGCTGGCTGGGCTGGACGGGTTGGGTTGGCTGGACGGGCTGCTGCGCGGGCATTGCGACTGCCGGATTGGCGGCCGGTTGGCGAAGGTTCTGCGGCATCGGCTGACGGAACCGCGGCTGGTTCGGCGTTGCCGGGGCGGACTGTTGCGGCAACGCCGGTTGGGTGGTGCCGTGCGCGCTCAGCAGCGTGCCCTCCGGATCCTCATCGGCTTGCGGCTGCTCCGGCAGATTCGGCGTGTGGAACGCCGGCTGCTGCTGGCCGGGTTGGCTGGGAACGCTTGGATTATGGCCGATGGAACCCAGCTGGGTGGCGTCATCGAAATCGTTGCTCATGGGTTGCTCCTTGCTTGTTGTGTTGCTCGTGTGGATGGTTCGTTGTGTTTGCGATTGCTGTGATCGTCCGTTTCACCATCTGGCGTAGTAGGCCAGGCCGCGGATCCAAGGCTTGGATGCGCCGTCGACGGTGGACAGGGCGACGGAGGATGCCACAGGCCGGTCATTCCGCGTGGCCGCTTCGCCTTCCGTGGACGCGTCAGAATCCGATGGCTCCGACGGTTTTGATGGTTCTGAAGGTTCCGACGGTTCGGGTTTCGGCGTGGGAGCCTTGTACCTGTCATGGTCCAGCAGTGTGCCGCCATTGTCCTCGTTGTTGAGCGCGGTGTCGGTGCCCACCACCTTCGCCTTCCACGCGTAATCGGCTCCGGTCGGCAGCACATCCTTGACGTTCAGTTTGTCGGAGCCCAATGCCCAGGCGACGTCATAGGATTTGCCGTCCGCGGTGAAGGTGATCACGGTTTTGCCGGGCTGGCCGTACATGTTCACCGATCCGCCGCTGACCTTGATGATGTTCGGATCATTGGCGTCCCACGTCAGCATCGGCGCGTTGACGGCGGCCTTCACCTTGCGGACGTATGCCGGATCGGCCCTGCCGGACTTGGAGGTGCTTGCCGCGCCATTGAAATGCTGCGTGACGGAGCCCGAGGAACAGGACTGCCATTCCTTGAGCGGGAAATCGTGCGATCGTTCGGAAGCGCCGGCATGGTAGGAGCCGAGTCCGTCCGCGCTCACCGTGAACCCGTCGGCGTGGCCGTTCTCCTTCCAACTGACTACGCACACGTCGTCATGCCCCTTGACGCTGACCGATTCGGGCGCCTTCACCGCGTATTTCGGTGTGAAACGTACGGTCGAATCGTCGCTGGTCGTTTTCTCCTTGCCGACCACCGCCGCCTTGATGGTGTATTCCCTGGTGTTGAGATCATGATCCGGAATCTTGAAATCGTAGGATCCGGAACATCCGTCGATGCTTGCGCTGACATCTCCGGAAATCTCGACGGCCTTGCATCCCGCGTTGCGGGTGTTGCCCACGGATTCGACGGTGACGGTTCCCGTGGTGTCGTCGTTCGTCACGGAGATCTTCGGCGCATCGGGCTTGCCCCACGGCTTGACCGCGTCGGACGCCTTGGACGGTTGGCTCCAATTCACCTTGTTGTGGGCGCGTACCGTAGCCGTGTACGAGTCGCCGTCGGAAATCGCGTTGTTATCGAAAACAAAATCGATTCCGGTGGAATTTGTCGTCTGCTTGGACGGTGCGTTCCTGCCGGACAAAGTCACCTCGTAATTGTTCACCGACGAGAAATTGCCGTCCGGAGCCTTCCACGTGACGCTCACCGTGTTGCCCTTCACACTGGCCGTCACATCCGTCGGCGCATCAGGCAGCTTGTCCGGCGTGCCCTCGACGGCGTTGGAATCCTTGGACCAGCCGACCTCGTTCCTGGCCTGCACCTTGAACGAGTAGGTCTTGCCGTTCTTCAACCCGTCGATGAGACAGGAGGTCTTCTGCCCGCACGAGCGCTCGCCGGACGCGTCTCCGCCCCACATCACCTTGTATTCGGTGATCGGGCTGCCGTTGGCCGAACCGGCCGTCCAGCTCAGATTCACGGCGCCATCCTGCGGGTCGCCGGACACCGCGGAAAGCAGCGGCGCATCAGGCTTGTCCATCACCGAAACGCTGATGGTGCCGGTCACCTCACGTTCCTTTGTTTTGGTGGCGTCGCGCACGGTGACGACCACCTTGTTGGTGTTCGCGCCGATGTCGGAAGCCGCCCTGATGGACACCACGCCGTTGGACGGGCAATCCACCGTCAGCTTCGACGCGCCATCGGACGTGCATCCGGTCACCGTCAGCGGAGTGTCGGGGAACGGATTGTACGCGTCGGACAGCAGATTCACCTGCTCGCTGGAACCGGCCTTGATTTTCACGGTCTTCTCGGTGACACGGGCGAGCGGCCTGTTGGACGCGGTGACGCGCACGGTCATACCGGCGCTCACCGTACCCTTCGCATATTTGATCGAGACGGGCACGCTCACTGTGGTGTCCGGCGTGGCCGTCTTGTCCGCGGACACGGTCAACGTGCCGGAGGGAGACACTCTGGCATCCACACTGCCGGAATTCACGCCGCCGGAATACGAGTACTGCTTCTCATCCTCGTACAGGCCCGACGCCGAATGGGTCAGCGCCGTCAGATCGATGGTAGTGGCCTTCTCGCCGGCCACCACATCGACGGTGGAGGATGAGAACGTCGGCGGCGGAACCTCACGTCCGATCACCGTGATCGGAAGCGTGAGCACCGCCGAATTGACGATCTTCACCTTGTCGTTCTTGTCTCGCTTGCCGTCCACCGCGGTGAAGGTGATGGACGCGGGACCCGCGTAATCCTTCGGCGCGGTGAACCTCAACGTCTGGTCGTTGACGTACAGGTCGCCGTCCGCGGCCTTCGTGGCGCTCACCGAATCGGCGCCGTCCACATACGCGGTCTTGCCCGCGCCCACACGCACGTAGTCGGCGATGTTGATGGTGATGGTCTCACGCGCATTGACCTTCAACGCCGGCGCCTTCGGACGTAGAACCGGCGGAAACACGCCATATGCGGGCACTTGGATGAACGCGGTGGACGTGATGCCGTACGTCGTGTTCGTGACGGTGTACGGCACCGCGCGCGCCTCGTCGGTCAGATCAACGGTGATGATGGTGGAATCCTTGCCGCCCTTGACATGCGCATGGTCGGTCGCGGAAGGATCCACGCCCACCTGAAGCTCGTCGGCGGTGCCGGACGGATTGGCGATCCACTGCGAAACGTCCACGTCCACGGATTTCTTGTCGATCGTGGCGGCGGCCGGAACACGGTAATCGTACGCGGTCGGCGGGTCGATGGCGGCGTTCTCGTCGACATTCACCGTCAACGTCGCCGAATCGGACAGGCCGGCCTTGTCCTTGACGGTGTAGACCACGTAATACGTGCCCGCCTGCTTCGGCGTGGTGAACGACAGCATGTTGTCAACGACCTGAATGCCGCCGATGCCTTGCGATTCCACGTCCTTGGCCACGGTCAGATCAGTATTGTCCCCGGAAATGTCGTTCTGCGCCACCGGCACGGTGGCCGCGGTGTTCGGACGCAGCGTGATCTCGTCGTCGCGCGCGTACACACCCGAATCGGCTCCGGATTTGAACACGCCCACACGCACCTGCGCGGTGGCCCTCTGACCGGTCCAATCCTCCACGGCGTAGGAGAAGGTGTCCGTTCCGGACGAATCGGCATACGCCTCATACACCAGATACGTGGCGCCCACCTCGCTGATACGGCCCAGTTTCGGCGCTTTGTTGCCCAAGCCGAGCAGCTGCACGTCATCGCCGTCAGCGTCGATGCCGGTGAGCGTGATCGGAATCTGCACCTTCTGACCGGCCGCCACCTGCGCCTCGACGTCGGACGGTGTCGGAGCCGCCTTGTTGGACGCGTCCTTCTGATGCACGTTGATGGTGATGGTGGCCGAGGCCGCGTTGCCGAGATTGTCCTTCACCGTGTAGGTGACGGGGAAGGAGCCGGTTTGTCTGGTGGCCTGATAGCGCACGGTGTCGCCGGACACGAACACCAGACCCTTGAACGTGTTCTTGTCATACTGCAAATCGTTCTGCAGGCTCACCGTGGTGCCGTCGGAATACGTGACATGGTCGAGCACGTCCACGGACACGATGCCTTCGGTGCGCACCTGTGTGGTGATGTTCTCGGCCTTCGGCACGGAATTCGACGTGGTCAGCGCCGGCGGCTGCAGGACGATGACGCCGGTCGACGATCCGGCCGCGTTGGCCACGGTGTAGGAGATCCGCACCGGCTCGGTAGGCACCTGACGCGCGGTGATATAGACGCGCTTGTTGCTCACCACACCGGTTTTGATGCCGCTTTGCGCGTCCGCGGTGACGCTGGTCACCGACAGCACGCCGCCCATCGGGTCGACGTCGTTGGCAAGCGGCTCCACGATCGCGGTATTGTCCGCGCCGAGCAGCGCCACATCGTTCGCCGCGATCGGCTTGGCGGCGTCTCCGGCCACCGCCTGCACCTCCACACGAGCCAGACCGGTCGACGGAATGGAACCCTGCGTGATGGTGTACGGCACATAGTAGGTGCCGGGATTGGAGGCGGTGAACGTGATCGACATGTCGGTGGCGTTCATGGTGGTGGCCGCGCCGGACGGCGTCTCCACCGCGGTCAATTCGGCCGGTTCGACGGACGTGCCGTGCACGTACGGCTTGAGCGCGATGGTGGTGCGGGTGTCGGGCGTGGTCTGTTTGACCACGGGGTCGATGACCGCGCCCAGCGTGTTCGCCGGCTTCACGGAGAAGTAGATCATGCCGGTGCCGGTCTGCTGGCCGTCGGACACCGTGACCTCGATGCCCGCCCTGCCGGACGACATCGAACCGGCGTTGAAGACCAATTGTCCGTCGGCTCGCGTGGACACCGTCACCTGATCGGTGTTCTGCGGCGATGCCGACACCAAGGTCAGCGGATCGCCGTCGGGGTCGGAGAAGCTGCCCAACGCGTTCGCGGTGTACGAAGCACCCTGCTCCACGTCGATTTCCGGCGGAGTGTCGCTCTGCAGCGGCGCATGGTCGTCGCCGCCGGCCAGCGTGAGCGACACGGTGGCGCTGGACGTCTGCCCGCGCCCGTCGGAAATCTCATAGCTGAAGGACACGTTGCCCGCGGCGGCACCGGAGGCGTCGAGCTGCAGATACCGGCCGTCATAGACGGGGGAGACGGTGATGTTCGCGCCATCCGGAGCGCTCACCGACGTGATGCGCAGCACGGAACAGTCGGTCTGCTCGTCGTTGCGCAACACGTCGAGAATCTGCTGCGATCCCACGCGCGCGCCGAACGAATCGTCCACGGCCTTGATCTGCCCCGACTGCGCCGAACAGTTCTTGCTGAAATTATGCTGGTTGTTGGCGCTGTCGTTGTTCTGCTGCTGTTGCTTCGACTGCTTGGTCTCCACCTTGTTCCACTGGATTTTGATGACCTTGGTGGACTCCTGCGGATTCCACACATTGCCGTTGACCACGTCGTTGAGCACCACCAGACGATGGTTGGTGCGGAACACGAGCTGCGAGGTGGGATTGACATCTTCCAACGAGGAAAACTGTGCGTCCTTGTCGTTCGCCGCGCACACCCTGATGTAATTGTTGGCCTTCTGCGCCCACGCGGCGAACACGCAGCCATTGGTGGACACCGGCTGCGCGGCATCGCCCTTGCCGGCATTCGGCAGCTGCGTGACCTTTTTACTACCCAAATCGACCATGGCGATGCCCCGCGGCGTGGAAACCGCCACCCAGCCAGTCTGCCTGCCATCCGTGGACGGCGCCTGCAACGTCGCCTGACCCTGCAGGCCGATATCCGCGCTGCCCTTCGGCCAGAACACCTTGCCGGCACCGGCTACGACCGGCGTCTTGCCGACCACGGTGAACGATTCGACATTCGTGGCGCCCTTGATCGTCGCATCCTTGCCGGGCGTTCCCTGAGGTCCGTCGACACTGAGCACCGCGCCGTCGGACGTGCGGTAGCCGTAGACGACACCGTCATGCGTCACCGCGATACGGCCACCCGACCCCAGCTTCATCTTCGGCGAATCGGTGGTCGGATTCATGGATTTCACATCATCGGCGGACCCGACCCACACATTGCCCGTCTTGACGTTGATGAACGCCGCGGTGTTGCCTCCGACGACGGTCCGCATATCCGATTTGATGGTGGTGTTGCCGCTTTCGCTGACGGTGGAGGCCTCGATGTTGCTGGCCTTCGTACCTTCGGAGATCACGGTGGAGCCATCATGCTGGGCCACGTCGAACCGGGCCGCAGTGGAGGCGACGCCCGCATCGGCGTCCCGGTTGCGCACGTTGAAACGGGCGGCCTTGCGGTCCTTGAGCGAAGTGACCCACACGGTGCCATCGTCGAGCTGCACGTGACGTTGCGTCACCGAACTGACGATGACGGCCCCGGCGACGATGCCCAGCAACAGCAGCAGCATGACGATCGGCGTGATCCACCGGCGACTGCCGGAAGGCAGCAGCTTGCGCAGCATCGACCCGAATCGCAACTGCCGTTCGTACGATTGCGCCGACTGGTTCTCGGCGTTCCTATGCTTGCTCATCGACTGGCTCTTCCCTGATTGTGCCCAAACTTTGCTTGACCGCGCATCCAACCGCATGCGCCTACCTGTTTGCCCGCATGCATGCCGGGCTGTATTGGTTCGTATCGGTTCATGTCACCCGCATCCGGCCGCAAACTCACGGCTTGGCCGCGCACGCGATCATGGGATTCTCGGACATCTGCCGGTCCGCGCGGACCAGACTCACCTGCACGCACGTCTGCGCGCCGTCGGCCGGATCGATTTCGATACTCGTCGACTCCGTGGTGGTGCCCTGCGCGTTCGGGTCGGTTCCCGAATCGCCGACCAGCGACCACGCGTACGAATCGCCATCCTTCGGCGAAGGATTGACCCATGTGAACCGCACTTTGCCGTCGGCGGTGTATTCGCCCGTAAGATCCTGCACGCTCGGCACACTGCCCGACGTGATCGCCGAATCGGGATCGTCCTCGGCATGGTTCTGGGCGCCATGGTTCTGCACCTGCACCTTGCTGTTGTCGGAGGACGCATCCATATTCGGCATGACGACGGTGACGAACGCCAACGCCATCACGACCACGGCGGCCGCCGCAGCAACCGTGACGGCCAACGGCTTCGCCCACCGGGCATGCTGTTTCGCAACCGGGGCGGACTGGTCGAATGCGGAAGTCTGCGCGTACATGTTCTGCGGATAATCCGGCACACCCTCGACGGTGGTCTGCACGGCACGGCCATACAAGGCCTGTTGCACGCGCTGCATGTCGCGCGCGAACTCCAACGCGGAATAGTAACGATCCTCGGGCGTACGGCTCAAGGCCTTACGCAACACCCGTTCCACTTCGGCCGGCACGTCGGGACGGTTGAGCTTGGGCAGCGGATTGTTGAGAATGACGGACTTGAGCCGTTCGGCCCGCACCTGCCGTTGGGGATCGCCCAGCACATCGGCGTAGAAATACTCGTACGGCGATTGGCCGATCAGCATGGCGAACAGCGTGGCGCCAAGCGAATAGATATCGGACGATTCATTGCCGCCACCGCCTTGGGCAAGCACCTCCGGCGCGGCCCACGCGATGGTGAAGCCGACACCCGGACGCCCATAGACGGACCCGGCGATGCCGAAATCGGCGAGCATGGGCATATTGTGCGCGTTGATGAGAATATTGCTGGGCTTGATGTCTCGATGGATGATGCCTTTGCGATGCGCGGTGAACAGCGCGCTCGCCAGATCGATACCGACGGTGAGCATCTGGTCGGCGGTGAGACGGCCATGCTCGAGGAACGTCTTGTAATTGCCGCCCGGAGCGTATTCGAACACGGTGTAGCCGCGCCCGTTGACGGTCACGCCGTTCTCATAGACGGAAAGAATGTAGGGGTGTGTGGAGATCTGCCCCATGAAATTCGCTTCGGAACGGAAGCGGACCGCGGCACGTGGGTCGAGCGTGTTCTTGCTGATTTTGATGGCCACCTGACGGGCCGGGGAAAGCTGCTGGTACAGGTACACGTCGGCTTCGGAACCGGAGCCCAGCCGTTTGATCAGTGTGTAGCCGGGAATCTGAGGGGGAATGCTCCTTGAGGCTTCCATGCTTCCTCTTTCCTGTAGTTCCTGCCCGGTTCCGTGCGTTGCGTCTATGCTTCGACCGTACTCGTCGTCATGGGCAGGCCGTCTGTTCGCTGTTGAACCTTCCCGGGCTGCGCCGCTAGTCAATCTTATTGGTGGCGGTGTCCGAAAAACTTTGTAGAGGGTATCGATGTCCATATATAAAGATGGCGGTGTCCGCGATGACGTTTTCAGGACGGCTTCGGACGATGATATGCGATTCGTGGCCGGACCGTTCGGCTAAGCTGGGGAGACATGATGGATGTGGACGATCTCGATGGCGCGACATTGGTTGCGGGGGCACCCCGCAGCGGCAAGACCCGGTTCGCGCTGGACATGCTGGTCGCCGCGATGAAGCGGCATGGCGACGCGTACGCCGTGATGACGGTCTCCGGCAGACAGGTGGCCGACCGGCTCGGCGACACCGTGATCCGCGAACTGTCCGCGATCTCGCAGGCACGCCCCGTCACCACCCTGCCAGCCGTCGCGTTCCGCATCATGACCGCCGTGCGATCGCATGCCGGACAACCCCTGCCGAAACTGCTCAACGGGGCCGAACAGGACGTGGTCATCCGCCGCGTGCTCGCCAAGCATGCCGAACATGCCGAGCACGGCGACGAATGCTCCACCTGCGCGCTATTGCGCACCTACTTCGTGGTCGCCGACTGGTCGGGCATGGTGGTGGACGACGCCACCGACGCCTTCGCCAACCAGCTGCGCGACATGCTTGCCCGCATGAACGAGATCGGCGCGAAACCGGAACTCGAAGACGCGCTGATCGCCCGCGCTGCCGACGAACACGGCACGCTCGACGAACGACGCGAACGACTGCGCGTGCAATGGCGGCTCGCCTTCGCGCTGCGCGCCGAATACAACCAGGCCATCAACGAGGCATATCCGGACCAATACCGTCTCGACGCCTCGCAGCTCATGATCGACGCCGCGGCCGCCGTGAGCGAAGCCGAAACGTCCGACCTGCCGAAACTCGTCATCGTCGACGATTTCCAGGACGCCACACTCGCCGGCTTCGACTTTCTCACCGCATTGCGCAACCGTGGCGTGCGTCTGCTGCTCGTCGGCAACCCCGACGAGGCGGTGCAGACGTTCCGCGGATCGTACCCTGAATATTTGTTCAACATGGCGCAATCGCGATTGGGCGCGCGACTGGTACGGCTGGAACCGTCCCATATGGCCGAAGGCACGGACCTGGCCGCGGTGGCGAGCCGCGTGAGCCTGACCATCGCCAGCACGGAATCGACCGACGACGCGCTGGCGAACCGCCCCGGCAAAATGCCGGCCATCGCCATACCGGAGACGCGCGACGGCAGTCTTGAAGCCGCGATGTACCGTTCCACCGTCGAAGAACTCGACGACGTGGTGTGGAAAATCAAAACCGAACATCTCGAACACGGCCGCGACTGGAACGACATGGCCGTGATCGCCCACGACAACGCCACCGTGCGCACGTTCGGCGAACGGCTACGCGCCGACGGCGTGCCCGTACGCTATTCGAGCGTGACCCGCCCCCTCAAGGACGAACCGTTCGTGCAGGGCCTGTTCTCCATGATCGAACTGGCCGAACTGAAACGGCAAGGCGTCGCCACCTCGTCCATGAACCTCGACACGGCCGGCGCATACGTGCGCTCACGCGTCGCATCAATCATGAACTCGCCGCTGATCACCACCCCCGGCGAACGTCCGGCTCGGCTGTGCGTGGTCGAATCGGCGATGAACGCGCTCGGCTCGCTGGCCACGGTTTTGCATGACGATACAGCCGATCCGACCACGTCCGACACGTCCGGACGCGCGCTGCTGCCACAGCTGATCGACGATTGGAACGATTACGTCGAAACCTTCCACACCGCACGCGTGGCGGCATCGGCGTCGGACGCGGAAAACGCTGCCGACATGGGCCTGCCGGCAATCGACACCGACGACCGGCTGATGACGGGAGAGCGTGCCGCTGAGGACGCGGACGAACCATCCTTCGGCATGAACGCGCTGTACATCCTGCTATTGGAAGGCGACACCGACCGCGTGCTCGACGCGATCGCCTCCGTACTGGGCCGCAAAGACCCCCAAGCGCAAGCCTTCGCACGCCTGTGGAAAACGCTTGACGATACCCTGCGGTCGGAGGCACGCCTGACATCCCACGAACCGCAATACATGCTCGACTGTGCATGGCAGGCGTTCGGCAAAGCCGAAATCTGGCAGAAAACGGCGTTGCGCAACAACGCCGAAGGCCGCGCGGCCAACGACCGGCTCGACACCGCGATGCGCCTGTTCAGCTACGCGTCCGGCGGCGAATCGAACGGCGTGACGACAGCGCACACCATCGACGCGTTCATCGAACAGGTCCGCGCGCTCGCCATCGAAGCCGACTCCCTGGCGCACACCGCGCCGATCGATCAGGCCGTGACGCTCACCACGCCCGCCGGAGCTGCCGGAAAACATTGGAAACTAGTATTCATGCCTGCGTTCCAACAAGGCCAATGGCCGAACCTCGCGCCGCGCAACACCCTGTTCGGCGGGGAGGAACTCGCCGACATCATGCTGCATGGACGACTGTCCGACGACATCGTCACCTCCGCAGGCCGCGAAAACGCGCAGCTCGCCGCGGTGCTCGCCTCCGAACAGAAAAGCCTCCTTGTGGCGCTCACCCGCGCCGATGAGCGCGTGACGGTAAGCGCGGTCCTCAACGAAGACCATGTGCCGTCCGACTTCCTCTACGGCTACCTGCCGGAATGGTTCGACCGCGACCGGGATGCCGATGCGGAAACACGCGTGTACACGGCGGTCGGCGAGGCCGGCGAATACGCGGGACTGGAGGCCGACCCACGTGGCCTGGTCGCCGCCTCGCGAAGCGTGCTGGCCCATGCGCCGACCGATTCCCCCCAAGCGCGCGATGCCGCGCAAGCCTTGGCGTTGTTGGCATCGCATGGCATCGCCGCCGCGAATCCCGACAATTGGGCGTTCCTTACGGAACATGCGGGAGCCGACGATATGACGGAAATCGACGGCAAGATGGAATCTGACGGAAAAACGGAGCATGCCGACAAGGCGAAGCTTATCGAACAACCGGAATCCATCGAAAAAACAGACGGCCAATCCGACGTGGTCACCCTTTCTCCATCCGCCGTGGACAGTTTGTGGGCGTGCCCGGTGTGCTGGATGCTGGAGAACCGTTTCGCCGGCCCACGCATGGGCAGCGCGGCCACCAGCTTCGGCTCGCTCATCCACGCCGTCGCGCAACAGGCCACCGAAGCCGGCCTCGACCTGCCCCAAAACCACACCGCGGTAAGCGACGAGGACAACATCGACGAAATCACCCAATGGATGATCAGCCGATACAAGACCCTACGTGGCGACCTCAACGCCATCGACGACCCCGAGGAACGGTACAAGGCGCTCGGCAAGGACGCGAAAGCATCGGTCGCATTGCGCAACATCGCCACATATTTCGTCAAGTCGAACCGTACGGGATACCCGTCGAACAACACCGAAACCATCACCGTGGGAACATTGGACCATGCCGAAGCGGAACGGCAGTTCGCCGCGCGATTCGACTTCGACGACATCCTCGACGCCTACAACGCCATCGACGGCAACGCTCCGATCTCCCGCGACGAACTCATCGCCATCATGGGCGCGCTCGTCGGCGGCTGGCCGGAAACCGGCATGAGCGACCGGCTCACCGTACGCCTGTCGGGCAGAATCGACCGTCTTGAACACCGCCGTACCGCAGACGGCCGCGAACAGGTACGGCTGATCGACTACAAAACCGGCAAAGTGCCAAACGGACGCTCCCTGTTCAGCGACCTGCAGCTCGTCTGCTACCAGCTGGGCCTCGCATTCCCGGAACACGACGGAAAACGCGGCGCGCAGGCGATCGCAGCCATGCCGGACATCACCCAAAGCGCCCTGTTCCACGTCATGGAATACGCGGCCCCCGCGCCACGCAAAGGGCAAGGCGACGAAGCGTACCACCAGCAGGCGCTGTTCGCCGGCGGAAGCATCAACGCGGGCGATTTCATACCCCGCAAATACGTGCCCAAAATGGCCAGCGTCTTCACCAGCGGCCTCGACGACGTCGAACGGCCGGCGCAGGTCAGCGAAGAACATTGGAAGCAACTTCTGGAATCGCGGTCGAAGATGACGGTATGGTCGCTGACCATGATCTCCCGCGTCTTCTATGCGGCCGCGGCGAGCCGGGCCACCCGCATCACCGCGCGTCCGACCGTGGAACACGTCGGATACTGCAGAACGTACGGCAGTGGGGTCTGCCCGGCCTGCCAAGGCGAGCAGAACACCGTATTCGAAAGGACCGTGGCATGAACGGGAGTAACGGTATGAACGGAAGCATGTCAACGAACGGGGCCACAGCAAAGGGCGATGCGATGGGCACTGTGCCGGCCGCCACGCCGAAATTCACCGACAGTCCGGAACAGGCCGCCGTCATCCAAGCCCCCTCATACGAGGACGTGGTCGTGGTGGCGGGCGCCGGCTCCGGCAAAACCTACACCATGACCCGCCGCATCATCACCCTCATCGACCAGGGCATCAGTCCCGAGAAGATTCTGGGCCTGACCTTCACACGCAAAGCCGCCTCCGAACTGCTTTCGCGCGTCTCCGCTGCCGTGACACGCAACCAAGCCGGACGCGGTACACGCGTCGCCTTCCTCAAACCGGAAGTCTCCACCTATGACGCGTTCTTCCAAACCATCGTGCGCCAATACGGCCTGCTCGTCGGCTTCGACCAAAACACGCAGCCATTGAGCGAAGCCGGAGCGCTGCAGCTCATCCACACCGTGCTCGACAAGCACATGGACCAGCTCATGGCCTTCGACCAAGGCGGCGACGAACTCGGCAAATTCTCCACCATCGCCGGCAACGTGTTCACCCTATCCAACGCCATCGCAGGAGCCATGATCGGCAGCGACTGCACCAGCTTCGACGAAGCCGTGGAACGCGTGCGCGCATGGGATAAGGCGTTCGTGGCGCAAGTGGCCAAAGCGCTTGAAGACGAGGACGTTCCCGATGACGAGCCGAAAGTGGGCAAGGCTCCGAAACAGAAGAAAAAGGAATCCGACACCGCCTTCGAAACCCGCATGCGCGAATACCGCGCCCAATGCCACCAACTCTGCGTCTACAAGACCGCGCAATTGGCCGGCACGGCCCGCAAACGCGACCTGCTACTCGACCTCGTGGCCGACTACCACGCCGAAAAACGCGCCCTCAACATGGCCGAATTCAGCGACTTCACCATCGCCGCATTCCAACTCGTCACCCGATTCCCCTCCATCGGAGCCACCTACCGCAAACGCTACACGCACGTGCTGCTCGACGAATACCAAGACACCTCCACCACGCAGGCGGCCCTCCTGACCGCATTGTTCCACGCCGATTCCACCCATCGCAGCGCGGTGAACGCCGTCGGCGACCCCTTCCAATCGATCTACGCATGGCGAGGAGCCAGCCCCGGCGCATTCCGCATGCTGCAACACGACTTCGGCCACGACGCCACCGACAAGCCCTACACGCTGACCGTCACCCGACGTAACTCGCGCATGGTGCTCGAAGCGGCCAACAATCTGACGAAACCATTGCGCCTGCCCGCCAGACGTCGCGGCAGTTCGCTTATGCGCGAAGTGGACGTGCCCCCGCTCGCCAATATCGACAACGCCCCCGAAGGTACGCTCGGCGTGCTCGGCTACGCCACATTCGGCCAGGAAATCGACGCCATCGTACGCTTCGCCAAACAAGCGATCGCACTGCACACGCCAACCGAAAACGAGCTCGCCGACGGAGCCAAAGACAACCGTCCGCACGTGGCGCTCCTGTTCCGCTCCAAAACGCAGATGCCAGCCTACGAGGACGCACTGGAACAAGCCGGCCTCACCACACTCGTCGTCGGCCAGGCCGCACTCCTGGAACGTCCCGAAATCAAAGACATCCTCGCCCTGCTGCACGTCGTATGCGACCACACCGACAGCGCCGCGCTCATGCGGCTGCTCGCCACACCACGATTCGGCCTGTCCGCCGACGATCTGCAGGCGCTCGCCGGCATCGCCGAACGGCTCAACACCGCGCAACGCTACCGCGCGCTCGTGTCGGCCGGCATCGTGGAGGCGGATGCGAATCCGTCCGACGCCGACATCCGCGCCACCGTGCGCGCCTACCGCGACCAAGTGCCCAACGCCGTCTTCCTGATCGACGTGCTGCTGCGCGGCGATCTGCGGCACCTCGTCGACGGCGTATTGAGCCGTACGGGAGCCGCGAGCGTCATCCACGCCGGTCGCGTCATCCAACAGGTGCAGCGCACGGCCGGCCATCCGTTGCCGGAAGTGGTACGCACGGCCATCACCGCGCTCGGACTGGACATCGACCTGCTGCTCGCCGAACGGATGCGGCATCCGGATGCCGGCAATCGTGCCGCATCGCATGCCGCTTCGTCACTCGACGCGATGCTGTCTCTGGTGGACACCTACTTGCAGGAAATCGCCGCGCAGGGCACGCCAAGCCTGCGCGCGTTCATCTCGTGGGTGGATTCGCTGCGTGACGCGTCCGACGACAACGCCACCGCACCAGATACCCCCGTCGATGTGGTGCTCATGACCGTGCACCAGTCGAAAGGCCTGGAATGGGACGCCGTGGCCGTGGTCGGCATGCGCGACGGCACCTTCCCGTCCAGTCAAGGCGACCACCTGAGCGTCAAAACGGACGAAGACCATCCGGGCGGTCGGCGCGACGGCGTATGGGAGCCGCCGGAATACTTCGAAAAAGCCCACACTTGGCTGGAAGACCCGTCCGCGGTGCCGGTTCCGGTGCGCGCCGACGCGGATATCCTGCCACGATTCCCGCACGACGCGCCCATCGGGGGCAATCCCGTGGAATCGCTCGACGGATTGGACGATGCGGAAGTGATCGACGACGAGGTGTTCGGCACCTTGCGAACCATGGCCGTCGACGATATGGAAGGAATGGATCCGGCAAGCCTGTACCTGACGCAACAGGAGGAATACGGCCGCCGACTGCACGCCGACGAACGCCGTCTCGCCTACGTGGCGTTGACGCGCGCCCGCTACGAGGCGCTGCTCGTATACAGCGGATGCAACGAGACGAGCCGCGACTCCCGCCTGGCGGAGGGAAAGAAAAGCGCCGCGCCGTCGAATTTCTGGCTGGAGACGCGCGATTCGATGAACGGAATCGTCACCGCGGTACGCGAACCGGACAACCTGTCCGACGATGTGGACGGCTCCCCGCACACGCTGGGACTTGACCTGCCCGACGGCTATTTCGTAGGCGAACACGCCCGCGATTTCGAGAATGCCGTGGTGGGCGATGCGTGGAACACGCCGCTCGAACCGGTCTCGGACGACCATACTTTGCCTTGGCCGTGCGATCTGAGCGCCGATGTCGCCGACAGGCTGCGTGCCGCGGCCGAACAGGTACGTGCCGTCGAATCCGACGAACCGAATATCGCTGAATCCACGGGAACGCAGGGCGACGTTGCCGATGAATCCGCCACGCCATCGCCGGAAACCGGAAACTCACTGCTGCGTCTCGCCAAACTGCTCGTCGCCGACGAACATCTCATGCCGGAACCGGACGCGGCTGACGCAGGCGAATCGCAGGACGCCTTCGACGAGGCCGTGCGTGCCAAAGGCGAACGTATCCTTGCTGCCGGCCGCCAAAACGTCACCTCGCTGCAAGCGCGCGCCGGCTCCATGGGCGAGCGTGACTCCCGCGCCTACTGGCGTGGTCTGGTCCGTCCGATTCCGCACGTCGCCTCGCCGGCGGCACAGCTCGGCACGCGGTTCCACGCATGGGCTGAGCGTTTCATCATGGCGGATGCGGACGTCGACGGCATCGGCGGTACGGAAGGTGCTGCCGGCATGGCCGCGCAGTCGCGTGCGGAACTGATCGCATTGATAGGTGATACGCAAGTCGACGCGGACAACGGCGGCGTGCAATCGCAGGACGCACCATCGCAGGACGCCCAATTGCGAGACGAACGGAAACTGGCCGCTTGGCAGCGTCGTCTCGTCGCCTCGCCGTGGGCAAAACGACGTCCAGCATGGGCGGAACGCCAGCTCGTCGTCGACATGCCCCAGCTCGGCACCATCGTCAACGGCAAACTCGACGCGGTGTTCTTCGGCGGTCTCGACGAAACGGACGAGACGAAACGCTACACCGTGGTCGATTGGAAAACCGGCGTAAAACCACGCAAACCGGACGAAATCAAGGAGAAGCTCGCACAGCTCGACCTGTACCGCCTGCTGCTCGCGGCGATGGAAGGGGTGCCGTTGGATGCAATCGACGCCTGTCTCTACTATGTGAGTGAGCCTCACGAGGCCGATCGGGAGCTTGACGCCCTCGACAAAACAGAAGAAGAGATCCTTGCCGAGTTGAGCTACGGAATTCCGCAGCAATCCGACAACGACTAGTGCCGGTGCGCAATGGCTCCTTGACCGAAGAAAGCGGGGGAGCGGCGCTTTCCGGCCTGCCTGCGGGAGAAACCGCTATGCAGGCAGCGTTGTGGAGGAACGCCGCTACCCTCGTGCAGCATGTGTGGGCGGGCACACATGCCGGACGCAACGACAGTTAAGGAGTGTTTGATATGGCTGCGAACAGCGCAACCGCAATCCCGAACGCCGGCATGGGTGCCGGAACAAACAACGCATCGGCAATCGTCTTCCGTCCCATCGGCTGGGGCGATCTGGACGCGGTGGTCGACCTGTTCGACCGTACCTGGCCGCAGGATGTGGACAAGGTCGGCGCGGACATGTCGCGGCTGATCTCCCGATATTTCGTGCTGCACTACCTGCTGCCGACCACGTTCGCCAACGGCGCGTTCGCCGCCGACGGCACACTCGCGGGCGTCACGTTCATCCGCGTCGCCGGCGAGGCGCCGCAGCTCGACGAAATCGAAGTCGGCGAGGAAATGAAGGCCTTGGAACGCCGCATCGACGCCGATCCGGAGGCCGCCAAGCATATGGCGGCGCTGAAATCCGGCTTCTCGGTGGAACTCGATCTGGAACGCGAAGGGCGCGCCAACGAAACCACCATGGGCGAGCTGGAACTGTTCATCGTCAATCCCGACGTGCGCGGCCACGGTGTGGGCGGGCGGCTTTGGAGACGCATGCAGGAGCATTTCGCCGCATGGGACGTGCCCGCGTTCTACCTGCACACCGATTCCGACTGCGACGTGAGCTTCTACGACCACAAGGGGTTGGACTGCATCGCGCACCGCACGGCAAGCGAGACGGTCGCCCGGCTCGGCGGCAGCGCCGACGGCGAAGTGCCGCCACTGTTCGACGACATGTTCATCTACCGGGGAAAGGTGACGGCGTGACGGGCGCGAAACCGCAATCGCAATCGCACGAACCGCACGAATCGCAGAAAACGCAATCGCCATACGCGCAGCTTTTCCGCATTCCCGGCACGAAGGCGTTCTGCGTGTCCGGAGCCATCGCGCGACTGCCGATGTCCATGATGGGCCTCGGTATCGTGCTCGCGCTCAACCACATGTACGACAATTGGACGATCGCCGGCGTGATGAGCGCCGCGTACGTGCTCGCCACCGCCGCGGTCACGCCGCTGTACGCGCGCCTGTTCGACCGGTTCGGCCAGCGCAAGGTCGGTCCGGTGATCCTGACGGTGCAGATCATCGTCATGCTGGGCTTCGCGTTCGCCGCGCTGATGCGCGTGCCGATTCCGCTGCTGTTCGTGCTTGCCGTGGTCATGGGCATGACGCAGTTCTCGTTCGGCGCGCTCGTACGCACCCGTTGGGCGTACGTGCTCGACCGCGCCGACAAGGAGGACCTGCTCAACACCGCGTATGCGCTCGAATCCGCCATCGACGAGATCGTGTTCATCTTCGGGCCGATTCTGGCGGCTTTCCTGGCCGCGTCCGTGCATCCCGTATCACAGCTGTTCGTGCCGACCCTCGCCTGCGCGTTCGGCGGTGCCGTGTTCTTCGCATTGCGTGACACTCAACCGCCGGTATTGCGCGAAATCACGGTCGTCGCGGCCGATACGGACGATGCTGACGTGCGATTGGCGGCCGGCGGTGCCGCGGTTTCCGCGGACCGTTTCGATTTGGATCGGCTCAAGACGGGCGATCGCGACCGCAGGAAACGCAACGTGCTCACCTATGCGGGTGTGCTGCCGCTCCTCGCCGTGTTCATCGTGTTCAACATGGCGTTCACCGCGTTCGATACATCCATGACCGCCGTCATGAAATCGCTGCACCTCGACTCCGTGCTCGGCGTGCAGCTCGCCATGCTGGCCGTCGGATCCTGCATGGGCGCGCTGGTCTTCGGCTCGCGCGAGCTCAAAGGCTCCCGCTGGCGTCACATGATCATGTTCCTCGCCTTGATGACCGTCGGCTTCGTGGTGATCCACCTGTGCCAGGGCAACCTGATCGTGATGGGACTGGTGGAGATCCTCACCGGCCTGACCATTTCGCCGGTGTTCGCCTCCGGCAACCTCGTCGTCAAGGAGACCGTGCCCGAGGAATCGCTCACCGAAGGCCTGTCCTGGGTGAGCACCGCCGGCACGATGGGCGCGTCGTTCGGCTCCATGATCACCGGCATCGTGCTCGACCATTTCGATCCGGGCGTGGGATTGAGCCTGCCCGCCGTGTTCGTGGGCTGTTCGATTCCGTTCGCGCTGATTGGCTGGCTGCTGGTGCGCCGCCGCGGCTGACCGACGTTCGATCGTCAAGCGTCATAGCCGCCTGCCTCCGCGTCGAAGCGTCTCTTTAGATTCATAAGTGGAACACGTTATGAACGCGGACACGCGATTTCGAACACATGCGCACGGCAAACGTACGACATGCGCAACATGCGCGTCCGCGAAAACAGCAAGGAGCTGCAATGATCAAGGTTTCCGTAGTCGGTGCCAAAGGCCGCATGGGTTCGCACGTGGTCGACGCCGTCAATGCCGCCGCCGACACCGAACTCGCGCTCGCGCTCGACGCAGGTGACGACCTGACCGCCATCACCCCCGAAAACACCGACGTCGTGGTGGAGTTCACCGTGCCGAGCGTGTCGCTGGGCAATGTGCTCGCCCTCGTCAAGCAGGGCGTCGACGTGGTGGTCGGCACCACCGGCTGGACCGAAGAGAAGCTCGACCAGGTGCGCGCCGCGCTCGCCGCGGCCCTGCGTGAGAGCCAGAGCGTGTTCATCGCGCCGAACTTCGCCATTTCCGCGGTGCTCGCCGACCATTTCGCAAAGGTCGCGGCGCCGTATTTCGAATCCGCGGAAGTCATCGAACTGCACCACCCGACCAAGGTGGACGCTCCGTCCGGCACCGCTTTCCACACTGCGCAGGGCATCGCCGAAGCGCGCAAGGCGGCCGGCTTGGGTCCGGTTCCGGACGCCACCGAAACCGATGGCGGCTCCCGCGGCCAGGTGGTGGACGGCATCCACGTGCACGCCGTGCGTCTGCGTGGCCTCAACGCCCATGAGGAGGTGCTGTTCGGCAACTCCGGCGAACAGCTGACCATCCGCGCCGACAGCTTCGACCGCATCTCCTTCATGCCGGGCGTGCTGCTGGCCGTGCGCAAGGTCTCCACCGGAACCTACCCGGGTCTGACCGTCGGCCTCGACCACTTCCTCGACCTGTAATCGTATTTTTTCAAACTGCCGACGGGTGCATGTGTCTCCCGTCGGCAGTTTTTATGGCGGATCTGTTCCGATTATTTGGCAAGGCGTGCGATGGCGGCGCTGACTTCCGCCAGCTTTTCGTCGGCGACGGTACCGCCCTCCGCCGCGGCTTTGGCGACGCAATGGTGCAGATGGTCGTCAAGTAACAGTAGCGCCACCGACTTCAGCGCGCTGTCCGCTGCGGAAATCTGTGTCAGAATGTCGATGCAGTATTCGCCGTTTTCCGTCATCTGCCGAATGCCGCGCACCTGCCCTTCGATGCGATTCAATCGTGCGATGATCCTCTTCTGGTCGCTTGCGTACCCATGTTGTGTGGCGTTCATATCGTCCTCCTCGCTGCGCTGAAAATTTTATCTACGGCTGAAGTTTGCTCGTCCCTCTTGCCAATATACCCTATAGGGGTATATTGTGATGGTGTTTGCCGAAATCGAAAGCCAATTACGGACGGAAGGCGGCTGGAATATGCACATCGCAATCGCGCTTATTATGGCGCTGCTCGTCACGGCGGGCGTGCTGTGGTTCTTCTTCGCACCGCGCAAAGCATATCGTGCGCCGTTGCGCGACGGCGTGCAGGAAGCGGTCGTCGAAGTCAAAGGCGGGTATAACCCAGCCGTCATCGAAGCCGAAGCGGGCATGCCGTTGCGGCTGATCTTCGATCGCAAGGAAGACGGCGAATGCTCGTCGCATGTCGTGTTCTCCGATTTCGGGGTCGATCTTGCGTTGCCCGCCTTCCGCACGACCACGCTGACGCTTCATCCCGACCAGCCGGGCGAGTATCCCTTCGCATGCGGTATGAACATGCTGCACGGCACGTTGCGCATACTGCCGGGAAAGCATGCAAGTGTCGGTGCCGCCGCCGGTTCCGCGGAAACAGGCGTGCAATGCGCGCAAAAAGGCGCCGTCCAAACGTCCGGTTCGGGTGATTCGGGCAAATCGCGCGGATCGGAATCGGGAATTCGCGCCCTCATCACCCGTCTTATCGTGGCGGCCGTCTGCACGATTCCGGTATTCGGCTCCACCATGCTCATGCTGTATCCGATGCCGAACTGGCTGCAGTTCCTGCTGATGCTGCCAATCGTCGGCTATGCGGCATTGCCGATTTTCCGCAGCGGTTTCGCCGCGATCGCCCACCGTTCGCCGGAGATGAACGCGCTCGTCAGCCTCGGCGCGCTGGCCGCATTCGCCTACTCCTGCGTGGTCACCTTCGCACCGAACGTCCTGCCCGAGAACGCGCGCGAACCGTATTTCGAAGCGGTCGGTGTGGTCGTCACGCTTATGCTTGTCGGCCAGCTGCTCGAAGCGCGCGCCCGCAAAGGCACCGGTGAAGCCATGCGCGCATTGGCGGGTCTGCAACCGAAAACCGCCCGCGTGGTGCGAGACGGCAAGGAAACCAGCATCGCCATCGATGACGTGCGCGTCGGCGACATCATCGCCATCCGCCCCGGCGAGCAGCTGCCGGTCGACGGCATCGTCATATCCGGCAGCTCCACCGTGGACGAATCGATGATCACCGGCGAAGCCATGCCGGTCGCCAAAACCGAGGGCAGCGAAGTGACGGGCGTCACCATCAACGGTGGTGGCTCGCTGCGGTACCGCGCCACGAAAGTCGGCAAGGACACCGTGCTCGCGCAGATCATCGGCATGGTGGCCGCCGCACAAAGCTCGAAAGCCCCCGTGCAACGATTGGCGGACCGTATCTCCGGCGTTTTCGTGCCGGCCGTGGTACTCATCGCCGTATGGTCGTGCGCGCTGTGGTTCGCGTTCGGCCCCGAACCGCGTGTCACGCACGCGCTGGTCGCCGCGGTATCGGTGCTGCTGATCGCCTGCCCGTGCGCGCTCGGACTGGCGACTCCGTTGTCGGTGACGGTCTCGACTGGCCGCGCGGCTCGCATGGGGGTGCTGGTCCGTTCCGCCGAAGCGTTGGAAACATGCGGCAAAGTCAATGCCGTCGTATTGGATAAGACCGGCACGATCACCGCCGGCAAACCCACCCTTACCGATGTGCTGCCGTTGGGCGTGTGGCATCGGCGTCCCGATGATTTGCTGACGATTGTCGCCGCCGCCGAACGTGATTCCGAGCATCCGCTCGCTGCTGCGATCGTTGCCGCAGCTGCGGAAAAAGCCGACGTCGCGGACGTTGCGGAACTCGCGCAAACCACCGATTTTCAGGCGATTGCCGGCCGTGGCGTCACCGCGCGCGTCACCTTCCGCGGTCTGCCGCACACCGTCGCCGTCGGCAACACCGACCTGATCGACGACCTTGACGTCGACATGCCCGACATTACGTCCGATACCTCCGAAATTGCCTCCGAGACCATCCACGATACGAACCTCGACGCCATCATCGCCGACATGGAACTCCTGTCACAGCAAGGCAAAACGCCGATCCTAGCGGCCATCGACGGCCATCTCGCCGGCATCGTCGCCGTCGCCGACGTGCCGAAAGCCGACTCGCGCCAAGCCATCGAACTGCTCCGCAAACGTGGCGTCGAAGCCGTCATGCTCACGGGAGACAATCCGACCACCGCACGCGCCATCGCAAGCCAGGTCGGTATCGACGAACGTCATGTGATCGCCGGCGTGCGGCCGGAACGCAAGGCCGACGAAATCGCAAAACTCCAATCGCAAGGCTATACGGTGGCGATGGTCGGCGACGGCATCAACGACGCGCCCGCCCTCGCCCGAGCCGACGTCGGTTTCGCCATCGGCACCGGCACCGACGTGGCCGTCCAATCCGCGGATGTGACACTGATGCGCGGCTCGCTCATGGGGCTCGTGCATGCGCTCGACCTGACGCACGCCGCCATGCGCAACATCGCGCAAAACCTCGGCTTCGCACTCGGCTACAACAGCATCGGCATCGCGATCGCGGCCGGCGTGCTGTATCCGTTCACCGGAACGCTGCTGAATCCGATGATCGCCGGCGCCGCGATGGCGTTCTCGTCGTTGTGCGTGGTGACGAACGCAAGCCGGCTGCGCCTGTTCGATCCGGACGCGGAGGCGGCGAAAAACAAGACGTATCGGGTACGCAAGCCCGATCCGAGCAAAAATAATGGCAACCAGCACAGTCGGAAAGGAACGATCATGGGACTGTTCAGCGATCACAAGGCCAAGAAGGAAGCCGAGAACATGGGCGCGATGGGCGCCGGACACTGCTGCGGCGGTCATGACGGCCACGGCATGGCTTCGAATATGGGCGATTCCGCGGCGAACGTTGCGAAGGACCCGGTTTGCGGCATGAGCGTCGATCCGGCCACCGCGGCCGCGACCCGCGAATACGGCGGCGTCACCTACTACTTCTGCAACCCCGGTTGCGCCGACAAGTTCGCCCAGAACCCGGCCGCCTACCTGGGCTGAGACCTGATTCTCGTCCGTCCCCAATCTGCCGACATCGAATGACATCCGGCCGTCGGCGGGTTGGGGATTTTTGTTGAATGGTTGATTTACGGATTCCGATTCACGGACGAACGATAAGATTCCCCTCCCGCACTCCGGAGAGCGCGTCCCGCCCCGCTACAAACGTGCGCGTGACGACGCCGTTAAGCGTCATGCCATCGCAGGCGCAGATCGGATTGCGGCTTTCCAAAGCGGTAGCATCCACAACAAACCGTTCGTACGGGCGAATAATCGCCAAATCGGCCCGCAATACCGGCGTTATATCGCCACGATCGTCAAGTCCCACAAGCCGTGCGGTGTTGCACGACATCCACCGCACGACGTCGGCCAAACTCAAGCCGCGCCGCATCGCACCCGTCAACACCGCGCGGAATCCGACCTGCAGACTGGAAACGCCACCCCACGCGGTGGCGAGCGTGCCGGCTTTCATATCCGCGCTGGCCGGGGAATGATCGGTGACGACACCATCCAACGTGCCGTCGGCAAGCCCCGCCCATAGCGCGTCCTGCTCATGCAGATCACGAATCGGCGGACAGCATTTGACCGCGGTGGCGTTGTCGGGAATATGGTCGCAATCCAACGTGAGGTAATGCGGACAGGTCTCCGCGCTGACCGGCAGTCCTTCGGTCTTCGCCCGCCGCAGCACGTCCACGCTCAGACCGCTGGACACGTGCAGAATATGCGTGCGGCAGCCGGTGCGTGCCACCAGCCGTACGATCTTGCGCACCGCGTTCGCCTCGCATTCGGCCGGGCGCGATGCCGGTTCAACAGTGTTCGCAACAGTCGGGGATTTTGTTGCCGCGTTAGTCGCCCATTTCGCTGGTTTGGCACCGTTTCTTCTATGCCGAATCCGCCCGATATGCGATGTTGATTGTGTGGGGTAAGCTGTTTTTGCCATGGTCGGTCATCTCCTGATGGTGGGTCGCGTTGCCAAGAGGCGCCGCCACTGCCTGTGATGGATGCATTTCAGTGCTTACGGCATCTGAAATTCTTCATTCGTCGTGACGGTTGTCGGCGGCCAAACCTGGTGAAACCCGGAAAGCAAGGGGTAGCATCGTCAGGAGAGCGGATGCGCCGCGTGAGAATGTACTGCAGGGAAGGGCGATGAGCGTGACTTCTGGAATTATGCTTTCAGACAATATGGGGGCTTCGAAGGACGCCATGGACGAGGAAGGCAATGCTGCCGCGGACCTCGGCTTGGTGGCGCGCATCCGGGAATCCTTCGATTCGCTGACTGCGACGGAACGTGAGGCTGCGCAGTTCATTCTGGGTCATCTGACCGACGTGCTGGTCTGCAATTCCGTGGAATTGTCGCAGTTGAGCGGCATCTCGCAGCCGACGCTCAGCCGCCTGTACCGCAAGCTCGGCTATGCGAACGCGGGCGAATTCAGACGTGACGTGCGTCGCGTCCATCGTCCTGGCTCTCCGGAGCTTTCACGGCACACCCAGTGCGACGATTTGGTCGCCGACCATCTGCGCCGTGACGAGGAAAGCCTGAAACGCACGTTTGAAGGCATCGACCGCGCGCAACTGTCATCCGCATGCCAAGCCATGGCCACGGCCCCGCATGTGGCGGTGGTCGGGTACCGCAGCAGCTATCCCGTGGCGCTGCACATGCGCGAACAGCTGATGCGGCTACGCGGAAACGTTGATATTCTGCCGAATCCAGGCCAGTCCATAGGCGAAGATCTGGTTGATTATGCGGCAGGCGACGTAATCGTCATCATCGGCGTGGGCCGGCGTCTTCCCTTCTTCTCGCGGCTCATCGACGTGATGCTTGAGCGCGGCCTGACCGTGGTGGTGATTGGCGACATTTCGGCGCGCAACGCCGTCATCGGCCGTAACGTCGCCTTCTTCAAAGTGGTGCTGAACTCCCACGTGCTGACGAGCTTCACCGCGGCGTTCGCCCTGATCGCCCTGATGATGGACGAAGTCGGAAAATGCCTCGTCGATACCGAAGACGAGGTGCACGCGCGTATCGAAGGCATCAACGATTGCTTCGATGCGCTCAATGAGCTTGAAGATTGATAGGGAAAATCTAGGCGCGGCACGTCCCGTTGGAACGGCGGTAAACGGAAGTGGAAGCGGGAATGGGAACGGAATGAATTCAAAACGAAACATGCTGGCGTACGACCGGTCCTCCACCGGATTGTGGGTGGCTTTGATCTTCCTCGTATCGCTGAATCTGCGGCCCGCCATCGCCGCCGTCGGGCCGGTCCTCGCCCAAATGGGAACCGACCTTGCGTGGGGCGAGGGCGTGCAAGGCGTGCTGACGGCGATTCCGCTGATCGCCTTCGCCGTGGTCAGCCCGCTCGTCACGTTCCTTGCGCGCCGCATCGGCATCGACATGTCGATTCTGCTG
>ENA-ORTQ01000857-ORTQ01000857.1-human-gut-metagenome-genome-assembly--contig:-NODE-857-length-36095-cov-4.630438_pt1 | contig 36095 bp, 28 predicted proteins | sample MGYA00241912_ERZ509188 | MGnify/ENA primary metagenome ERZ509188 (study PRJEB26280, sample SAMEA2338849) | human gut metagenome | biome: human gut; feature: human-associated habitat; material: faeces...
AAAGCGTTGAGGTAAATAAACAATAAAAATATTTTATTAAATGGCTCTTTAGTATATAATATATCTAAAATATGTTAAGGATATTTAATGTATATTATAAAAAGTAAGGAGTGGTTTTTTGTTTGGTTATGTTACTCCGCTTAAACCAGAGTTAAAGATAAGGGAATATGAATCTTTTAAAAGTTATTATTGTGGAGTATGTATGCATATAAAAGATGGTTTTGGAAATATACCAAGAATGTCATTAAATTATGACATGACTTTTCTTGGGTTGTTACTAGATGGATTGCATGAAGAGGAAAGAAACTTTAAGATACAGCGATGTATAGCACATCCATTGAAGAAGAAACCTATGATAGTTAATAATAAGGCTTTAGCTTATGCGGCAGCAATGAATGTTTCCCTTGTATATTATAAATTATTAGATGATGTTGCTGATGATAGGAGCATGAAAAGTAAAGTAAGTTCAATAATATTATCACCATATAAAAGTAAATTTAACAGAAATGTTACAATAATAAATGATATAATAGAAGAAAATTTGAAAAAATTATCATATTTGGAGGTTGAAAAGAGATTTTCGTCTATCGATGAAATAGCTCATCCTTTTAGTGAAATAGTAGGTAAAATATTAAATTTATATCCTGAGGAGTTTGAAGGTGACAGTGAAGAAATAAGAGGTAATTTATATGAATTAGGATATTCACTAGGAAAGTGGATATATATTATTGATGCGCTAGATGACTTGAAAGAGGATATGGAAAAAAATAAATTTAATCCTATTAATTACTTGTATAATACCAATAATAAAACGTATGAAGAGCTAATGGGAGAAATAAGGGATAGAATGGAGTTTACAATTTTTAATTGTGGATATACATGTAGAAATGCCTTAGAAAAGCTTCCAATTAAACGTAATAAAGAGATATTAGAAAATATTATAAGCTTAGGTATGATGGACAAGTACACGAAAATAACTAATGAATGCGAATGTAATAAGAGGAGTGGTAAAAATGAATCCATATGAAGTGCTTGGTATTAAACCTGGAGCCAGCCAGGATGAAATAAAATCGGCATATAGAAAATTAGTAAAACAATATCATCCAGATCAATACGTTGATAATCCATTAAAGGATTTGGCAGAAAAAAAGCTTGCAGAAGTAAATCAAGCTTATGAAATGCTTAAGAACAATTCAGGAACCAGCAGTAGTTCTTATAATAGCAGTAGTAATAATTCCTATACTAATGGAGAAAGCTATAGTTCTGATACAGCACAATATGCTGAAATAAGAAGAATGATACAAAGCGGTAATAATATCGCTGCAGAAACTAGATTAAATAGCATAAGTAATAGAAATGCAGAATGGTATTTTCTATATGGAATGGTGATGTTAAACAAGGGTTGGTTTGATGCAGCTATAAATAATTTGGAAACTGCTTGTAGAATGGATCCAAATAATTTTGAGTACAGACAAAATTTAAACAATCTAAGAATGAGGGCTAGGAGTTATACTAATACATATAGAACTACTGGTGGAAATGCCAATGCATTTGATTGCTGTATAAATTTATGGTGTTTAGATAGCATATGTGAATGTATGGGTGGCGATTTAATTGGTTGTTGTTAGAAAAAAATAGGGGGAATAAAATGAAGTCGGGAAATATAACATTAGGTGGAATTCTTATAGCACTAACTATAATAATATTATATTCAGCATCTATATTGCCTGTAAGCACAATTTCGGTGTTGACTATTGCATCAGCAATAGTTCCTGTATGCATAATCAGGAGTGATATTAAGACTGCAGTGATGGTTTATTTAGCATCTAGTATTATATCAGTATTTTTTATTCCGTTAAATATATGGCTTTTATATACTCTTATTTTTGGAGGATATGGTATTGTAAAATACTTTATTGAAAGATTAAGAAAAGAGAAAGTTGAAATTATTTTAAAGTTTATTTATTATAATGTAATATTTATTTTGGCAGTAATATTAGCAAAAGCTATTTTGGGAATAGATGTATTGTTAGCTGCTGAAAAGATTATTTCTAAATATATTGCAGTTAATGGAAGGCTGCTTAGCGGAGTGTTGTATTGGGCTATTGGAGTAGTTGTATATTATTTATATGATTATGCAATGACTTTAATTATTACTTTCTATATGGAGAGAATACACAATAAAATTAAGTAATTATAAAAGATTAATTGAAATTTTTCGATTAATCTTTTTAAGTATGGAGGATGAAAAATGGATTTTAATAAAATACATCATGTGGCAATTATATGCTCAGATTATGAGATATCAAAAGAATTTTATGTAGAGAAACTTGGTTTTGAGATAATAAGGGAAATATATAGGGAAGAAAGGCAATCTTATAAATTGGATTTAAAGATTGGAGAGTCGCAGATAGAATTATTCTCTTTTCCTAATGCGCCCAAAAGACCAAGCTATCCAGAAGCTTGTGGATTAAGACATTTAGCTTTTGAAGTTAATGATATTGAAGAGGCTGTAAAAGAGCTTAAGGGAAAAAATATTCAAGTTGAAGAAGTAAGAATTGATGAATATACAGGGAAAAAGTTTACCTTTTTCAATGATCCAGACGGACTTCCATTAGAATTATATGAAAAGTAGTAGTATTCTTAAAATTACCATGTATAAATTCTATTACTTCATCTAATCTCTTGTTGCAAATATGGCTATAGTTTTTTTGCTAAATCCCATATTTAGTGCAATATTTAATTCTAATCATACAAAAATGATGAAAGCTTTAATTATTGGATATTTAAGTATAGAAAAATTACTATACTAATAATATGTGTATAATATATAATGATTTATATTAAGAATGAGGTGTAGTATGGCTAAAGAAAAAATGTTAAAAACAAATGCAATGAGGATTTTGGATTCTAATAAAATAAATTATGAGATTCTTATGTATGAAAGTAAGGATGGGAAGATAGATGGTATATCTGTAGCTCATAAGATAGGTATAGATGAGAAGGAAGTATTTAAAACTTTAGTAGCTCAAGGAACAAGCAAAGAATTATATGTATTTGTTATACCAGTTGCAGAAGAACTGAATTTAAAAGTAGCAGCTAGTATTACAGGAGAAAAGAAAATAGAAATGATTAATGTGAAGGATATGCTTAAATATACGGGATATATTAGGGGAGGTTGTTCACCTATTGGATTAAAAAAGAATTACAAGACATATTTAGATAAGAGTTGTAAAGTATTAAAGTACATTATTGTAAGTGCAGGTAAAATTGGATATCAAATAAAGATATCACCTAATGATTTATTGAATGTAGTATCTGGAGAAGTAGAAGAGTTAACTAAATAATTATTAAAGGGACTGTTGAAATAATTGTGTAATATCAATTCTATCAGCAGTCCATTTAAGTATGATCTATAAAATATCAGTTATTTTTATCTATTAATAGCATAATCAATAGTATCAATTTTAAAAATTTTCTTGTATTATTTTATTAACTTAATATGCTCCTTTATTCCAAAGACATCTTTTTCTGTATCAGCTACTTTATGATTCAAGAACTTAACATCTGATTTCAATTCTTGTAACTGATTAGAAAGTAGATTTCTAACTTCTTTACTAACTATTTCACCTAATTTACAAGAAAGATTATTCATTGCTGTAATATTAGCTATTTCATAGCTATTTTCTTTAGTTATTGCGCTCACATTAACTTCAATTAAATTATCAGTTTGCTCTATAACACTATCTAATTTTTTTTTTAGTTTTTCTTGAGAAAGTTCAAGAGTGGTTAATCTTTCATTAGTTTTAATGTGTTCTGTCTTTAGAGCATTAATATCATTTCTTAAGCTGTTAATTCCGTTAAGTATTTCATTTAATATTTGTTCCATAAATTTCACCTATTCTATTTTTAATTTATTAGAATGAGTATAACATATTAATTAGAAAAGTTATAGTTTTTTAAATAAAGTATTTGACATTCTTGTTAAAATAGTAATAATAACCATAGTATTGGCAAATACTATGGTTATTATATTTTACCTTAAAGAATGTAGAGGTGTTTATGATGATAAAAACACGATATTTCAATTTAATGAAGGTATATGATGTCACTGGAAAATATCTAGGTTCAGTGCAGGACATTGCAATAGATTTTTATAGTGGAATGGTTACGGGAGTTATTATAAATAGCTTTAGCATAAATAAGAAAAAAAATTATATAGCCATATCAGATGTTATTTCTTTAGAAAATGTAATAATAGCTAAAAGGGTAAGTCATTTTTCTGGAATGAGATTAAAGGAAATTCAAGCAATAGACATTGTCAATGAGAAAAATGTACTAAAAGGTATACTAGAAGATTTGATAATTGATGAGAGAAACTTTGAAATAAAAGGTATTATAATGTGTTCAGGGATATTTGATCGAATGTTTAGGGGAAAAGCGATTTTGCTTATAAAACATCGTCGGAAGCATATACAAATATATATTATTTATAGAACAATATTGAAGTAATTCGCAATTTTCATTGCAAATACTTTTAGTTTATGGTTCCAATCTTTAAACTGTTTTATTATCTTTGCACATATGAGTAATAACATCCTTATGGAAAAAGATATAAACCGAATAAAAGTTGTTCTTGTGGAAAGAAAACGGACCAATAAATGGTTAGCCCAACAATTAGGGAAAGACCCTGCTACGGTTTCCAAATGGTGTACTAATACATCACAGCCCGGTTTGGAAACTCTATTACAAATTGCAGAAGTCTTAGATGTAGATATTAAAGAGCTTCTTAATTCTTCAAAGTAATTAAGTAATAAGTTCAGAAAAGACTCCAATATGATAAACTTGACTAAATACATAAATAAGGATTCCAGACATAAATTATTATTTATGCCTTTTTCTTCCATAATAGTACCATATATTGATATTGGACAAGAATTATCCAAAGCAATAGAATTTAATATAGACAACAAAAGATTGTCATTAATTGCAGACGATGCTCTTGAGAAAATAATCAGTAGCAATATTGTAAACGATAAAGATATCGGTAAATACATAGCTATTAAAAATATTGGGATTCTTTTTGAACCAGCTTTGAAATTCAATTTAAGAGCAAAAATAGATTCTTGGGCAAAATCCTTTATCCTTATAATAGATTCAAATGAAGGGACTGTTATAAACAATATCTTTTATTTGGCAGGAGATTTTAAAAGCTCATACTCAATAAACCTAACTGAAATTTCGAATAAAACAATTTACAATGAAATATAGCGACCTTATACAATTCGATCCTATTGACGAAATTATCAAGTTCGGACAACTTGATAACGAAGATTATCGTGAGAAACTGGTAAAGAACTTTGTTTGTTCTCAGACATTTGAAAATTATATTATTCCACAGATTTGTGGTAAATTGGATCTGAACTCAACAACAGAGACTAAAGGAATTCAGATTGTAGGTAATTATGGTACCGGTAAATCTCATTTGATGTCTTTGTTTTCCATTATAGCCGAAAATGTAGACTATCTTGACCTGGTTCAAAGCGAAAAAGCAAAAGAGTGGTTAAAGACAATAGCCGGTAAGTATAAGGTATATCGTTTTGAATTAGGCAATAATCAGGAATTATGGGAAGTAATAACTTTCAAGATTGATGCTGCATTAGAAGAATGGGGTGTAGATTATCGCATATCGGATGATGACAGTCCTCGCTCCTATTCTGAGAAATTAGAGTTAATGCTGGCAGCTTTTGAAGAAGTCTATCCAGACAAAGGCTTTATGCTGGTAGTAGATGAGATGCTAGCATATCTGAAAGGAAGAAGCGAACCTGCTAAATTAAACAGAGATCTTCAAGTGCTACAAGCTCTTGGACAGATGAGTGACCGTACCCATTTCCGTATGGTTTTCGGTGTACAGGAACTGATTTACCGTTCTCCTGAATTCCAGTTTGCAAAGGATATGCTTGGACGAGTAAATGAAAGATATGTCGATTTGACTATTCAAAAGGAAGATGTACAATTCATTGTGCAGCAACGACTGTTGCAGAAAAACGAGCACCAGAAGGCATAGATACGTAAACATCTTTCCCAGTTCACTACTATGTTTCCACACATGAACAACAATCTGGAAACATACGTAAACCTGTTCCCTGTTCATCCGTCATATTTTGAAAATTTCTCACTCATTCGAATAGGTAAAAGTCAGCGCGAAGTCCTGAAAACCCTTTCAAAAAAGTTCAGTACTATCATAAACGACGATGTTCCGACAGACAAACCCGGTCTCATCTGTTATGATTCCTATTGGCAAGATATGCAAGGAAATGTAGATTTGAATGCCGACCCTGATGTAAGTAAAGTTAGTTCTATCACAGCACTGATTAATCAAAAGATAGAAGAAAACTTCACACGAGGCCTTGCTCCTAAGAAAGTATTGGCTCACAGAATTGTTTCAGCGGCTGCCATAAAAATCTTACAGGCTGATTTAAGCCATCCCAACGGGGTTTCTGCCGAGACATTGGCAAATGATTTATGTCATGTAGATATTACATGCGAAAATTTTGACGAACTTGTAGATTTGGCGTTCACACGTGTACTTGATTCTATCGTTTCGGCAACTATCGGACAATATTTTGTTAAAGGAGAAAACAACGAATATCATATTCGTATAGAAGGTGGTGTAAACTACGAACAGAAAGTCAAAGACTATGCTGCCCAAATGGGTGATGGCCAGAAAGATGAATATTTCTACATGTTCCTTTCAGAAGTTCTTCCGGTTGAAGGTGAAACATATCGCAGAAATTTCAGAATATGGGAACATCATATAGAATGGCAATCACATAAATGTAGTAGAACAGGGTATATTTTTATGGGTAACCCCAATGAACGTTCTACTACTCAGCCACAACAACATTTCTACATATTCTTCATGCCGATTTTTGACACGAGCAATTCTTCAAGACCTGCAGAAAAGGATAGTGTTTATTTTCTGATGAATGATTTAAGCGAAGAGCTGAAACAAAAGATTGTGTTGTATGGTTCTGCCCTCTCGCAAGAAGGTAGTGCAAGCACAGATGAAAAGCCTCGTTACAAACAATTGCGCGAGAAATATTACAAGGAAGCCAGAAATATGTTTAACAACGAGCTCCTGGCTAAAACCATGGTAGAATATATAGGTGACAAGCATCCTATGCAAGGTATGCCTGGCGCACAAGCTGATTCCAAAATCGATGCAGTAAGTGCCGTCACATCGTATATCATGGAAAAACAATTTGAACTAGAAAATCCTCATTATCCTAAGTTCTCAGCTTTGCAGCAACCTCTTACCAATGAAAACAGAGAAAACCTCTTACGTTCGGCCCGTGCTAAAATTGCATCACCAACCACGATAAACAGGAATGGTGAAGCTATCTTGATGGGACTTGGATTATGGGAAAACGGAAGGCTTAGTACCGAACATTCAGAATATGCCCGAAGTATAAAAAACAAGCTTGAAGCCAAAGGAGGACAAGTTTTGAATCGGGATGAAATTCTGGAAGTATTCTATGCTGACACGCATGAATATATCTCCATTGACTATCATATCGAAGCTGATCTTGAAATGCTTGTACTTGCTACGATGGCAGCACTCGGCGAGATTGAAATCGTATTGCAAGGAGGAAGCCAAATTAATGCTGGTAACATATCAGACATAAGTAAACTCAATCCACAGGATTGCTATACATTCTCCAATGTATGTCCGCCTAAGGGAATAAACATCCCTCTTGTAAGGGAAATATGTTTAGGCTTACTGGGTGTGGACCGTACAAACGAGCTTGACAATCCCAATAGCAGCATCTTCGCTGATTTACTGGCGAAAGCTTCAGAGTTGGAGAATATCATAGTGACACTTCAGCATAAAATTCAAGGAGGATATTATTTTCTTAATGATATAGAAATCATTTCAGAAGATGATGCCCGCAATTTTGATGTAGAATTGGTTCGTCTGAAAGGTATTTGCAATCACATGCAGCGCTACAATACCAAAGCCAAGATGCGTAATATCGACTGGCAGATAGATGTTGTAAAAACGGCCATGACCGAAACTCGCAGCAAAGTGTTTGAAACTTTGGATTTGATGAAGGAACTGGATGGATTCAGAGATTTGATTTCATATCTGCGCACAGCTCTATCAAATGTAAATGATAATGATTTGAAAACAGAAATAACCTCTTCCATTGACGGAATCAGAGAAGTAATAAACAAAGGGAAACAGGCAAGAGATGCTTACAAGCTGAAACTGGAGGCACTCAAAGACAGGTATGCGACATGGTATATGGAAGCTTATCTGAAAGCTCATATAAGCGAAATAGATCATGGAAAGAAAAATGCGGTAATGCTAAGCACAGAGAAACAATTATGCGACATCATAAAGAATGCTTCATTCATCAATCCTTCAAGATATGACAACTGGTTGAGGAAGATGAATCTACTGAAGGTAGTAAATTCTTCAGTCAACAAGAATGCGATTCTTTCTGTGCCTACATCTGTAGATGGCTTTAATCCAGCCATGCAAAAAGATGAATTGCCGGAACTGGAAGACTTAAAAGATGAATTGAAAGAAATCTATGCGGAATATGAGCAAGGCTTTCATGATGCGTTGGAAGACCCTACCATTCTGAGAAATAAGGAAATGCTTACTCAGGAAGAGAAATCTACCATACAACAGTTTATTGACGGAAACATTTCTCTGAATCCGCAGTATGCACGCATATTGATTGATATTATCAACAAGCTCCAGAGGAGTTTTACAAAGGTAGAAATCAATCATAACGAGATGCTTAAAATATTCTCCCGTCCTATGACCAAACAGCAGGCTCTTGATGCCCTGGCTACTTATATTGACAATCAGAGCAGAGGACACAAGCCGGAGGATATTCGAATAATCGTAAAATAAATAAACTGATAAAAATGAGCTCAAAAGATATAAGCCCAAGATTGTTTCTTGATGATGAATTTGAAGAGACAAAGATTGTACCAGATAAAGTTGTTTGCTTAGGAATGGAGTTCCCAAGCGAAGATGCCCGTCGTGAGTATTTTCGTGCAGAGCTTCGCAAAAAACTACCGGAACTGAAACAAATCGAAGGTTTCCCCATTGGAGAGGATGATGATATTATCAATCTCTCCGATCCTCCTTATTATACGGCTTGCCCCAATCCTTGGCTAAATGATTTTATCGAAGAATGGGAAAAGGAAAAAGTTGAATTAGAAAAAGAAGGGAAACGTAAAGCAAATTTTGAGGTAAAAACGCCATACGCAGCTGACGTCAGTGAAGGGAAAAATAACCCGATTTATATGGCTCATACCTACCATACAAAGGTACCACATCCTGCAATAACGCGTTATATATTACATTACACGCAACCTGGCGATATTGTATTCGATGGTTTTTGTGGCACTGGAATGACTGGTGTTGCAGCACAATTATGTGGTTCAGAGAATGATGTAAAGGCTTTAAAAGAAGAAAATGCCCAGATTGGAGTCAGACACAGTATCTGTTCTGACCTATCTCCTATTGCCTCTTTAATAGCTGCTACATATAATTTAAAATTCGACCCAAAAGCTTTTGAAAGAAAAGCATTAAGAATTCTAGAACAAGTAGAAAAAGAACTTGGATGGATGTATGAAACTAAAGTAGATGATAAAAAAGCTAAAATAAACAATACGATTTGGAGTGATGTTTTCATTTGTCCATCTTGCGGCAAGGAGTTTGTTTTATGGAATGAAGCTGTTGATTTGGATAAAGAAATAATTAAAGATTCTTTTCCATGCCCAGATTGTGGTAATACTTGTTCCAAGAAGAATATGGAAAAAGCATGGGAAACTTCATTTGATTCGTTATTAAATAAAACAGTTACATTGAATAAAAAAGTTCCAGTAAGAGTTAATTATACTTTATTTGGCAAAAGGGGGGAAAAAGATATTGATTCCTCTGATATAAACTTAATAAGAAAAATAGAAAATATAAACCTATCTGAATTTAACACATATGAACTGCAGGAAGGATATAACACTGCACAGCCTATAAAAAGTAATGGAATTACTCATACACATCAGTTCTATTCTAAAAGGAATTTCATATATTTAAGTAGAATTTATGAATTATGTAAAGGTAATATTTTCCTTCAGACCTGGTTGACTTCTGTTCTTTTCAGTACAACTAATATGAATAAGTTTCGTTTTACAGGAACTGGAATAACCAGTGGCACATTATATATTCCATCTATAAATTGGGAGTTTTCTCCTTTTAATACATTAAAAAAGAAAATAGCTTCCTTTAAAGGAATAGAATATCCTTATCGAAATAATAGTGCTATAAATGTATGTTCCGCTACAAAGTTAACCACATTAAGAAATTCATCTATTGATTATATTTTTACAGATCCACCTTTCGGTAGAAATATTATGTATTCAGAATTAAGTTCTATTTGGGAAAGTTGGATTAAAGTTGTAACAAATAATAAAGAAGAAGCAATAATAAATAATGTACAACATAAAACACTCTTTGAATATCAAACTTTAATGAATCAATCATTTAAAGAGTATTATAGAGTACTAAAATCAGGTAAATGGTTAACAATAGAATTCAGTAATACCAGTGCAGCAGTATGGAATTCCATACAGAATGCATTGCAAGGAGTTGGATTTGTGGTTGTAAATGTGGCAGCTTTAGATAAAAAACAAGGATCATTCAAAGCTGTAACTACCACTACTGCGGTAAAGCAAGACTTAGTAATTACCTGCTATAAACCTTCTGATTCCATAATAGAGAAATTTGATAAATCTGAAGATAAAGCCAAAACAGCTATGGACTTTATCGAAGAACTGCTTGTACATCTACCTGTACATTTAAGCAAAGGAGAATCTACAACAGCTGTAATTGAACGTAGCCCTAAGATATTATTCGACAGACTGATATCCTACTATGTACAAAAAGGCTATGCCATCCCTATGGATGCCCAAGAGTTTCAAAAGCAGCTCCGAGAACGATTCATAGAAAGAGACGGTATGTTCTTCACAGCATCACAAGCAATAGAATATGAACGTAAAAAAGAAAAATGTTCTGGTTTTGTACCTATGGCACTATTCATCAGCAGTGAAGCAGAAGGTATAGAATGGTTAAAAAGAGAACTCCAAAACCCGCAGACATATTCAGACTTGCAACCAGAATGGATGAAGAATATGCTTCCTCCTAAAAAAGGAGACGTTCTTCCAGAACTAATGTCAATCCTTGAAGAAAATTTCATCAAGGATGAAGAAGGAAATTGGCGTAATCCGGATCCTGAAAAGGCAGCCGACCTTGAAATAATCCGAAATCGCAGAATGATGAAGGAATTCAACATGTATCTGGAACAGGCCCAAAAACCGAAAGCAAAGAGAATGAAAGATACTCGTCTGGAAGTATTGCGCTATGGTTTCAAAGAATGCTACAAGCAGAAGAGCTATCAGGCTATAGTAACTGTAGGTGACCATATTCTGGAATCACTTCTACAGGAAGACGAAGTTCTGTTGCAGTACTATGACATTGCTTCATCAAGGGTATAAAATATAATAATCAAAGCAAAAATGACATCTGACATAAAAAAACATATAAAGGAATTAATCAGTGGTTCCGAAAACTCGGAGGTTGAATTCAAATCAGCAAAAGGAGGATTGCCGGAAAGTTTCTGGGAAACATTTTCTGCATTTGCCAATACAAACGGTGGAATCATCGTATTAGGTATAAAGGAAAAGAATGGGATATTCATGCCCGACGGTCTTAACAAGCAACAAATTGATACATATAAGAAACGTTTCTGGGACTGTGCGCACAACAAAGAAAAAGTAAGTGCAACAATGCTTGCCGAACGTGATGTGTATGAAACAGACATCGATGGAAATTTTGTTCTTCTATTCAGAATACCAAGAGCATCGTATGACATCCGACCGGTATATCTTACAAGAAATCCTTTTGGAAATACTTTTAAGAGAAACCATAAAGGAGATTACCACTGTACTGATTCTGAAATTCGTCAGATGTTTGCCGATGCTCACCATGCAACTTTACCTTTTGACAATCAGATATTACCGAACTATTCGATGAATGATATTGATGTCGCTACATTAAAAGGGTATCGACAACGGTTTATACTCCGCAAAGACAATCATCCGTGGAACGAATTGGACGATTTCAATTTCTTATGCAAAATCGGAGCATATCGTGTGGATAGAGAAAACGGCCAGGAGGGATTCACTCGCGCCGGTATTCTGATGTTTGGTAAAACAGAAAGCATTACAGACCAGGCTTGCTGTCCATGGTACTTCGTAGATTATCAGGAAAAACTAAGTAATAACACCAATGAAAGGTGGTCGGACAGAATATATGCAGACGGTTCCTGGAATGCTAACCTCTATCAATTTTTCTTCAAGGTATATAATAAGTTGGCACAAACGCTGCCTGCTCCATTCTTATTGAATGGTATAGAAAGAACAGAAGAGACATCTGCACATATTACAGTTAGAGAAGCTTTAGTAAACTGTATAGTCCATTGCAATTATGCAGAACAAGGCAACATTCTTATTGTTAGAGAGAAGGACAAAATAACATTCAGAAATCCGGGAAGAATGCTTATCTCTGTAGATGACTTTTACGTAGGAAGTCAGAGCGTTTGCCGTAATCCTATTATTCAGAAGTTCTTTATTCAATTAGGTTATGGAGAAAAAGCTGGCAGTGGTGCTGATTATATAGTAAAAGGAGCTATTGATAACAAATGGCATATTCCTGCTCTTGTAGAACATGTTCAACCTGATACTGTATCATTGTATCTTTATCTTAATAAAGCTAATGATACAAGCTATGATACTAATAGTACAAGCTATGATGCTAATGATACAAGTTCTAATGAACACGGTCAACGTCTAACTAAAGAGACACTAATAAATAGGGTTCTTGAAATATGTGAAGATTGGATTACAATAGATGAAATATCAGAAAAAACAGGTAAAAGCCGCCAATATTTACGAGGAAGGATTATACCAGAGATGCTGAAGCTTGGCCTCTTGGAGAAACAATATCCTGATGCATCAACCAGTCCAAATCAAAAGTACAGAAAGAAACAATGAAATACAATGGCAAGAGTGTTGAAATAATAGGCAGCAAGACTTTATTTGGAAAGGATACTGTATGGATTCATATTCTTGAGGACAACACCTTTGTACAAGTTCTGCGTTCAGACCTTGAAGATGATATAACTGATGATAAGAAAATCGGTATGTCATACGTTCGTTATGTAGCCATAGCTGCACGAATAAAAGAGGAAATGGCACAAAAAAGATTACTTGCTCCATACGAAAGTAGTCTGATACCACTTCCTCATCAGATTTTAGTACTAGAAAAGGTAATGCAAGGCATACAGACAAGATTTCTTCTGGCTGATGAGGTAGGTATGGGAAAGACTATTGAAACAGGCCTTATCATAAAAGAAAAGAAATTAAGAGGTGAGCTAAAACGAATCTTGCTTGTTGTTCCCAAGTCGGCAATGCTTCAATGGCAACAAGAGCTCAAGGAGCATTTCAATGAAAGCTTCTGCATATATGACAGTGAATTCATTTCCGGCATGGCTCGTACATTCGCAAGTTTTGAAGCCGAAGAAGAGTTGAACTTTTGGAAGCAGCATAATCAGATTATCGTCTCTACAGATGCCCTAAAGCCATTGATAGTAAGACAGGGATGGACTCAGGATAAAATTGATGAATATAACAAGTACCGTCTTGAGGCTGTGGTAAATGCAGATTTTGATATGCTTATCTTGGATGAAGCCCATCGTATGGGTGGTTCTACTGCATTAGTGTCAAGATATCAAATGGCAGAAACCTTATGTAACTCTGTTCCAAATGTCCTATTACTTTCAGCAACCCCACATCGCGGAAAAAGTGATCATTTCAGAAGAGTACTTCAATTAATTGATTCGGATGTTTTTACTGGGGAGGGCACGCCAAGTATTCAAGAAATTGAGCCATACATAATGCGTTCTGAAAAACGTAATGCTGTAGACTATGATGGCAAAAAGTTATTCCAACCCAGAAATACAGTAAGAATCAATGTAAATCTTGATAATGACCAACATAAATTACAAATTGCTCTTTATAAGCATGTAACTGAATACGTACGCTATTGTTTTGGAAAAGCTAAGCACGGCAACATAAATGCAACTGGTCTTGTAATGGTCATGATGCAAAAACTGGCCAGTAGCAGTACTGCTGCCATACTATCTGCCATGCAGACCAGATTATGGCGTTTGCAGAACGATTGTGTAGATGACATCAGTAATTATGATGAAGAAGAAACGGTAGATTTTGAGGATTTGAACACTGAAGATTATTCTGTGGAATATCCGAGTACAAATTATATAAATGAAGAAACTGCTTTAGTAGAACTTATTGCCGAAGCTCAAAACTGTATTGCATACGAACAGGATGCAAAAACTACAGCATTGATTCAGAACATCTATTCTCTGCAAGACAAATATAATGATTCAAAGCTTAAGATTCTAGTATTCACAGAATTCAGAAAAACACAAGCCTATCTTACCGAACAGCTAGAAAAGGCTGGATTTACAACAGTTGGCATAAATGGCAGCATGGACTTACAAGAGCGACAGAAAGCATTAATAAAATTCAAAAACAATTCTCAGGTCATGATTGCAACAGATGCTGCAGGCGAATCTCTGAACATGCAGTTTTGTAATATCGTGTTCAACTATGATTTACCGTGGAATCCTATGGCTATAGAACAGAGGATAGGACGTGTGGACCGTATTGGACAAAAGCATCCTGTCATTGCATATAATATGTTGACAAACAACTCTGTAGATACCCGAGTTTATGAGATTATTGTAGAAAAACTTGATGCTATACTGAATGAACTGGGAATTGATAAAAGTGGAGATGTGCTGGATTCTACAATAAACATGAAAGATGTAAATCATCTCTACCTTCAATCATTACTCGACCCTAAAAGATTTGAATTTGCAAGTGAGAGCTGGTTATATGAGATACGGCAAAAATTACACGATTATAAGGCCACAGAAGGTTTGCTGCCAGCTTTCTCTGAACAAGATATTGTGAAAGAAAGTGCAGGAGAAGTAAAATACAGCCCTCTTCCAGTTTGGCTTGAAGAGCTTCTGAACCTTTACGCCATAAGTGAAAACGGAAAAATAAACAAGTTACTTACAGGTGTAACTGAATATGAAATAAACGGACAGAAGATAAACGCATGTTTTGATTCTTCATCAATAGGGTTTAATCCTGAATGTGAACATTTAACCTTGCAGCATCCCTATATTAAGCGTTTGCTCGATGGTATTGACGGGAATAGCCAAAAGAAAATTCCGGTTATCACATCACACGATGGAAATGACATTAATGGTTTCCTCACTGTTTGGAAAATATCTGCCAAGAACAATTATGAAACTAAAACAACCTACAGTGCTCAATTTGTGACAGATAATGGCAAAGTTTACGCTCCATACGGCAATGATGTTTGGAACAGACTTGTACAAACCAAAGATGCATTTGAATATTGTGGTGAAATGCCTTATAATTTGGATTTTGACAATAATTCCATTCTACAGAATAATCTACATGCAGTGTTTCACAGGATGGAATGTGAAATAGAAAATAATCTTAAAAGCATATTTGAAAAGAAGGTTAGAGCAATAGATTATTCTGAACAAAGAATTAGCAAAATTGGTATTAGCAATATAAGAAATTCAAAACTGAAAAGGCTAAAAGAAGAAAGAAAGAATTGGCAAGCCGCATTCGAAAAATCAAAAAGTATTATCCCAGATGTAACAATGATTTTGACAGTTAGAGTAAATGGATAGTTTTATACAAAGAATAATAGATAGCATCACATCCGAAACACATCTGATTAGTGTCGTTAACAATCCAGATGGTTTCTTAAGCAGACCTGATACACAAGAGAAAATACTCAAAGAGTCCGGTTTGCTCCTACTCCCTATTGAGTCTTCTATTGAACTAAGAGTACGTTTTGAACTAAGTGATAAAAACTCCGGAAACAAGGTATGTTACATTTATGACGATGTGGAAAGTATTCTACCTGATATTATGATGCATATTTATGTAACACCAACTTTTAAGATATCTAAATTACTTCCTGCATGTAATGAGATAGTACTACTCAAGGCAAAAAACCTTACATTCAATATTGCATTTTATATATACAAAAAGAAGTTTACCAATACACTTACAGCACAGGAAACCATTAAATTATTGGAAGAAACCGATAGCATATATGGTACAGATGAAGAAACACTTAAAAAAGAGTTGACTAGAATTCCATTAAAATGGGAAAAGGTTGAAACAATAGAAAAAATATCTTACTTGTTACTTTCTGCAATCAAGAACAATTTATACGACAATATTGTTCCTGTTCTAGAAACCATTAATGAGGATTTTCAAAAGTTCATTGATAGTAAATATGCTTCAATGATTAACTCTTCAGCCATTCAAAGGCCTAAAATGGTACATAAAATATTGCCTAATATATTACATCAGCACTCCAGAACAGATAAAGTTGCACTTGTAGTCATAGATGGAATGAGTTATTGGCAATATCTTTTGCTGAAGAGAGAACTAAGTTTTCTAGAAATAGAAACTGATGATAATCAAATCCTTTCATGGATTCCATCCATTACAAAATTATCAAGACAGGCTATATTCAGAGGTGAATCTCCTGTTATTGAATATAATCAGTCGCCAAAGTCTGAAAGTAGTTTATGGATTGATTTCTGGACTTCTTCAAAACAAAAAGCTGCGAAACGATTGCAAACTTATGAAGTAGGATATATTCACGGCAGTTTGTGCCTGGATAACATGCAGTATCGTAGAATTGCGTTAGTAGATACAGATCTTGATGAAAAAATGCATTCTTCATCCTGTAATAAAGAGTTGTATCTTCTTACTGAAAATTGGGCACACGATACAGCTAAAGATATAAAAGAATTACACGAAAATGGGTATCATATATATATAACTACAGATCATGGTAATGTATATACTTCCCCATGGAGAAATCTGACTTCACAAGAAAAAACTTTTCTTTTTGAAAAAGAGAGCAGGGGCAAACGCCACTTGATTTATTCAAAAAAAGAATATCTTGACAGATTTATATCATCCAATAATGATATTGAAAATCAACTTCTCTGCACGGATAAATGGACTAATAATAGTGCTGTATGGAGAAATCTGTATAGTTTTAATAATAATGAATGTATAACTCATGGAGGAGCTCACTTTCTTGAAGTAGTAATACCTTTCATCACAATTAAAAAGAAATAATATGGGAAAAACTGTTGGAATTAATCAGCGAATAAGTACAAATGTAATTGAGATGGCTATGAAAGCAGCCTTAGAAGGGTGTTATTCATCTGAATTTGCAGCAGATTTGGCTTCAGGAGAATATGAAGGGAGCAACAGAATAAATAAAGCACGTAGTATCATAGGAAAATTATCTATACGTAATCCTTTATTCCCTTTTATTGAAGAACACAAAAATGAGTATTATGTAGCGATGAAACATAAAAGTGATAGAGCTATTATCTTTACATCTTTAATTAATGCTGCATATAGTTTTGGATATGATGCAATGGTTGTCCTTGGAAAATTCTTCCATGTTCAGGATGAAGTATCAACACTGCTCATACTAAATAAAATGTCTTCAATATACGCTAGTAATCGTTCTTTGCCCAATGCTCTATATTGTATAATGCCAATGTACATTGAAGCCGGTCTGATAAACCGTCCTAAAACAGGTATTTATACAAAAGTGGATTACGAAGGCGTTTCTACATTTGCCCGTAAACTATATATTAAATCATTCTTGGTTCATAATGATTTAATACAAGAAGAGGATATTGATTCTTTGGAACATCCTTATTTTGAATTTATTCTATAGATTGTTATAGATAGTGTATCTTTTTAGGGATATTCAGTAAATGTCTCTAAAAAATAAGATGGCATATGAAGATGATAGGGCATGACCACTTCATATGCCATTCTTATTGCCATTTTTCCGTGCTTTCTCACATAATTCTATCCGACAGGACATGACGTTCCGGAAGAAGTCTGATGACCTCTTCTGATTCTGTGAGTAAAATCATATCATGCTGCTTTAGCTATTTTGTTTCTGATTTTTTCTATCATCAGTATGGCATTTGCCGTATGTATTCCAAAGAAAATCCACAGTATTTCCGTCTTCCTGTTTCCGGCCTTTATCCTTGAGAGCGAGTAATGTTGCTTTTGAGTGCCGAAGCTTCCTTCAAGCCGTGTTGCCCTTTCTTTTGAGAGTTCGCTTCTAAGCACCTTCCTCAAAGGCTCATCTTTGGCCGCCCTTCCCTTGCGCACAAAGGATGTGGATATCCCATATTTTGTACAGAACTTTCTGTTGGCATTATTGGCATATATGGAATCGGCAGCCACACATCTTACCCTTACATTCATAAGCTTCTGCTGCATACGGATACAGTCCTTCAAGCGTATACCCTCATTGAATGCCTTGAACGAGAGGTGTTCGATGAACGATATGCCGTCTATCTGTATATTATTGACCTTTGCACCGAACTCGACGGACTTGGTTTCCTTGCCTCTGACGATGGGACGTACATAATGACGGTCAATGCTGACGATGCGGTCACTGACTTTCCGCCCTTCAAACATTTCCTTTTCTTGTACAAGCACCTTTCTGATGATGGAAAGACGCTTATGATAATCCTGGGTATATCGGAGTAAAGCACCGTACTCGCTATGGACCCCATCCCTTTGACTGAGGAGCTTTTCAAGAAGCTTGATCATACGGCGCTTAAGCATTCTTGTCCTTGAAGCTCTCCTCTTTCTTTTCTTGCAGTAGGACAGATAGGATTCCGCCACATTCCTGTATTTGTTGCGCGGACGCCTTATGCCCAGCTCCCTGCAATGCCGGCATATATGCCTGTAGAGCCATTCGAGGCTTTCCCAAAGGAGTTTCATGTCCGTAGGAAAACGCATGTGGCTTTCATAGCATGTGGCATCGGTCATGCAGACGTGAAGGTTATCAAGATAAGGTTTCCAGTGTGAAGCCAGGAGCTCCTGGAAAGAATCAATGTCAAGGCGGGATGCTATCTCATTACGGATGGCACTGACTATCTTGAAGTTGGTTATGGGAAGGGACGGGGGAATCATAATTCCACAGAAAATCCGGTAGTGTATGTTCCCGTTCAGATGTTCCACCAGTTGCCTGTCGGAGAATCCGGTGTATGCCTTCAGGACCATAAGGGCGATCTTTGCGGAAGGACTAAATCTGTTCCTGCGTCCCAGGCGCCGGTCCGACAGGCCTGCGGCTTTTGCCATACATTCAAACGGAAAGACTGAATGAAGCTTGCCAAGCTCACTCTCATTAAAACTCTTGCGGTATTTTTCCAGAATATCAAATTCTGTAAAACCCAAAGTAGGGTGAATTTCTGAAATATTCACTATCTTTGCCATATCTTATTAGTTTGGATATTTCCCCCGTTTTGGCCGTCAAACCTTATTTTCGGGGGAATACCTAAAGATACAAAAAAGCCAACTAATTCGCAATAATTTGTGTATGAATTAGTTGGCTGATTTTGTAATATTTAATGAATATCCCTAATGAATGTCCCTTTTTATAATTTATGAAGGTGTAGTTGATTTACACCTTCATAAATTATAAACAAAAGTTAATTACTGTTTTTGTTTTATATAGACAGCTACTTTAAAACGATTCTCCAACGGTTTTGTACTATCGTTTTGACTAATTACTGCACTAAAAACTTCATCCCATCCCATATCAAGGATATCTTTAATAAACCTTCCTTCTTCTTCGGGAATTACACCAATGATTTTTTCAATCTTCCCTTCAACTATAATGTCATTATCTTTCACTTTTTCTTTAACAAAAAGAACTCCTACTTGTTTTTTTAAACCAGTTAGATTATAGCCCTCAAGATTTGATCTCAATTGAACTGTATCTCCTACTTTAATTTTTTCCCAAGATTTTGCACCTTCACACTCAAGGATTTTTTTTAAACCGAATTCTTTGTAAAATATTCCCATAACTATATTTATTTATAATTAAAAATATCATTATCAAATTGTTGCTCAACAGACATTTGCCTGATTTTATCAAGCCAGTCAATGATTCTTCGAGGTGAATTTTTAAATTCCTCAGTCTGTTGTCTCTCAATAGCTAACGCAATCAAAGAGTATTCTCTTTCCAGTGATGTAGAGAATACACCCTGGTCGTCTGTATTGATTGAAACTGCAATATCATGTTTGGTGTAAGGAGTATTCAAACCACTATTATAGAATTTAAGTATAGGATGTTCATCATAGTTTGACATTTCTCCAATTTTGTAATTGGAAGTAGGATTACATTCAATAGATATTCTTTTGCTTTCAATTTCTTGAAGTAATTGTTCCTGTATTGCTTCAAGAAGTTTGTAGAAGTCTTCTACATAACTTCCTTTTATGGTAAAGGCTACAGCTTCTGCTCCTCTTTCTATAACATCATTTCTATGGTACTGATCGAACAAATTTAATGCATTCATATTGAATTCAGCAATTTCTATTCCATATTCATGATTCTCTGCATAATTGTCCCATTCTTGCTCTAATTCATTTTCATAATCAGTCTTTTCCTTAATACTTCCAAATTTCGGATTGTTTCCTCTAAGAACCCAAGACCTATAATAATCATTGATATTGTCTTTGATATTAGGATTATTTAATAAGTTATAATTCAACTCACCATCCTTATACAATTCTCCCTGATATACTTCGTAAAAATACTGATTAAAAACGCCTTCAAGGTAATAACACAGAGGACTAAACCCAAAGAGCCTTTTACACTTATGATGTAGCCATGCCATGTTGTCAAGCAAGACCTGCTTAGTACAGCATATAGTGTTATAACGCATTGAATAGTATTTTCTTACGTCTGTACCTAGTACAAGGCAATGGCCTAATCTATCACCATTTTTCAAGTTAAAATAAATCATAGCTTCCTCAACTGCACGGAGTCCATCAGCTATGTCAAAAAAATCTTCTCCCACATGATAAGTAATATTCAGGTCATTAGGTCTCTGTCTGCCATTGTTCTTTATATTATGATTCTTCAGAAATCGGAAAGCTTGGGCAAACACCTCCGGTCGGCAATAAATTTCGGAATTGGCAGCATCAATTCCTACAACATATCCAGACAAAGCATAATCTTCTGATCCTACTCCCTGATACTTTGCATTATTACGGAAGTTATGAATCGCAAAAGCTCTTTTTTTGATATCCTCTCTCAAATCTTTATGTCTGTATTCCTTATCGTTTCTTTTATCTCGACTTTTTATGAAATGAAATATAATGGAGAAATTAAATCTGTATTTCTCATCAATACTATCTGCTATTTCCTTTATTTTTTCTGCTATTCCCTCTTCTGTTGTATCAGGAACTATTCGAGTTTCCAGATATCTCTCTTTACCATTTATTAGAAATGATTCTATTGCTGCCTTATAAAGATATTTCTTATACTTTTTTACAATAAACCTATCTTTTATTTCTTCAAACAAAGTGAAATTATGAAAACCTACTGTGGAGTTTAATTGTACAACCGCATTACGGAATTTAATCTTATAACAAAGATAAGCGTAAAAAAGTGAACTTATATCTTTATAGTCATCACACCCTTCCAACAATAATTTAAAAACCCTATACATCAGTTCTCTTTCAGATGAAAGTACCGATCTAATATTATCCTTATTATAATGAGGTATTCTAATATAGTCTAAATCTTGATAATCGGATCTGTTATCAAAATGCCTTGATGTTTCTTTCGCTTTGGACAGTAAAAATTCCAATGAATGGGATTCTAGCAATTGACATTTAGCAGACTCATCTATTTTACTATCTACAATAGCATTGTTTACATGATTCATTTCATCGTTAATTATATTTGACAATTGAACAAAAGTAAGTCTATCTTTTTCTAAAAGCAACTCAGTACGTGAAGCTAAATATAAACGTATAGCACATGCTCTATACATTTTTGCATAAAGGTCCTTATCCCATCCATAAGTTTTCCGCAAGCTATAAACTTCGGAAAAAACATCCTCCATGCTAGTAATATTGTTCATTATCGAAAGCCAACTCATATCAAAATTATATGAAGAACCTTTCAAGTGCATGTGAAGATCTGTCATTCGATTTTTAAACAGAGCATTCAGCTCCTTATTATCATGATCAATATATGCCGGCCAATCAAAGTATTTCCTTTTAGACTTATTAACAATATCGAGAGAGGCTGCAAATACAGTGGTAAATGTATCTTCTCCAAAAAGATTTGAGACATTATGCCATCTTAATAGTTTAGAATAACGGCATACGGGGTCATTATTTTTATAATAGATTGTCTTACAAGCAAAATGCAATAACATATTAAATACAGACTGGTCGAAAGACTTCAGCTCTTTATGAGCTTTCAAAGGTTCCATCCATTCAGAAATTACAACTTGCCCTACCATGGATTCTTGATCTAAAGTATTATAAGTGTTTACTTTTCTTAATAAGAATTGAATTTGGGATTCATTCATCTCCGTATCTGGACGTGGCGATTCACTATGGTTATATTTACCATCCTTTTGCAACATATCCGCACAAAAAAGGACTTCATCGCCATCCTGTTCCTTAAAAACAGCTTTCAGCGCATTACTTAAATGTTCCATTATATTATAGATTTAATAGTCAAAAAGTTGTTTTATCTCTTCTATTGTGAGTTTTTCATTTATAGCATTGAATAATTCGGACATTTCCTCCTTATTTTTATGTAGTTCCAAAATTTTTTCTTCAACGGTATCTTTGCAAACCAAACGATATACCTTAACATCATTTTTCTGACCTATCCGATGAGTACGTGCAAAAGCCTGACTCTCAACAGCAGGATTCCACCAGTCATCCAGAAGAATTACTCTATCGGCAGCAGTAAGATTCAGTCCTGTTCCTCCAGCCTTTATACTTACCATCATAACTGTAGCAGAAAGATCATTCTGAAATGTATTGACAAGTGTTTGTCTGTTACGCGTCTCACCTGTAAGTATTAACGGGTTCAGTTCTTTCAGTTCCGGATGCTTTATAAGCAACTCCAAAGCTGAAGTAAATTGTGAGAACAATAATACTTTATGGTTTTGTGAAACGAAATCCTTTATCAGTTTTATTGCGAAATTGAATTTAGAACTGTCTATAATCGCTTTTCCACTCAGACTAAGTGGCAAAAGACTGGTGTTTACACAGCATTGTCTTAATCTTAATAATCCCTCAAGTGCTATACTGGTCAATCGTCCACTTGTTCCATCACTCATAGCAAGGAGAAATGTTTTTCTTACTTTGGAATATATTTCTCTTTCTTCCCTCGAAAGCTCTATATATACATTTTTCACTACCATATCAGGCAGATTCAAAACCTCATCCTTTGTCCTTCTTAATATAAACGGTGACAAAAACATTTTAGAAAGTTCCACTACCCTCTTTCTATCGTTAGTGTCAGTCAAACTCTTGATTTTATTATATATCAGCTCAGTTTCTGGCTGTATAAGTTTAAATTGTGCCCATATTTCATCAATAGAATTTTCAATGGGAGTACCACTAAGGATAATCAAATAATGCCTGTTAAGTGACTCTATGGCTTTATGACGATGTGTATTGTCATTCTTTACCATTTGTCCTTCATCTACTATTATTGTATCAAATTCTCTTTTGTGGTATTCCGAGGCATGAATCCTTATGGCTTCGTATGACTGTATTTCAATTCTTTCTAATAATTGGGGAGTAAACTTCATTATCTCATTTTTCCAATTTGCAGTAAGTGAAGCTGGACATATTACAAGAAATCTGTTATTTTCTTCAGTTATTGTAGTAAGATAAGCCAATGTCTGTAGTGTCTTGCCCAATCCCATATCGTCAGCAAGCAGCCCTCCCCTATGATTCTTTCTGAGCTGAGATAACCACATAACACCATCCATCTGATATGGTTTCAAATGTACATTCACATTTTCAACAACTATCGAAGTTATTTGTTCTCTTTCGCTATCAGATAAAGATATTATAGGTTTATAAAAATTCTCAATATTTATATTATTAGGAATCAAACTACCGATAAACTTCTCAGGAGTAAGATTCTTTATCTTATCAGAATCAAACAAATTAAAGTTACCATCCGACTCTATATAATTTCTGCTATTAAGATATGCATGAAGAATATCTTTAATATTTAAAGAGTCAGGACTTTCTTCATTTGCAGACGAAAACCACTCTATCCCGTTCTTATCTCTATGATATGAAGCTGTAGAGTATGTTCCTTTAGAAGAGGGTAAATAGAGTTTCCATCCCTTAGATATAAGTTCTGTAAGTACCTTCACATCGGGCTTGTCTAACGATAAAGTGCTGTATAATCTGTCAAGATTTGAATCAATAGATTTTATAAATATATCTTCACCCTCTTTATCTCTGTAAAAGAAATCGTTATTATCATTTTTAATTGGAATGGAAGTATAACATATTGGATATAATGTAGCAGAATCTTCATATCTAAATCTTAGATTCATTTTCTTCCACCACGCCCGAATATCTGATATATAAATTTCTCCACCGATAAGTTTTCCTTTGCAAATGGATATTTTATCTGGGGAAACAGAGTTTTTCAGAACAGATGTTATATTCTTTATTTTTCTTAGAGATGAATTTTTCCCTCCAGAACGCTGGTATATCCATTCATGATTAGACAAAACTTGAATTAGTTCTTCATTCACCATTTGCACTGGAGAGAAAATAAACGGCTGTTCTTCCTGTCCAACCATAAACAGGATTTGAGCCAAACGGTCTGTCTGAAAAGTTTTGGAACGACGAATATCGTCTCCGTTTACTTTTCTTTGAAACGGAGACAAAGACCTGGAACCTGTTTCCATACAGACTTCAATGTCAATATTTCGGTTTGAAGTCGTATTATTCAATATACACACAAACCTATATTTCATCAATCAAACTTATAAAAATAATTAAAGCTATCTATCATTCTTTTCTTCAGCTTATTCTTTTTTTCATCATTACAACTTATCTGATGATATGGCAAAGCTGAAGATTGTATTTTACCTGCAAAATCAAAATCATCAATTCTACATCCACCGTCACAAATATATCTCAATTCACAGTCTTTACAAGGGATAACATTCTCAACCGAAGTAGCCAAATGTATTTCTTTACCTTTTTCCATGAAAAAAGACATTGGTTTCTCAGTAACATTTTCGAATGATTCCATTTCGTTTATTCTGTTACAGAAATAGACATTTCCATCCGAACTGACAGATATACCTCCTAATCCACAATTTATAGCTACCAAATTTGCAGTATGACCAGCAAGGAAGTTCTCATAATCTGCATTTTCATCAACATGCTTTTCTATATCCTTTATTATTGCAGAGTATTTTTCGTTCTCTTCAGCTGTAAAATGCACATCTCTACCTGGAAGAAGCTTCTTGCTAAGTTTGAAGAATACATTTTTACCTGATGTTTTTTCTTTTATCAAATCGACCAGATTTTTGTATCGGGTCTGTGTATTCTCATTAAGATTGTCATAAGTAAATGTAGTAGCGACAGACGTCTTTACTCCAGCATTGGCAAATTTCACAATAGTATCTACAACTTTTTCAAAATGCCCACTTCCTCTTACCATGGAGTTTGTTTCTTCATCAACACCATCAAGGCTAAACTGAATTTCATCAATAAATGGAACCAAATCATGTATCAATTTATCTGACCACAACAACCCATTGGAAAGAACAGTACTTTTCAAGCCTAAATCATGAGCATGACTTATTATTTGCGGGAAATTTTTAAACATAAGAGGTTCACCACCAGAGAAAGTTACAAATTCTCCTCCATTCTCTTTGAATGAAGTCAGAACTTTCATCCAATCTCCTAATGTTAATTCATTTTCCAGTTTTTTCCCGGACAGCATGAAACAATGTTTGCATTTAAGATTACATGCATTTGTAATATATATATTAAGCATTTTGTAACCTTCAAGATATTCCTTAGTTACCTCACCATTGACTCCTGCAAATTTTCTTGCAAAAATTGCAGCCAATACAATCTTTAAGTCACCCATTGCTTCTTCACTATCCACCGTCTCTATTGCATCACCAACGCACTTTCCAGAACGTAGCATATTTAGAAAATCTATCTGTCTGGAATTATAAAGAACAATCCAATTTGCTGTTTGTACAGCAATAACCAGATAGAATTTATTGATTTTTTCTACAACTATTTCTTCGGGAAAATGAAGTATATCATCGTAATCCAATTCTCCGTTCATAATTATCAGTAGTGATTTATTATAAAAAAATGCCCCACTTTTTTCTGGGGCATCAATATTTCTGTAAGCCAAAATTAGTTTTGGTTTACATCACAGCGTTTGAAGCAATACATAGCCCCTACGCGTTCAGCATCAGAAATCTTTTTTTCTGACCAATTGAATGTAATTTTCTTTTTCATTTTTAATTTATTTTAAAATTTATAATTATAAATAATGTCTGTTCTCTATTAACTCAGTTATTAAAGTACAGCAACTTTTTAAATCTTCTATATCTATGGTCTCTACAGGACTATGCATATATCTACAAGGAATACTCAATAACAATGTACGTATTCCATCACGGCTAATCTGAACCACATTAGCATCAGTACCGGTAGGACGTGCACAAACCTCTACCTGATAGCTGATATTCAAATTCTTTGCCAAAGATACAACTTTTTTCGTAATTTCATTATCCATATTGGGACCAATTGCAACAACAACACCTTTTCCCAAATTTATATCACCATCTCTTATTGGAGACATTCCAGGGTAATCTGTTGCATGAGTTACATCCAAAACTATACATATATCCGGATTTATAGCAAATGCAGCAGTCTGCGCTCCTCTTCCTCTAAGTTCTTCCTGAGTTGTGGCAACATAAAATATGTCATCATTACATCTTTTTTCCGCAAGTATTTGAGCTATAGAAACCATTGCTGAAAGGGAGCATCTATTGTCCATAGCCTTTCCTATCACCTTTGTACCTTGTTGATATGCTACTGATTCCAATGTTCCTATACTACCAACTTCTACTAACTCTAAAGCTGATTCTTTATTGCTTACGCAAATATCAATCCACAAATCTTCTGGATTTAATGATTGCTTAGAACCAGAATCCTTTTGGAGATGAATTGGTTTAACTCCTATAACTCCTTTAATAATACGATTATCAACACCTTTTATCAACACTGTTCTACCCGGAAGAATATTAGTATCTATTCCACCTATTTCATCAAAATACAAATAACCATTATTATCAATATAAGTTACTATTATTCCAATTTCATCGGCATGAGCAGTTATCATTATTTTTTTTCGTGTATCTCCACAGCCATGTTTTACTGCTACAGCATTACCTATATTTGTAAGATTAATCTCATCAACATATTGTGACATTTCTTCGCACCATGCATCAATAACTTCTTTTTCATAACCGGATGGTGCAATTATAGTTGATACATGCTTTAGAAAACTTGTATTAAACTCCATATTCAATTTTTTTAGAACACAAATTTACAAAAACTTATTTGAATATCATCAAAAGCAGCTTAAAATGAAAATTGATCACTATTATATTTAAATAATTAAATCAACAACATGATAAATAGAGAATTATCATATTGACAAAATGAATCGTACCTTATACTCAAAATTGCAAAATTACATACTCGAATGATGAGATTTTAAAAGATTGGATTCTCAAACAACAGCGCAATTACAATTTAACACTATAAAAATGCAATATACAAAAGAAGAACCATCACAAAGATCAATATACTAACACTACAACAACAATTAGCCACAACACCTTACGTATTAACATAAACAACACATTACAAAATACATTCTACCTAGACAAAAACAAGAAACTTTTTTGAAAGATTTAGAGTTTACACAAAAACGAGTAGGCATTTAAAAATAAATATACTGGTGTTATAGATCTAATTCCCTGTTATTTTAATCAAAACAACAAAGCATTTTAAAAGACTTAATATGTTAACCAAAGCTTCAATTTAACAAATCACGCAAATAAAATTTACATTATAAGCAGCTATTGCCTTACCATAATTAACGATTCATTCTATTTTGCACATTTACAACAACTGCAAGGTAAGCATAACCATACTTTTACTAACTAATTTCCACAAATACAGGCTGAATTAAATCAATATGATATATATTAAAATTCAAATTAAGTAATTATCTTTGTGAATAATGAAATTCGAAACTGTTATTTTTCATCAGATGAAAATTGTTGCAGTCACAGTAGAGAAATACTTGTGAATTTAAAAGACCGTTATGATTTATGCACTGTAGAAAAACAAATAGAAGGTTTCAAAGCTGATATATTATTGGAAAACAGCAATAATAAGTATAAGGTATTAAGACTTGATTTATATGGTCAATGGAAAGAATCAAAACACCAGGAATGTTTGCTGATAAAAGAAGGTAAAAATGGAGAGTTTTACAAAATAGACCATCTTTACAAGAAGAATAATAATTAGATTTGTAACACAAATTAGCTATTTTATGAAATTAGGATATATACACAGCAACAGAGAAGAACAAACCCGAGTCATGCAAGTACTGAAAATGACTTCGGAATCTGTAGCTCTCGACGAACTCGGCATTGGCCGTATCCGTGACGCTTTTGCAGACCGTATGTTTCCCGGAATATCTACCCTGCAAAAGCACATGAAGTATTTCTCGCTCATGCCACAACTCTATCGTAAGGCTACAGAAAAACGATATAACCGTTTATCGGAGGTGAAAGCGGAAATTATCCGTCTGGAACGGATCATGACAAAAAATCTATACGATGGCAGTGCGGACAAACGAGGTATCACAGGAAGTGAGATGATTGGTAAAAGTGGAAACAATTATGTAAAATATGATCCGGCATACATCTACAATTCCGGATTACAGACTTTTGGAATTTTACGTAGTCCACAGTTATATGAACTAATCTACTCAACTTCAAAGGCATTGCACAATGCCCCTAAATTGACCAAGACGGATAATGAAGATACAAATGACGATGCGGATGAGATGTCAGGCTTGTTCCAGTTCTGCTCTTTTCCTAATGTAGATTATGATTTTACCCAGAAATGTACATTAGATCTGACCGTAGAGGATAAAGACTTCATTGTGGATCACATTCTGAACGCAGAAGCATGTCAAGGAACCTTATTACGTTACATCGTAGATAATCCTGACTTTGCGATAGCCGATAGTTTTGAACAGATTCCCTTCCGTCATTTGCCACAGGAGATTGGAGAATTACAAGATTTGGCCCGACGCTTCGCTGATTTTATATATATGGTACACATCCGCTATAACTATATATATTCGCAATACCAGGATGAAGAAATGCGAATCGAATTTCAGGAAAAACTTGAAGAATACCGGAATAGTGGTACGAGCATAGATAAAGTGCTGAATGCAGTAAGCATACGGGAGAACAGCGGAAAATGGTTTTGCAAAGAAGTTGCGGAACGCATTGCAGCCAATGACATTGAAGAAGATGGCGGTTTGGATCAGTTGATTATCAACCGGGAGCGAAGAGTAAAAGAGAATCGAAGAAAAATTGGAAATCCAGCATATATTTATAATAAAAGAAATCGCATACACTACTATAAACTCACCTACCGATGGGAAACGGTAAAAACCTTTGCCGAGGAATTAAGAAAGGAGGCTATCAATGGCTGATGCATTATGGAATGATATTATCTATACGGATGTGTTGCAAAGCAATGGCTTTGTAATTGATTATGCGGTTTGTACTACCTATAGTCTGGACATGCCTTCCTTGTTATCAGTGCCCTTTATGTTGGGCACAATGACCGACCTGACAGAAACAGCCATGCGCTCTCCTCACCTAATATTGGAGACTATCAATAAATCAGCTGGTAAGTTTGCCGTTTTCTGCAATGCCGGATGTATGGCAGTACCGCAAGCCAACTCCAAAGTGTATTCACTTCTGGAGCAGAGCGTTGTACAAGTAACACTGCAAGCAAAGGGAGGCGGTTTCGTCAATTTTCATCCCAAGATATGGATTATAAAAGAAACAAACCCGGACACTGGTGCTCAGCAAATTAAACTTATTGTCCTTTCCCGCAACCTTACCGGTTCCAACGATCTGGACGTAGTATGTGAACTTGTCGGTAAAATCGGCACCCAACCGGTCACAAGAAAAGCGCAAGTCAAACATGCACCGCTTGTGGACTTCCTCACATGGTTAATCGCAAAAGCCGACAACCGTACTATCCGTAAAAATATGCGTTCTATCTGTAAGGACATCGACTACATTGAACAATTTGACCTTACCGATTCTCCTTTTGAAGATTACGAGTTTTTCCCTATGGGGATACCTGGATATGATGGATATACAAAGTGCTTTGAACAAAGTATGCTGAATCATGCGGCAGAAATGCTGGTTATCTCCCCCTTCGTGGATAAGAATATTTTGAATCAGATGGTCAGTTGCAATCCTAGTGCTAAAAAGACACTCATCACACGACATTCATCAGTTACACAAGAGGTAATAAACTTGTTTAATAATGGTGGTGTTTATGCTCCCAAGGAAGTACTGACCGATAAGGTAGAAAAAGATGTAGCTGTCGACTTGCACGAGAAAGTGTATTTCATACGCCGAAACGATGGCAATCTCAGCTATAACCATCTGTATCTTGGTTCTACCAATGCCACCATGAATGGATTCAGACGGAATGTGGAGTTTTTACTGCACCTGAAGTTTGCTCCCTATAAATCTTCGTATGAAAAATACCGGAGTGAACTGATAAACGACAGCAAGGAATGTTTGTTTGAGCAGGTTCTTTCGGTGCCAGAGGAAGACTCTGAAAAAGAGGACGTCACCAACGAATTGATGTTGCGTCGTGCAATTTCGGCCATTCAGCTGGCACGAGTTACGTCTAATGACGGAAGCTATACCGTCACCATACAATGCCAGACTAACAGAATGCCTTCAGAGCCTGTTTTTCTTTATCCTTTAGGATGTGACGGCAAGGAACAAGTATTGGCTGACGGACTGACATTTAAAGATATGGCACTGGATTCATTAACAGAATTTTACACGATACGGATTGGAGACTTGCGTCGTCTGATAAAAATACAGACGGAGGGAATACCAACCGATGAACGAGACAAAGCGATATTCCGCTCCTTTATCAATACGAAAGGAAAGTTCATCAACTATCTGGCATTCATGCTAACCGATGAGGTGGAACAGTATATATTGGAAAGCCAACAACTGGAAAAGGAGCTGGCCAATGATAAGGCATCCTCTTTGGAACAGCAAATTAGTACCTCACTTTATGAGGACATGGTGAAAATGACCTATAAAGACCCTGACCGCATCGCTTCTATCCGACAAATCGTAGAGAAAGCAAACGAGACAGTCATCCCAGACCATTTCATGGAGATGTACAACACATTTGAAAACGTTATTAAACAAATAAAACGCTTATGAGTCAGGAAGTAAAGGATTTTCAGCGCGCTACGGCAGATCGCATTCTGCATATCTATAAAAACTTAGGTCATCGACGGGTGTTGCTAGCCGACGAAGTGGGATTAGGCAAGACGTTCGTGGCCAAACAAGTCATCAACCTAGTTCGTGAATGGCACAAGCAGGAGAAGGATGACTTCTTCAAGGTGGTTTATATCTGTTCGAATGCCAACATAGCCGACCAGAACATTGAGAAATTAGGGGTTGAAAATCGGATGAGCATCAGCGAGAGCCGTTTGTCAATGCAACATCTCTATATAAAGTTAGCTGAAAAACAGATTGCAAAACAACATGAGAAAGGAGAAATGCCTGAATCAATCATTCCGTTGACTCCTTCCACTTCCTTCCGTTTTTACAGTGCACAAGGAACGGCCAATGAACGTGCCTTGATGTGTGATATTTTATGCGGACTGACTCAATTCAAAGACTATAAGGAAGTTATCAGCAATTTTCTTAGCTGTAATGTAAAAAACTGGCAGGAGCTTATCCATACTTATAATTACATAATCGGCTTATGCGGAGAAGATTATCTTCGTGAAATGCATGGTAAGTTACAGACGATTTTGTCAGATACCATCATTAATCAACTGATTGAGTATGCACAGACTGGTTGCGACAATCGTCAGCGGGCAGACATGATTAACAAGCTGCGTCGTATTTTTGCAGAAATCAGTATAGATATGCTCGATCCGGACCTAGTCATCATGGATGAATTTCAACGCTTCAATTCGCTGCTTGAACAAGGCGATGACGAGCAATCCATGCTGGCCAACAAATTCTTTGACGACAAGCGTTCCAATACGAAGATTCTGTTGCTTTCCGCTACGCCCTACAAACCTTATTCCACCCTTGAAGAGTTAAATACAAATGGGAATGACGAGCACTATCAGGACTTTATGAAAGTAATGGATTTCCTATATGCCACAAAAGATAAAGCCGACCGGTTCAAGTTGATATGGCACACCTATTCTGCTGCACTCAAACGTACAGATGTGGTTGATTTAACACCACTTGTGGTAACCAAGAATGAAGCGGAAGAAGCACTGTATGGGGTGATGTGCCGCACGGAACGGTTTAACAGTGGCATTATAGACGATTCCCGTGTATGTGACGTGCAGGTCGTGCCGGAAGATATCCTTTCTTTTGCAGAGGGGCAGTATCTGATGGATTGTCTAAATCAAGAAAATACGAAAGTGCGCTTAGGTAATCTCCCCATGGAATACGTCAAATCTTCACCCTATTTGTTGTCCTTTATGGATAAATACGAACTGAAGAAACGAATTGCTTCGGCATTACAACACTCAGACGTAAAAAGATATGGAAAAATGGACGCATTGCTTCTATCGAAGTATGCCATCAATAATTATCGTCCCATTCCTGCTGCTAATGGAAAATTAAAGTATCTCCACGACCTCGTATTTGGTACACGTCACGAGAAGAAAACACAGTTGTTGCTTTGGGTTCCTGCCTCTAATCCATACTATAAAGCCGGAGGTGTATTTGAGAGTAACGAAGCTCGCAACTTCTCCAAGATTATCCTATTCTCTTCATGGGAAATGGTACCGAGAATGATTTCCATCATGATGTCATATTATTCGGAGTTATATACTTTGGGAGAGTTAAAGAAGGTAGAAGCAGAGATACGCTATACTTCTCAAAAGAAGAACCGTTATGGCGAGAATCGTTTAAGAGCCGACGGATTATTAGAGTATCCTTGCCAAACCCTATCCGGTCTTTTCTCTCCTACCACATTTTATGGAGAGAAACTTTCCTCAATCCGGAAAATCATAAAACAGAGAATTCAAGAAGAATTTGCACAGAATACTATCATAAGTAGTATTCCACAACAAGGGCGAAACAACGCCAAACTTATTCTTACTCTCATGAAAATACTGGATGGAAAGCCAGTGGAAGATTTGAACGACTTGTATGTGCCTTCAAATGCATTGGATGTGATGACAGATATTGCCATCGCTTCACCAGCTGTATGTGCTTATCGGCAATCCGGCAATGAAGAAGATGCCCAAATGGTGGCCAAAGCAATCGTCTCAGTATTCAACAAACCTGAAAGTGCAGCAGTGATAGACCTGATGTATAACAAAAAGAACGATGATGATTATTACGAATCAGTTCTTGATTACTGTGTGGTAGGTAACCTGCAGGCTGTAATTGATGAATATGCCCACATGACACAAACAAAGATGTTGGGACATACTGTTACGGAGGCAATTATTGGCACAAGCAATCTTAGCATAGATACAACCGATTCATTGGGAATGGAAGAAAAGAAACAACTTATGCGTTGTCATTTTGCTATTCCATTCATTGACAAAACGGTCACTGACAAATCTGTCGCTCGTACCACTAATATTCGTAAGGCTTTCAATTCTCCTTTCCGTCCGTTCCTGCTTTCAACAACATCAATAGGTCAGGAAGGTCTTGATTTTCATTGGTATGCCAGAAAGATTGTTCACTGGAATCTACCATCAAATCCTGTAGATCTAGAGCAACGGGAAGGCCGTATCAATCGTTTTAAGTGTCTGGCTATCCGCAGAAATGTGGTAAAATTGTATGGCAATGAAACTTTCCATACTTGGGATGAACTGTTTTCTATGGCTTATTCAAATTTGAAGGGTATGCATTCGGATATTGTTCCTTATTGGTGTCTTCCTGTGGCAGAACTGACGGAAGAACAACGGGCAAAATTGGAATACATAGAACGTATTGTTCCGCTTTATCCGCTCAGCCGCGACCGATATAAATATGAACGTCTTATCAAGGTGCTTGCTTTGTTCCGCATGACACTGGGGCAGCCACGTCAGGAAGAATTATTGAACCTTTTGAAAAATATGCATCTTTCGGATGAACAGCTCAAAAAACTGACAATTGATTTGTGTCCATATAATAAAAGAAAATGATTATAAAACAGTTTCTCTCGAAAGGCTCTATATTTAATCAGATAAAGTAGATAAAAGAACAGAAATCACCTTACTTCTCATCTATAAATTACAGTCTAAAAATCTCTTGCTTTTAGTCCTATAATTGAAGTAAACAAAGGCTAAAGCTGGAGATTTTAATAATTACAACATCCACAATTGAGGGGAATTATAAATACCTTCACCAACATAAAGTATCCATCAATAGTCAATTATAATTCTAATAGATTTATTGCTTAATAACTTAAAATATGAGCAACAAAATAATGGAGAAAGTGCTCAACAAATTGTTATTCATTCACTATATAGAAACACTGAACAAAAAGTCTTTTATATCATTGACATCAATATACTCGAATATACAACAAAAACATCCAACAATAAACATCTGTTCAAAAGGATAGATAAAAATCCATTTGTAATATTGCAGAAAAATGAGCAAAACATGTTCCGTTTGCTTAAGATTATAAGAAACTATAGGGAAGAGATTAGTTATATAGAAATCAAACAATTAATCACAGATAAAATGCCAATTAAAGTAGCTCTTTTACTAGATATTTTGATATACACTTTTTCCCTAAACTATCATAGAAAAACGCGTTTATAAAAGGGCTTGCCCTATTCACTTTTTTAAAAGAGGGGAGCCTAATACCTTAAATACGAAAATCAAAAGAAAGAAACAGAAATAAAAGCAACTCATAATGCTAATTTATAGACACTTATAAAATTACCTTTGATTCCTTTCGTTTTATTAAATAGCTTATTTTTGCTGCAATTTTGTTACTCGTTTTTGCGATAAATACGGGAAATTGTGTTACCTTTGTAGCTGTAACAAAATTAGAAGTGATGGAAGGAGACAGAGGCAAATATACAAAAGATCCCGTAAAAGTCCGGTTTACGACCAAGGCAGACGGGCGTAAATCCATATCTTTTGAGATTTACCAGAATGGAAAGCGTACATATGAACGTCTTCCTGATTTGTTCCTGCTTGTGGAGACGGATGACAATTCCATCAGAAAAAACCGTGCAACCTTAAACAAGGTTGAAAAACTCAGGAAGCAACGTACTAAAGAACTCCAGAAGAACCCGGTACCGGATAAATATATTTCCATCAAAGATACGGGACAATCCCCCATCATGTTATCTACATGGATGGACCAATACTATACAATCCAAAAGAACAGAGGTGTAAGAGAACTATCAAAAATCACAAGAACCCAAAAATTCCTTTTAACATACAGTGAAGATTTAGAGTTGTGTCAGATTGACAAGTCTTTCTGCATCGGTTTTTCCAATTATCTTAAGACTGAATACAAAATGGGCTCAGTAGAAATTTAGTGGGGATACGCATATAGCTTAGCAATGCGGAATAGAAAGAACTTCTTATCTGCTACACCTCTGAGGTTCGCTCTGAACAATTTGATTTTGG